>Ga0265293_10000350_pt1 | contig 111688 bp, 92 predicted proteins | sample Munlanlewell138R_FD_192505 | JGI IMG/M metagenome (GOLD analysis project Ga0265293, IMG submission 192505) | Leachate microbial communities from a municipal landfill in Southern Ontario, Canada - Leachate well 138R | ecosystem: Engineered > Solid waste > Landfill > Unclassified | place... | reverse complement strand
AACCGTGTCTTGCATAGTGCAACCAGTTTTATTGGTATGAAAAACAGTATATTCGCCAGCACCTATATTGTTTAAAGCATTTGAAGTTGTGGTTAACGTATCTCCATTTGTAGTAATAGCAAACCAATTGCTATAGAGTGAGGTATCTGAAAGCGTTTGAATTTTACCCGTAAAACTTGTGCAGGAAGTATTGCTACCAACAAAACTCATTTTTTGAGGCTGAGAGACAGCAATACGCACGGGTTTTACTACCGAGCAACTGTCTGTATTCCATATTCTTACTGTATAAACCTGACTGTTGCTACCAGAAAAAGTAGGATTTGGGCAATCTGTACAACTTAAAACATCTAGCCCTGAAGCAGGGTCTGTTACAGCTGTCCATTCGTAGCCGGTGGTTGAGCCTGTTGAAACCCCGCCTGTGGCTTGAAGTTGTAAAGTTTCTCCGTAGCAAATGGTGGTGTCTTGGGTAACGGTGGTGGTAAAGGTGTCGCAGGGGCTGGTGTAGGTAAGGAAGAGCTGGTTAACAGAATTACTATAAGGTCTAAAATTTGATTGATAATAAAAGCCAATGTTTATTGAATTGTCGTCTATTAAATAAGATTCTATGTTAGCAATAGCATCAGTGCCTGCCATTATGTTGTTTGCAGTGTCGTTTCCCAAGCCAAATAAAGTCTCATTTTGGTAATAAAATGTGCCTACAACTCCGTTACAAGAGACAAGACTATGATTGTCATTTCCACCGACTAAACCAATTGTATCTCCTTCTATTAAAACATAGCTGCCATCTTGAATAGTGTCACAAAAATTACTTGTATGTAAAGCTAATCCTACATTTTTACTGGTGTCTATTGGGTTTAGATTGAAATGATAATCCATCACTGGAGCAGGTTGAACATCGTTTGCTGTCGCTAAAGCACAAACCTTATTTAACGATGGGTTTTCGTAAGCTACATAAAGATAAAATTCCACATATCTTCCTCCTGTATTGGGTTGGACAATTGAAATTGAATAAGTGTTTTGAGTTGGATTCACTAAGTCAGATACATCTAACAATAATGTTTGTATTTCTCTGATATCATTACCTGATTGGTAGTAATAAGGTTCGTTAATTACTTTGTTCATAGAAACTTTAATAGGCGTACCATCAAAATATAAAATTCCTTCATCTTTAGGATTGTAATATGAACTTACAAATAACAAAGCTTTTCGAACAGTGCTTCCTGGTTCTATATAAATATTGAACTGCCCAGGAGCAGGGGAAGTCCAAGGGTTAAAGGCATCCCCCGTAACTCCTCCATAAAACACATCTTGGTGAAAAAGTTGCTGAGCATTTAAAGTAGTCATCTTATAATACAGCAAAATGCATAAGATAATAAATATGGTTCTAGCAAATATCATTTCTTGAATTCAACTAATAAATGCAACTTTTTGAGGGCATAAATTAATTTTTTTCAAACGAAAGGACAAAAAAATGTCCCTTCGCTCGAAACGGATAAATTTCCTTTACTTTGTGTCCTCGACCAAAAGTTGCAAAATATGAGTCATTTAACCTTAGAACAAAGATACACAATTGATGTAATGAAACGCAATGGATATGCACAAAATATTTTGTGTTTCTTCTACGATATCTGCTATGAAAAAGATTTAGCATATATTCCACAAGGAAACACAAGATCATTGACCATCCAAAAAAACAACAAAGAAGAAATCAACGAGATTTTGTACAATGTTAAACTTTATCCAAACCCTGCTGATGATTACACCAGCATCCAATGGGAAATTTACGATGAGTTAAAAGATGCTCGCTGGAGCGTTGTTGACTTGAGTGGTAGAGAGTTGTTAAACGGTTCATTATCTAACAACAAAGGCGAACAAGTGATTGACACACGCCAATTGGGTCAGGGAATTTATATCATCAACATATACAACAACGGTCAAATGAAAGCAGACAGAAAGTTGGTTGTAGAAGAAAGATAAGGTTGTTTCATTTTATAGTACAAACAAAAAACACGCTCGAATGGGCGTGTTTTTTTTCTTTATAAAGAAATTTTATGGAATAATTATCATAAATACAGAATAAGCTATTATTTTAGCATATTGTATGAATTATATTTCAAGTATAGGAAAATATGTTGAGATGATTCGTAGAGTCTTTTCAAGACCCGAACGTTTTAAAGTGTATTACGTGCGAACGATTGATGAACTGGTTGTTATTGGACTGAATTCTATGGCAATCGTGTTTATACTCTCTGTTTTTATGGGAGCAGTTATTTCATTGCAAGTTGCTTCTAACATGGATAGCCCGTTATTGCCAAAATATACAATTGGATACATTACACGTTCGACAACTATCTTAGAGTTTTCTCCTACAATTATTTCCTTGATTTTAGCAGGAAAAGTAGGCTCTAACATTGCTTCCGAAATTGGAACCATGCGTGTAACGGAACAAATTGATGCACTTGAAATAATGGGTGTGAACTCTGCCTCATTTTTGATTTTACCAAAAGTAGTTGCTGCTATGATGTTCTTTCCCTTTTTAATTATCTTCTCGATGGTATTGGCACTCCTCGGTGGATATTTTTCCATTACAATGACTGGACTGGCATCTTTGGAAGAGTATGTTTACGGTATTCGAGCATTTTTCAAAGTATCTGATGTAACATACGCATTACAAAAAACAGTTGTTTTTGCTTTTATCATAACTTCTGTTTCTGCCTACTTCGGATATAATACAAGGGGTGGCGCACTGGAAGTCGGAAAGTCGTCAACACAAGCCGTGGTGTGGAGTAGCGTAATTATTCTTATCGCCAATTTAATTTTAACTCAGCTTATTCTAATTTAATGATAGAGGTAAAAGGAATCAATAAATCTTTTGGGGATAATCAAGTCCTTTTTGACTTTACATCGCAGTTTGAAGAAGGTAGAGTAAATCTTATTATTGGTCAATCGGGTCAAGGAAAAACGGTTTTAACAAAATGTATTGTTGGGTTGATGGAGCCTGACGCTGGAGAAGTTTTGTACGATGGACGGAATTTCTCAAAAATGAACAGAAAGGAAAGAAAAGAAATCAGAAAAGAAATTGGGATGCTTTTTCAAGGTTCTGCACTTTTCGATTCAATGTCTGTAGAGGGAAATATCATGTTTCCTTTAAAGATGTTTACAAAAATGTCTAAGAAAGAAATGCAAGATAGAGTAAACTTCTGCTTGGAAAGGGTTAATCTTTCGGGAAAAAATAATTTAATGCCCTCAGAATTAAGTGGAGGAATGAAAAAACGTGTAGGAATTGCGCGTGCAATCTCCATGAATCCTAAGTACTTGTTTTGTGATGAACCAAATTCAGGGTTAGACCCAGGAACATCTATTGTAATTGACAATTTAATTCGAGAAATTACCTACGAATACAACATGACAACAGTTGTAATCACGCATGATATGAACAGTGTAATTGAAATAGGTGATCACATTATTTTTATTCATCAAGGAAGAAATTGGTGGCAGGGTTCAAAAGAGGAAATTATAAAAACAGACAATCCAGAAATAATAGATTTCGTTTATGCTTCGAAATTTATGAAAGGTCTTAAAGGAAAGTTGGGCTAATCAGTATATTCTTGATACAGATAATCATTGTATGGATATCTTGTCTCAAAAACCTTCTTTACTTCTTCATAAATCACCTCTTTCAGCTCGTCAAGATTGGTTTTGTTTTCAGCAGATATAAAAACACAACGTCCTTTATTAATCTTCGCCATCCATTGTTTTTTTAACTCTTCCAAAGTATAGTTTTCTGGAGATTTAGGAGATAAATCATTCTCATCTTGCGGGATATACTTGTATGCATCAATTTTATTAAAAACTAAAATCGTTGGTTTTTCTGTATCATCAATTTCTGATAAAGTTTGATTAACCACATTATATTGGTCTTCAAAGTTTGGATGAGAAATGTCTAAAACATGTATTAAAATATCAGCTTCTCGTACCTCATCGAGGGTTGATTTAAACGATTCTATCAGTTGTGTAGGGAGTTTTCTGATAAATCCTACTGTGTCGGATAGAAGAAACGGTAAATTTTTAATAACCACTTTTCTAACAGTCGTGTCAAGGGTTGCAAAAAGTTTGTCTTCGGCAAACACTTCAGATTTACTTAGAGCATTCATGATTGTACTTTTACCAACGTTGGTATATCCAACAAGGGCAACACGAACCAATTGCCCTCTGTTTCCTCTTTGAACGGCTTTTTGCTTATCAATTTCCTTGAGTTTATCTTTTAATCTTGAAATTTTATCTTTGATAATCCTTCTATCGGTTTCAATTTGGCGTTCACCTGGTCCACGCATCCCAATTCCCCCTTTTTGTCGTTCAAGGTGAGTCCACATTCTTGTCAATCGTGGCAAAAGGTATTGATATTGCGCCAATTCGACTTGTGTTCGCGCATGAGCGGTTTGTGCCCTAGATGCAAAGATGTCTAAGATTAAATTACTCCTGTCTAATATTTTAATCTCAAAAAGTTGTTCAATATTTCTAAGTTGAGAAGGACTTAAATCATCATCAAAAATGGCCAAATCAATATTATTTTCTTTGATATACTCTTTGATTTCTTTCATTTTCCCACTACCTAAAAAGGTTTTATTATCTGGGACATGGAGTTTTTGCAGGAATTTTTTGTAGGTTTTTGCACCTGCTGTTTGTGCTAGGAACTCTAGTTCATCAATATGTTCGAGGGCTTCTGCTTCAGTTAAATCACTTGTGATGATACCAATCAATATAGCTTTTTCTCCTTCAAAACCTTCTGTTAATTTTCCTACTTCCATTGAGTATTAATCGGTTAGAAATATCCAGCTCCAAGCGATGGACGCATGAAAGGCCAAGGAATTGCAACAACAATTAAAAGGAGAGCGATTAAGTAATAAACAAGAATTGTCTTATGTCGTTTTTTTAAATCTTCCTGCTTTTCTGCTTTTCGCCTTCCAACAGTAACCAGAATGATCGCAATTATCATCATCAATGCGTGTTCCATGGTGAAAAATCGAATTATTTCGTTCTTCATTGTACCGCTATTGAATTGGACTTTTTGACTTAAAAAATAGACAATTAAACCAAGTAATAATTGTAAATGCACCGTAATGAGGGCAATTAAATTAATTAACTTGTCTTTCTTTGTGTATTTACCTGATTTTAAGTTGGCTACTGCGTTTACAACTGCAATAATTAATGTTAAAAGTACAATATATCTCAGACCAGAATGGGATGCAATCAGTGCGTTCATTTTTTTTGTTCAAAGATAACGAAATTATTCAAAAATATACCATTAAAAAAAGATAATTTGCATAAAAACTTAAACAAAAAAAAAGAGTTTCTTTTAAAAACTCTTTTTCAAATTAACTTTAGAAAGATTGATTATAATCCTTCAACAGCTTCTTCTGCTTCTTCAACAGCTTCTTCTGCTTCTTCAATAGCTTCATCTGCAGCTTCTTCAATCGTGTCAGTAGCTTCTTCGATTGTTTCATCGATAGCGTCACCAATTGTTGTTGCTTCTTCTTCAACTACTTCAGTAGCTTCTTCAACAACTTCTACTGCTTCATCAGCAACTTCAGCTCCTGAACATGCTGCAAATGCAAAACTCATTGCTATTGCAGATGCGAATAAAAATACTCTTTTCATAAATTTTAAATTTTTAGTTAACAATAATCGCACACAAATATAATAAATATTATATCAAACAGATTAAAATGATAAAAAAAATAAAAAATTTTACTGATTTTTCCATTATTAATCATAATTAATGACTATGAGCCTTAAGAATTATATCTTAAAAATTGTGATTGTTCTAAACATACTCCTTAAATTTGTGTTATTGTAATAAAGTAAAACTAACTATGGATATTCAAGCGATTCGTTCACAATTTCCAAACTTGGAAGTTGAAGTTAATGGAAAGCCTCTCATATATTTTGACAACGGAGCAACAACTCAAAAACCAAAACGGGTGTTACGAAGGATGGCAGATTACTATGCCAATGAAAATGCAAACATTCATCGTGGGGTTCATACATTAAGCCAAAATGCAACTTCTAGTTATGAAGAAGCAAGAACAACAATTCAAAAATATTTAGGTGCTAAAGAAAGCCACGAAATAATTTTCACACGAGGCACAACGGACAGTATTAATTTAGTAGCTTTTTCCTTCGGAGAATTACTAAATCCAAATGATGAAATAATCATTTCTGAAATGGAGCATCATTCGAACATTGTTCCGTGGCAAATGCTTTGCGAAAGAAAAAACTGTCTGTTGAAGATAATTCCTATGAACGAAAAAGGAGAGTTGGTTTTAGATGAATATTTAAAACTCCTTACTCCAAAAACGAAATTGGTTTCTGTATCCCATGTTTCCAATGCCTTAGGAACAATAAACGATGTTAAGTTCATCATAGATGAAGCACATAAAGTTGGCTCAAAAGTTTTGATTGATGGCGCACAAAGCATTCAACACCTAAAAGTAAATGTGCAAGAGCTTGATTGTGATTTTTATGCTTTTTCTGGTCATAAATTATTTGGACCAACAGGAATTGGAGTACTTTATGGAAAAGAAGACATCCTTAACCAGATGCCACCTTATCAAGGCGGAGGAGATATGATTAAGGAAGTAACCTTAGAAAAAACAATATATAATGAACTCCCTCACAAATTTGAAGCTGGAACACCACATATTGCAGGAGGAATCGGGCTGGGAGAAGCATTTAAGTTCTTAGAAACTTTAAACATGACTGAAGTTGAAAAATATGAGCATGAACTATTAGCATATGCTACCGAAAAACTAAGTCAAATAGAAGGATTAAAGTTGTATGGAACAGCCAAAAACAAAACAAGTGTAGTTTCCTTTTTAATTGAAGGAGTGCATCCATACGATGTGGGGGTACTTCTAGATAAAATGGGCATTGCTGTTAGAACAGGTCACCATTGTGCACAACCCATTATGGACCAATTTTGCATTCCGGGCACAATCCGAGCATCGTTTGCATTATACAATACAAAAGAAGAAGTTGACACATTTATAAATGCATTGAATAGAGTTTTACCAATGCTAAAAGGATAAAAAATGACAATCGAAGAAAAAGAACAGGAAATCATTGATGAGTTTTCAATTTACCAAGATTGGCTTGAAAAATATGAATATATCATTGAATTAGGTAAAGACTTGCCGTTGATTGACCCCTCTCTAAAAATTGAAAAAAACATTATCAAAGGCTGTCAATCACAAGTTTGGTTGAATGCAGAAAAAAAAGATGGATTAATGTATTTTACTGCTGATTCAGATGCAATTATTACAAAAGGATTGATTGCCTTGCTTATTCGTCCTATAAATGGAGAGAAACCAGAAGAAATTGCAAAGTATGATTTTAACTTTATTCAAGAAATTGGGTTGCAAGAACATCTTTCTCCAACTCGGTCAAATGGACTTCTTGGTATGGTGAAAAGCATTAAAATGTATGCAATCAAAGGATTAAAAGATTGAGAACAATGAGGTTTAATAGACTTTTCATAACAATTGGTGTTTTTACTCTTGGATTTTCATTATCAGGATGTGAAGACCCAGAATTAGATGCTTTGATGGATGATTTCTGTAATTGTATCAGTGAATCTAGGTATGATACTGACAAAAGAGGAGAATGTATCGAGAAAATGGACTCCATCAAAGAAAAATACAAAAACCAATCGTCGAAACTGGTTAAAGTTTTAGAAAGAACTGATGAGTGTTATTAGCTTTACAACAAAGAAAATTTTAATACTTCTTCAATAAACTCTTCAGGCTTTTCAGCGTGCACCCAATGTCCAGCACCTTCTACGGTGTGAAAACTTGCCAACGGAAAAATACTCCTAATTTCGTTTTTATCGTCCTCAATGAGATAACCTGATTTTTCTCCGTTTATAAATAAAGTATCAATCATCACTTCTTCTTTGGGCAATCCTTTTAGAATTTCTGTGTATCTTCTGGCTAAAACAGGAATATTAATCTTCCAAGCAAACGATTTTTGCTTATCTCGATACAAACTTTTTAAAAGAAATTGACGGACAGTTCTGCTGGCAACATATTTAGCAAGTTGCTCGTCTGCCTCTCTTCGAGAGGTTATCTTTTCTATATCAATAGACTCCAAACCTGCAATAATTTCATCATGAGAAGGTTCATTTTCTTTAACTCCCATATCTACGCTGATTAATTTTTCAATTCTATCAGGATAAAGTTGTGCATATCGCATCGCTGTTTTTCCTCCCAATGAATGACCAAGAAGAATGAAATCCGAAAGATTATGTTCTTGAACAAACTCTTCCAAATCTTCCGCCATCACTTCATAATTAAACTCATCGCTCCATCCAGAATCTCCGTGATTTCTTTGGTCGATAGCATAAACCTCAAAATATTGTCCTAATTTTTTAGCATGGGAATGCCAATTGTCTGATGAACCGAATAATCCATGTAAGATGATAAACGGTTTCCCTTCGCCGTATTTTTTATAATTTAATTTCATTCATTAAATGATTAATCTATCACGATATTCTTTGTGCTTCTAAAATACAAAGACTTTATAATATATTGTACGAGTATTGTTATTTTAAATTTACACTCTAAATCTACTCATTTATTTTCGTTTTAAACCATCTTAAATGTTCTTTTTTTCAGAAATAGGTTTTCTTAAAAACATCTCCAATGGCAACATTTTTGACACTATGCAAATTCTCTATCTCAATTCCTCCTTGTATCTCCTAATCGTTTCTTCTAACCCCAAATATAATGCATCAGATATTAAAGCGTGACCAATGCTAACTTCTTCAAGATGGGAAATTGATTTTTTGAAGAAACCTAAGTTCTCTAAACTTAAATCATGTCCAGCATTCAATCCCAATCCTAATTCTTTTGCAAGCTGGGCAGCTTTAACATAATCAGCCACTGCCCTATTCTTGTCGGTAAAATAATGAGTCGCATAAGGTTCTGTATAAAGTTCGATTCGATCTGTTCCAATAACTTTTGCACCCTCAATGTTTTTTAAATCTGTATCAACAAAGATTGAAGTCCTAACTCCCAAAGAAGAAAAATGTTTACATACATCAGTTAAGAAATCCTTATGTTTCACAGTATCCCAGCCAGCGTTTGAAGTCAAAACATGAGGGTCATCAGGCACCAATGTTGCTTGTTCTGGACGCGTATCTTCAATAAGTTTTAAAAATCTATCATCTGGATTTCCTTCAATGTTAAATTCTGTTGAAACAACTTTTTTTAAGTCATAAACATCTTGTGTCGTAATATGTCTTTCATCAGGACGAGGATGAATAGTAATTCCATCAGCCCCAAATTTCTCGCAATTAATGGCAAATTCTACAACATTTGGAATGTTTCCGCCTCTAGCGTTGCGAATTGTAGCAACTTTATTGATATTTACGCTTAGCTTTGTCATATTTGAATGTTTTTTACGTCTACAAAGTTATATAGATTAAAGTAGAATTACTATTTTAGCAGATACAATGATAGCACTTGATTTAATTACGGAAGAAATATTGCCGTTAGAACATACGGACACGGGCGAAATGGCGCTCCAATGGATGAATGATTACAAAACAAATCACTTGTCTGTACTTAAGCACAATAACTTTGTTGGTGTGGTAACTGAAGATGATTTGCTGAGTCAAACGGATTTGTCAAAACCTTTAACAGAGTTATTCGATCATCTTCCTCGTCCATACGTGTTACAATCTACCCACATTTTTAATGTTTTAGTAATTGCGGCAGACGACCATTTATCAATTATTCCTGTTTTAGACGAAAACGAAACATATTTGGGCGATATAAAAGCAACTACGCTTATTCATAGATTAGCTTCTACAGGTTCTATGCGTGAACAAGGTGGAATCATTGTTTTAGAAATGAGTGAAACAGATTATTCTTTGGCTCAAATTGCACAAATAATAGAAAGTGAAAACGCAAAAATATTGAGTTCATACATTACATCTAACGCCCTTTCAAAAAAACTCGAATTGACCTTAAAAATTAATAGAATTGAATTGGGTGTTATCTTAAAAGCATTAGAAAGATATGATTATTTTGTGAAATTTAGCTTCCAGAAAGATAGTTATCATGATGACTTAAAAGATCGTTATGATGAGTTAATGAAATACCTGAATATTTAACATGAAAGCTGCTGTATTTTCTCGAACATTAAGAGCATCAGAAATCCCGTTCATCAAAAACTTTATTGCTGAATCAGAAAAGTTGGGCTTAACCTTGGTGTTTGAAGTGAATTTTTATGAGCTATTAAAAAAGGAATTAACCTTAATTAAACAATACGAAACTTTTAGGACACACCGTGATTTCCATTCAGGTATTGAGATTGCCATAAGCATCGGAGGAGATGGAACATTTATTGAAACTGTTAGCTATGTTCGTTCGAGCGGTGTTCCAGTTGTCGGAATCAATACGGGAAGATTAGGTTTTCTTGCCGATACAAACGTAAATGAATTTGAAAAGGTATTAGAAAGAATTTCAAAAAAGGATTTCTTAATCCAAAAAAGAAATTTAATCAGCGTTACAACAGAAGAAGATTTTTTCGGCGAAGACAACTTGGCTTTTAATGATGTGGCTATTCATAAAGATGTGAAAACTTCAATGATTACCGTTGAAGCCTATCTCGCTGATAGATATATTAATGCTTATTGGGCCGACGGATTACTTGTTGGAACACCAACAGGGTCAACAGCATACAACTTAAGCTGTGGAGGACCAATTATTTACCCCAATTCAGGCGTGCATTTCATAACACCGATTTCTGCACATAACTTAAACGTAAGACCTTTGATTGTTCCTGATAATATCCCAATCACGATTAAAACAAAAGGAAGAGGTAATGAGTTTTTGTTGACATTAGATTCTAACTCAAAAATGATTCCAACCGGCACTGAAATAATTTTAAATAAAACAGATTTTAATGTGAATCTTATTAAGTTTGAAGAGAGCGATTTCTTTACAACCATTCGAAATAAATTGCTATGGGGAATTGATCAAAGAAATGAATAACAATAAATTGCCTCTTCTATCGTTTAGTAAAAATCTATGATAACCCAAATATACAAAAATACGCTAATCGTTTTAATGCTTCTTTTAGGATTGAACGTTTATTCTCAAAATGATAACTTTAAGTCGAGATCGAGTATTGGCTTGACAATTGGAGGGAGTTATTACATTGGCGACTTGAATCGATTTGGGCACTTTAAAAGAACCAACCTCTCAGCTGGAATTATTTATAAATATCACATTAATTCTCGATTAGAAATTCGGGGCGGATTAAGATATGGAAAAGTAGAAGGATATGATTCTGATGCCAAAGATGAAGTGCAACGTGCTCGAAATTTATCTTTCCAATCCAACATTTTTGAGTTAGGAGTTGGTATCGAATTCAATTATTTAGATTATAAAATTGGAAATTCAAAATACTTTTGGACACCTTATTTATTTGTAGAAATTGCAGGGTTTCACATGAATCCCAAAGCACATTATAATGGAGAATTAGTTGCTTTACAACCTATCGGAACGGAAGGACAAGGAAGTTCGCTTTCTTCGAGAAAACCTTATTCTTTAATCCAAATGGCATTTCCGATAGGAATTGGTGTTAAATTTAATATCGGAAAATGGATGTCGGCTTCGGTTGAATACGGTATCCGATTTTTATTTACCGACTACCTAGACGACGTAGGTAAAGGAGAATTTATAAACAGGGAAGAATTGTCCGTACATAATGGGCCTATTTCAGCTAATTTAGCCGACCGTTCACTTCCTGATTATACAATGTCTGGCACACGCGGAAACATTAAAACCCGTGATTGGTATTCGATGTTTGGCGTTACGCTCTCATTCTCTTTAGGGAAACAAGACAATTGCTTTTATCAATAAATTTATACAAAACGTTTGTCAACATCCATTACCTCACCACATTTGTCACAAGTTCGCATTTCTTTAGAACTATAAAACTCTCTGAATCGAGGAATAAAATCTTTCTCAATGTCTTCTAACTTAAATCTGTAAGTTTTTAAATTATGGTTACAGTTTTCACAAAACCACATTAACCCATCTTCAAAATCAGTCCCTTTACGCACCGCTTCAATCACTAATCCTACCGTATTTTCTCCTCGTATTGGACTGTGTGGTGTGTTTGCAGGAAGCAAGAAAATTTCTCCTTCTTTAATATGAATCTCCTTTGCTTTTTCGTCTTCTTGAATTTTTACTGTAATATCTCCCTCCAATTGAAAGAAAAGTTCTTCTGTTTCGTTGAAATGATAATCTTTTCGTGCATTTGGTCCGCCAACAATCATAACAATAAAATCGCCAGCTTCAACATATAAATTCTTATTTCCAACAGGTGGTTTCAAAAGATCCCTGTTCTCTTCAATCCATTTGAATAAATTAAAAGGTGCTTTCATAATTTCTAAATTTAATTTTGTACAATGTAAATAGTTTCAATGAAAATTTCAACTGAAAAAGAAAATTTTAAAGAAATAATTTTATTTATAAGAAAAAATAACGCCTATATTAAGTCTCCTAATAACATTACATAATTGTTAAATTTTTACCCATTTTCTTTTTAGTCTCTCAAAGTTAATTACATTTGTCTTAGAACAATAGAATTAATTATTATGAAAACGATTGTTACCCTTTTATATACAAGCCTTATTTTTATTGCTTTCTCGCAACAACAAATTCCCAATTCAAATTTTGAACAATGGGAAGATATCAGCGGCGGATTGGCAGGTCAGGAACCCATAAATTGGAACAGTTTTATGACTGCAGGAGGTGATTTGACTCAATTTGCTGGCATACAAATCGAAGCCTCTTCAGATAAACGCCCTGGTTCCTCAGGAACAAAAAGTGCCAAAATTTGGTCAAGATCTGTGATAGGAATTAATGCAAATGGAAATGTTACCCTTGGAAGGGTAAACATGGGATCAACGCAACCTGTTGATGTAGATAATTATAACAGTACCATCCGAAGTAATCCAGACTTCTCTCAGGTTTTTACAGCAAAACCTGATTCTGTTGTTTTTTGGGCAAAATTTACTCCAAATGGACACAATCAAAAGGCGCGAATGGTTGCCGTAATTCATGATGATTATGATTATCGTGACCCAGAAAATGGTGATGCTCCTAATCACGTTGTTGGTAGAGCAGAGGTAAACTTCACAAAAACAGATGGCGTATGGAAACGTTTGTCTGTACCTTTTTCCTATGATGGTCCATCAACTGATGCGCAATATATTTTAATAACATTTACTACAAATCAAACACCAGGAGGCGGTGCCGCAGGTGATGTATTGTGGATTGACGATGTGGAAATGATCTATAATCCAGGAAATCCTTCAAGTATAGAAACACAAGATTTATCTGAAATAACTGCTTATCCAAATCCTGTAAAGAACAGATTGTTTATTAAAGGAATAACTTCAGGAGTAAACTATTCTGTAAACACTGTTTTAGGAAAAGAAATCGTTCGAGGTGAAATAAATAAAACTTCAAACACAATAGATGTAAGCAGCTATAATAAAGGTGTTTATTTTATCAATTTAACTTCAAAAGGAGCCAATAAAACAATTCGTTTTATTAAGGATTAATCTCCATTTTATTCAAATAATTTTAAGTGAAAAGTATTATGAAGTACGTCATTTTTATTTGTTGCCTTGTTTTTACTTCTACATTATTCTCGCAAGCCACACAAATCTTAGGAAAAATTACTGATGATAAAGGTGAACCAATTTTTGGTGCTTCGGTTATTTACCGAAAAGATATCACAAGAGGAGCATATACAGATGAAAGTGGAAATTACATATTAGAAATTCCAGCTGGTGATGCAACCATCCTTTTTCGTTATACAGGCATGAAAACCGACACTTTAAAATTTTTTATACAAGAAGGTGAAACCAAAACGATTAATTATCAAATGTTTCCCATGATTACTGAGTTTGAAGGTGTAGAAGTTAAAGTAGGAAAGTTTAATAGACCCCTTGAAGAACAAACTGTATCTTTAGAAATAATAAGGCCAGAGTTTATAGAAAATAAAAATACCCGTAGCATTGAAACAGCCTTGGATCAAACACCAGGACTAAACATTTTAGATGGAGAACCACAAATTAGAGGAGGAAGTGGATTTACATTTGGAGTAGGTTCTAAAGTTGCTGTTATCGTTGATGACATGCCCATGCTTTCGGGTGATGCAGGAAGACCAGAGTGGAGTTTTATTCCTGTTGAAAACATCCATCAAATAGAAGTGATTAAAGGTGCTTCGTCAGTATTGTCGGGAAGTTCTGCGCTTTCTGGAGCAATACACATAAGAACAGCATTTCCTGATATTAAACCATTAACAAAAGTCAACCTTTACGGCGGTTTTTATAGTAAACCTAGTATTGAAGGAGCAACTTGGTGGAATGAAGCGCCTATTATAGCAGGAGCAAATTTCTTACATTCAAGGCAAGCAGGGAATTGGGATATTGTTGTGGGTGCGAATCTGAATTACGACCACGGTTATATGGGACCGCCAATTCAAGACTCTTTAATTGAGGTGTATTTCCCTGATACAATATCAAATTTCTCAGAAAGACAGATGGTCTCAAAAAGAGCGAGGGTAAATTTTAATATTCGACACAGAAGTAAAAAATTCAGGGGATTAAGTTATGGAATCAATGGAAACGTGATGATGGCTGAAAGCCCAATGGTTTTTGCATGGCTTAACGATTCAACAGGGTTGTATCAAGGTTATCCTGGTGCGGTTTTTTTACAAAACCAGTTTATATTTAATGTTGATCCATATATCAATTTAATCACTTCAACCGAAGGAAAACATTATTTGAGAGCAAGGGTCTTTTACACCGATAATAAGATTACAGCCAACCAAGATAATCAATCAACAACTTACTACGTTGATTATATGTTTCAAAAGGAAATTCAGAAATTAAAAGGGCTTGATTTTATTGCTGGTTTAACTGCAAAACAAACAGAATCTTATGCTGAAATGTATGTTGGATCTGGCTCTCCCGAAAACGAACTATTTAATATGTCTGCCTATTCACAGTTGGAAAAACGATTTTTCGATATATTGACCCTTTCTGTCGGTGGAAGATTAGAATATTTTCAATTAAATAAATCAACAACTGCATTAGAGCCCATATTCCGAGCGGGAGCAAGTATCAAAGTTTTACAAGAAACCTACGTAAGAGCATCCTATGGACAAGGTTTTAGATTTCCTACAATTACAGAACGTTTTATAAGAACAGGTGTTGGTAACTTTGGCGTATTTCCAAATCAAGATTTAAAATCAGAAAGTAGTTGGAACGCAGAAGTGGGAGTGAAACAAGGTGTTAAATTTGGGAATATTTATGGATATTTGGATGTTGCAGGTTTCTGGCAAGAATACGAAAACACAATAGAATACCTATTCGGATTTTGGGGAAAATCATTCACAACAATGAGCGACGGATGGGGATTCAAATTCTTAAACACAGGAAAATCAAGGGTACTTGGTATTGATGCTTCTTTCTCAGGAAAAGCAAAATTTGGAAAAGCAGTTGAGTCAATATTTATGATTGGTTATAACTATATTATGCCAACTACGCTTTCGCCAGATTATGTGTATGCGGTGGACACAATGCTAACCCACAAGGAATATAGCTATAATTCAACTTCATTAGACGGATCGAGCCAAGTATTAAAATATAGATTTCTCCATAACATTAAAGGGGATATAGAATTCACCCTTTTTGGTAAAACTGCGCTTGGTGTAAGTGTGAAATACTTTAGTAAAATCGTAAATATGGACGGCGTGATTGAGGAGTTTGAAGATGCGACAAACGTTCCTTTTATGCAAAGCATTCGATATATGGATTACTTCAAGGAAAACCAACACGGTGTTTGGATAGTTGATTTGAGAACAAGCTATGCAATTAATGAATCGCATAAGCTATCACTCATTGTTAATAACATTTTGAACAATAGCTATTCACTACGACCGCTAAAAATTGAGTCGCCAAGAACAATTATGTTGCAGTATTCATTGAAAATCTAAGGATTGTAGTGTCCTTTAATTGCTTCTTTTTGCTTCCTTTTCCCTATGTAAAGAAATAAAATTCGATATCCTTTGGATTACAATTTAATTTACCTATCTTTGCATTCCCTTTTAGGTTCAAAAAAAGTAAAAAAGTGCATAAAGACATATCGCGGGGTGGAGCAGTTGGCAGCTCGTCGGGCTCATAACCCGAAGGTCACAGGTTCGAGTCCTGTCCCCGCTACAAAGAAAAAGTGTGATTAACATTGGTTTAGTCACACTTTTTACATTTAAAGAGATTGAACAAGCCAGAGCGCATACACATCTACATATAAAATACAAAGCCTAATAAATATCGTTTTGTGGATTAAAAAGTAAATCCCTGCCCTTTTCTTTCCTAAATTTCTGTATTTTTGAAAGTTATTGTTGAATCACAAGAAAATCAATATGAAAATAAAAGTAATTAATAAGTCAAAACACGATTTACCACAATACGAAACAATAGCCTCTGCAGGATTGGATTTGAGAGCAAATATTGAAGAATCGGTTACCATAAAAACACTGGAAAGAACATTGATTAAAACTGGTTTGTTTTTAGAAATTCCGATTGGTTATGAAGCTCAAGTACGACCAAGAAGTGGCTGGGCACTAAAAAATGGAATTACAGTTTTAAACAGCCCTGGAACAATTGATGCTGATTACCGTGGAGAAATTGGCGTGATTTTAGTAAATCTTTCAAATGACTCTTTTACAATTGAAGATGGAGACAGAATTGCGCAAATGGTTTTTGCCAAAGTAGAACAAGCAGAATGGGAAGTGTCTTTGGAATTATCCGAAACAGAAAGAGGTGCTGGCGGATTCGGCTCAACAGGAAAAAAGTAGAAAAAAATATAAAATGAAGATTATTATACCCATGGCGGGAAGAGGAAGTCGCCTCCGACCACATACTTTAACAACTCCAAAGCCCCTGATTCCAGTAGGTGGAAAACCAATTGTACATCGCTTAGTGGAAGATATTGCCAAAGTTTTGGATAATAAAGTTGAAAAAATTGGATTTATCATAGGTCAAGATTTTGGAGAAGAAGTTGAAAAAGACCTCTTAGCAATTGCCGAACGAATGGGAGCAGAAGGCTCAATTCATTATCAAGTTGAAAAATTAGGAACAGCACATGCGATTCTTCGGGCAGAGGAATTACTAAATGGTCCTACAGTAGTTGCTTATGCAGATACATTGTTTCGTGCCGACTTTACGATTAGTCCTGAAGATGACGGTATTCTATGGGTTAAAAAAATTGACGATCCAAGCGCATTTGGCGTAGTAAAAATGAATGAAAAAAATGAAATCATTGACTTTGTCGAAAAACCAAAGGAATTTGTATCAGATTTAGCAATGATTGGTATTTATTACTTCAAAAAAGGAGAGGATTTAAAGGTAGAACTGAATTATTTAATCGAAAACAACATCAGCAAAGGTGGAGAATATCAATTACCCGATGCGTTGAAAAGATTAACAGAAAAAGGAACAAAATTCAAACCAGGTGAAGTGAATGAATGGCTTGATTGTGGAAACAAAGGGGTAACTGTTCACACCAATCAGAGGGTTTTGGAATTTGATAAAGAAAACAATATTCAATTAATTGATGATTCAGTAGTCCTTCAAAACAGCGTGATTATTCCACCGTGTTTTATTGGCAAAGATGTTGCTATAAACAATAGTATTATCGGTCCTCACGTTTCTGTTGGCGAAAGGACAAAAATTGAAGGAAGTGTAATTAAAAACACCATTATACAAAAGAATGTAGTTCTTTCTAACGTTAATTTAATAGATTCGATGATTGGAAATCAATCAGCTGTTAGAAAAAATAAGCAAAATTTAAGTATAGGTGATTATACAACAATGGATATTTAATGAAAATTGGAATTTATATAATACTAACTTCTTTCTTTGTGTATAGCAATTCTGTTCAGGCACAAAGAAACAAAAAAAAGGAATTGGCAAAAGTTGAACAGATTTCAGAAGAACCACAACTGTCTTCTACAGGATTTCCTTATATAGAAAAATTCCATCAAGGTATCCGCGAAAAGATGGCTGGTAATCTTTCGGAGTCTAAGAAATTATTTAAAGAATGTATCGAAATCCGAGACGATAATGATGCCGTATATTTTGCATTGGCTGAAATTGCTGTAAAAGAACGAAATTCAATACAAGCGATTCAATATTACCAAAAAGCAAATGAACTCGACCCTAAAAATCTAGTTTACATACAAGAGTTGGCTTATCTCTACCTAAGTCGATCTAACTTCTTAGAAGCACAAAAACTTTTTGAAGAGATGGTGACTCATGAGCCAAGAAATATAGATTTTCGATACGGCTACGTTAAGGTTCTAATCTATAATAAAGAATATGAAAAAGCAATTCAGCAAATTGATAAAATGGAAGAATTAGTGGGTGTTTCTCCTGAATTATCAAACATGAAGGCTGATTTATTTCTTGAACTTGGTAAAGAAAATAAAGCTGAAGAAACTTTGCTTCAATTAAAAAATGAGTATCCTGACGATCTAGATGTTTTAAAAATGGTGATGGGCTTTTACGACCAAAAAGGGGATAAAGAAAAAGCCTATCAAATGGTTAAGGAGTTGACAGAGAAAGACCCAGATAATGGGATTGCTCGTTTAATCTTGGCTTATAACTACTACGAGAAAGGACAATATGATGCTTTTCTAGAAATTACTCCTCCCCTTTTTTATAAGGATGATATTACTTTGGATCAAAAGTTAATGTTGTTTGGAATGCTTACTGAAACAGCAGAAGACACAATAATCTATCGCATTTCGGAATATCTATACAATATGAATCCAGACGATTTTAATGTCTCATTAGAATACGGTATTACCCTTGAAGCACAAGGACAATCAAAAGAAGCGTTAACTGTTTTACGAAAAAACCTCAACAGTAAAATTGACATAATGAACTGGTTGAGGGTATTAGAATTTGAACGAAGTCATAAGGATTATAAACAGTTATATGAAGATGGAAGTCGTGCGATGACAATTTTCCCATCAATCCCAGATGTTTATTATTATGCTACAATTGGTGCCATTGAAACAGGGAGAATTGACGAAGCCATTGGGATTCTGAGCTCAGGAGAATTATATGTGTTGGATGATAAGATTAGTAAAACTGAATTTACATCGCTGAGAGGAAGAATTTTTTTCAAACAAAAAGATTATAAAAAAGGAATCATAGAATACGAAAAGGCAATTAGCTATGCTAAAACTGCTCCACAAAGAAATAAGGAAAGATTAATGTCAGAAGTGAAAATCAATTATGCACTTGATTTGGTAGAAGCAAACATAACCAATGAGATAGCAAAAGAGCTTTTATCTGAAATTCCTGCTAATTATAGAAGTCCTAATTTCTTTATCGCAATAAGTCTGTATCAAAAAAACAAAAATAATTTGGAAGAAGGAATCAGTTTTCTTTTGGATGTGCTAGAAAATGACATTTTATACAATGCCGACTTATATGATGTGTTGGGTGATTTATACTTTGAGAACAATCAACCTACAGAAGCAGTAAAATCTTGGCAAGTAGCATTTGATAGAGGCTCAAGAAATCAAGTTTTATCAAAGAAAATTAATGAAAAGAAACATTATGCTCCGAAGTATTATTAAACCTGCCCTCAGTGCTTTGGTATTGGTGATTCTCTTTTCTTGTGGGGTAAAGAAGGAAAGCATTCAAGAAGGTACAGAAAAGCTCCCAAAAGTAAAAGAAGATGTTTTGATTAATCGCTTAGACAGCCTTTCACAACAACGACCAGAACATTTTTATGCTCGGCTTAACACCAAATACATATCTAAAGATGATAACCTTTCATTTATCGCAACATCAAGAATTCGAAAAGATAGTGCATTGCAAGTAACAATTTCTTTTGCTAACATTCCCATGATAAACGCAATGATTACACCCGACTCACTGACATTGGTAGATAGAAGAAACAAGTGTTATATTAAGCAAGGAATTAATTTCTTTAAATATAATTTCAATGTTGATTTCTCACATAAAAACTTAGAGGAATTGTTTTTAGGTTTGCCTATTTCATGGAACAGCGATTTGGAATATAAACAGCTAAAAGACCCGTATAATTACATTGTTTCTTTATTCGAAGACGAAAACAATACAGATTTTAACATTAATTATTTTTTATCAGATGATACAAAATTTCTTAAAAAAATAATGATAAATAGTCCAAAAGACACCGTTTCTGTCATTGTCGATTATTCAGAAAGAATAATAATTGATGGATTTAATGTGCCTCAACAAGTAAATGTAGCAATAAAAACACCGAAAAATGATATTTTTGTTGATTTAAAACATACACGAACAAGGATAAACGAACCGAACGTATTATATTTGGCGATACCCGATAAATATGAAGAGTGTGAATAAGTCTTTTCTACTAATATTATCTTTTATCTTTGCTTTTTCTGCAAACGATGCATTCTCACAAGTGGGTTCGCAACGATTAAAAAATGAGCAGAAGAAATTAGAAAAACAAATTTCTGAAACCAAAACACTTTTAGAACGGTCGAAAAAAGAAACCTTGATTTCTTTGGAAGAAGTACGACTTATTGACAGACAGATTGAATATAGAGAAAGTTTGCTGAGAAACTTCAACAATCAAATTCGTTCGTCAGAATTAAAAATTGAAGAAAAAGAGGGGAGAATTCAAGAGCTAAATAATGAAATTGCGCAATTAAAAAACCAATATGCCAAATTGTTATTATTGGCGTACAAAAAACGAGATAAATACGGTGATTTAATGTATATTTTTAGTGCAAAATCAGTTGAAGAAGCACTAAAACGAAAACTTTATTTGGATAAACTAAAAGAAATCCAAACAAGACAAATGCAATTGATTCAGCAAAATCAAATCTTGCTATCGGAAGAAATAGATCAATTAGAAATTGAGAAAAAGCATCAATTATTATTGGCTGAACAAAAGCAAAAAGAACACCAAGAAATTCTAAAAACAAGAAAGCTCAAAGAAGAAATTTATGAAAAATTAAAACGGCAAGAAGATGAGCTTTTAAAGCAATTACAAGAGCAAGAGAAGAACAGAGAACATCTACGACAAGAAATTGCCAAAGCTATTCAACGAGAAATTGCTGAAGAACAAGCAAGAATTGAAAAAGCAAGGAGAGAAGCTGAAGCGGCGAGAAAGAAAGCTGAAGAAGAAGCACGTAAAAGAGGGGAGAGTACCGCAAGTAAACCCAAACCAACCACGCCTGAAGCTACTCCTGATTATCTAAAAGAAACAGCTGAAAGCAAATTAATCGGTCAAAGTTTTGCTTCAAATAAAGGAAGGTTACCGTGGCCTGTAAGTACAGGAACGATTACATTAAATTATGGAAAAAGTAAACACCCAACATTGCCAAATGTATTTATTAATAATAACGGAATTGACATAAGTACAAGTCTGAATGCCAACGTGATGGCAATTTTTACAGGCGAAGTAACAACAATCATGAACATTCCAGGAGCAGGAAAAGTTGTCATTATAAAACATGGTGATTTTAGAACAGCTTATTCTAACTTAAAAGATGTTTATGTAAAAAAAGGGAGTATTGTGGATACAAAAACAATCATCGGTTCCTTATTACCCAACACTGCAGGTAATGTCTCCGTAGCACACTTTGAAGTTCATCAGATACAGAATGGTAACGTGGTTCAATTGAATCCTAATTTGTGGTTGGCAAAGTAGGATTTGTCAGAACTTTAACAAAAACCACAAAATTGACTATCTGAGCTGTGTTTAAAATAAGTGTCTTTATCGTATAAATCTTCTAATATTTTTATCAAAGCCTGCTTAAAAACCCTCATTAAGTCCTCCGTTGTAGAAGTAAGTTCATTTTTTAAGTAAAAAGGACTTTCTTTAAGGTTAACCATGGATATAATTCCTACTTTATCAGGATAGGTCCCAAATTTCTCATGATAAAGCATGATGTAAACCAATAACTGGAATATATATTTACTACTTTTTAACGATTTGACCATTGAGCCAACTAAATCTTCTTTGTCTTCGCCTCTTTTTAGATATAACCTTACGTCACTTTCTGTGCATTTCCCTGATTTATAATCCAAAATTCTTTTTTCTCCATTAACATCATCGATTCGGTCGATAACTCCAATAAATCTCACGTTTTTCTCATCACCAAAAATTGATAATGATAACTCCTTGGTGATTTCCATTTCTAACGCAGTCACAAAGAAGTGCCCCTGACTTTCTTTTAATTCCTTTTCTTCCTTTTTTAAAAAGTTGTCTGTAAGATGTTGCGCAATTTCTAAACTTAGGTAATTTTTTCCCTCTAACTTTTGAGAATCATTGTAATTAAAAAATTTATAAAATTGATCAGTCATAATTTGAGGTTGTTTACTTCTCATTGCAACAACGTCAATGGCCGAAATCGATCTGTGATGAGGTTTTGTATTGCCTTCATTGTCAAATTGTGCATAATCATCATATAAAATTTGTAGCGTTTTATGAATAAAATTACCAAAGGTATTTGCTTCTATTTCTTCTTCAACTTTATCTTCTTCCCCAAGTCCTAATAAATATTTGTAATAAAAATCCAAGGTACAACGCATCGCAGTTCTTAATGCAGAAGCAGAGGTTCGGGTAGAAAGATAATTGTCCAAGCGTTCAATTACAGCATCAGTTTTCTCAACAACCAATTCCCTACTATCCTCTTTTTCATTGGAAATTATATAATCCTTTAAATGGATATTAATGTTTGGGTTTACTTTTGCCAATTCGAGTTGTAATTGTGCAATATATCGCGAAGGTTCGTCCATTCCCATTCCTTCTCTATTGGCAGATGAATATGTAATCCAACATCTTTTTGCTGTATGCAACAACCTATAAAAGTGATGAGCAAAAAGACCTTGTTTTTCTCTCGGTGTTGGTAAATTATGGTACCGCCTTAAATCCATCATAATCATGGACTGAATTGGATTGGTTGGTGGCATATTTCCATCATTCAATCCAATAACAATGATATTTTTAAAATCAATAAGTCGTGTCTCTAACAACCCCATTACTTGCAAACCATCTAACGGATTCCCATAATAAGCTATACTTTTATTTGTCCAATGCTGATTAAAAAGACTCTTGAAAGTACCGAGATTGATGTCTGGCTTATACTCATCAAGAATTTCACCTAATTTACTAATGGATTGATTGAAGTTATAAAGTAAAGAACGTTCGATATCATTCTTTTTAATGTCGAGTCCATTAAATATAATTTGGTTGATATTTTGAATTAATGTAATGGGAAATTCTCCTTTTTGAATGTTCCACGGAGTAAAAAATAAATCCAAAAGTTGATTGAGTCTTTCTCCAAGATGAACATTTTTTTTATAAATAAAGGTTAAGTTACCATCTAGAATTCTTTGTTCAATTTGAGTTACTTTATTTTTTTCCTCAACATTACAAAGACTTTGAATAAAAGGGTGTTTTATAAATCCTATAAAATCCTTGTGATAAATGTTTTGATGATTAAACCGTTTAAATCTTTCTTGAACATTAAATAATAAATCTGCCCAAGATTTAATACTTGTGTTTTTAAGTGGCAATCCGAGAGTGATATTTGCATCGCCAATACCTTTTGGAATATTTTTTATAACAGGAACTATCATGTTTTCATCACCAAGAAGAAGCAAGGTTTCTGAAAGCTCGTCTTTGGGTATTTTGTCGTTTAAGATAGAGGCACTCACTTTTGCTTGACCTGTTGGTTGCGGACAATTAATAATTTCTATGTCTTTTTTATCTGTTTTCAATGAATTGACAATAAAAGGAAGAGTTTTTACATTTAATTCTTGCAATAAATCCCGAATAAATCTTCCTGCCTCATGATTTCTATCTTCAATATAAAATTCGTCCGCATCAATAAAGATATCCGCCCTTCCTCTGGTATAAAGTTGTTTCATTATAGAAATCTCCGCAGGCGAAAGTGCATTAAATCCAGCAAAAACAAAATGAGCATTTTTATTTTCCTTAAACACAACATCAACGTTCTTTGCTACATTTCTAAACGCACTTCCGAGATAGCACTCTTCTTTTTCTGATAGAAATTGATTGAATTCGCGATAATAATCACCTAATAAATCCCAAAAGCGCATAAATCTCTTTTGTCCATCTGTAAGTTCTTCAGGGTTCCCAAAACTCCAGTTTTCAATTTCTTTAATTTCTGCAAGATTTTTAAATAAATCTTTACTATTTATTAAATAACGGTCTATCTCATCAAAATCACTCAACAATATTTGTCCCCATTTTAAAAATTCATCAAAACTTTGTTGCTCTTCTTTATCAACTTTTAAATGAATTTCATATAATTTAAAAAGTGCTTGCGTAGAGTCGATTACCGTATAATCAGATAGATTTTGAATCCAATAACTAATGGTTGTGATATTTGGTGAAAATATAGGCTTTTTATAAGTTTCGAATAATGCTTTTTGAAGATATTTTCTGGCACGTTGAGAAGGAAGAACAATGGTCAAGTCCTCTAATGGCAAGTCATTTTCGTAAATATATTGTGCTATTTTATCTATAAATTTTTGCATAATGAAAAATAATTGGCTTCTAAAAGTAGGAAAAATAATTGGGAAAACGTACCATTCGTGAATATGGTCACATGAAGCTATAAAACAAGATTAAATTAAATTTACACGTTTTCTATTATATATTCCAATTAAGGTATTAAATTTGTTTTTTCAAAATTCAAAAATTAATGAAAACAGGTAAAGCAAATAAGCAAATCGAAAAAATAATTAAAGTTGTAGAAAAGGATGGTATTTCTGCAAAATCTTTAATTCCAGAACTAAAAGAATTGAGAGAATATGCTCTTTTAGAAAAAGACCCGCTTTTGGCAAAAGTTACACGACTTTCATACGAATATTTAGAGCAAAACAAAGCGTATGATGTTCAAGCAATATGGGAAGAGGATGAAGAAGGTGGTGAATATCCTTTGGATATCGAAGATAATGACAATTTACTTTACCTATTAAATTTAATGTTAAAGTCGGATAACAAAATTAATCGTGAGGAAATTAAAGAATACCGAACTACATTAAAAGAAGAATTATATTAGGTGAAACATATTATTTGATGAAACAATTACAAAAAAGTCAAACTTTGTAAGTTTCTTCAAAACATAATGATATAAAAAGGGGCGAATTTGGATTCGCCCCTTTCAATTTGTATTATTATGAACTATTATCTCTTAATCACTCTCCTACTGAATGAATTGTATTCAGTCTTCAAATTGATAACATAAACACCTGTATCAAACTTAGATAAGTCAATTGAATTGTATTTTGAATCTGTATTCAGGATGAGTACAACTTGCCCGAGTGCGTCAAAAACAGTAATTGACTCTAACAATTCTTGTCCATTCCATTCAACATTAATAATGCTGTTTGTTGGATTTGGATAGATGTTTAGTCCTTCATTAGCTTCAATTTTAGTCAAGCTAGATGTTGTAAGGTTTTCACTTGTAGAACCGACACAACCATTAGCTGTTGTTATCACCACTTCATAAACACCATTGCCAATCATGTTTACACTCGCTCCAGTTCCAATAGATGTTCCTTGGTAGTACCACTCTGCTGTTTCTCCTGCTTGAAGAGTTACAGAAAGTACATCTCCAGTTTGTGTTATAACAGGAGTTGGAAGGGCTTCAACATCGATAGAAACATTGTCAGAATCCGTCCCACAATTGTTGGATCCAATTACGGTATATGTTATTGGAGCCGTTGGAGACGCTATAACAGTAGAGCCAGTGCTTGCACTTAATCCTGTAGTAGGTGCCCATGCATAAGTATTTGCTCCTGAAGCAGTAAGCGTTACTTGTTCTCCTTCACATATTTCTACTTTTGAGGCACTCACTGACACGGTTGGTGTTGTATTAACAGTAATTGTAACTGATTCACTACCTTGACAAGTACCGTCATTCCCAATTACAGTATATTGAGTTGTTTGTGTAGGTGTAGCGGTAACAGAAGAATTACTTCCTAACCCGTTATCCCATAAATAACTACTTGCTCCACTTGCAGTTAATGTAACATCTTCTCCCTCACAAATTGCTAAACTTGAAGCTGAGATACTAATGCTTGGCATTGCGTTTACTTCTACTGTAACTGAAGCGGTGTTTGAACAACCATTTGTTGTACCTGTAACAGTGTATGTTGTTGTTTGAAGTGGATTAACTGTATGACTTATTCCAGCTCCAAGACCCTGATTCCACGTATAACTACTTGCTCCATCTGCTGTAATTGTAACATCTTCTCCTTCACAAATTGTCAAATTGTCTGCGCTAGCAGTTACTGTTGGTATAGCATTAACTGTAATCGAATTTGTAAATACTTGAGAGTTTGAACCATTTGCATTGGTAACTTCTAATGTTACATCGTATGTGCCAGCTGTAGCATAAGTTACTGTTGGATTTTGTTGTGTTGATGTTGCTGGTGTTCCTCCAGGAAAAGTCCAATTCCAACTCGTTGGATTTCCTAAGGAAATGTCTGTGAATGAAACATTACCACCTTCACAAATCTGGTTATTACTAACACTGAAATTTGGAGTTGGAGGAACCGTTGTCTCTACTCCTGTAATATTAATGTTATCAATGTAAAGGTTATTTCCATTATTTCCAGCATTATATGCTTCAAACATAACGAAAATGTCATTACCTACAAAAGCATCTAAATTTACAGTAAAACAACTTGCACCAGGTGTTTGTTGACTAATTGGTTGGAAACACCAATCTACAGCGTTTGCAGGAGTAAACATCGCAGTGCTCGTTGTCTGAGTAGCTAAGGTTCCACTTCCATCCTCAGCCCAGCCTGCTACTCTCGTCCATGAAGCTGTACAATCTGTCGATACATAAATAATCAAAGAGTCATTAGCACTTTGTTGTGCCCTTCTATATGCATGGTCAAACGTCATTTCTGCGCTTGAAACACCCTGTAAGCTAATTTTTGGAGAAATTAACCCATCTCTTCTATTTACTTCTTGATAATTAAAGAAGTCCATCTTTGCAGCCATGTTTCCTGGAGTGATTCCTCCAACTTGTGCTAATCCCCATGTAATTGAGTTGTCAGGATTAGAAATAAACCAACCTTGCGCATTGTTTTCAAAATCTTCAATAAAAGGAAGCTGTTGAGCAGTTAAATCACCAAATATATTGACGGATTCATCGTCATTTGCCGGGTTTTGATCAGTTTGCCCATTAGGATTATTAGTCTCTGCTGAAAATGTTTGAGCACCCGCAGATGATACAATTGCTGGCAAAGTAACATTGGTAGTTTGTTGACTTGCTAAGTTTCCTGTCCAACTGAATGTTTGACTTGTTCCTCCAATTGAATATAAAATATCTACGGATGTTAGTGTATTAGCACCAAAATTCTTTAGTTCAACAATTGGGGTTACAGACGGCGAACACACCATAAATTGAGGTGCAATAATTGCTGTAATACCAGCGTCATCATCAATCTGTGTTTGGCTTAAACAAAATTGGTGACTAGTGGAACTTCCAAAATTCACACTACCGATTTCAAACAACAAATCTCCAGTTCCATCAACCAGTTTATAATAACCATTTACATTACATCCTTGATACTGTGCACCTGCCATTCCGTCACCATAGCTATCAGAGATTATAAACGTATAACATCCTTCTGATAGACAAATTTCATGTGTGTTCTGCGTTCCATTTACACCATTTTGATAAGGTCCTCCACTATAAACAACGTTGTTTGAAGCATCCTTTATTTCCCAAGTTGTTTCTTCTCCCCAACAATCGGTATTAAGGGTTAAAGTTACAGTTTCACCATTTGCAACGATACTAAAGTTTGAAGTTGAAGTATTGTTTGCTGAATTTTGGTCGGTTTGTCCATTTGGATTTGAAACAGTAGCTGTAAATGTATAGTTACCTGAAGTTAATGTATGTGTCGGAAGTGTAACTGAGACAGATTGACCCGTAGGTAAGTTCCCTGTCCAATTATAAGTTTGAGGAGCAGCACCCCAGTCATACGTAATTGTTGCACTTGTTAATGTTTGCGCCCCAAAATTTCTCAGCTCAATCTGGGGTGTAATTTGACTAGAACAATTTGAACCAACAGGAGAAATAATTTCACTAATTGCAGCGTCGTAATCGTTTTGGAAAGACATTAAACAGCTCAGTGCTTTATAAGCGTTGATTCGACCAGAACCTAATTGATTATTGTTATAGTGTGAACTTCCAGGCATTGCATCTGCTGTGTTTAATAAGCAATCTACAAGATCCGTTTTAGAAGCGGATGGGGCATATGATTTCATTAACCCCAATAATCCAGCAACCATTGGACTTGCCATAGACGTTCCACTCATATTCTGATATGAATTTCCAGGTACAGTACTCGCAATTTGACTTCCCGGTGCAGCAACATCAATCCATGTTCCATACTGAGAAAAACTTGACTTAGTATCATTACTTTGAGTAGAAGCAACTGCAATTACATTGTTGTATGCAGCAGGATAAAGCTGAGAAGTTGTACCATCATTTCCTGCGGCTGCCACTAAAACAACACCTTGATTCCAAGCATTATTTATCACGTTTTGACCATAAGATCCTCCACTAGGTCCACCCCACGACATATTAATAACGTCTGCTCCATTATTAGCAGCCCATACAACACCCTGATAACCATAAGGCAAGGCTCCACTTGTACAATCACCAATTTTTACAGGTAAAATGCTCACACCAGCCCCGATAGAAGCCACCCCAATTCCATTGTTGGTTTTTGCACCTACAATACCAGCTACGTGTGTTCCGTGATCTCCAGAGTTAGATCCACATGGACCAGGACTACTCCCTCCACCTGCATCATAACCTGCTAATAAAACACCTTGCAAATCAGAGTGAGTTAGCTCAAATGCGTTATCTGTTACTGCAACTACTACACTTGAAGAACCTAATGAAATATCCCATGCGTCTGGTGCTTGTATTTTAGGCAAAGCCCATTGGTTACTAGCATAATACTGGTCATTTGGCGTAAAAAATGAACGATGTAGCGCTTTTAGTTCAGCATACGCTATTGTTTCATTTTTATTTAACTCTCTTACAACCTTATCTACCAAAGTTATATTGGATAACCGAATTTGATAAGTTCTGTTAAGCAATTCATCATCTATATCTGGATGTAGATGCTGAACTTCAACTATGTCAAAATCTTTTAAATAATCTGTAAAAAGTGGTTCTTTCTTAAAATCAACTATGTTGTTGCTAGAAAGGATTTTCTTTTGATCTGTTTTTAATTGAAAAATTACTAATCCGTCTTGATAGTGTTCGTAGTAGGTCTGTGCGGTTACAAATTGGAATCCGAAAAAGAATACTCCAATAAGTAGAATGTATTGTTTATAGTTCATTTTATTATGGATTTTATTTATATTAATAGTTAATATTACAAATTCATGTTAATTTATCCTAAAATTATCTTAAAAATAACAACTAAAATAACACCCAAATGATTAATTGGGCTAATTCATTTATTTATCTGTAAAATGTAAAAAATTAACGCCACACAAATATTTTTTATTTAAATAAATCTGATCTTAGGAATAAAGCAGAAAATTATCCAAAAATTCATCGATTTGTTTCCGAATTTCAGTTATATCTTGATTTAACATACATTTAAAATGTCCTTTTGGACATTTATTATAACCTATTTTTGAACATGGTCTGCAATCCAAATCTTTTACCTCATGAATGGAGTATGACATAGGAGACTGTGGTCGGTAAGGATACATCCCAAATGCAGGAACTGTATTTCCCCAAATACTTACAATGGGCAATTTGAATGCTGTTCCAATGTGCATCATACCAGTGTCGTGCGTTATGAGTAACGCCGCGTCTTTAACAACTTGAGCAGACTCATGAATTGTCAATCCACCACAGGTATTGTTAATTTGCTGATTAGGCAATGCGTTTCGGATTATTTCACCCACTTCCCTATCTTCCTTTCCTCCAATAAGAATAATTGGAACAGGTTGTCCTCTAAGTATTTCAATCAATTGTTCTGGAGGCATTTTTTTGGTTGCAAATTTTCCGCCGATTGCCATGACAATATACTTTTCAAGGTATTCAAATCGTTTTCTGAATGACTCTTGGTCTATATTGATGAAAAAATCTAATCCTTGTAAATCGTTTTTTACGCCTAAAGACTTTACAGTTTCAAAATATCTATCGACAACGTGAATGTTTGGCATTAAATCCTTCTTAAATTGAACCAAAAACCACTTTTTTAAATTTAATTTTGGGAAAGCCTTCGATTTTTTTAAAAGAGCTAACTTAACCCTTAATGTCCTTAAATTATTATGTAAATCAACAATAAACGCATAGTTTTCTTTCCGTAAGTTTGACAAAATCAATTTCGCGTCATCATCATCCCAACCATGTACTTTATCTATATAAGGATTGGATTCAACAAGGTTGACATATTGGGTTTTAGTTAGAAAATGAACCTCTGTATTATCTAGCTGATTACTAATACATCTAACGACAGGACTTGTCAGAACAATGTCTCCAATTGAGCTAAATCGAATGACTAATATTTTTGTCATAAAACAAAGATAATTTTTAATTATAAAAAAGATAGTTTTATGATGTTATAAACTTTTTTCTGTTTTCTTATAAAAATGGATCAGTTTTATCTTTTTCTCTCTTTTTCATTTATATTTACACTAAAACACAAAACAATATAATTCATTTATAAAGATTAAAATGGCGACAGTATTTGAAACACGATTAATTGGAAACATAGGAAAAGATGCGATTATTAAAAAAATGGACAGAGGAGTCTTAGCAATTAATTTTCCAGTTGCACACAATAGAAACTGGAAAGATAGGAAAACAGGAGAAAATAAAACCAAAACCATCTGGGTAAACTGTACAATTTGGAAGAGAGAAGATGGAAACTTACGTCTTTTGGATTTTTTAAAAAGTGGAACTTTAGTAGAATTGATAGGAATACCCTACACCAAGGCTTATCAGAATGAAGATGGAGTTATAAAGTCTGAAATTCGCTTAAATGTTTCTAAGACTAACATTTTAAGGACCGGCAAAAATGATGATAGTAGCAAGGATAAAGAACTTGATGATGGATATGAAAACTTTACAATAGATGAGGATGATTTTTAAGTAAAAAACTTTCAACTGAAAATAAACTTCTTAGTTTTGCATTCAAAAAAAATGATGAGAGCTGTAGGTTTAATACTTATTTGTCTTCTATCACAGGCAAATCTTTATTCCCAAGACAATCGTAAAACATCTAATAAAAACGACACTATAATTGTTTTAGAAGAATTTTCGGTTGTCGAAAGTAATCGCTTGCAACTGCCTTTTATGGAGCAAAACAGAGATGTATTAATACTACCTCATGAAGTAATTCAAAGTTTACCCGTTAAATCAATTAATGAATTATTGGGATATATTTCAGGTATTGATGTGAAACAACGTGGTCCGTGGGGCGGACAAGCAGATATTGCTGTAAACGGAGGGACTTTTGATCAAACTTTGGTTTTGCTTAACGGAATGAAGGTAATTGACCCTCAAACAGGACACAACATGATGAATCTTCCTATTCCTGTTAATGCTATTGAAAGAATTGAGGTACTAAAAGGAACAGCTGCAAGCAGATACGGAATAAATGCACTCAATGGTGTTATCAATATCGTTACAAAAAACCCAGATAAATCAGGTGTTCAGCTTGGCGTTGAACTTGGTAGTTCTTTTGATTCAGATACGTCAAACCTAAAAATATATAAAGGGTTAGAAGTTAACTTCTTAGGAACAATTGTTAAGGACAAATCTGAGCATTTATTGGCAATTAGTGCTGTTCAAACCAACGGACATAGATACAATACTGAAATGAACAATAATAAACTGTTCTATCAAAATCAAATTCATTTAAAAGGAAATAATCATTTACAAATGATGGTTGGCGGCATCTATAATGAGTTTGGTTCAAATGGATTTTACGCTGCACCTGCCGATGTAGAGTCTAAAGAAACCGTTCAAACAATTATTGGTTCCATAAAAGGAGACTTTCAAGTAAATTCTATATGGAAAATATTACCGTCAATCAGTTATCGATATAATAAAGATGATTATATTTTTATACGTACAAATCCTGAGGTTTATAGAAATATTCATACAACCAATGTCATGAACATCACCCTAGACAACAGTATAAAAACTACCATCGGAATTGTAGGCTTTGGTCTGGAATATAGAAGCGAATTTATTAATAGTAACAGTCTTGGAAACTGGAACAGAGACAATTACGGCTTATATGGTGAATTTGCATTTGACAAAGTAGAAAATCTAAGCATCAATGCTGGTGCTTATTTGAATTACTCAGAGCATTTCAAGTTTAAAGTTTTACCATCTTTAGACGCAAGCTATAAGTTTGCAAAATTCTGGCAAATATACGCAAGTGCAGGCACAGGAACACGTATCCCAACCTATACCGATTGGTATTATGATGGTCCGGGAAATATCGGAAACAGTAATTTAACTCCAGAAAATGCCTTTTCAACAGAAGGAGGTGTTCGTTTTTTACATTCAGGATTTAAAGTCGGTGTCAATTATTTTTATCGAGAAGTTAGCGACATCATCGATTGGGTTAAAAACGATATAAATGACCCGTGGGAAACACAAAACTTCCAAGAAGTTAAAATGCACGGTGTTTCTGCTTCTTTCGACTATCAAATGATTACGCCAAAAACAGAGAAGGGGATTTCTTTATTAACAGGGGTTTCTTATACATGGTTAAATCCAATTATGACAAAAGACTATGAATTATATACATTTTCTAATTACACACTAGAAAATTTAAAAGACCAGTTCGTTGCACGCTTTAATATCGGATTTTTAAAAGATTATAATTTTTCAATCAATGGAAGGTATGAAAAAAGGGTAAATTATAAAGACTATTTTCTGTTGGACTCTAAAATCTCAGGAGAGTGGGGAGGATTTAAATTATATGTATCTCTCAACAACATCACAAATGTAACATACATCGAGGCAGGTGCTGTGCCTCTTCCTGGTCTTTGGTTCAGTATGGGATTGACATGGTCTTGGTGGGAAAAAAAATAAAATCTGTACTCTTTTTGGGTATTTAACAATTTTAATGTAATTTTACCCACAAATCTTAAAAACATTAAATTTATGGAAAAAACTGCATTGTTATTGGGAGCTATTTCACTATTATTTTTAGCTCCATCTTTTGCGCAAGAACAATCGAGTCCAAATCAGACACAGCCACAAACTATAAAAAAAGTTGAAAAAGTCCAGAAATTAGAGGCTATTGAAGCTGAAAAACCTTCTCAAAGTCTTCAGTTAAAAGAAAAAACACAATTAAAGGCTGTTCAAATTCAACGAATTGAGTCGGCAAGAACGATTGAGAAAAAAGAAGAATTAACTAAATAAATACTATCATTTATGAAAACAAAATCAATTTTATCCTACGTAATCGTAGGACTTACGTTGCTTTTTAGTACAAATGCAACATCACAAAGTTGCGACATATTAAGAAATTATGGGCATTTAGATCCCGATTCTTATGTTGCGTTAAGTATCCCAGCATTAGGGAGTTTCGGAGGTCATCTTAATCTAAGTGATGGCGTAGATACTTATAATTTCACTGAATACGCTGATCGTTATACTGTTAGTTCTGCAACAGAAGTTACAGGAGTTCGTTTAGCAATCTGGAAACTTAATAACAATAGTGGAAATGGTGCATTAACATTAAAGGTTTACAATGACAATGCAGGGATACCAGGCACAGTGGTCGGATCTCAAACTGTTAGTTATAGTGACATGAATGCGCTACAGATAAATACATTGCACTTCGACAATCCCGTGCCTGTTAACGGAAACTTTTGGGTAGGTTATGAAATTTCTTATGCAGCACCAGTTGATACATTTGCATTGTTTACTTTTGCTGGTAGCATTACTGGAACTGGGACAACTTGGATGAATGCAGCGTCGTTAAGTGGTACAGGAATGTTTGATGGCTGGGACAATGCGAATCAATGGGTTAATTATCAGGGAGTTGGTTTGGAGGCACACATGTACATGGATGTATTATTGACTAATGGGACACCTCCTGAATTGGGTGACGTTTATCTAAATGATGTAGCTTGTCAAGGCACTACATTTGATATTAGTGTTCAAAATTCAACAGGAACAATAGATGGGTATTCATGGATATTAACAACTGATCCATATGTTGACGCAGCATCAATCTTAGATGAGATACATACGACACTTCCGCAAGCATCTATCCAAGCTAATCACCCTCCAGGACCTTATAGAATTTATATTTTTGCAGAAGGCGCATGTAACGAAGATGGAGGCTTTATAGAGGTTGAAATACAGCCAAACATGACAGCAACTGTTACCACTACAAACGCAACTTGTGGAGAGGACAACGGTGAAATATCTTTCACTTCTCCATCTGGAGGAACGGCTCCTTATGTATATACATTTAATGGAGGAACAACTTGGGGGACAAATTCTTCAATAACAGGCGTTGCGCCGGGAACCTATATGGTTGCAACTAAACCAGTAGCTGAGGATGCTTGCCCTTATGTTGAGACAATAACAATTACAGGTGGAACAGCAACAAGTGATGCAGTTGTTACTACTCAACCTGCTTCGTGTTCAGCAGACGGGACAGCTACAATAACTAATTATTCTGCTTCTCATTCTTATGCGTTTTCACCTACTGGTCCAACTGTTGGCAATGGTGGTGTTATTTCTGGGTTAACCGCAGGCACAGAATATTCTGTTGTGGTTTCTGAGAATGGATGTGACTCAGACGCAACACTTTTCGAAGTTCAACCACAACTAACAGCCGATGATGCTTCTTTCCAATATGCTTCTAGTACAATTTGTCTTGGAGATGGAAACGTTACACCTACAATTTCTGGAGTTTTAGGTGGAACATTTAGTGTTACAACGGGTACTGGTCTAGTGGTAGATCCAAGCACAGGTGAAATCGATATGACTACAAGTGTGGCTGGTTCTTATGTTGTAACTTATACAACAAACGGTACTTGTCCAAGCTCTTCAACACAAAGTATTTCCGTTACAGATAATCCAAACGCGACGTTCACTTATTCACTAAGTGAATTTTGTGAGGGAGAAACAGGAACAATTTCTCCAACTTTCGGAAGTGGAGCAAGTGCCGGAACATTTACATCTGGTGCTGGTTTGAGCATCGATGCTTCTACTGGAGAAATTGATTTGAGTCAAAGTACTGCTGGAGTTTATACGATTACAAATACAATAGTGGCTTCAGGAGCATGCCCAGAATCAACTGCAATATACTCTATAACCGTTAACCCTACACCACAAGTTGATGCCGGGACATACGGACTTTTATGTGATATAGACGATGTGATTCCATTGGTAGGTACACCAGCCGGTGGTAACTTCTCAGGAATAGGTGTTTCAAACAATGAGTTTGACCCAGCTGTTGCAGGTGAGGGTATTCACGAAGTTACATATTCATATTCAGATGCTAATGGATGTACAGCAGAAGCATCCGCAATGATTGAAGTTGAGGTGTGTGATAATTCAGGTATAAACACAGAGTTATTAGGACAATTATTCATTGCTCCAAACCCTGCTTCTGACTATATTAACGTTCAGTTAAAAGGTAACAATTCAATTATTGCAATTCAATTGGTTTCTATTGAAGGAAAAGTAATTTCTAATGTTAGTGAAATTGATGGAAATATTGCAAAAGTTAATGTTTCTACAGTTTCAAACGGAACATATCTAGTACATGTATCAACTGAAAAAGGACTTATCGTTAAAAAGATAATTGTTCAATAATAATTTGCTCATAATCATACAAGAAACGGGAGGTTGAAATTAACCTTCCGTTTTTTTATTTCCCAAACTCCAATAAATAAGATGATTTCTTATCTTTAAACCCAAATGCATAAAAAATTCTATTACATAGCAGAATTGCAATATTTGGGATTTCGTTACCATGGCTGGCAAAAACAACCAGGCGTGAAAACAGTTCAAGAGATGACATTAAAAACACTAAACTGGATAATGCCTGAATCTTCAAATAAAGTAATTGCTTCCGGACGAACAGATGCAATGGTTTCTGTGAACCATACCTTTGTTGAATTTTTTACAACTAAAGAAATTAAAAACCCATCCCAATTTCTTAAGGAATATAATGCGAACTTACCTGCTGATATTAGAATACTATCGATCCAAAAAACAGATGAAAATTTTAATATTATTCAATCCGATAAAATTAAAGAATATCACTATTACTTTTCTTATGGAGAAAAAATCCATCCATATAGTTCAGCTTTTATGTGTAACATAATTGAGGACATGGATATAGAAATGATTAAAAAAGGTGCCAAAGAATTTGAAGGAAAGCATGATTTTTACTCTTATACGTTTCGTCCTAATGTTGAAACCAACACAAATGGTGAAATTCTATCATTCGAAGTAGTTGAGAATACCGAATTGACCGCTTCATTTTTTCCAAAGGAAAGTTATGTTGCTAAAATTAAAGGTCGAGGATTTAAAAGAAATCAAATCCGTTTGATGATGGGAATGTTATTTCAATTGGGTCAAAATCAATGGAGCTGGAAAGAGTTTTTGGAAACTTTAGATGGTCAAAATAGAATAAAATTAACGTATATTGCACCTGCATCAGGATTACAGCTTCACAAAGTTGAAATTGAATAAATAACGAAATGAAAAAATTTGAAAAAACCATCATAACACTTGCTGTAATTGGAATAGTTATGAAATTCTTATTACTCCCAGGCGGAACGCTTTTAACCATCATTTCGCTTTCTTTAATTATGTTCTTTTATTACTTCTTTGGAATCGGAATTTTAAATGAATTACCATTTAAACAAATATTTGACAGAAACACATATAAAGATTATTCGCTCAAAAGAATATTTGGTTCCATTGGTGCAGGAATAACTTTGGGAGCAATCACAGCAGGTATTCTATTTAAGCTAATGTTTTTCCCTGGCGATCAAATTAACCTATTAACAGGAATTACCGCAGGGTTTTTCGTTGCAATCGTATCATCAATAAAATACGCAAAGACAAAAGACAAACTTTATCAAAATACATTACAAAGAATTATAATTGTGGGTGGCATTGGTTTGATTTTATTCATCACGCCTCGAATATCCCTAATAAAAATCCAATTCAAAAATCATCCACGTTACATTGAAGCATATCAACACTATCTTGAAGATCCTGCCAACGAACAAAATAGAAGTCGTTTAGAGATAGAATATAGAAGAGCCACAACACCTCAACAATTTCATATAGATGAAAGTAAATAAAGTTCAAAACATTTAATATCAAGCAAAAACATGTTTTTTATTAAAAAAAGATTAAAACCAAACAAAAATCATTCTTAATTAGAAAAGAATAACTATCTTTGCGCCAAAATTAGATTAGACAACATTCATAGATAATAGTGAATACAATGTTAAAGAACTCAATAAAGACATTTGTCTGGATAGTAGCATCTCTAGTGATTACACCCGTTTTTTCACAGCAAGAAACAGAAGAGAAAAATGATTTCGACATGGGATATATGATTATGCATCATATTTCAGACGCTCATGAGTTCCCTGTGTTTAAAGATGTTTCAGTATATCTTCCTATTATTCTTTTGGATGACGGTTTACAAGTTTTTTCTTCTAAAAAGTTTTATAAGGAAGGAGAAGAAATAGATGGATATCTAGTAAATAAAGAAGTAGGATACGGAATGTATCACGAAAAAATCTATAAACTTAATGGTGAAGGAAAACTTGATTTTGACGAAGAAGGACACGTTGCAAGTACACGCCCTTTAGACTTTTCGATTACTAAAAATGTTTTTGGTTTAATGGTGGCTGCCTTAGCTATGGTAATCATATTTATCACAACGGCACGCAGTTATCGTGGTGAAGGCAGAGCTCCAAAAGGAATTGCTAAGTTTACAGAGCCTTTGGTTTTATTTGTTCGTGATGAGATTGCGATTGGTAATATAGGAGAAAAAAAATATAAAAAATATATGCCGTACTTATTAACGGTGTTTTTCTTTATTTGGATCAATGCAATATTTGGATTAATCCCTTTCTTCCCAGGAAGTACAAACGTAACAGGAAACATCAGTTTTACATTGATGTTGGCTATTTTTACGCTAATTCTTACTGTTTTTTCAGGAACAAAACATTATTGGGGTCATATTTTTGCAACACCTGGCGTTCCAAAACCATTATTATTTATCATGATTCCAATTGAAATTGTTGGAATTTTCACAAAACCATTCGCTTTGACTGTCCGTTTGTTTGCAAATATGACAGCTGGACATATTATTATATTGGCATTTATTGGTATTATCTTCACGTTTCAAAGTGTTGCGTGGGCAGGATTATCCGTTCCTATGGCGTTGTTTATCAACTTCTTGGAACTGTTAGTTGGAGCGCTACAAGCGTTTATTTTTACAATGTTATCTGCGCTTTTCATCGGAGAAGCGGTGGCAGAGCATTAATTAGTTTTGTAATAATTTAAAACAAATAGTTATGACTATAACTGGAATAGCTGCTATTGGAGCAGGATTGGCAGCATTAGCTGCAGGAATTGGTATCGGGAGAATTGGTGGTTCAGCAATGGACGCAATCGCTCGTCAACCAGAAGCTTCGTCTAAAATTCAAACAGCAATGATTATTGCGGCTGCACTTGTTGAAGGTGTTGCACTTTTCGCAGTAGTTGTTGGTTTGCTTCAAGGACTATAAAAAGCTCTAAATCTCTACGTAACGGTTGGTTACGTAGAGATTTTTAAGTTAAAATTATTAAATTAAAATAGAAAATGGAATTAGTAACACCAGAAATTGGATTGACTTTTTGGACAGGTTTAATCTTCCTTACCGTCTTGTTCCTTTTAACAAAGTTTGCGTGGAAACCCATCCTAAACATGGTTAATCAACGTGAACAAAATATTCAAGATGCTTTGGATTTAGCGAAAAAAACCAAAGCGGAAATGGAAAAACTACAAATTCAAAACGAGAACTTGTTAAAAGAAGCTCGAATTGAACGCGACCAAATAATTAAGGAAGCAAAAGAAACAAGTGTCAGAATGGTTGATGATGCCAAAGCAAAAGCGAAAGAAGAGGCAGATAAGATTGTAGCAAATGCTAAATTGACAATCGAGGCTGAAAAGAATGCAGCAATTATTGAATTGAAAAATCAAGTTGCAGGTATTGGACTTGAAATTGCCGAAAAAATTCTTGTAAATGAACTTTCTTCTGACGAAAAACAAAAACAATTGGCAGAATCACTCGCTAATGATATCAACTTAAATTAAGAACAATGGAAGGAATGAAAGTTGCGAGTCGTTACGCTCAATCACTCTTAGAGTTAGCTCAAGAGAAAAATGTTATTGATGATGTGTTGGCAGACATGAACACCTTGTTGAAAACAACAAATAACAACAGAGACTTCCATCTTTTCCTTACAAGTCCTTTGATTAAAGCAGATAAAAAAAGTCAGATTTTAAACATACTTTTTGGTGATTTTCAAGAATTATCTTTAAAATTTATGCACCTGCTTACAAGAAATCATCGTGAAATGTATTTACCTTTAATTGCTAAAAACTTTATTGATAAAGTAAACAAGTTAAGAAACATTGTTCCAATTACAATTACCTCAGCAGTTAAACTAGATGAGGGTGTAAAAGAATCAATTCTGAAAAAATTGAACGAAAACGTAAAAGGGACAATAGAATTGACAGAAGAGGTTAACAAAGAATTAATTGGAGGATTCGTTGCTAGAATGGGAGATGCTCGTATAGATGCAAGTGTTTCTAATCAACTTAAAAAAATAAAAAAACGATTATTAAAATAAATTTTAAATGGTAATTAGAATTACCTTGTAAAGATTTTAAATATGGCAAATATAAAACCAGCAGAGGTTTCTGCAATTTTAAGAGAAGAGCTTTCAGGATTCAAATCGGAAGCAGAGTTACAAGAAGTAGGTACCGTTCTTTCAGTGGGAGATGGTATTGCACGTATTTATGGGCTTAGAGGAGTTCAGTACGGTGAGCTAATCGAGTTTGAAAACGGACTACAAGGAATTGCTCAAAACCTTGAAGAAGATAATGTTGGAGCAGTTCTAATGGGTGAATCAACAGAAGTAAAAGAGGGAGACACAGTAAAACGTCTTGGAATCATTGCTTCTGTGAAAGTCGGAGAAGGAATCGTTGGACGTGTAGTAAACATGCTTGGAGTTCCAATTGATGGTAAAGGATCAATCGAAGGTGAATTGTTTGAAATGCCAGTTGAACGTAAAGCACCTGGAGTAATTTACCGAGAGCCAGTTACAGAACCTTTACAAACAGGGATTAAAGCGATTGACTCTATGATTCCAATTGGAAGAGGACAACGTGAGTTAATTATTGGTGACCGTCAAACTGGAAAAACTACAGTTGCTATCGACACCATTATTAATCAAAAAGAATTTTATGATGCAGGTGAACCTGTATATTGTATCTATGTTGCAGTAGGACAAAAAGGATCGACTGTAGCTGGAATCGTTAAAAAATTAGAAGCTGCTGGAGCGATGGCTTATACAACTATCGTTGCTGCTAACGCATCAGACCCTGCGCCAATGCAGTATTTTGCACCAATGACAGGAGCAGCGATTGGTGAGTATTTCCGTGATACAGGAAGACCAGCTTTAATCGTTTATGATGACCTTTCTAAACAAGCGGTTGCTTACCGTGAGGTGTCACTATTATTACGCCGTCCTCCAGGTCGTGAGGCTTATCCTGGTGATGTTTTCTATCTTCACTCAAGATTGTTAGAGCGTGCTGCAAAAATTATTAATGATGATGAAATTGCGTCACAAATGAACGATTTACCAGACTCTTTAAAAGATAAAGTGAAAGGTGGTGGTTCATTAACAGCATTGCCAATTATCGAAACACAAGCAGGAGACGTTTCTGCATATATTCCTACAAACGTAATTTCAATTACAGACGGACAAATTTTCTTGGAATCTGATTTGTTTAACGCAGGAGTTAGACCAGCGATTAACGTGGGGATTTCTGTATCCCGTGTAGGAGGTTCTGCACAAATTAAATCAATGAAAAAAGTATCAGGTACATTGAAACTTGACCAAGCTCAATATAGAGAACTTGAAGCGTTCGCTAAATTTGGTTCAGACCTTGATGCAGCTACAAAAAATGTATTGGACAAAGGAGCTCGTAACGTAGAAATCCTTAAACAAAATGAAGGAGACCCATATTCTGTGGAACGTCAAATTGCTATTATTTTTGTAGGGACGAACGGTTTAATCCAAAATGTTCCAACAAATAAAGTGAAAGAATTTGAAACAGAATTTCTTGATTTCTTAGAAGCTAAACATAGCGATACTTTGAAAGAACTGAAATCTGGAAAATATACAGATGAAGCAAAAGAAATTTTAACAAGAGTAGCAAAAGAAATCGCTTCTAAATACTAAAATTAGGAATTGGAAGGTAGAATGTTAATAACCCTCTAACTTCAATTTGCTGACTTTTAATTTTAAGAATAAATGGCAAACTTAAAGGAAATAAAAACACGTATTACTTCAGTATCTTCAACGATGCAGATAACACAGGCGATGAAACTGGTTTCTGCAGCAAAGTTGAAACGTGCAACTGATGCAATTACGCAATTACGACCTTACGCTGAAAAAACTCAAGAGATATTAAATAACGTTAGCGCAACGTTAGATTTGTCTGAAAATAGATATGCGGAACAAAGAGAAGTAAAAAATGTATTGATTGTTGGAATAGCATCCAACAGAGGTTTGTGTGGTGGCTTCAACAATAACATTACAAAAAAAATTAACGATTTGCTGAATCATGATTTGAAAGGTAAAAACATTCAAATTTTATCAATAGGTAAAAAAGTAAATGATGCTTTTAGAGATTCTGGATTGTTGGCAGAACGACCAGAAAATTTAGGCGATTCAACTTCTCTGTTTAATGAATTAACATTCGAAAACACGTCGGAATACGCTCAATATTTAATGGATGAATTTATAGAAAACAAATTCGACCAAGTGATCATTGTGTATAACGAATTTAAAAACGCTGCCGTTCAATATATCCGCGCTGAACAAATGCTACCAGTTATACCGACAGAAGCAGATGATAACTCAAGTGAAGTAGGAGACTATATCTTTGAACCTTCAAAAAATGTTATTATCACCGAAATGATTCCAAAATCATTAAAACTTCAATTGTTTAAGGCCGTTTTAGACTCTAATGCTGCTGAACATGGAGCTCGAATGACTGCTATGCATAAAGCAACTGATAATGCATCTGAATTAAAAAGATCATTAACTTTAGAATACAATAAAGCTCGTCAAGCTGCAATTACGAACGAAATTCTAGAGATTGTTGGTGGTGCGGAAGCTTTAAATGGATAAGTAACGCATTAGTTATTATAGCCATAGTTATTCTATCTATTTCCTCGCATTTCAAAGCTGAAATTCTATGGTTATATGCTGATGCTTTCTTTGGCATTAGAAAACTATGTCCATTTATTAAGTTATTTGACTATTACATTGAAGTAATACCCTTTTAAAAAAGGATATTACACAGTTTACTAAATTAAAAGAGCTTTATAATCTATTTATTTATTATATTGTTTAAAATTTTCTCTAAATTTATTAAAAATATCAGTAGGCATGAAACGTTTATTTACATTAACCATATTAATGGTTTTCCCTTTTATTTCATTTTCTCAACAAGGAGATGGAGGTTTGCCACATATAGTAAAATCAGCAGATTTGAGTGAAATTCCAGTATATGTTTTTTCACAACCAGACATCAACACATTGCGTGCTGAAGATAAAATTAATGACTCTTTAAAAACAGGTCCTTGGAGATTTGGATATAATTATGAAAGCAATTTAAATCTTAATAATGCAGGTAAATGGTACGATCTACCAAATGGAGCAAAAGTTTGGATGTTACGCATAAATGGAACTAATGCTAAAACAATTAACCTTACTTTTTCAAATACAAAAATTCCTGAAGGAAATGAATTGTTTATTTATAACCCTGAACAAACATTTGTTTTAGGAAAATTTACACAAAATCATATTTATCAAGGAGAGCTTGGTGCTGAATTAATACCAGGAGCAGAGTCTTATGTGCAATATTATGTTGCACCCTATAATGTGAATGGTTCGGTTAATATTTCAACAGTTACTTATGGCTATCGGACTGCAACGGAATTCTATCAAAGGGCTTTTGGATCGTCAGGTGGTTGCAATATGAATGTTAACTGTCCTGACGGCACACCATATACAAATCAACGGAATAGTGCTGTTATGCTGGTTTCAGGCAGCAACGGCTTTTGTTCAGGGGCATTGATAAACAATACAAGTTTTGACGGAACACCTTATGTTTTGACAGCAAATCATTGTGCAACAGGAAGTGTTACAAACTGGATTTTTAGATTCAATTGGCAAGCCACTAACTGCAGTAATCCTGCATCTTCGCCATCATTTCTATCATTATCTGGTGCTGATTTAAGAGCGAAAAGACAACCCTCTGACTTCGCTCTTGTAGAAATAACAGGAGGACTAAATAGCGGTCAAATCCCAGAAAATTATAACCCCTACTTTGCAGGTTGGAACAGACAAAACGAACCAGCAGTTAAAACATTTTGCATTTCTCACCCGTCAGGCGATATAAAAAAGATTGCCTTTGACGATGATCCTCCAGTTGCAGTTCAGGCAATGGGTTCTTCAGAAGCTAATAGCTCGTGGGAAGTGACTTGGGATAGAAATACAGTAACGGAAGGCGGTTCATCTGGTTCTCCCTTGTTTAATGAAAAAGGACAAATAATTGGTCAACTTTGGGGAGGAGGTTCATCTTGCTCCAATGCGGGAACACCTGATGCTTATGATTATTATGGACGCATTCATAATTCGTGGGAACCTGCAGGAAGCAGTATTAACGAACAGTTAAAACATTGGTTGGACCCAACAAATAACGGAGCTCAAGAGATTGACGGCTACGACCCGTATGGAACATCTGTTGACCATGATGCCTTTGTTTATTCACTTGTTGGATTTAAAGAGAATATGTGTAACACTTCTTTTGTTCCCAAGTTTACTTTGATGAATAAAGGTGACCAACCATTAACTTCATTAACGATCGAATATGATTATGGAACACAAGGTGGAGGAACGATAAATTGGACGGGGAGCTTAGCTAAATTTGAAACTGAAACTATTCAATTACCGCTTTACACAAACATAAACGGAAACAATAGTATTTCTGTTGTAACATCTAACCCGAATGGACAACCAGATGACAATCCAGATGACAATTCTATAAGCATTGACTTTGTTGCCAGTCCAAATGGAAATGGGGTGGATTTTGAGTTTAATATGTCTTGTTGGCCAGAAGAAAACTCGTGGGACATCAAAGATGGAAATAACAACATTATTTTAAGTGGTGGTAATTACACAACAGAAATATTAAATGAACAATTCTGCTTAGATGATGGATGCTATACCTTAACACTTTACGATACCTATGGAGATGGTGTGGCAGGAGAACAATATTGGACGTGTGGAGTTGACGGATACATGACATTAACCGAAGTAGCAACGAACTCTATTTTAGCCGAATTGTTAAAACAAGATGCAGATTTTGGAAGTGAAATCTCATACAATTTCTGCATTAACACCTTATCATTAAATGCAGAGAACTTAGAGTATAAATTTAATATTTACCCAAATCCATCTGATGGAAATTTTAAAATAGAGACGAATGTTGAGGGTGAAAAACAAATCTTAATTATCGATGTAACAGGTCAAATTGTTCATAAAAAAGTTACAAATTCAACTGATATTCAGATTCAAAAATCGCTTTCTTCAGGTGTCTATTTGGTAAATATTCTGCACAACGACAATAAAGTTACGAAAAGGTTGGTAGTTAAATAATCATATAAAGAGGTTTAAATACATTCCTTTCTCAACTTCTTTAAATTTTTATATAGAAAAATGAGTATTTTCTCTTAAATTTGCCTATTTTATACAAATACACTTTTGTATTGTAAAACAGATTATTTAGGCAGTATTAATCGTATGGAGAACATTCGTAATTTTTGTATCATCGCACATATTGACCACGGTAAAAGTACTTTGGCGGACAGATTGCTTCAAGCAACAAATACCATCTCAGAAAGAGAAATGCAAAATCAAGCGTTGGATGATATGGATTTGGAACGAGAAAGAGGAATTACAATTAAGAGTAAAGCCATTCAAATGAATTATGAATTTGAAGGAGAACAATTTACTTTAAACTTAATTGATACGCCTGGGCACGTCGATTTCTCTTATGAGGTTTCTCGATCAATTGCTGCTTGTGAGGGTGCTTTACTCATTGTAGATGCATCTCAAGGAATTGAAGCACAAACGATATCTAATCTATACTTGGCGTTGGAATATGATTTGGAAATAATTCCTATCTTAAATAAGATGGATTTACCAAGTGCTCAACCCGAAGAGGTTATCGACCAAATCATTGAATTAATAGGTTGCAAAAAAGAGGATATCATTCCAGCTTCAGGGAAAACTGGTTTAGGTGTTGACGCTATTCTAGAGGCAATTATTAAGCGTATTCCTGCTCCAAAAGGCGACCCAAACGCGCCACTTCAAGCAATGATTTTTGACTCTGTATTCAATACGTTCAGAGGTGTTATTGCATACTATCGCGTGATGAACGGAACGTTAAAATCAGGAGATAAAATTAAATTTATAAATACTGGAGAAACCTATCATGCTGATGAAATAGGAATCTTAAAAATGGGATTAGAGCCTAAAAAGGAAATAAAAGCAGGTGATGTTGGCTATATTGTTTCTGGAATTAAACACGCAAAAGAAGTCAAAGTTGGAGATACAATTACAACGGCTGAAAACCCAAGTAAAGAAGCAATTCATGGATTTGAAGATGTAAAACCTATGGTTTTTGCTGGAATTTACCCAGTAGAAACAGACGATTTTGAGGAATTACGTTACTCAATGGAAAAATTGCAGCTAAACGACTCTTCTTTGGTGTATGAACCTGAGTCTTCTGCAGCACTTGGATTTGGTTTTAGATGTGGCTTCTTAGGAATGCTACACATGGAAATTATTCAAGAGCGTTTGGAGAGAGAATTTAACATGACTGTGATTACAACCGTGCCAAACGTTTCTTATTATTGTTATAAAACCAGAGAACCCGAAAAGAGAATTGTGGTAAACAATCCTTCTGAATTGCCAGATCCATCAACAATTGAGAAAATTGAAGAACCTTATATTAAAGCACAAATCATTTCAAAATCAGAATATATTGGCCCAATCATGAACCTTTGTATTGAAAAAAGAGGTGAACTAAAAAACCAGATTTACTTGACACAAGACCGCGTGGAAATTACTTTTGATATGCCGATGGCAGAAATTGTTTTCGATTTTTACGACCGATTAAAATCTGTCTCTCGTGGATATGCTTCTTTTGACTATCATCCAATTGGTTATCGCCCTTCTGATTTAGTTAAAATGGATATTTTATTGAATCATCAACAAGTAGATGCACTTTCTGCTTTGGTTCATAGAAGCAATGCTTACGATTTAGGTAAAAAAATCTGTTTAAAGTTAAGAGAACTCATACCACGCCAGCAATTTGAGATTCCAATTCAGGCAAGTATTGGAGCTAAAATTATCGCCCGTGAAACAATCAAAGCATTAAGAAAAGATGTGACAGCTAAATGTTATGGAGGTGATATCTCAAGAAAAAGAAAGCTCCTCGAAAAGCAAAAAGAAGGAAAAAAGAAAATGCGCCAGGTTGGAAAAGTAGAAGTCCCACAGGAAGCGTTTTTAGCAGTTCTCAAACTCAACGATTAATTTTAAAATATTGACACAAATTATCCTACATGCAATAGTTACTGGACTCATTTTGAGTGTTATGATTGGCCCTGCTTTTTTTCTCTTATTAGAAATAAGCATAAGACGAGGCATCCGCATTGCCATAGCTTTTGACTTAGGAGTTTTAACCGCTGATGTCATCTATATTCTTATCGCCTATTTCTTTATCCATCAAGTGGAAGAATTATCACAAGGAGAAGAAAATGCGTATCTACGTATGATTGGTGGAATAATTTTTATTGTTTATGGAATATTTACTTTCACTAAAAAAATATCGGAAATTTCACTTAAACACCGGCAAAGAATAAAAGGTAATCGTTTAGCAAAAATAAAACCTAAAGACTATGCTTTCCACTACATCAAAGGTCTTCTTGTTAATTTGGCAAATCCATTAATCGTTTTCTTCTGGTTTTTTGTGATAGCATCCAGTCGCTCAGTTGGGAAAAATGCAAACAATGACTGGGAACTGTTTATATTCTTAATTTTCGTGTTAGGTACATTCTTTGCTATTGATATATTAAAAATTGTTGGTGCTAAACAACTTCGACCATTTATTACAAGCAAATTACTGTCTTCAATGAACAGAATTACAGGTTCAATTTTGATGATTTTTGGTGTGTTTTTACTGATTAGTAGTATTATTATGTTACTCAAATAATTAAAAAGTATTGCCGTTATATAGATAAGTCTTTTATGAAAATATATGCCATGAATTATAAAATCCTCTCTCTTTTAATCCTCATTTTTGCTAATCCTGTTATCTCACAAAAATCAGATAAAAACAAAAACCTGTCTAAACGACAAACGTTTTACTATGATCCAGGAACAAATCTGCATAAAGAAAGTACAGGCTATTATTATGTTGATGAGTTGGGTGAAACAACTGAAAGACATGGTAGATGGGAGTTTTTTGACAGAAATGGGATAAAAGTAGAAGAAAGAAATTACAACAGAAATAAACTCCATGGAGAAACTGTTCGTTATTACGACGGCAAAAGAATAAAAGATTTGGGTTATTTCAAAAATGATGTTCAAGACAGCATTTATATTGCATTTAATCCAAAAGGCGACACAACAGAAGTCGGTTTTTATAACCTCGGGAAACCCATAGGTCAATGGAGGTATTTTTATGATGATGGCGCATTAAAATCGGTTGAAGAAATCATCGACAGTACATCATTTATTTGGGAGTTTTATGGCGCAGATTCTTTACATACACAAACTTTAACTGATGGAAACGGAGAGGTTATGATTTATTATTCAAATGGAAACATAAAATCTCATCATTATTATAAAAATGGATTAAAACACGGAACGTTTATAGAAGGAGCTGTTTATGGATATCCACAATTAACTGGAGAATACAAAGAAGGGCAACCAGAAGGAGAATGGAAAGAATATTTCTATACTGGAGATCTTGAAAAGATAACAAATTACGTTAATGGAAAATTACACGGTCCTTATATCTTGTATTATGACAATGGGGAAAACCGTATAACAGGACAATACGAATCGGGTAAAAAGATAGGAGAATGGACATGGTTTACAAACAATGGAACCATCGATATGAAAGGAAGTTTTAAAAACGATTTACAACACGGGTCATGGATTTATAATTATACAGACGGCTCACTTTCATATCGTGCTAAATACAAAAACGGAAAGAAAGATGGTACGTGGAAGTATTATTATAGAACTGGGAAGAAGTTTAAAACTGGCGATTTTAGAGATGATTTGAAAGAAGGTGAATGGAAGACGTGGTATGAAAATGGAACGCTTCTGATGGAGGGTAATTATAAAAAGGACTTAGAAGATGGAATTTGGAAAAATTATTGGGAAAATGGAAATCTAAAAAACCAATCAACTTTTAAAAAAGGGAAATTGAACGGTGAATGGTTATCTTTTTATGATAATGGCATTAAATTAACTCAAGGAAGTTATGATATGGGCGTAAAAACAGGAGAATGGACAAAATTCTTTCCAAACGGAAGCATCAGTGATATAACAACCTATAAAGTGATGGTGAGAAAGTCAAAAATTGATTATGGAATCATGAAAAATCGTTCTGAAAGAATCGCTGTAAAACATGGAAAAAGTGTCGCATACTCCCAAAAGGATTACACAAAGATGGAAGAGGGAAAGTATAAGAATGATAAAAAACACGGAAAATGGGTTGCATACAATCCTGGAGGAGAATTGCCAGTAACCATTACGCACTATAAAAATGGAAGTTTGAATGGAAAAATGTTAAGCTTTGACAGATATGGAAATATTATATCAGAAACTAACTATAAAAATGGGGTTAAACATGGAAATATGAAGATTTTTGATAAAAATGGTAAAGTTACACGAACCATGAAGTTTAATCAAGGCATTCAAGTAATCGAAGGCACAAGGTCAGGAACAAGTTTCTCTCCTAATTAATACCGAATGACAAAGTGCTCTTTCTGTTGGTGCTTTCTTGGAACTATAATTCCCAATCTGAATAAATCTAATGATAAATGAAATTGTGGCTGTTCTTTTACCATTTTCCAACCATCTAACATATCTTTTGTCCACCTAATATCATCTAAAATGATAATTGTTTCATCGTGAATATGATTTTTTAATAATTCAAGATAGAAAAATAAACTTCGACTTTTGTGGTCGCCATCGATATAAATTAAATCAAAAACGAACTGATTATCAAGGGTTGATAGATAATTTTCAAAAGAATCATTAATAAAATCAACTTGATGTAGATGCTGCTTTGGAAAATTAGTTTTAGCAGTATTTAATGTATTGACACATCCTTCAATTGTTGTGACTTTTGATTTATCGTTTCCCGAAACCAACATATAAGTTCCAAGCCCTAAAGAAGTTCCTAGTTCTAAAATATTCTTTGGTTTATAGTGTGTAGAAATTCGGTAAAGAAGTTTCCCATACTTTAAGTCCACACCTGAAACTTTTACTATATCACTAATTTTTCGATGATTTTTTAAAACCCTTGAGCCCGCACCAAGGTCATTTACTTCAATTCTTTCGTGGCTTTTCAAGTAATGATTCCTAAGTTGTTTAAACCCTTGTAATGTTGAATTTGGAACAAATAAACGCAAGCATTTATCACCAAAATCAAAAACAAAAGGAGAATGAACACCAAATCTTTGCCGTGCTTTCCATCTATATTTTATATATTCGCCAATAATATTTATCATATTGATACTAAAATCAACGTTAAAGATACACGATTAATTATTTTAACTATGAATTCTGACATAACTTTGAATATTATAGAAGAGCAAAGAACAAAAGTTTTTAAGGATTTACCTGAAATTAATTTGGTAAGACCTTGTCGCTTAAATGACGGAGTTATTAGGCATTCCGACTTTGAGAAAAACAAGTATAAGATAAAATTTGACAATACAGAAAAAGAAATTTGCTTCTTTATTCCAGCTTCTGGTTCAGGTTCTAGAATGTTTAGTTTTTTATTCAACTTTTTACACAACCCAAATGAAGAATCAAGAAGTCAAACAGAAAGATTTTTGAATGCAATCCAGACATTTGCTTTTTTTGAAATGTTGCCTTATGATATAAAGAAAAGAGTGAGAGAATATGATATCAATTTGGATGAACTGGTTTCTTATATCCTCAACGAAGAAGGGTTAAACCTTGGTTCTTTACCAAAAGGTCTTATTCCTTTTCATCGTTCAAGGAGCTTTATTTTAAATGCTTTTCAAGAACAATTACTACAAGGAATTCAAATTAAAGATTCAAAAGTTTATTTTCATTTTACCATTAATAAAAGCCATGAGGAAGCAATTCAATCTGCTTTAGATGCCATCCAACAATTAACAGGAAGAGAATCGAGTATTGAGTTATCGGAACAGAACCCCAACACCAATTCTATTGCTTTTGAGGAGGATAAAAATCCACTTGAAGATGAAAATGGAGATTTTGTAACGCGTCCTTCTGGTCATGGTGCTTTATTGGATAATCTGAATCAGATTGATAAGGATATTATTTTCATAAAAAATATTGACAATGTTCAACATGAGTCTCAAGCAACCAATACCATTGATAATTTAAAGTATATGGGTGGTTTGTTGGAATCGTTCAAAGCAGAATTAAGAGATGCGCTACAAAGTGAAGACAAACGTGCTGCACTTGCATTATTAAATCTTCAATATCAATTTACCAATCCTCAATTGGACTTTACAAAATTAACTGATGAAGAAATAGAGAAATTAATTTATCGCCCTATTCGTATTTGCGGTATGGTTCCGAATGAAGGACAAGCTGGAGGTGGTCCATTTTGGGAAGAAAAAAATGGGAATTTATCGAAGCAAATTATTGAGAAGGCGCAGATTAGCAAAAATGAAAAACAATATCGACTCATGGTTCAGGGTCAATATTTTAATCCTGTTCTAATGGCACTTTCTACGAAAGATATTGATGGAAACAAGCTGGATCTACAAAATTTTTCTGATGATGAAAAATACTTTATCGCAGAGAAAACGCATAAAGGGAAACCCATTCGATTTGTTGAACGTCCTGGCTTATGGAACGGTGGAATGTCAGATTGGCTAAGCGTTTTTGTTGAAATACCAACCGAAACATTTACGCCAGTGAAGAACGTTTTGGATTTACTAAATAAAGCACATCAGGAGATTTAGTACTTCCTTATTCTTATCTGTTTTTTATTGGTGGATTGAATTTTTTTCAAAAAAATAGCCTCAAAATAGTAAAATAAAGAAATAATTCATTAATTTAAACTTCTTGATTCAATTCAAAAAAACTTTGGAAAAGAAATATAAACATATTGCATTATTTCTTATTTCTTGTTTATTTTTAAGTTTAACCTTAAAAGGCGAGCAAATATCAACTGCTCCGAACAGGATGTCTTTTGGAGTTAAAATTGGCTTGATGCCTACAGGAAACTTAACAGAATATGCTTTAGTTTATTATAGAAATAATGTATTAGCTTCTATTCAAAGCGTTTCATTAGAACGATTGATTAAAATTGGTCAAGGCGTCTGGCCAGTTCCGAAAACCGTTTCTTTTTTTAATTACTTTGAAGAATATGGATTGCATAACGATACTTTGGCTGATGGGTCAATTTTAGATTACGAAGCTGCTTTCGACTCACTTTGGAAAATTAGATTTACAGAGCATCCATTCGACCAAAAAGCAGGAAAAGGATGGAGTTTGGGAGATGCCAAACCCTCCTTAAAACAACAAAAATATATTTATGATCGATACGGAGTTAGGGGTTACGACCAAGATTATTTTGTAGATTCAAGTTTTTTCAAGCTGCTTAAAGATGTAATGAATGAAGCGTGGATACAAGAATATAAGTCTTTGTATGATTGATTTAACGAGTAATTAAACTTTTTCTAATATAATTTGAAAGATTTTGAGTTTAAAAGATAATTATTTAGCTAAAGTCCAAGAAAGTTGGAAACTTGTGGGAACACGGACACCAACTGACAATTTGGAATTGAAACAGGAGTACTATCAAAAGATTTTCAACATATTCCAAGTTGGGAAAAGCTATTTCTTTATTTTCTTACCGTCATTGAATAAGATTGAAAAAATGTCGCCCTCTTTTTTCAATCTTACTGGGTACGACCCAGAAACAATAACGATGGAATTTTTGTTTGATCATATTCATCCAGATGACGTGGCTACATTTGTTGATTTTGAATCCGAAGTAGTCAACTTTAAGCTGAAACTTCCTAAGGATAAACTGATGAAATATAAAACCCAATACAATTATCGGCTTCGCACTAAAAATGGGAATTATATTAAGGTTTTACAACAATCTATTACCATTCAATGTGACGAAGATGGTACAATCATTCGAAATTTAGTTGTACATACTGATATTTCTAACTTCAAAACAGACAACTTAATGAGGCTTTCTTTTATCGGGTTGGAGGGTGAGCCTTCTTTTACAAATGTTAAACTTCCACTCAAAAATACCGCAAAGAACTATGGTTTAACTGCCCGAGAAATGGAAATATTATTGCTATTGATTAATGATAATGATACCAAAAACATTGCTAATTTATTATATATCAGTGAACATACGGTTAAAACACATCGCAAGAACATTCATTCAAAATTGGGTACAAATAACCCGCTTCAATTAATCTTAAAGGCGATGGATTTGGGATTAATTTAAACACAAAGAAAAAGGAGTTAGGTTAGCACTTACGTTGATGCAAAGACAGTTTTAAGATAATTGTTAATCGAATTCAGGTTATAAAACAAATAAAAATCTATTCTTATTGTCTCACCGTTGGATAAGCATATCCATTTTTAAAGAAATCGTAATTTCCTTCGTTAACTTGAATCTTAACAGTATTTCCGTTTACTTCAAAAGGTGCGTTAACTCTGTTACTTAAAATCTCTACAGTCTCATTTCTAAATAATGAAACGCCACCGTTCAAATTTCTGAAAGCAACAATTCCGTCGCGAATTTTATACTCTTCTGGTATGTAGTTAGCGATTTCATACCTTGTTCCATTTCTGTAGGTAAAAAATGTCCCATTCTCGCCCCAGACAATCATGTCTCTAAAGACCTCAAAAAAAGTTGCATACGTGCTTAACTGAACAATTTCACCATTAATAAAGGCTTTTAGGTTATCATTCCTGTCGATATAGGCGAAAATATTGTAGCCAGCTTGATATTCTTTGGCGGTTATGGGTTCTACGTTAAAAATATCTCTTCCTAAGACAACAGCAAAACTCTGTTCAAATGTGTCATTAAAGACAATTACATTTCCCCCAGCAGAGAACTTAACATTTCCTGAAATAGCACCAATTTCAATAATTTTCCCAGCTGTATATGCATAATGGACATCGCCATTTCCTTCAAAGGCTACAGTATTACTCCCAATTGCTTTTGGAAACATTGGTCTGCCGACACTTGTATATAAAGTCTGAATTTCTCCTTTGTAATAAACTTTTATCGAATAATCTCGCGTATCTTCAAACACAACCAAACTATCTGAAACCTCATAATGTCCACCAAAATAAGTTAGATTTTGTTTTACTCCATTTTCCCATACATTGATAATCGGACCAGAGTTCCACGCAACAATTTCAATTCCAATTTTATAATCATTTACTAAAGCAGAGAGTTTCTCTTTATTGTGTCCATCAAAAACAAAAAGGTCTCTTTTGTTATCGATAAAAGCAATAATCTCTTCCGAATATTTTACATGAATAGGTTCAAGAAAATCCAATTGTGTCGTCATCCCTTCATGAAAACTCTTTAAATAATCTCGATTATTCAAATAAGGAAAAACGTTTTGCCCATATACAAATGGAGCAAAAAACAAGAATATAAATATTAGCCTTTTCATGAATTTAATTTAAAAGGTGCGCCATAGAGCACACCTTTTAAATACTGATTTATTTATTTTGTTTTGCTTTTTTCTTAGATATTTTCTTAGCCATTTTCACAGCTTTGTGAAGGTTTACAACTTTTCCTGTTCTTGAAAGTTCTCCAAAAGGCACTTTTTCAGTTGTACCTGGTTTTCTTTGTAAGGTTTTACTATAATCATCTCCTGAATCAAGGATAATGTTTTTTATCTCCAACATTGTTAAGTTAGGAAAATAACCTTTTATTAAAGCCACAGCACCAGCAACCATAGGCGCAGCCATTGAAGTACCCTGTAGTTTTTGGTATTTATTGTCTGGGATTGCATTGTAAATCTCAAATCCAGGCGCAAAAATATCCACTTGGTCTGCACCATAGTTTGAGAACACTGCAGGTAAGTTCCCTTTATCGTCTCTGGTAGAAGCACCAATTGTTAAAACATGTGTAAATGGTTCATCTTGAAACTCGTAGTGAACAGCTGGAAAATTATCTTCTTTTGCTAAATCTTTCGCATCATTCCCAGCAGCATGTACAAATAAAACATCATGTTCTTGAGCGTAAATAAGTGCCTCATACACTTCATGAGGCAAACTTGAAAACGCTTTACCAAAAGATCCATTGATTACTTTTGCTCCATTATCTACAGCATATCGAATTGATAGAGCAATGTCTTTATCAAACTCATCACCATCAGGGACTGCTCTTAAAGACATTAATCTTGCGTTGTCAGCAACACCATCTCCTCCTAATCCATTACCACGAAGTGCTGCTACAATTCCTCCAACGTGTGTTCCGTGTAAAGCGTCAGGGCCTTCATAATCATTGTTTCCATAGTTTTCCAAATCATTCATATCAAGGTAATCATCACCAATAACAGCTCTATCATCAAAGTCTGGATTGTAATAATAGTCAACCATGCTTTGAATTTGGTTAATTTGTCTGTTTAGTAAATTACTTAAATCTTCTCCTGCCAAAACAATAGAGCCAAAACGTTTTAATTCAGCTTCTTCATTACTTTTTGGTGTCCATTCTTTTACCATTTCTTCTGTCAACTCTTCTTCTTTAACATCCAGTGCTTTTGCAAGATTTGGCATTAAAGTAGGAAGCAATTCGTCACGATATTCTACCATTTTTTGCAAAATCATAGAATATTGTAAAAAATTGGTCTCAACAAATGATTTGGTTTTTAGATATAATTCATAATCTTTTTTGTCTTCTTCTGCTACTTCAGACTCGTCTTCTATGCTTTCAAAACGAGGTTTTAGACGCGCATAGATTCTGGTTCCATCTAGACGTGCATGCTCCAGATTTGTTCCATCAGATTTTCCAAGAAAGTTCCACCCGTGAATATCATCAATGTATCCATTGTTGTCATCGTCAATACCATTTCCAGCTATTTCATCTGAATTTATCCAAATTTGACCTTTTAGGTCTTCGTGGTCAACATCGATTCCTGAGTCAACAATTCCTACAACAACGGTTTCTGGCTCAATTTTTTTGAGTAATTTATACGCTTTGTCAATTGACATTCCTGGTTTTGTATTGTTATACCAGTTTATAATCTCTTCTTCTACTTGAGCGTTAGAATATCCTGAAAAAGCAAACAATAATGAAAGAATAAAAATTCTTAAAGTTAATTTCTTCATGTTTTTTTATTTAGATTTTATTTTTTTTACAAATATCTATTTTATTAGTCAAATTTACGATATTTATCTTTTAATTAAACGTTAATTTATTTTAACTGGTTAAAATATACAATCAAATGGTGTACCAAAGACTAATACTCATATTATTTATCACAACCCCCTTTTTCTTAATTTCTCAGAAATTTGGGTTTGAAAAAGTACTCAATGAATCTCCACAAATTCAAATACCTTTTTCTGTGGAGAACACAATAAAAAACAAGGAGCATCTACAAAGATCTGGAGTAGAGATAAAGAGAGAGACGGAAAATTATTTGTTCTTTACCCAAACACCACAATGGGTTTCAAATCAGTTTAAAGAAGGAATGATTACCAATTATTTCTTTGAATATACACCAAAAGCTTTGTTGGATGATACTGCAAGAAAATGGCATCAGGTAGATTCTGTTCATCTAGGTGTTTCTCCCCTTTTAGATAGCTACACAGGCAAAAATGTGATAATCGGTTTTGTAGATAGTGGATTGGATTATGATCACCCGGATTTTATCAATCAATTTGGTAAAAAAAGAGTAATTAGATATTGGAATCAAAAGGTTGAAACACCAACATCTTCTCCTCAACCTTATGGATATGGTCAAGTGTGGAATGAAGACCAAATTCAGGCAGCACCAAACACAACAACTTCACAGTCTGATTTGGGACATGGAACAACAGTAGTAGGAATTGCTGCTGGAAATGGCTTGGCAAATGGAACAAATAAAGGTATGGCTCCCGATGCAGAAATTATTTTTGTAGAAACGAATTTTGATCTTCCAAATTGGACATTAACTGTTGCAGATGCATGTGATTATATATTCCGCGTGGCAGATAGCTTGAATAAACCAGCGGTAATTAATTTAAGTGTTGGTTCAGCCCTTGGAAGTCATGATGGTAAAGATCCAGCAGGTGAATTCATGGACCTCTTGGTTGAAGAAAAAGAAGGAAGAATCATCGTAGGTGCAGCAGGAAACTATGGAAATCTTATGCCTTACCATGTTCATGCCGACTTATCGGTTACTGATACAAACTTTGTTTGGTTTGAAAATAATCCAAATGGTTCGTTGGGACAAAATACGGTGTTTTTTGATTTGTGGTCGGACATCAGTGAGGCGCAATTTTACTATTCTTTTGGTGCAAACCATAATGTTACTTATGAAAATGTTGCTTCCACAGCATATAGATTTACCCAATTAAATGTTGGAACTCCCATATTTGACACTTTATATAATGCAAATGGCGATAGAATTGCAACACTTGAAATTTACTCTGAATATCAAGGTCAAAACTATCATTTACAAGGTTTCTTTTCAAAAGTTGATTCAACGGATTATCTAATGCGATTTGACGCAACTGGAATTGGAGTTTATGATTTATGGTCAGGTTTTAACTTTGGGCTCAATAAAATTGTTACTGAAATTCCAACTGTTGCAACATATCCAAAAATTACCAATTATATTATGCCAGATAGCGCACAGAGTCTTGTTTCATCTTGGAATTGTTCTCCCAAAATCATTTCTGTTGCAAATTTAAGAAACCGAGCAAGTCATATAAACTATAATGGAGATATGTATGTTTCGGCAGATAATACAACACCAGGAGATATTGCACCTTCATCAAGTAGAGGACCGAACAGAAGGGGCGTAATTAAACCAGACATTAGTGCTTCTGGAGAAGTTTCGCTAGGAAGTGCACCGATGTATATTGTTAATTCACCAACGAGTTATGCAACTATACTCGACCAAGGTGGTTATCATGCCAGAAACGGAGGGACATCTATGGCGTCTCCTGTTGTGGCTGGGATAGCAGCATTATACTTAGAAAGATGTCCCAAAAGCACTTATAAGGATTTTATGAATGACATGAAAAATACAGGATTTTCAGACCAGTTTACGGGTAGCTTACCAAATAATCGTTTTGGTTATGGTAAAATTGATGCTTTTGATGTGTTGGTGAGTAAAAACGGAAATCTCCAAGTTCTTGGCGATACAATCATCTGCCAAATGCCTGTTGTTTTAACGTCAAATATAGAAATGTCGAGTTATGAATGGTCGAATGGTTCGTTAAATTCAGAAGTTATAATTTCACAACCTGAATTGGTTTACCTTTCAGGTACTGATATGCAAGGCTGTAAGATACATTCCGATACAGTTGAAGTTTCTCAAGGTAGTCCGCTTTCAAATCCTACTATCACCTTGATTGATGATACTTTGTATGCTAGTAGTGCCCCAAATTATCAATGGTATTTTAATGATTATCCGATTTCTGGTGCAACAAATCAAAGTTATGCGCCAACCCAATATGGTTATTATAGCGTAGCGATTCAAGGTGCGGATAATTGCAAAAGCTTTTCAAATGCTGTGAATTGGACAAGTGGACTAGCAAACAATGAGGTTCATCGTTTTAAAATATATCCGAATCCAACCTCAACCATTTTAAATGTTGAAGCAGCTAAAGAAAAAATAGAAGAAATTGAAATCTATTCCATACTTGGAGAAATAGTAAAAAGAGAAAAAGTAGAGACTTCTCCACAATATAAGGTGAATGTTCAACATTTGCCTAATGGGTCGTATTATTTGAAAATTAAAACTTCAAAAGAGATTGTTGTTGTTCCCTTTTTTAAAAATTAGAATGAAAGAATTGAGCAGCATTCCTAATTCTTTTTATTTTTGGCATCATATTTGAAAAAACGTAACAAAAAATTAATATGGATTTATCAGGAATCATTTCTATTTCAGGAAAACCAGGGTTGTACAAAATCGTGGCGCAATCAAAAAAAAGCTTAATTGTTGAGTCTTTAGAAGACAATAAAAGAATTCCGGCACAATCTACCGATAGAATATCTGCTTTAGAAGACATCAGCATCTATACGTATGACGCTGATGTTTCATTAAAAGATGTGTATCTAAATATCGCTAAAAAAGAAAATTGTGGTGCAACAATATCACACAAAGAAAGCGCAAATAAATTGGGTGCATACTTGGAGGAAATTCTTCCAGATTATGACAAGGAAAGGGTGTATCCTTCAGATATCAAAAAGGTTTTTCAATGGTATAATATCCTACAAAAAGCTGATTTAGTATCTTTAGAAGACCCAAAAGAAACCGACAAATCAGAAGAAGAATAAAATAAATTATGTTAATTTCTGTATCTTTCTTTTTAGAATTGAAAAGAAAGGTTTAATTTTATAGAAGTTAAATTGTTAATTAATAAATACAATAGTATGAAAAAAGTAGTTTTAAGCACAATTATGCTTGTAAGTTTTGGGATGATTTCTTTTGCACAACAAAACGAACAGCCAAAAGAGGTTGAAAGAGTAGAGTTGCAAAGAGTTCAAGAACCCGTTAAAGCAAAAACAAATTCAAATTTAGAAAAAGTTAAAGAGGCTTTAGATTTAGATGAAGAACAAACCAAAAGGGTTGCAGAACTTCTAGAGTTAAGAAGTGAAACTCAACATAAAAACCGTGAAGCAGGGATAGATCGTGAGCAAGCAAAAGAAGTAAATGAAAAATTCTTAGCTGAGTTTAAATCAATTCTAACTCCAGAACAATTGGAAAAATTTGAAACGCTTCAAAAAGAAAGCGAAACAAACAAGGCTTCATCTTTAAAAGAAAAAGAAGGTTTAAAAGTGATTGAACCAAATTCAAAAACTAAGAAATAAGATTTTAAATTCAATCAAAAAAGGGGCGTGTTGCGCCCCTTTTTTGATTGAAATACCTATTTCCTACTTCAAGAAACTATATCTCTCACTGTAGTTTAACATTTGTTCTTTAAAACTAGTTGGATATACTATTTTAATATCAGTAATCTCCCCATTTTCGTCTTCAATGACTTCATATTCTGGGTTAACAAACCCACTGTATGGTGCGATATCTAAACCCGAAACACGATCAAGAACTTCTTTGTGGATTTCTGGGTTAACCTTCACTGCATAATCTTCGATTAAATCACGTCCAGCTTCAAAATCACCTTCAGATTTAATTCTTTGTATTTCTCTTAAAAGATCTCCGAACAATCCTTTAAGCGACTCGTAATCGTTAATTACAAAATATGTTTTCCCATCTTCCACAATTTTCTCGATTACATTATCCTCAAGACCTTTTTCATAAGCCCAAGCAGCAACAAGCTGACGATTTCTCATGTGTGCTTCTTCAATGTCATCTCCTAAATTTAGGCGTTGCATTTGTGTCATTAAACCATTTCTGATATATCCATCGTATTGAGATTTTCCAACTTCCAATGATTCCATCAATCCAAGTTCAACAAGTTTTTCATCCATTAAAAAGTATAAAGCAACAAGGTCAGCTCGAGCTTCTTCTAATGCACTCGCATAACTTTTCAAAGTTTCTGCTGGAACACTAACACCAGGATTTAATTTTCCACTTGCATGGCCAACAACTTCATGTAATGCAGTATGTAAGTCATCCCCGATTGAATAATATTTCCTAGCTCTCTCAGCCTCTTCTTCCGTGTATGCAAATTCACTCAATAAAGAACCAGCAGATGCATTGTTATATGCACTAATGATATTTCCAAGACTCACAGATTTTGAACCATGTTCTTCTCTAATCCAATCTGAGTTTGGCAAGTTAATTCCAATTGGTGTAGCAGGAGAAGCATCTCCAGATTCTCCAGCAACGCTTACAACTTTATAAGTCACACCAGTCACTTTTTCCTTTTTGTGTTCATCCAAAATTGGGGAATTATCCTCAAACCATTGTACATTATCTTCTAAAACTTTCATTTGCTCTGAAGCATGAAAATCTTTTATTTGAACTACACTTTCGTATGCTCCTCTATAGCCTTTAGCGTCGCCATAAACCTCAACAAATCCGTTGATGTAATCTATGTCGCCTTCAGTTGCCTCTGCCCATGCAATACAATATGCATCCCAATCCTTTAAATCTCCTGTTTGATAATATTTAATCAACAAACGGATTCCTTCTGCTTGTGCTTCATTTTCTGCTACTTCCGTTGCTTTATCCAGCCAATAAACAACTTGTTCCAAAGCCTCACCATACATGCCTCCTATTTTCCACGGAATTTCTTCGATTTCCCCTTTGTCATTGAGAACCATTTTAGAGTTTAGTCCGTAAGAAATTGGTCTAACTTCGTTCGGATCTTTAATTTTCTTGTAATATTCATCAACCATTTCGTCAGTAACACCATCGCCATAATAATTATTTGCACTTCCTGGAATCAATCCTTTTGAAGCATCTAAATTTACGCGTTTATTATCTATATCAGGATTAAAAATAGCCTCTTTGGCTTCAACACTAATTTTCGTTTCTGTTTCAGCCAATAATTCATCAAAGTAAGACTCAGAAAATTTGGGTGTAAATTTACTCATAGAATAGTGATGATGGATTCCATTTGCAAACCAAACTTGTTTTGTATATTCCATAAAATTGTTCCAATCACTGTTTTCTTCTCCGCTATAGTTATTAACGATATTTTCCAGCACTCTTCTAATTTCAAGGTTGTACTTGTAATTTTGATCCCAAATAATATCTCTTCCCGCCATTCCCGCTTGAGTAAGATAATAAACTAGTTTTTTCTGTTGAAGGGATAAGTCTTCAAATTCAGGTACTTGGTATCTTAAAATTCTAATGTCAGCAAATCGGTCAATTTCATATTGGAAATCACCATTATTTATACTTGCTTTGTCTTCGGATTCTGGAACATCTTTATTTTCAACTCCTCCTTCTGAGCAAGAAAATAAAAAACCAGCAACAAAAATGCTCAATATAATTTTTTTCATAAAATGAATTTAAGTTAATTTTGATTTATGGGTTGCTAATGTAATGAAAATATGACAATGATGACAGAAATCATCATAAAATTCACCCTTTTTCCTACTTTATATTTATGTAAATTAGATAATAAACTTTAAAGGTTTGACTCCAATCGTGGTTAATTTTTAGCCCTCGATTAACTTAATTTTATCAGACGTGAAAAATTCAGCTCGTTTTACCAAAGAAGTTTTAATCCATATTTTTTTAGTAAGAACATCAAGTTTTTAATGTCCCCATGAATGATAAAATCTTTAATTTTCTGTACAATTATCATTTTATAAAACTCAATTTCTGTTTCTTTTTCCATTTTTTTAAAGTCAAGGACAGAAAAAATAGATTTATCCATTTTATATTTACCTAAACTGATTCTATTTTTAGCATCTACGTTATAAACTACTGTAACTGTATTACTTTTAACAATTGGAAAAAGTTTGCCAATCCTCCCCCACAATTCTATATCTTCACCAATTTCAAGAGCAGGATTAAATGCGTCTATCATATCAAAAATTGCACTACGGATTACAATGCACCCTGTACAAACAATGTGTTGGTGAAGCATACCATAAAAATAATCATCAACAATATAATCTTCTACATCTTCTCGCCACAACTTGATTACTTTATTATCACTACGACGATAACTTGATGCAAAAACCTGAAAAGTTGGATACTTAGAAATAAGTCGATTTATTTCTTGCAAATGATTGTCCAACCATAAATCATCGGCATCCAAAAATATAATCCAATGAAACTTCGCTTCTTTAATTCCCCTATTTCTAGCAGCAGATACGCCTTGATTTTCTTGATCAATGATTTTGATTCTCTCATCTGAAATTTCCTTAGCTTTTTCCTCACTTTTATCGGTAGAACCATCATTAACAACAATGATTTCAAACTCTTTAAAACTTTGGTTCAAAACAGATTTAATTGTGTTTTTAACGCTCAATTCTTTATTATACAAGGGAATTATTATTGAAAACATTTCGTTATGCTTCTATGGTTTGAATATTTTCTAAAAATATGATATTTTTTAGTTCCAAGCGAGTCCTTGTATAAAAATTTTATCCGTTTTTTTCTTTAATTTCAAAATTTAATCAAATATTTACATAAAAATCAAAGAAAGATGGACAAATAAGTCTATTTTTACTAAAATTATTAAAGCTAAAGTTATGTTTTCAAAAGCTTGTGAATATGGGATAAGGGCTTGTGTTGTTGTAGCAGAAAATTCGATAGACAAAAAGCGTATCAGTCTTAAAAAAATTGCTAAAGCTATCAACTCACCAGAGGCTTTCACCTCTAAAATTCTTCAAAAACTTACAAAACACAATATTATAAAATCCGTCCAAGGCGCTTATGGTGGCTTTGAAATTAGACCAGAACGATTAGACGAATTGAGGCTTATTGATATTATTGATACAATTGATGGAAATGAAAGTTATATGGGGTGTTTCTTGGGCCTAAAGGAATGCTCAGACAATAAACCATGTCCTGCTCATAAAAGATATAAATTTATCAAAGATGACCTTATTCAGATGATGAAAGATACTACTTTGGTAGAAATGGTGAATGACAAAAAAAAGGGATTCGCTTATTTGAAGTTGGAAAAGTACGAATAAAAAATTAACTTAGTAGGTTGTTTGAATAAAGAACAAAATGGCAAAACACACATTGGTAATTGAATCTGATTTTGATTATGATATAATCGGAGTTTGTAGTCATAGCAACGACTATAAATTGTGTTGGGCGATTAACAACAACGTAGAATTACAACTCCATAAGTCAGAGAATTCATTTATGGTTTCTGGAAAAAAGGGCAACGTTATTTCCTCTCATTCAATGTACGAATGGATAAGTGAAGAAGAAAACGTTAACTTTTATTTAATAAAAAATAAAGACGGTGAGAAATTCTTGATTCCTGAAAAATCTCAAATTGATTACTTTTTGATTATCCAAGAAGCAGGTATCATTGAGATTGAGGTATTATTAGAAAAACTCAGAAAAATACCAGAGGTTTTAACAGCCTTTATTTTTGATCCGTACGAGCTGAAATCAGCTGAAAGATTAATATTTTAAATTTGATAGAACAATGAAAAGAACAAAAATTGTAGCAACTTTAGGACCAGCATCTTCTTCTAAAGAAGTGCTTTTAAATATGATGAAAGCGGGAATGAATGTTGCTCGAATTAATTTCTCACACGGCACGTATGATGACCATAAAAAAGTGATTGATATTATCCGTGAATTGAATAAAGAAACGGGGTTAAACATTGCGATTTTGGCAGATTTACAGGGCCCTAAAATCAGAACCCATGAAATGGAAAACAACGGAGTAGAGTTGATTCCAGGAAGTAAGGTTCAAATTGTTACAGAAAAAGAAATTTTAGGTACAAACAAAAAGTTTTCTATTAATTATGAGCAATTAGCGCAAGACGTTAAAGCTGGTGAACACATCCGTTTAGATGATGGAAAACTTGAGTTAAAGGTATTAGAAACAGATGGAAAAACAATACTAACAGAGGTAACACATGGTGGAATATTATCTTCTCATAAAGGGGTAAACCTTCCAAATACAACAATTTCTTTGCCTTCTTTAACAGAAAAAGATAAAGAGGATTTGCAGTTTGCAATGGAACAGAATATCGACTGGATAGGGCTTTCTTTTGTTCGTTCAGCGCGTGATATAATTGAATTAAACCATATTATTAGCCAAAATAATAGCAAGGCAAAAATTATCGCAAAGATTGAAAAACCAGAAGCAGTTAAAGAGCTGGATGGAATTATAGAACAAGCTGGCGGAATCATGGTGGCACGTGGAGATTTGGGTGTGGAAATCCCAATGGAAGATGTTCCTTTGGTGCAAAAAATGATTATCCATAAATGCTATTTAATGGCAAAACCTGTAATTGTTGCTACGCAAATGATGGAAAGTATGATAAAAGACTATACGCCAACGAGAGCAGAGGTTAACGATGTGGCGAATGCCGTTTTAGACGGAGCAGACGCAGTAATGTTATCGGGAGAAACATCGGTTGGTGCACATCCTGTGCGGGTTATTGAAGCAATGACCAAAATTGTGATGAGAATAGAGGAATCTGATCATATTTATGGAAAAGAAGAGGCACCAATTAAAAACAATGCCCGATTTATCTCTGACTCTATTTGCTTTAACGCTACCAGCTTAGCAAGTAAAGTTGGAGCAAAAGCCATCGCAACAATGTCTTTTTCGGGATATACAGCTTATAAAATTGCGTCTCAACGTCCAAAAGCCCAGATTTTTGTCTTTACTGGAAACAAGGAAATCTTGACACAATTGAACTTGGTTTGGGGCGTTCGTGCATTTTATTACGATAAAATGGTGAGTACAGACCATACGATTGCCGATATTAAATATATCCTAAAAGAAAAAGGATTTATTGAAGAGGGCGATTTGATTATTAATATCACTTCAATGCCGATTCAAGAAAAAGGGAAATCAAACATGATTCGTTTGAGTTATGTATAAATGATTTAAAAATTTAAAAGACTAATTTCTTTCATTTTAAACAATTTACTTAGCTTTGTTACTTTAGTTTTTATCCATTATGAATTTTTTTAAAAAACTTACTAACTTTTTAAAAAGTCGTCAGTTCATTTTTAACGTATTGTTAATTGTTGTGGCATGGATAGCTTTATTGTTTATTGCTCAAAAGTATTTTGATTCTTATTCAAATTATGGTGAAAACATCGAAGTACCTGTGCTTTTGAATAATAATGCAGATGATATTCCTGCGCTGATTGGAGATAGACAGTTGCTTTATGAAATTTTAGATTCGGTCTATCACCCAAATTTAGTTGACGGTACGGTTATCTATCAAAATCCCATGCCAACTGATTCAACAGGAGTCGGCGTGAAAGCAAATAGAACGATTCAAATTCGTGTTTCAAAACGTTCCCGCTTGGTTAAAGTGCCGATTGTTATTAGTAAAAGTGAACGGTTTGCAGAGGTAGTAATCATGACGAAAGGTTTGAGAACAAAAAAAACTTATGTTCCAAGTGTTGAAGATCAAGGCGTTGTTATCCAACAGCTCCACAATGGCAAGGAAATTAAGCCTAATCAACAATTACCCATTAACTCCGTCATCGAATTAGTCATTGGAACAGGTAAACGTGGAGAAATGGTGGCTGTACCTAATTTGGTTGGTCTTACAATAAATGAGTCGAAAGAACGTTCTTTATCAAGTTCATTAAAACTTGTACCTGTTTGTTCTGATTGTATAACCTCATCGGATAGTTTGACTGCAAAAGTAATTAGTCAAACACCAATCCATGGAGACAGCAGTTTTATTCCAGCAGGTTCTGTGATTACGGTTTTTGCGTCTTCAAAAAATGAACTTTTACAAGAATAATCAGACTAAAAATAAATTTATGAAGTTTTTTTTCGCTTTTTCTCTATTTCTTACTACTGCCATCGGGTTGAGTCAGGATGGGATAAGTCCGCTAACGGCAAATCCTGATTTATTCAGTAAAATAAAAAAAGTGTCTTTGAAAAGTAATCACTCTTTTGATAGCACAATTTATTATATCACTGACACGATAACCCTTCCGTTTTTTGATGATTTTTCAAGAAACCTATTTCAAAAACAAACAGCTGAAATTGGTGATACAGACCTTTCCGAGGAATTGTACTTTTCCATGTTAGACATAGATACTGAAGCACCGCTAGATAGTGATATAGAACTCACAAATATTCAGACATATCGCTTAGAATACGACCCAATCGCAGATACGACAATCTTCTATTATTTTGATTCAACCGCGTTTTTATATAATAATTTGTCATACTATCCTGTAAATTACGAAAGCAGATACGCCTATCCTCCATTTATTGTTTACGACACATTAGATGGATCGGGTACAAAAGACACGATTTGGATTACAGAAATCGACTATAAACAAGATTCTGCCCGTATTTTTATCAAACAATTGAACGAACCCGATAAATTATGGCTAAATGAACAAGCGTATCACAATTATAGATTTGCAGTAAATCCATGGTCACTTGGAGTGGTTACTTTTGATGGACTCGATGAATATGGATATCCTTACAATTTTGGTAGTATAACCAACTCTTTTAATGATACACTTTTGGCAAAACCAATTGATATGTCATCACTTACCCCTCAGGATTCCGTCTATTTTAGTTTTTTATACCAAACAGAAGGATTTGGAGATATTCCCGAATCAAATGATTCTTTGTTTTTAGAATTTTATTCACCTGTTACAAAAATGTGGGAACGTGTTTGGAGAACAAGCGGAGGACCAACAACTGACTTCAAAGTAGCTCATATTCGGCTGATTAACCCTGAATATTTCAACAAAGGCTTTCAATTTAGATTTATCAATTTTAGCTCTCCAGCAGGTGGATTAGACCATTTTCATATAGATTATGTTAATCTTCGCCCTTCTTCTGGTCGTCAAGATACGTTGTTTAGAGATTTCGCCATAGTTTATCCAATATCAACCTTACTTAAAGATTACATAAGTGTTCCCTGGAAACATTATAAGGCGTCACCTAATGGAAAAATGAGTGATGAAGTAAAAGTTACCGTAAGAAATGGAAGTGTGCTTACAGAAAATAACCAAAACGGTGAAGTAAAAGTCTATTATAACGGTAATTTGGAAAGTTCTTTTGTTTTAAACGCATCAACTCTTTCTGGAGGGAATATCAATTACGCTCCGAGAACAACTTATGAAAGTTTACACGACTTTTCCTCAGGATATCAATACGATCCAAGTGTAGGGAACGACACAGTAGCTTATTTTGATTATGAAGGAAGTGCAACTGCCCAGTTTCCAAACAATCCAATCAACGATACAACATTTGGAAGACAAAGCTTTGAAAATTATTATGCGTATGACGATGGGACAGCTGAAAAAGCTTATGGAGTTACAGGGAATCAAGGTCTTCTGGCTTATAAATTTAAAACCTATCAAGCAGATTCTTTGATTGGGATCTTAATCCATTTTGTGCCTTCAGTAGTCGATGTTTCAAATAACCTTTTTCTGCTAACTGTCTGGGGAGATGACAACGGAAAACCGGGAAATATAATTTATGAAGATGAAGCATACGCTCCTAATCAACCTATTTATGAAAGTGGACGAAATAAATTTCATCGATACCTCTTTAAAGACACAATGATTGTTCCTGTCGGGGAAACATTCTATATTGGAATGCGTCAGCTTAACGAAGAAAGGTTGAATATTGGTTTCGACATAAATCATGACAATTCAGATAAAATATTCTGGAGTGTTAATCACGGAGGAACATGGTACAACGCTAGTTTCCCAGGTTCTGTAATGATGCGACCAATTATTTCTTCGAACATGAACGATAAGGTTGTGGGCGTTGAAAACTTCGGGAAAATTACACAAATAGATTATGACTTTAATATTTACCCGAACCCAACAAGCTCTTTTGTAAACATTGACTTTATAGAAAATGATAATCAAACACAATTTGAAATAGTTGATTTGAATGGAAGAATCATTAAGCATATAGATTATAATTACAACATTGATGTCTCTTCAATTCAAAGTGGCATTTACCTTGTCAAAAGAATTGAAAACAATCAAATTGTAAAGGTGAAGAAATTGATTATCCAATAAATAATGTCTGAAAATATAGAAAACGACCACATCAATGAAGATGAGCAAGAAGAACTTTATGAGCATTATCGATTTATTGCTGATAAAGGACAAGAAGTGCTCCGAATTGATAAATTCTTAATGGATCGTATTCCAAATACTTCTCGAAATAAGATTCAAATCGCTGCTAAAAACGGTAACATCCTTGTAAATGGAGAGAAGGTAAAACAAAATTACAAGATTAAACCTTTGGATGAAGTCTCCATTGTTCTACCTTATCCAGTTAGAGAACTTGAATTGATTCCTGAAAACATTCCACTCGACATTCACTATGAAGATGACGAAGTAATTGTTGTGAATAAACCTGCTGATATGGTTGTTCATCCCGGCTATGGAAATTATACAGGAACATTGTTAAATGGGTTGATTTATCATTTTGAAAATTTACCTTCTTTGCCAACTGATTATTATGGGAGACCAGGACTTGTTCATCGTTTAGACAAACACACAACAGGTCTCATGGTCGTCGCAAAAACAGAAACAGCTTTAACCAATTTGGCGAAACAATTTTACGACAGAACAACAGAAAGAAAATATTGGGCTCTAGTTTGGGGCGATATTAAGGAAGATGAAGGAATAATTCAAGGCAACTTAGGCAGGTCGCTGAAAAATAGAAAACTAATGACCGTTTTTCCAGAAGGCGATTATGGAAAACATGCAGTCACGCATTATAAAGTTATTCGCAGATTTGGTTATGTAACACTGGTTGAATGTCAATTAGAAACAGGAAGAACACACCAGATCCGCGTGCACATGAAACACATCGGCCATCCACTATTTAACGACCTTGAATATGGGGGCAATAAAGTACTAAAAGGAACTGTTTTTACTAAATATAAACAGTTTATCGAAAACAATTTTAACATTTTAACGGGTCAAGCTCTCCATGCAAAAACGCTCGGTTTTATGCATCCTAAAACAGGAGAGAAAATGCGTTTCGACTCAGAGTTACCTGCTGATTTCCAACAAGTTTTAGACCGTTGGGAGACATATCTGAGTGGAAGAACAAATGAAAGTAGCTAAAACATAAAAAGTTTAAGATTTTGTCATTTTTTAGATATATAATGCTATATTTCCATTATGCAAACAGAAATAATTAAACCCTTGCTCGTTTATAGTGCTTCAGCCGGGAGTGGGAAAACATTCTCATTGGTTCAGAATTATTTAAAATTAACCTTGTCTGATGAAGCTCCTCTTTTGAATTTTTCGAAAATACTGGCGATGACCTTTACAAATAAAGCCGCCTGGGAGATGAAAGAGAGAATAATCGAAGCATTAGACTTTCTTGCATATCCAATTCGACAAACAGAAAAAGAGACAAAAAAAGCAAAGGACTTACTCAATGAAACGCTGAAAAATATTCCAATTGGAGAAGAAAAAATCCAAAAAAGGGCAAAACGTGTTTTGTCTGAAATCTTGCATCACTATGAAGACTTTAATGTCTTGACAATTGACAAGTTTAGTCTGAGGTTAATCCGTACTTTTAGTCGTGACCTAGAACTTGAAGATAATTTTGAAGTTACTCTAGACCAAGATTTGTTATTAGAGCAAGTCATTGATGAGTTACTCTCTAAAATTGGTAAAGAGGGCGAGGAAGAAATCACGAATTTGGCTTTAACATACGCAAAAAGTAAGTTATACGATGGCAATTCATGGAATATAAGAAGAGATTTAATTCTTTTTTCAAAGGTTTTAACCAATGAAACAGACCAAGAATTTGTCAATATCTTATTAGACAAGGACTATTCGAAAGATACCCGAAAAGAAATTATGGAGGAGTTGGAACAAATGAAAACTCAGTTCGCAAAACAAGCAAACGAAGTCTATTCTATTTTTAATTCCTTAAATTCAACATCAACAGATTATCCTGGTGGTAAAGTTGGTATTTTTAAACTCTTTTCTAACCTACAAAATGCAGATATTATAAATTTTGGACCACCAAACAAAACAACACAAAAAGTATTAGATGGAGATTATGATTCGGCAAAATACAATGTGGATCCGTTACTATTAGCAAAAACGCATGAGTTGTTTAAAACTTATTTTCAACTGTTTAATCGTGTTTATGTACTCGAAAAATTGCGAGAAAACTTCTATAATCTTGCACTATTAAAGTACATTTCTAAAGAATTAAACGCTTTTAAAGAAAGAGAAAACCTAATTGGTATTTTTGAATTTGGTCAAATGATTGCCGAGCTCCTAAAACGTGAAAAGGCACCTTACGTTTATGAGCGATTAGGAAATCGATACAACCATTATCTATTAGATGAGTTCCAAGATACGAGTCGATTGCAGTGGATGAATTTGGTGCCTTTGGTTCATGAGTCTATTTCACAAGGTCATGACAACTTAATTGTTGGCGACCCAAAACAAGCAATTTATCGTTTTAGAAATGGTTTGGTAGAACAATTTGTAGCGCTTCCTTCAATTTACAACCCTGAAGAGGATGAAAGTGTCTCTCAAGTTTCTCAACACTTCAAGGCATTAGGAGAAAAAGTGCCACTCGAGCACAATTATCGTTCAAAAAAGGCAATTATTGAGTTTAACAACAATTTTTTTAAAGGATTCTTAGAAAGTTTGACTGAAGATTATAGTGAATATTACGCCGATATCGAACAAATTCCTGTTAAAAATAACGGCGGTTATGTCGAAATTGAACGCCTCGAAGAAAAATTAAATAAAGACGATTTGGTGGATAAAGAATACGAGTTTATCCTAAAACGAATCAAAGAAGCAACAGATGATGGATTTTATCCAGGAGACATTTGTATCTTATCAAGAAAAAACAGTGAAGGTGGTGAATTTGCAAAACGACTCACCGAAGACGGCTACAAAGTAGTAAGTTCCGATAGCTTGCTTGTTTCTTCAGATACAACAGTGAATTTGTTTATCGATTATCTAAACCTTCGAAGAAATACTAAAAATAAAGCATTACAAATAAAATTTAGTACTGCCTATTACCAGAAATTGGACAAAGACCCAGTTGTAGAATTAGCCGCATTTTGGAAAGATGGAAAAATTGGAAACTTTGATTTTAAAAAGTTTGTTGTCGAAGAATTTGAATCATTAGAACAGTTTTATTTCCCTTACGAAAATTTATATGACTTAGGAAGTAAGTTGATTGCTTTACTGGGTTATAGCGAGTTAAAAAATCCATATTTACATCATTTAATGGACTTGTTTCAAGACTATGACCTTAGATTTGGACCAGATATCCGAGGTTTTATAGAACATTGGAAGGCAAAATTGAACAAAAGCTCTATTCAAATGCCTGAAAACAACGAAGCAATCAGAATTATGACAATTCACAAGTCCAAAGGCTTGGAGTTTCCCGTTGTAATCTTACCTAATTTGAATTGGCCAATCAATCCTTCACGCAATGAACAATTTGTAAAAAGTGATGACGGAGAACTTCTTTATGCAAAGCTTTCGAAGAATAATGTACCTGAATTTATGCTCAATGAGTATGAAAATGAATATCGACAAGATTTATTAGACCAACTGAACACGTTATATGTCGCATTTACTCGTCCAAGCGAACGACTGTATATTCATCTGAATTCAATCTTACCAAAGACATCATCTCCTCCTTTTTCTTCAATTAATCAATCTATAGCGTGGTTTTGTGAGAGTTGGGATTATTCTAATATGATTAAGAGAGACAACAGTTTATTATTTGGTGAACGAAGCATAAAAGATCAAAAATCTATTGAAGACCAAGGTTATAAAAACTTTTCACCAAGTTATTTAGGCGATTTTTTATGGTTTCCTGAGTTAGCGTTGCAAGATGAAGACGCTAAACAAAAGGAAACATTCAATAATGAACATCGTTTTGGGAATCAATTGCACAAATTGTTAGAGAAATCAAAAAATGGAAAACAACTTCAAAAAACGGCGTGGAAATTATACGAAACCGATGAGCTTGATAAAGATCTGATTCCTAAATTGATAGAGGAGGCACAACGTGTTTTTGACTTCTTAAATCAACAAGATTTTTCAAAGAACGCAGAACAAACCTTAGAAGAACAAGGTGTTTTGATCTCTGAAACTGAATTTAGAAAATTAGACAAGATTTTTATCCAAGGAAATAAAGCAACGGTCGTCGATTTTAAAACAGGAGAAAAAAATAATAAACATCAAAACCAAGTAAAAGATTATTGCCATATTCTATCTCAAATGGGCTATGAAGATGTTAAAGGATATCTGCTATATACGAGAGAGATGGAATTAATAAATGTGTAACGAAATTAAATTATATTTGAATTTTAGTGAAACGAACTTTAGAAAATTATAGAATAGAATGGTTGCGTCACGACATGGTGGCTGGTTTATCTGTTTTCTTAATTGCCTTACCACTTTGTTTGGGAATCGCATTGGCATCTGGAGCTCCGCTATATTCAGGAATTTTAGCGGGCGTAATCGGTGGAATAGTTGTTCCCATCATTAGTAAATCTGCACTTGCTGTTTCGGGGCCTGCTGCTGGATTAACAACCTTGGTTGCTGCATCAATACTTGTCTTAGGAGATTTTAAAACTTTTCTACTCGTTGTTATTGTTGCTGGTATCCTTCAAATTGTTTTGGGCGTTTTAAAATTGGGTATCATTGCCCATTACTTCCCTTCCTCTGTGATTAAAGGAATGCTTGCGGGCATAGGAATTATTTTGATTTCCAGTCAAGTTCCACTTGCGCTTGGGTACGATCAACCAAATTTCTGGACAGATGGCTTCTTAAAGTTGTTTACATCTTCTCAAATTCTTGGAAACCTACGTGAATTCGGAAATTATCTTTCTCCTGGAGCTATCATAATAACAACTGTCTCAATCATTACAATGATACTCTTGCAACGCTATAGAAAAGTGATTAAGAACAGCATTCCCGCTCCGCTTGGCGCAGTACTTGTTGGCGTATTGTTAAACTATCTCTTTAATCAGTTTTATCCAGAGTTTGCCCTAAAATCGTCTCAATTGGTAAACATTCCAGCTAATATATTTTCAGAATTATCTTTTCCTAACTTCTCTGAGCTTTTTACAAATGTCCAGGTATGGAAAGATGGGATTGTCATTGGTTTTTTAGCAACAATTGAAACATTACTCTGTATCGAAGCCATCGATAAACTAGATCAATACAAAAGGACAACACCAATTAACAGAGAACTGGTAGCGCAAGGAGTAGGAAACATTACCTGTGGAATATTTGGAGCAATCCCAATCACTGCTGTTGTCGTAAGAGGAGCTGCAAATGTTGATGCTGGCGGGAAAACAAGACTGTCGGCAATTATTCATGGTATTCTTCTCATTCTATCTGTAATTTTGATTCCTTTTGTTTTGAATCAAATTCCTTATGCTTCTTTGGCGGCAATATTATTGACTACAGGATATAATTTGAGTAAACCAAGTCTATTTAAACAAGTGTGGAAGCAGAAGTACAAACAATTTATCCCATTTATTTTAACCATTTTTTTTATTTTAGTAACCGACCTTTTAATTGGAGTAACAATAGGACTTGTGCTTGCTTTTTATTTTATAATCAGAAACAATTTCAAAGAAGAATTTGATTATACTACAAAAATCATTGATGGTACTGAATATATATCAATTAGGCTTAATACAAATGTATCTTTTTTAAATAAAGTAGAACTCAAAAGACTATTGGAAAATATACCAGAAGACTCAAAATTAACCATTGACGCAGCTGACAGTAATTTTATCGACCATGATGTTTTAGAGGTATTAGATGAGTTTGAGATTAAGGCAGCAGATAGAAACATTGATATTTCAATTATTGGAATGGAAAATGTCTCTATAACATAATATTCAATATTTGGATCACACCTTCTCTCTTTGTCAAATCTTTTATACCATGATGGTAATAATCCGCATAACATCTTTTAAATCTTAAATGACATTAAATTCATTGTAAATTATCTCCAAAAATTTAATTGTAAACAAATTTTTATATTTTCTTGTATTTATTTTACATATAATATCTTAGTTTTACTGCAAATCATTATTGAAGTAAAAATGTCAACTTTCGAAAAAACATTAAATAATGCACTACAACTTACTTTTACAACACTCTTTTTTATATTAATTGCAGGAAATGTTTGGGGACAAACAACAGTTTGTTACTCATTTGATGGTGGAAGTACAAGTGGAACATTAGATGCAAATATTAGCTTTACAACTCACAAAAATAGTGGAACTGCGGTTCCTGTAATAAATAGTGGTCAATTAAGGTTGTACCAAAATAGTACAAAAGGAGGATCTATCAAGATAGCGGCATTAAACGGTGCTGTTATTACAGATGTTGTTATGACGACTGCTTCAACTGGTGCTGGTAGTGGACCTGCTGGGTATAGCGTTGATAATACTACTGAGGCAGGTAGTTTTCCTTCAGGTGGTGTGCTTGCAATGAATGGACTATCTGCTTCTGATTATGTGGAGTTTTACAATAAAGGTAGTAGTAGTTCTGCAAGAACTTATGTTATTGATTTTTGTGTCACGTACACCATGTCTCCTTCTGGTCCTTCTCACGATGTCATCTTTGATGCAAATGGCGGTACAGGAACAATGGCTAACCAAACCATTGCCGAAGGTGGGTCTGCCAACTTAAATTCTAATACCTTTACAAGATCAGGTTATGTTTTTGCAGGCTGGAATACAAATGCAGATGGCTCCGGAACTTCTTATGCTGATGGTGACAATTTCAATATGGGAAGTGCTGATGTAACGTTGTATGCACAGTGGGATGTGTATGTGGGACCATGTGTGGAGGAAAGCTTTGAGTCTGGTTTACCAACAAGTTATAGTGATACTGAAACTATACAAAGTTTAAGTTCAGGGGCTTGGATTGTACGAAAGACTATCCGTGGGACAACAGGATTTACAGATGGAAGTTATAGTGCTCAAATCAGGAGTCAAGCCGATGCTTATATAATAACGCCAACTTCTACATCTACTTATACATCTTTTAGTTTAAATGTTAGAGGATCAACAGCTTCTTCAGGATTAGACATTTACTATTCTACAGATAATGGAGTAACTTGGACTCTCTTTAATAATTATTCATTTGGCACATCTAATACTTCGATTAATGGAGTATTAACAATTCCTAATATAAACAAGTTGAAATTTCAACGTAGTGATGGGACTGTTTATTTAGATGAAATAGAAATTTTTTGTGCTCCAATTGTTCCAGTTTGCACACCAGCCGCCACTATTTTTTCATTTTCTCCAAGCTCAGGGCCAGCAGAAACAGTAGTGACTATCACAGGTTCAGGATTTAACGGAGCAACAGCCGTTAAATTTGGCACAACAGATGCAATTAATTTTACAATTATAGATGATAATACCATTACAGCGAAAGTTCCTCACGCCATTTCCGAAACAGAAAACATTTCAGTTTTTGATGCTAGCGATTGTGAAGCAGTAAGTAGTAGTAATTATTTACTTATAAGTGATAATGATCAATGTAATGGCTCTCCTAATTTTACAGATTTGTTTATTTCTGAAATTTATGATAGTGAGAGTGGTACTTTGGGTTATATAGAACTTTTTAACCCTACGAGCGCTCCTATAGATTTAAGTGCTTTAAATTATAGATTATACAGATTTGGAGATATTACTAGTGGAAATGGTACAAATCCAACTCCAACTTATAATATTCCACTAACAGGAACTGTAGCTCCTAATTCAACTTTTGTGATTAAGTTTGGTTCTGATTCTGGAGATGGTTGTTCTCCATATCCTGCTAGTAATCAGAACTATGATGATGGATTCAATGATGATGATAGATTCTTTTTAATGAAAAATGGAGTAAGAGTTGATGATATATCTTTACCTAATTATAAAGGGTATAATGCAACTAGAAATACAGATGCTACCGCTCCTTCAGTAGCTTCAGGAAGTTATCCAACTGAGGGATGGACATATACATCTTCTGAAACTTGTTCTAATATAGGGGATTATGTTGTTCCTGTGTCATCACCTGCTTTTGATATCACTCATCCTGATGATGTTTATGCAATAGTAACACCTGCATCTTTCACTATGAGTGTTACTCCATCTGGAGGAACAAATCCAACTTATCAGTGGTATTTCAATGACCCAATATCTAACAATTGGTTGGCTGTAACGTCTGCTAACCTTCCTGGCTCGCTTATTGTTTCAGGAGCTAACACAGAAAATTTAGAAATTTCAGGGTCAGTTTCAGACATTGATGCGATAAATAATTACCAGTTTTATTGTGAGGTTAAGGACGGAACTTGTGAAATTCCTTCAGATGCTGCATTATTTACCATAGACAATATGCTTCCTATAACGCTAACTTCTTTTCACGCAACATGCGCAAATGAAAAAGGTAGCTTTTCTTCTATCGTCTGGAATACCGCAAGTGAATCAAATTCGTCACATTTTGTTGTTGAAAAATCGAGAGATGGTATAAACTGGGGATTTGTAGGTGAAAGACAGGCTGCGGGGCAATCCAATTCTGATATATCTTATTATTTTATTGATGAAAATCCATTTAATGGTATTAGCTATTATCGTTTAAGACAAGTTGATTACGAAGGAAAAGAATGGATTTATGGTCCAATCAGCGTCAGATGCGAGGGACAAATTGAAAGCGATATTTCAATTTATCCAAATCCAAATAACGGTAAATTTACGATTGAAATATCAAACTCAAAAGCAGACGACAATGCAACACTTCAATTATCTGATTTAACAGGAAAAATTATTGCTTCAGAAAGAATATCATTAAACAAAGGAACAACTCAATTCTTTATTGATTATCCATCCTTGGCTTCCGGTACATATTTTGTCAATCTTATCGGAGAAAACAGTGTCTTAAAAAGATTAAAGGTTGTTATAGGATTGTAATTATTCGTATTAACAAAGTAAATAGATTTCTTGATTTCTTTGATGAAACGGCGACGATTTATTGCAATTTAATACATTAAATGCGTTTAAACTGTCAAATAACGTGATATTTTTGTCGATACACTATAAAATCATTAACTTTGTACACTTTAAATTATATACCAAAAAATAATGGGAGAAACAAAACAACAATTAAAATACAAGGTTAAAGATATTAGTCTTGCAGATTGGGGAAGAAAAGAGATTAATCTTGCAGAGGCAGAAATGCCAGGGTTAATTTCATTAAGAGAAGAATATGGTCAATCAAAACCTTTAAAAGGTGCTCGAATAGCTGGTTGTTTACACATGACAATTCAAACTGCTGTATTGATTGAGACATTAATTGAATTAGGAGCTGAAGTAACTTGGTCCTCTTGTAATATTTTCTCTACACAAGACCATGCAGCAGCAGCAATTGCAGCAACAGGTGTTCCTGTATTTGCATGGAAAGGAATGAATGAAGAAGAATTCGATTGGTGTATCGAGCAAACACTTCATGCATTTGAAGGAGGGAAACCGCTTAATATGATTCTTGATGACGGAGGAGACTTAACCAATATGGTTTTAGATAGATATCCTGAGTTAGTAAAAGATATCAAAGGACTTTCAGAAGAAACAACTACGGGTGTTCACCGTCTTTATGAAAGAATGAAAAATGGAACGTTACCAATGCCTGCAATCAACGTAAATGACTCTGTTACAAAGTCTAAGTTTGACAATAAATATGGTTGTAAAGAATCATTGGTTGACGGGATTCGTCGTGCAACTGATGTAATGTTAGCTGGTAAAGTAGCTGTTGTGTGTGGTTATGGTGATGTTGGAAAAGGTTCTGCTGCTTCGTTGAGAGGTGCTGGCGCGAGAGTAATCATTACTGAAATCGACCCAATTTGTGCGTTACAAGCCGCAATGGATGGATATGAGGTGAAAAGATTAGACTCTGTTTTAGATAGAGCCAACATTGTTGTTACAACAACTGGAAATAAAGATATTGTAGTTGGTAGTCATTTCGAAAAGATGCTAGACAAAACAATTGTTTGTAACATCGGACATTTTGACAACGAGATTGATGTTGCTTGGTTAAACAAAAATGCAACTGAAAGAAATGAAATAAAGCCACAGGTTGACTTATACAAATTGAAAAATGGAAATGAAATTATTCTATTGGCAGAAGGGCGACTTGTAAATTTAGGTTGTGCAACTGGGCACCCATCTTTTGTGATGTCAAATTCATTTACAAATCAGGTTTTAGCACAATTAGAACTGTGGAATAATTCTGATAGCTATAAAAATGAAGTATATATGTTACCTAAACACTTAGATGAGAAGGTGGCAAGATTACATTTAGAGAAAATTGGTGTTGAGTTAGAAGTTTTAACTCAAGATCAGGCAAAATATATTGATGTTCCTGTTGAAGGTCCTTATAAACCAGAGCATTATAGATATTAATTATTGTTCTATACAAAAAAAGCCGTCTCAAAAGGAATTGAGACGGCTTTTTTTTGAATATTATTTGCTTTATGCTTCTTCAGCTGGAGCCTCTGCTTCTCCGCCTTCTGCAGCAGTTGCCTCTTCTCCTTCTTCTTCATCGTCTTCTTCAACAGCTCCACGAACCATCTTAACGGCAACGATAACTGAATTTGGATTTTCAAGGATTTTTATCCCTGGAATATTAACTTCACCTACTCGAATCCCTTGTCCAATTCTTAGCGGTGAAACATCCACTTCAATTTTTGCAGGTAAATCTTTTGGCAAACCTTGAACTTTCAATTTTCTATAGTTTGCAATTAACGCACCACCTGCGATTACACCTCTTGCTCTACCCACTGGGATAACAGGAATACCAATTTTCACTTCTTTGCTATCGTCTAACTCAAGAAAATCCACGTGAAGTGGCCTATCTGTTACAGGATGTGTTTGAAAATCTTGAATGATTGCTTTCTTTTTTGTTCCATCAACATCTATTTCAATAAAATAAACATCAGGATTAAAAATCAGCTTTTCAATGTCAACTGATCTTACTGAAAAATAAATTTGTTGCTCTCCACCATATAAAACACAAGGAACTTGTCCTGCATTTCTAATGGCTCTGGTAGCTTTCTTCCCTACGCTCGGTCTTGCCGAGCCGCTCAATGATACTACTTTCATTTTGTTTTTTGTTTTTGATTAATTAATATATAAAATGTTCACTTATCGATTCATTATGAATCAATTTGTTAATTACATCAGCAAATAATGGTGCAACAGAAACCACTCTGATTTTATCGCTTTGTTTTTTCAAAGGAATTGTGTCAGTTACGATTATTTCTGTAATTTTTGATTGCTCAATTCTTTCATAAGCCGGACCCGAAAGTACAGCATGTGTACAATAAGCTCTCACACTTTTAGCACCTTTCTCCATAAATAAATCAGCTGCTTTTGTCAAAGTTCCACCTGTGTCAATCATATCATCCATAAGGATAACATCTTTGTCTTCAACTTCACCAATGACAGTCATTTCGGATATCTCATTGGCTTTTCTTCTTTGTTTGTGGCACATTGCAAGCCCAACGTTTAACTTTTTAGCGTAAGAATTCGCTCTTTTTACACCGCCCGCATCTGGTGCTGCGATAGTTATATTGCCTTCTTTTGCCAATTTTTCAATTTCAGGATAGAATATCGTTGATGCATATAGATGATCAACTGGAACTTCAAAAAATCCTTGAATTTGGTCGGCGTGTAAGTCCATCGTCATCAACCGACTGATTCCTGCTGCGGCAAGCATATTAGCAACCAACTTAGAACCAATGGCAACACGTGGTTTGTCTTTTCTGTCTTGACGTGCATAACCAAAATAAGGAATTACAGCAACAATTGACCGCGCAGAAGCCCTCTTTGCAGCATCAACCATTAATAATAATTCCATCAGGTTATCAGATGGAGGAGTTGTAGATTGGATAATAAAAACATCTTGACCACGAACGGTTTCTTCAAAAGAGGGCTGAAATTCCCCATCACTAAATTCAGAAAGAGTGATATTTCCTAAAGAAACTCCATAGTGTTTAGCTATTTGCTCTCCGAGGGTTTTAGTTGCTCTTCCTGTAAATATTTTCACTCCTTCTGACATCTTTATTTAATTCAAGGGGACAAAGATATGCAATTTAAAGGATAATAGAAATTAAATTTAATTTTTTTCTTTTGGATCAGTCAATGACATATTGATTCAACGCTCATGCTAACACCGAATCACATACTTTTTTCCGACAATTCTTCTGTTTGAAGGTCATGATAATAAACTTTTATTCCATCAGTATTGAATAAGTATTGTGTTACACTTTTTGTTTTAATAAATCCCCTATCCATTATCAATCCGACTTCCTTATCATCATTCCCTGCTTCGTGGTGAAAAGTCCAAATATCTTCTCTTTTAATATTGTTTGATTCTTTTAGTCGCTTAAACCATTTCCTGCGTTCGTTGTGCATTTCAGGTGAATATAATGGTGCTGATGACCAAATTTGAGGAGCAATTGGGAGATTTTTAAAATGAATTCTTTCTTCATCCCAAACAATTTGATATAATTTTGGATCATCAATATTCTCAAATAAAATAATCGTAAACGACTCTATATCAGAAAAGTTAAAGGAATGAATGTGCTCTTCAATATCATCTGTTTTTAGAAGATTGAGGACAACAATTCCCCTACTTAATCTATATTTTTCTTTTCGTTTATGAGGAAAAAAACCTCCGTTCATTAACGATAGCATTCTTTTTTTTGAACTTGCTCCAATCCATGTTCCTCCAGCCACCTCATCCTTAGGAAATAGTAGTTTAACCTCTTCGTCTTGATAAACTTCTGGGAAAATTGTTTTACGACTGGGTAATTCGTCCCTATTTGAGGTTAAAACAAATTCATCTTTTGGCAATGGAACAAAAGTAACTGTACACATACTATTAATTTTATATCAAACACATTTTGGATTTATAAGGAGCTAATGTTTGTGTAGCCGTCTTAATAAATCATTTAAGACAGTTACTTTTTAATATTATAACACTTTTTATTTGTTTCTGTTCAAATGAACATAACCATGCTCCATTTTATCTTCGCCATACATATCTGTAAGCGTTGCTTTATAAAAATAAACACCGTCTGTACATAGTGCACCTGTATTATGTGTTTTACCATTCCAATTCATGAGTAATGGGTCTTTATTCTGAAACTCATAAACCAAAACACCCCAACGATTTAAAATTTCAAATTTTAAATGTGAAATGTTTTGTGGATTTTTAATAAAGAAAAAATCATTTTCTCCATCACCATTTGGTGTAAAGATATTGGGGAATTCATAAACCATTTCTGGATAAATAACTTCAATATTTATGATAAGCGTGTCAGCACAACCTTCGTCTGTAATACCAATAATGGTTGTGTTATAAATACCTGGCTCTACGTAAGTATGACCGCTTACAACACCTCCCTCACTGGTTCCGTCGCCAAAATTCCAGTAGAGCGAATCTACACCCGTAGAGAAATCATCAAAAGTTACTTCTAATAGTGGAATTCCTGAGGTTGGGTAGGCATTTACATCAACCACAGGGTTGGGATGTACATAAACAGTTACCACCTCTGATATTTGACATCCATTTTGAGAAACTCCAGTAACTGTATATGAATGAGTCCCAACTGGGTCTATAATTACATCACCATTTTCAATTCCATTGCTCCAACTTATACTGTCTCCTCCTTGAGCATAAGCAGTCCAAGGTTCTCCTTCACAAAGGTGAATTTCATCTGGTATGCCAATATCAGGTACGCTGGCAATTGTAATGTTAAAGGTGTCAGTATAAGCGCAACCATTTTCGTTAAAAGACAAAACAATATCATAATTTCCTGGAGTAGAATTTTCCAGATTTACCAATCCCGTAATTGAAGATATAATTAATCCTGAAGGAGTTGCAGAAAAAGAACCATTAGAAACTCCAACACGCTCAATTAATACGGTTCCTTCAGCACAGAAAAAATCCACAGTGTTTGTAATGTGCGTTGTAGGTGCATTTGGTTCAGTAACAATTACTTGAATTGTTTCTTGACAACCTTCAGAGTCTTCAATAGTTGCGTCATAAGTTCCCGCAGTTAAATCATTAAAGACATTACTTGTTTGGAAAGGTCCTCCATTTAAAGAATATGTAAAATCTGGTGTTCCTCCACTTTGTGACAAAGTAATTCTACCATCATCACCACCAAAACAAGAGACGTTAACCACAGTGCTTGTCAAATCAATTGGGTCTGGTCCATCAATGGTGACTTGTGCATGTCTTTTACATCCTTCATCGTCTTCTACACCAATCAAATAGGTTCCTGGTGCTAAATCCGTTAAAGTATTACCACTCTGAGGTGTTTGACCGTCAATAAAATATGAATAAGGTGCTGTACCATTTGATGCGGTGATTTCCACTGTACCATCCTGATATCCATAGCAAGATTCGTCTGTTGTTGCTGTGATTTCGATTTCTAGTGTATTTGGGAATGTTGGTGTTACTTGTAAAACATCTTCAACCACCAAAACATCACCAGTACAAGAAGTGTAAGTTGCCCTTGCCGTATATTCTGTTGGTCCAATTGGATTGACAACTACATCTGCCCCGCTTGCAATAACATTTCCGCCTTCTAACCATTCAACTGTATAAGGAAGTGATGTTCCATTTGGTTGAAATCTCCAAGCCTCAGGTGCCGACTCTGGCACTGACCATGTTCCCGTATTTCTATTTGGTGGAGTATATCCAACTGTTGCAGTATGGTTTTGAATACCGATAACAGCATTTCCACTATTCCAGTTTGTACATAAGTCTTTGCGTTTGATATATACATCAATCACATTTGTTGTTTCGTATAAAACCATCATACTTGAACTTCTCTTGCCAGGACAATAAAAATCACTATAATGTGGCAAATTATCAAACACCACAACAAGAGTTCTGCATGGGGCTACTCCTAAAAGATACCATTTTACCGAACCACCAGCACTTGTGCCAGGTTGCATATCATGGTAAGCTCCAAAAATTTGTCCTGCATCTGAAGGTGAAGTAAATGGAACTGGATTGGAAAAACTCCACGGATGTGAACCTCCGTTAGTTAGACTATTCCCTAAAGTGATGGCTCCGTTAGAACCTACTTTTGCTTGTGTATAAACATCTCCAAAGAAACAAAATTCAAATGGTAGTGTAATTACATTACTCCAAACGTCGTCTGTTCCAACAGAAACTGATGTTCCGCCTGGTTCATCAAAAGCAATTGGTGGGGCATAAGGAATGGATTGTACCTCGTAAGACTCAGTGCTTCCTACTTCAAAAACATCTGCTGATAAGAGAATATCAGAACATTCTACCAAGTTAATGTCTGCCCCAACAAAAACATCAGGACAACCTGGGAAGTTTTGAGCAAAAACACCAAAGGACGCACTGAATACTAACGCAATAGAGAGAATAAAATTACTACCTTTCATCTTCAATCAATTTTAACTCAACCTTAAAGTCAAAGCCTTTTTTATCAAGTTCTTTTCTCAAAAATTCTGCTGTGACTTCTTTATCTGTTCTGAAATAAAGAATATTAGGTTCTGCCTTATTTTCTCCAATCGAATTGAAGATATCCATACACGCTGGAAGCACTTCTTTCAATTGAAATTGATCAATTTCAGGGAAGATTACTTTGTAATAGTTTTTACCTTGGCTCTCTTGTCCAAATGCGCTAATACTCAGTGTTAGTATAATAACGGCAACGAAAATATTTTTAAATTTACTCATACGAAAAACAAATTATACCAAATAATATAAAAGACCGTAATTTTAACAATAAAGTTGCATTACTTTATAAAATTATTTCTTATTACTAATCTTATGGTCTTCTTGGAGATACGACAGGATTCTGTGCTGGCTTATTTATTTCTCTAGACGGCATTCGTGTCGTCGGAGACGGTTGTGTCTGAATATTTGGTTTGACATCTCCATCCTCTTGAGTGTCTGGTTTGCTGTTTGGAGAAAGTTTAAAATCTGGTCGTGGCTTTATAACTGGCTTTACTTCCTCTTTGCCATCTTCTATATTTGTTGATGAAACACAAGGGTTTGCAGGTTTTCTTTCACCATTACCAAACTTTGGAAATTCTTCAGCATCAATACAAATTTCCCATAAGCGGTTTACACGTTTTAAACTTATAGATTGATTTCCTGAGAAATGATAAAAATTTTCTTTTAACACAGTAAAGGTTGTTGTTCCAATTTTTGCTTCTCCCTCTTGCAATGGTTTAAAATAAATTGATGTAGAAGGACCATTGTATGTGAAGTTCGGATTTTCTAATAAAAATTGAAGATCTATTGAACCTGTTGGCGTAACTATACATAACTCGCCGTTTGCAGAATTATCTATTACACTACATTTCGGTTCTTCAAAATTGATTATGATAACTTCTTCTTTTGATGAACAATCGTTTGTTGCAACTACTTTGTAAGTGTTTTCTCCCTCGTTTAATCCTATAAATTGTGAAAACTCTCCCGTTGATGAATTAAAGTTCAAAACATTAATCTGTTGGTTGTTCAAATACACTTCAATCTGATCTTTAGAAGTAATATTTGTCAACTTAACCTTCACCTCAATTCCTTTCATTTCCGATGTAAAAGGAGAGTTGTCAGGGCTAACAATTTGGATTTCTGGGTGATTGTTACAAGGATTTGGGAGTTTACCGATCATACCGTCAGGACGAATAGCTTCAACTGTTTTCAATGTCAATATAACGTTCGTCTCTGCTTGGTCTGAACCGTCATTATTTATTGCAGTAATTACAAAGGTATTCTTATTCAACACCAATGAAGTTGCAAACTCTAACATTTTCGTTTGTGCATCATAAGAAAATAGAGAAGGCTCAACCTGTGCTCCGTTTTTATGTAATAGAATCGCATTTTTTGAAGTTATATTTTCAATTTTTGCTCTTAATGTAAATTCGCTCTCCTTAGTTGAAACCCCTGGATTTGCAGGATTAATAAATGAAATTTTTGGAGGAGCAAGGTTTATTACTTGGCGAATAATTTTTGTTTGACCTGATGTACTTCCAAAAGAATTGGTTCCTGTAATTTCAATATTGTTTTCTCCTACGATTAAATCTGTATTAAACATCAAATCACGCGTTGTAGCATCAAAAGTAAAATTACTTACTGTTGTGTTGTTTACTTTTACTGTAATTTGATTTTTATTGTTAACACCTGTTACAGTTGCACTTACATTTTCATTTGTGGATACAGTTGTGTAAGGATTAACACTCGGAATTGTAATTGTTACAGTTGGTTTAAATCCAGAGCCTACATTTTCTTCATCTGTTTCTGAAGAAGACCTTTGGTAAATAATTTGTGTTTGGTCGAAATCTTGTCCGCCTTCATTCACCGCCTGAACATAAACAGTGTTTAATCCTAAATTCAGACTTGCTACAAAATGAACTTGTTTTGTGCTTTGATTGTAAGTGAAGTTTGTTAAATTCACTCCATTCACTTTAACTACAATCTGATTTTTATCACTCACACCTACAACCGAAGCAACAACAGGTGAGCTGTTTTGGTTTACCGTAAAAGGATTTTCACTTGGTGTTGTAATATTTACCGTTGGTGGATTTACAGCTTTTTTATAATTAACAATTATTTCATCGCTATCAGCCCCCACATCATTTGTTGCTTTCACAGACACAACATTATTTCCTTCGTTGAGACTTACTAGGAAATCTACTTGATTTGTACTTCCGTTGTAAGTAAAATCAGTTGTAGAAAATCCGTTTATTCTTACTTCTATTTGACTTTTTGTTGTAACGTTTAGTACAGAAGCTTTAACATTCACTCCGTTGTTAATTGATTGAAACGGATTTACATTAGGAGAAGTAATATCTACAATTGGTGGTTGTTCTTTTCTTACACGATAAGAAATTTGTTTTTCATCACTGTCAGAACCATCGTTGTTTGTTGCAATAATATGGATGTTGTTGATTCCAGGAATTAAAGAAGCGTTGAAATTCAACTGTTTTGTATTTACATTATACGTGAAATTCGTGGTCTGAATTCCATTAATTCTTACTTCAATTTGATTTTTTGAAGAAACATTTGTAATGCTTGCCACAATTCCATAAGTATCCGTATTAACAGAAATGTTACTATTCGGGTTTGTGATTCTAACAACTGGTGGATTTTTCACACGATTATATAGGATTTGCGTTTGGTCGCTATCCACTCCATCCGAATTTGTTGCTTTCACATAAACTATATTACTCCCTTCTTGAAGTGGTGCAATAAACTCGATTTTATTATTTAGAGAATTGTACGTAAAATTTGTTGTTACAGAACCATTTATTTGTACTTCAATTTGGTTTTTATAATTAACATTAAACACATTTGCCTCAACCTTATACGAGTTGTTTGCACTTGTATAAGGCGAACTTGAGGGCGATGTAATATTAACTATCGGCGGATTTTTTGGCTGTACAGGTGTGCGTTCATATATGAACACTGTTTGATCAGAGTCTGTACCTGCTTCATTTGTCCCAACAATGGTCAACGTATTTGTTCCAGCTTGTAAATTCAGATTTGCCAAGAAGTTAATATTCCCATCTGCTGTAAATGTATAATCTGTGAAATTATAACCATTAAAAGTTACATTCAATTGGTTTCTACCTTGAATATTTTGAATGTTTGCTTGAACAGTATATTGTAATTGGCTCACTCTATGTGGTGAGCTTGCTGGGTCAACAATATTTACAATTGGAGGATATATTCTTTTATCCTCACGGATAATAATTATTTGATCGCTATCATTTCCATCATTGTTATAACCTGCAATATAGAATATATTCTCTCCATACGCTAAATTTACCCTTGATTTAAAGACCCCAGTTGTAGGATCGAAAGTAAAATCAAACTCGCCATTTCCATTTTGAGTAAACATAATTCTCTGTGGGTTATCCACATATTGCAAACGAGCTTCGATGTCGTAAATCGCGCTTTCAGTATGTGTATTGTTTGCTGGTTGTGTAAAGTTCACATGAGGCGGACGAATGGGAGCATCTGGCACATTCGGATTATCAATAATCACATTGTTATCTGGTACAATTGGATCCTTAATTTCCTTTTCGACCCTTGGTTTTAAATACCATTTAAAATAAATACTTGTATAATGGTATAAATCTTTCTCAAATGTTTTGCTTGGATTACCGCTTGCATTAATTGTAGTCCCATCAAAATAATCACTATTAAAGAAAGTCGTTCTGTGTTCAATTCCCAGAGAGAAGCTACTGTTAAAATAATATCCAATTCCAACGCCAAGACTAGGCAAAACATTAACGTCAAAGAGTTGATAATTTTCACCATCGCCATTCATATCTAAAGGTGTATTAAAAGTCAAATCATTAACTTCTAAGTTTGGGTCTGACGTTAATGCTCCCTCTGTTTTTGTACCTACAATACCAATTCCTCCGAAAATATATGGGTCGATTCCAGTGTTTTCGGTCAATCTATTCCAATGTACAGTAAATTCTAAATCCAAACTATGTTGTCTTGATTTGAAATTCTTAGTAGCAAAACCAACTGTATCAAGCATTGGTTTTAATGCTGAATTATCTGTTAAAAAACTTGTTGTATCACGGTCTCGCCCATACCATCCACCACCTAAATATCTCAAACGCAGGTCATAAGAAAGTAGTTTTCCATAATCTCGGTTAAAAGTTCTTCCTGCAACAACTCCTGCTCCCCAAGTGAATTTTTCACTCATTTTTACATTTTGAACATCGGATGTATGCCAAGTATGTCCAAGGTTTAACCCTAAAAAGTAAGGAGATGTTCTTTCATAATCTAGTTTTTGTGTATTTCCTTGAAATACGAAACCAGTTAATAAAACGAGAATAAGTAGAAAATTCTTCATAGCACAAGTTTTTTAATTATATTAAGTAGGGATAACACCAATTTTATGCCAAAGTTAGCTTTAAAGTTAAAACGATCATTTATTATGGATTCATATTCTACCAAATAAGCGATTTTAATTCACTTAAACTAAATTTTATGACAAAAGTAGATATTTAGTGCTTTCAATTGTGGTTTCGTAATTAATAAGTTTTTTATTTAATACAAAATCTCCCTACAAATCTACTTCTTTAATTGTGTTGCTTTTAATAATTGGTTTTTAGTGATATGTTAAGTGTTATACTTTTAATTATCAATCTTCTTTTTCAATTCTATAATACAATAATGGATTTCCGTAATATGTTGGTAAAAGGTCTGGGTGTTTTAGCGTTAACTTTCCTAAAATATTACTAAAGTAAGTTGTTTGATATAACGGCTCAATGTTCTGATAACTATAAAATGTTACCTTATATTTCGTCCATGCTTGTAAATTTTCAATCTTAAGCGGTTGTGGCTTCCAAGAGATATTTCTTCTTTGAGCAAATGGACTGTCTCCAAAATCACAAGGTGTTCCAACAATTTCTTCGTCTGGTTTTGATGTTGCTGTGCTGATATTATATGTACGGTTATAAACATAGCCAGCAACCATGTTTGAATTTTCTGAAATGATGTATTGATGTTCTTTGACTTCAGTCTTATCCTTTTCAAAATGACTTTTTTCTCGTCCAAAAACAACCTTGTTTCCCAATAATTCCCTAAACCAATCACTGTTAAAATAATTTTTTGTCTGAATAACTGCTTTCCAGGTTGTTCTTTCATCTCTTGTGACATTGCCTTGGTCATCTTCGTGATAAAACCAAGTTGACCATAGATTATGACCAATTGCTCCAGCATAAGGGTAACGCATAATGTCAATTTTCTCACCCAAACAATCTGCACAAGGACAAGCACCATCTCCGTTTTCTGATTCAGCAAATAAAACGGGTTTACCGTATGCGTTTTTTAGGTTTTCAATTTTACAAGCCATTGAGTTTTCGCCTGAACCACATTCATTGTTTTTGTTAGACTTTGAAATAAGGAGTTTTTCAGGAGAAGGTGTATAATAAGATATCGAAATAATATCAATGTTCTTTAAAAACCAAGTGCTGTCGGAATATGTTACCTCATTTTCATGTGCATTTGGAAATATTTCCGAAGGCGAAGGGAAAGCCCCAACAGCAGCTAAAAGATGTTTATTATACCCAATGGAATCTTTGATATAATTTGAAATCTCTTTGTGGTAATTGTAAGCCGCCTTTCGAGCAAGATTTCCTTCTTCACCGATGTCATTGTAAGGTTTTTTGCCTGTCGTAGGGTTCTCATTTACATGCCAAGGTTCGCTTGCTAATTCAATCATTGATAATGCTGGAGAATAGCCCCAACGCGCCATTATATACCGTGCCTTTGCTTTTAAGTATTTGATTCCCATAGGATTGAGAAACATATCCGACGGCGTTTTACTATTCAATATTTTTGCATAACCAGAGATGGGGGTGTCATCCCGATACGGCGGATGTCCATCAGGCCAATAATCGGCATAATCATACCGATATTGGTAATAATCCCCCAATTCCATAAAAATTTGATGAAAGAGAATGTTAAACTGAATCAGTGTATTGTTTTTTTCACACGTCTCAATGACTTTATCTACTTCCCAAGCATAATTTTGGTTATCTTGGTAGTAACCAACCTCTTCAAACTCAATATCACTTCCTGCTGGGTGTAAGAAAAAACGCAAAAACTCACCACCTTGCGAGATATAGTCATTTAACATCCAATGAAAATTTTCCCATGCTTTGGTGTTTAACTTTTCATGCGGATTTCTACTATATACAAGATTGTTAAAATTGAGTGGATAAGGAAGATTGATACCGATTGGAACAATTGTTTTTCCTTCGCGCTGAAGGTATTTCGTTTCTGGATTTAAAGAAACAAATCCTTTGTGATTTGAATCGACTACGTTAAAAGTTTTCGGGGTTGATTTGAATTGATTTTCTCTTCGGATTGCTACATTTACCTCAACTTCCCATTCTCCTGTCATGGTTGGCGCAAAACGGATCCTAAATGGCAACTCTGTCGCTAGTTGTTTCCATACATTTCTTTGAGAATCTCGCTGAATATCTGTAAACCAAAAACCGATGGAATTAAATTTTTCTCCAGATTCTTTATGTGTAAAAGTTGCGTTTATATCTAAATCCCATTCAACAAAAGGATTCAATCCGGTGCGATGGTGTGGTCTGCTTTGCATAAATTGGTATATCTGCCCCATTATTTCATCAGGTAGCGTGAAACCCAGTTCCAATCTTGCATTTTTCTCAATTTGATTTTCCTTTTGATGAAGAATTTCGACTGTTAAAGGTTCAATGTTCTGACCTAATACTGATAAAGAGAAAAGTACTGATAAAGAGAAAGGTAGAAATAAAAAACGCATATTTTAAACTTAAAAAAATTTATAAATAATCGGTCTGCTTGGGGCAGCATCTAATTCAAATGGTGCCAACTGAAGGTTTAACAAATATTTTCCGTCTTCCACTTCATCGGGAACAAAAATCATTTCAGTAATAGTTTTGTCATAGCGAGGTTTATCAGGAACGCCCCAAAACTGATGATGAAATTCAACTTTTCCTCCATCATTTTCTTTATCGACACTCGGTAAATCGACCAACAAGTGTTTTACCCCTAATTGGTTTAGAATTTGGAGACAAGAAACATCTAAATATGGAGGATTCGTTGATGAATAGTTTTTACTTTTTTTAGACGAGTTATTTGGTAATGTTCTAATAATTAGGGCGTCCATACTAGAATATTCTCTAAGTGCAGAAAGTTCACTCTCTGTTATCACCAAATCACCGTTCTTTTCTTGTGGTTTGACAGAAATTAGGACGGAAACAAAAAAGTACTCTTTTAGACTTTCATTTACAGAATAAACTTTGGAAGTGATATGTCCCAAGCATTCAGTATGTGTTCCGTTTCCATGTGGATTAAAATGAATGTCAAAGAAATTTACGCTTCCACCTTTTTCAACCATTCCCGTCCAGTTTTCAGACGTTACTGGCTGAAAACTTGGGTTTTCAACGTGCCATGCAATTGGACCAACATTGGAGGACACAGGAATTGACAAGTCGATCCCACGACTTAAATCCACTTTTTCCCCTGTTTCCAATTTTATCACCATTATGGTAAGGCATTTTTCAATTGTTGGTAGCGCTCTTTCGCGGCATTGTTTCCACTACAGCTCATTCCTCCAGCTGTAGTATAGAAATTTTCTATTCGTTTGTCATGACTTGGGTGTGTACTTAACCATTCTGGTGGACTTGCTGCGCCACTAGCCTCAACTTTCTCAAAGAATTTAGCTGCACTTGAAGCAGCATATTCTGTCTCACACAAATATTTAACCGATGCACCGTCTGCTTCTGTTTCGTGCGTTCTTGAGAATTTAAGATTGATTAAACTAGTAGTTATATCTTTCAGTAGTTCTCTGTCGCCTGCAATCAGATCGAGCAGTACTTGCACACCATAAACCTTGGTCATTTGGCGTGTAGAATGGCGCAAATCTGCATGTCCAATTTCGTGTGCCAAAACTCCAGCCAATTCATCCTCTCCATCTAGGAATTTTATCAATCCTGTGTAAACATAAATGTATCCACCTGGCGTACAGAAGGCATTTAAGGTTTTATCATCTTCAATAATTCGTAATCTCCAAGCAAATTCATCTTTAAAATCTATTGCTTGCGAGTTCAAGATTCTATCTCTAATATCGTACAGAAAACGATAAGCAGTTGCGTATCTTGCACTATCCAAAATCGGATATTCTGTTGGATTACTTTCAATTTCTTGGGCAACTTGTGCTCCTAATTGTTTATCTTGCTCTACTGAAAACAGATTAAATCCACCTCCTTTTGAAGTGCCACAACCTGATAGAAAAACGATTGAAAATAAAATAAGGTATGCTGAAATTATTTTTTTCATCTTTTTAAAGTTTTAAATACAAAAATATAGAAACTATCTGAGAAAAAGCACCAATTATATAGCCCAAATTAACTTCTTTTAATTTATGTGCATTCAAAATCATCCGACTTGACATCACAATTCCGCCTAAGAGTAAAACCAAAACCAATAAAACAACAGGTGTTTGAATAAGAGGTTTTGAATACATGTACAAAAAGCCAAAGAGCGAACCCATTCCAATGCTATGGAAGCTTATTTTAATTTTTTTTGTAATAAAATATGCAAGTGCACATGATAATACACCGCCCAGCACCATTGCTTTTAATATCTGCGGAATAAAAACCTCATCTTTTTGAACTGAAAGAAAAAGAAAAAGAATCAAGCAATAAACTGTCATTAAAGCAATGGGAGCTGACCTTTCATTTCTATTTTCCATTTCTAAGGAAGAAATTGTTTTATTTTTTTTCATCACTACAAATGAGAGTCCTGGCGCCAAAGTAATGAAAACAATAAACAAGATTAAAAATAATATTTTCAATACGGGTTGTATCAAGTATAAAGACGCATTTGCGTCGAAAGAAGCCGAATATAATGGCACATACAAAACAATTAAAAGACCGTATATCGGAACGAATAATGGTAAAAACACCCAAGATATGAACGTAGCAAGCCTCTTCATTAAATCTCCTTTCTAAGTCGGGCAACGGGAATGTTTAGTTGTTCTCTGTATTTAGCAATTGTTCTTCGGGCGATATTATAACCTTTCTCTTGCAAAGCAACTGCTAGTTTTTCATCTGTTAGTGGTTTGTGTTTGTCTTCAGCGTCGATAATATCTTGTAAAATTTGCTTTACCTCTCTTGTTGAAACTTCTTCACCTGACTCTGTAGATAACGATTCAGAGAAAAAATATTTAAGAGGAAACGTTCCGTACTGTGTTTGCACATACTTTGAGTTTGCCACCCTTGAAATTGTAGAAATATCCAAATTAACAATCTCGGCAATGTCCTTTAAAATCATAGGTTTTAAGTTGGTTTCATCGCCAGTTAAAAAATACTCTTTTTGGTAATTCATGATGGCGGTCATCGTTGAAGATAAAGTGTTGTGTCGTTGTTGAATTGCATCAATAAACCATTTTGCCGAATCGAGTTTAGATTTTACAAACGCCAAAGTTTCCTTATCTGATTTTCTTAATTCTCCGCCTTCAGAATAGGTCTTTAGCATATCTATATATCCCGAACTAATTCTCAATTCTGGTGCATTTCTTCTGTTTAAGGTGAGTTCTAATTCACCATCTTCTTCAGTAATTTTAAAATCAGGAACAATTTGTTGAGGCACTTGTGTTGAACCTTTTATTGATCCACCTGGTTTTGGGTTGAGACGTATTATTTCTTGTATGGCATCTTTTAAATCTTCTTCTGAAATTTCAAGTTTTTTGATGATTTTTTGGTAATGTTTTTTTGTAAACTCTTCGAAATGCTCTTCCAATATTTTTAAAGCCGTATATCGAGTAATATCACCATCTTGTATGCGTTCCATTTGTAAAGCAAGACATTCTTGTAAACCTCTGGCTCCTACTCCAGCAGGATCCAATTGTTGAACATTTTTAAGAATTGTTTCAACTTCTTCATCTGTTGTTTCAATATTTTGATAAAAAGCCAAGTCATCAACTATCGCATCTAAATCTCTTTCTAAATAACCAGCATCATTTAAGCTGCCGATAATGTAAGTGGCAATTTTTAGTTCTTTTTCGTTCAATTTTTGCAAATTTAACTGACTCAAAAGATGCTCGTGAAAAGAAGTTCCTGAGGAAATGGGCATGGATTTCTCTTCATCGTCTTTACTACGATTAGAGACGCTCGTTTTATACGCAGGTTCGTCATCACTTATATACTCGTCAATATCAAAATCTCTTTCTTCTCCCTCTGCTTCGTTATATTCTTCTTGATTATCAAATTCATCCTCATAATCATCCTTTCCCTCTTCGAGTGCAGGATTCACTTCTAACTCCTGTTTAATCCTTTGTTCCATCTCAACAGCAGGCACCTGCAACAATTTCATCAACTGAATTTGCTGTGGAGAAAGCTTTTGCTCCATTTTTTGAGAAAGCGACTGTTTTAATGCCATAAATTGATTATTTCAAAACTTAATTTAATATAATTTTTTTAAAAAACGGTTTATTTTTCTAAAATTCAGCATTTCCTGGTGTTCTTGGGAAAGGAATTACGTCCCTAATATTTGTCATTCCTGTTACAAACATAACCATTCGTTCAAATCCTAAACCAAATCCAGCATGAGGAACAGTACCAAATTTTCGTGAATCTAAATACCACCATAATACGTCTTCACTCACATTAAAGTCTTTCATTTTTTGTTTTAACACATCTATCCTTTCCTCTCTTTGAGATCCTCCAACGATTTCACCAATCCCTGGAAACAGAACATCCATTGCCGCAACTGTCTTCCCATCATCATTTGCTCGCATATAAAAAGCTTTAAATGATGCAGGATAATCGGTGATAATTACAGGACAATGAAACTCTTTTTCTACGAGATAGCGCTCATGCTCTGATTGTAAATCAGTTCCCCATTCAACAGGATATTTAAATTGCTTTTTCTTGTATGGTTTTGAATTTTGTAAAACTTCAACTGCTTCTGTATAAGTAATTCTTTTAAAATCATTATTTACCACAAATTCCATTCGTTCAATTAAACTCAACGGATTTCTGTCATTTTGTGGTTTTTGTTTTTGTTCTTTTTCATCTCTATCATTTAGAAATGCTAAATCTTTTGGATAATTTTCCAATATGTAGCTACACAGATATTTTAAAAATTCTTCTGTAAGATCCATGTTGTCTTTTAAATCAGCAAATGCTACTTCTGGTTCAATCATCCAAAACTCAGCCAAGTGCCTTGAAGTATTTGAGTTTTCTGCTCTAAAAGTAGGCCCAAAAGTATAGACTTTGCCCAAGCCCAATGCACCCAACTCAGCTTCTAATTGACCAGAAACAGTTAAGTTTACCTTTCTCTCAAAAAAGTCTTGGGAGTAATCTACTTTTCCATTTTCATCTTTTGGAAGATTATCTAAATCAAAATTCGTTACATGGAACATTTCTCCTGCTCCTTCCGCATCGGAAGATGTTATGATTGGTGTATGGAGATTAAAAAAGCCCTTATCATTAAAAAACTTATGAATAGCGAATGTTAATCCGTGTCGAATTCTAAAAACAGCACCAAATGTATTTGTCCTAAGGCGCAAATGCGCTTGTTCTCGTAAAAATTCAAGATTGTGTTTTTTAGGTTGGAGCACCGTTTTTTGAACATCATCTGGATTTGCAACTCCGATTATATCAAATGAATCAACTGCTATTTCAACTGCCTGACCTTTACCCTGCGACTCTACAATTTTTCCTTTTACCTCAATAGCTGCAGCTGTTGTTATTTTCTTTAAGACTTCATCGTCAAATGACTCAAAGTCGATTACAGCTTGGATGTTTTGAATGGTAGAACCATCATTTATTTGAATAAAACGATTGCTTCTAAAAGCCCTCACCCAACCTCTAACAATTACCTCTTTCCCAATTTGAGAGAAAGTCAACAACTCCTTAATTTCAATGTGTTTCATTACATATTACTTTGATATTATTTTTGGAATTTAAAAATATTCTTACTTAATTTTGGACATTCTAAAATGTCCATCTACAAAAATAGAATAAAAATAGAGTTTTAATAAAGATTTAAGATAGAATACTAATAATAATGAAACTTATGTCCATTTAAACACGTTTATATGTACTGAAGAGAAATTAAAACTAATGTCAAGAGAGAAGAGAACAAAAGCACAACAAGCAACACACGCAATTCACAGGATTTATATTACAGTTTTACATTTATTCAACCGTGGGTATTACAAACCCATGGGAATGTCGGGAAAAACGTTGCGGGATGCTTTACTAGAATTGGAGCCAGAAATTTATGGCTCTATGGGAGAAGAGAAGGTAGAGTTAAATGGTCTTGTTTATGTTTTAGACCGTTTGCCGATTGGGATTGAAGAATGTAAAACAATAAATCTTACAGCAGATGAAGGATATGGTTTATCAAAATTAAAACCCATTATTCCTCCTAAAAGGCGAAGAAATTGCTATCGAATAGATGACGACCAAATGAATATTGAAATTACCCGAGGTCGTTCAGATATTTTAGACATCTTAACACATCTTACTTTTTTATTTATCGAATCTAATAAAATTGCAAGCCGTGTGATTATTAGTAATGACGGGGCTTTAAGTGGCGAATGGAATAAGTTCTCTACTATTGTATGCAAAGATAAAATCGAAGATGATGAATTAGAAATTGCCGTTTTCCACATTGGGAATATTCTTGGTAGAACTTTTGAAGAAATTATGGATACCATGGCAAAACTTAATACTAAAGAACATCCAAATCGTTTTTTAAAGGTAATTTATTGGATAGGAAAGTTGGCAATCAAAGAGGTTTTGGATGATGATAAACGCACTATTTTATTTAGTCCAATTTTACAAGAACGCACAGGTCATCATATTCATGGTGAAAGATGGGCAAATAACATCAAACAAGAATTGGCTAAAAAAAATCTGTTGGAGCGACCAATACATATTATCAGTGCTAACATGCACAGTGTAATGAATTATCTTTTTGCAAATCAGGTTTTTTCCAAAGGAAAAGAAAAACTCAACAAATTAGAGGTTTTTGAATTATTGAGTGATGAACAAAATGAAAAAGAACGTCAGCGTATTAAAAAATTGGCGGAGAAAAATGGAATGACATACATGGAAGACACTTCGGGTGCAAACATCAATGTCCAAATATTTGATTTGTCAAAAATATCATTAAAAAACAGTTATTTGTCTCTTTCTGATAAAACCAGAAATTGTATCTTAATTGTAATGGATTATGCTTTTGGTGAGCAAGCATTTGAGGCCATGGATGAACTTCTAAAACCCTACAAAAACAACGGGCAAAGCACAAAATTAACCGTAAAATCCATCTCCATCATGGGGAAAGCGGGGATTTTGGAAGGTGACAAAGGCGACATTATGATTCCACACGCACATATTTTTGAAGGAACTACCGATAATTATCCTTTCCACAATTCAATTTCTGTCGATGACTTTATAGACAAAGACATTCGAGTTTGCGAAGGACACATGATTACCGTTTTAGGAACATCTTTACAAAACAAAGAAGTACTAACTTATTTCAAAAAATCTACGTGGAATGTAATCGGTTTGGAAATGGAGGGGGCACATTATCAAAAAGCCATTCAAGCAGCTTCTAAAATCCGAAAAAGTATTTCTCCAGATGTTATACTTCGCTATGCATATTACGCTTCGGACAATCCATTAAAAAGTGGTAGTTCTTTGGCTTCTGGTGGATTGGGACTTACGGGTGTAAAACCAACGTATATGATAACTGAAAAATTTTTAAATCTATTAGCTAAAGATTAGTTATTTGTAATTAAATATACTAATCGATATATTGATTCGTTAAAAGTAAGTATGTAATAAATAAAGAGTTATGAAAAAAACTATTAAATCAACAATTTTAAGTGGAATTATGGTTCTATTATCTGTTTCAATAGCTATTGGACAGGGATTAGATGATCAACGAATGAAGTTTGGATTTGGAATAAAAGCTGGTGCAAATTATGCTGGAATTTATGATGAAAAAGCGGAGAACTTTGTGGCAGACGGCAAGTTTGGATTTACTGTCGGAGCATGGGTTTCAATGCCTTTGGCTCCTCTTCTTGCGCTACAACCCGAAATTGCTTTTAACCAAAAAGGATTTGAGTCAAAAGGGCAATTCTTAGGTCTTGACTATAAAGCTACCCATACTTCTAATTATGTAGATTTACCAGTTTTATTGGCTCTTCGGCCAGCGAAGTGGTTGAATATCGTGGCTGGTCCACAATTTAGTTTTCTTATCAGTCAATCTACCAAATTAGAGATTGGTGATTTTAATAACGAAGCAAAAGAGGAATTTGATAAAGACAATTTTACGATTAGGAAGTTTACTGTCGGACTTCACGCTGGTTTAGACTTCGTTTTTTCAAAGGTTTATGTTTCTCCTCGTGTTGGACTAGATTTCTTAGACAATAATGGTGATGGAACAACAAACAATCCAAAATATAAAAACATCTACGGCCAATTAACACTTGGTTATCGTTTTTAATTACAAAGAGAGTTCTTCTACAGCTTCAATGATAGAAGTTCCATCTTGTTCTAAACCTTCTCTTTGGTGATACAAAACACCATTCTGGTCGAAAACACTGATGATATTAGAATGAGAAAAGTCGATTGGAGAAATCCGTTGATAGCTCATTGTTCCTAAAACGGAAGCAAATGTACGTGTATCATCTTCCGTACCTCTAAGGAATACCCAACGGTCATTGTCCATTTCATTTTCTATGGCAAATTCTTTCATCTTTTCAGGTGTATCAACTTCTGGGTCGATGCTCACATAGACAAACTTTGTTTGTTGCTGTGCTTCCTTACTAAGTCCGTTATGTATTAATCGCATATCAGCAATCAATCGTGGGCACGCAGCCTGACAAGAGGTGTAAATCATTACGGCAACGATAATGTCGCCCCTTAAATCTTCCAATTGAATGTTTTCTCCATCTTGATTTGTCCAATCAGAAGGCAGATTATAAATAGAAAGTTCTGGCAGCTCACCAACAAATTCTCTTTTAACTGTTTCAGGTTCTTTTTCGTTTTTTGACGTATCGAATTTGCACCCGACTAATGTAATAATACCAACTAATGAAAAGAGAAATAGAAGTTTTTTCATGCCCATTTATTTTATGGATTTAGCACATCTAAATCCTAAGTTTTTGATTGAATAATCTCCCCTTACACTCGACCGAAAAGCATAGCGCATAAAAGCCGCATAATTTTTTAAGTCGTTTGCACCATATGCAGCGCCTCCACAATATAAATTGTTATTTCCTTCTGCACTGTTTCGTGTATCTTGAGAAAGAAGCACACTATTGAAATCAGCTGTCCATTCCCAAACCAATCCATGCAAATCATAGATTCCCCAGTAATTTTTATATGTTTTCCCGATTTCTTTTCCTTTGAACTTAGACTTTTCGTACCACGACAAAAGGTATTGATTAAATTCTTTTTTATCCCTTGCATCGGGAGAAGTTTCATCCGCCATCGCAGCAAGTTCCCATTCATCCATTGTAGGTAAACGTTTTCCTTGACACTTACAATATTCCTTAGCAGCGTGCCACGATACGCTTGTAACAGCATCTCGCATTCCTTCATTAGGTTTTAAAGTCAAATCATCTTGAAAATGACTCAGATAGTGTTCGTCGGCAAACAATCTGATAATTTTTGACTTTCTCCACTTTGGGTTTTCTTTAAGAAATTCAATGTATTCTGCGTTTGTTACAGGGTATATATCCATATAAAACGAAGGAATGGTTATCGAAATAGAATCTCCTCCATACAAAGGTGTATATGTTCCTCCCTTAACCAAAGCCATTCCTTCCTCCTGACCAAAGCTAGTCAGAAGAAAGAAAAAGGCTCCAAATAGAAATACTATTTTTTTTATCTGTATCAACGTCTTCTTATATCACTAACTTGTTTTGTTGTAACTTCATGACCATCATTACCCCAATTTTTATATATATAGGTTAATACGGCTGCGATTTCTTCATCATTTAACGACTGTGCAGGCATCATACTGTTATATTTAACACCGTTTACGGTAATTTCCCCTCTTAATCCGTGCATAGTAATTTCAATCGCACGATCTACATCCGCATTCAAGTAATCTGATTTTGCTAAAGGAGGAAATGCACCTTCCATACCTTGTCCTTGTGGTTGATGACAAGCAAAACAAGTTTGTCCGTATAATCTTTCACCAACAATCAATTTTTCATCTAATGACATTTCATCGATTGCTACTTCTTCTTTCATTTCAACTTCTGGTCTTTTCGGCTGTAATTGTATTCTAGAACCCTCTGGTAGATAAATTCCTTCCTGAATGGTTCCTGTATAAACTTTTTTGTCGTCATATCCTGTCACATCCAGTGCAGCCAATGCTCCTTTATTAAACGCACGCATTATTGAGTGGTCAACCAAGAGATATTCTCCTGGCGCATCAACTTTAAACTCAGCAATTGCAGCTCCTCCCGCTGGAATTAAAGTTGTTTGCACATTTGTATTAATAAAAGATGCACCTCCTTCGTAAACCCTATCCATTATTTCTCCAATAATATGGAAGGAAGAAACCAAGTTTGGACCACCATTTCCTAAATATAACCTAACAGTTTCTCCGACTTCTGCTTTCAAAGAGCTCTCTCCCATTAAAGCGCCAACTTTTCCGTTAAACAATACATAATCAGGAATCTCATCCATTGCTTTCTGCATGTCAAAAACATGACTTCCAGGCTCTCCATACTCGCCAGTAGTATAGAAATCACCTTGCATCACATAATATTCTCTATCAACAGGAGGTAACCCCTCTTCTGGTTCAATCAAAATCAATCCATACATCCCGTTTCCAATGTGCATCCCAACTGGAGCAGTTGCACAGTGATAAACATATAATCCTGGGTTTAATGTTTTAAAAGAAAACACAATTTCTCTACCTGGCGCAACAAATGAAGATACGGCTCCACCGCCCGGTCCATTCACTGCATGAAGGTCGATGTTGTGTGGCAATTGATTATCAGGGTGATTTTTCAGATGAAATTCTATCTCATCGCCAACTTTGGCTCTAATAAAACTCCCCGGAACAGTTCCTCCGAATGTCCAAAATGTATATTCTACACCAGGGGCAATTTCATCAACATATTCCAGAATTTCCATATCAACAATCAATTTCGTTGGTTTTCTGTTGCCTGTTGGTTCAGGAACGTATGGCGGAGCAGTCATAACAGCTTTACGCTCGGAAACCACTTCGATGTACTCAGGTTTTACTTTACTTGGCTTTTCTTCTCCTCCACAAGAAAAAAGAACCATCGAAAAAATTAATAAGGAAAAGAGATTTATCTTTTTCATAATTTAGTTTTTTAGTGAATTTTTATCTGTTTAATTTTTAATTAAAAAACCAAAAATATAAATAATTATACGTTTTAAGACTTAATTTTGAAAAACTTATGACTAAAGTTAGTTTTTTTCATGATGGCTTTTGCTTTTTATTTATGATTGACTTCGTCAATACGCTATGTGCAATGTTTTTATACAGACAATTTGTAAGTGAAACTGAAGATAAAATAAGACAAAAAACGTTATTTATTATTGCTTGCTCTGAAATTTAAAAAAGAGTCAGAAGTCTTTGAATATATTAATATTTTATAATATTGCATGGTTTGTGAAAAAAGGTTTCACTATAATCTATGAATTTAAAACAAATCAAACATGAAAAAACTTGTGATGCTTACCTTTATTAGTCTAATGGCTGGTGGTCTGCTTTCTTCTTGTAGTAAAACGACAAAAGGTAAAATAAGTGGCGATTGGAATGTTGACTATTATGCTGTTGAGTATAAAAGCCAAGATTATCTTAACGAAAGCTCTGAAACAGAAATTGAAGAGTGGAGAGGAAAAAACTATACCTATAAACACATAGATATAGATGGCACTGTTCACACCCTTCAAGGTACCGTGAAAGATGCTCGTCTTTCTATCAAGAAAGAAGGAACATGGGAAAGAATCCTTGATTATCAAGTTGTGGATGGTAATAGTATTGAGACATACTATATCACACAATCTGGAACGTGGGACTTTCTTTCTGGAAAAGGAACAGGAGATTTCAAGAAAAATGAAAGAATTATCCTAAATATTACTAAAATAAAGGAAGGTTCTGACGAATATGAGATACCAAAAGGAGAAATTTCAGGAACTTTTATCATTACAGAATCAAAAAAGAGTCTCCTAAAAATGGAAATAGAGGAAGGTTACAGGTACTTGTCTAAAGGTAATTCTGGTTCTGGATTTACTGTAAATGGACAAGGGAAGAGAGTAACAAATGAATACTTTGAACTATCTAAATAATAAATCAAAAGTTATGAAAAAATCAATTAAATATATACTTAGTACAGTTGTTATCATAGGATTTCTATCTTCTTGTGGAAAAACAACTAAAAATAAGATTGAAGGGGAGTGGACGATTACCGCTCACGAAGAAAGTTACTATTATTCAGATGGAGATATTACCAGTACACTCATTTCTTCAAATTCAATAACGGAAAATAATGACGGAGACATTTCAACAGGGGATGTACATAGAGCTCATTGGAAAATCAATAAAGATGGAACTTGGGAAAGAGAAATTAGTTACACAATGACGAGTACTGATGCTATAGGAACAGTTACTGTTAAAAAATCTACCACTGTGTTAACAGGAGAATGGGATTTTTTAAATCACCCTGGCAAAGAGTTCAAAAAAAATGAGCAAATTGTATTTTATCCAATTAAAGAGTCATATACTACCCGTGTAAAATCGACATTAGCTGGAGAAACATTATATGATATTACCTCTACAAGTGATTATGACTATGGAGAAACATCAGATTATAGTGAAGCCCGATATTTCAAGGTTTATACCTCAACCAAAAATGAATTGGTGTTGGGTTATAAGGGCAAAGGACAAACAAAGTTATCAAATGGTACATTTCATACGTATGACGTAACCAATGAATATACGCTCAAAAAATAAGAGAAACATTTAATAAAAAAACGAGCTGTATCAGCTCGTTTTTTTATTTGTATAATCTATTAAAAATTCATGATTGTGTTAAGCGTTGAGCTTGGTTGCATTATTTCAAAAAGTCTATCTTGAGGAGCATTGTAATAACCTTTTAAATCAACAGGTTTTCCTTGAACAGCAGCTAATTCAGCTACAATTTTTTGTTCATTTGTAGCTAACTTTTCAGCAATTGGAGTAAATTTCGCTTTCAAATCTAAATCCTCATTTTGTTTTGCTAATTCTTGAGCCCAATATAAAGCAAGGTAGAAATGACTTCCTCTGTTGTCTAATCCTCCAATTTTACGACTCGGTGACTTTTCATTCATTAATAAACTAACGGTCGCATCATCTAACGCTCTTGCTAAAACTGTTGCTTGAGGATTATCATTAACGTCAGCAATTTGGTCTAACGATGTAGCCAAAGCTAAAAATTCTCCCAAAGAGTCCCATCTTAGGTAGTTTTCTTTTACCAATTGTTCAACATGTTTTGGGGCAGAACCTCCAGCACCCGTTTCAAACAATCCTCCGCCCGCCATTAACGGAACAGTGGAGAGCATTTTCGCACTCGTACCCAACTCAAGAATAGGGAATAAATCTGTCAAATAGTCACGTAAAACATTCCCCGTAACAGAAATGGTGTTCAATCCTTTTTTAATTCTCTGTAATGAATGCTTTGTTGCCTCAAGCGGTGCCATAATTTGAATGTCTAGCCCTGACAAATCATGTTCTTTTAAGTATTCGTTTACCTTTTTGATTAATTCAGCATCATGCGCTCTATTTTTATCTAACCAAAATACAGCAGGCGTTTCTCTCTTTCTGGCTTCTGAAACTGCTAATTTAACCCAATCTTTAATTGGTGCATCCTTAGTTTGACAAGCTCTCCAGATATCTCCAGCCTCTACATTGTGTTCCAATAAAACATTCCCGTCTGCATCAATTACACGAACAACACCCGCTTCTTTAATTTCAAAAGTTTTATCATGCGAACCGTATTCTTCAGCTTTTTGAGCCATCAATCCAACGTTGGGAACACTTCCCATTGTTGCTGGATCGAACGCACCGTTTTCTTTACAAAAATCAATTGTTGCTTGAAAAACTGAAGCATAGCTGCTATCTGGAATTATTGCTTTTGTATCTCTTACCTCTCCGTTTTTATCCCACAACTTTCCAGAGTTACGAATCATTGCTGGCATTGAAGCGTCAACGATGACGTCACTTGGAACATGGAAGTTTGTAATTCCTGCATCAGAATTTACCATTGAAACATCAGGACCATTTGCGTAGATTGCATCAATATCAGCTAAAATTGCATTTTTTTCATCAGCAGGCAGATTTTCGATTCTCGCCAAAACATCTCCAAATCCATTGGTAACATCAACCCCTAATTTTTCAAAAGTATCTCCATATTTTTCAAAAAGAGGTTTATAGTAAGCGTGAACACCATGACCAAAAATGATTGGGTCAGAAACCTTCATCATTGTCGCTTTCATGTGGAAAGAGAGTAAAATATCTTTTTTTCTTGCGTCTGCAACATGTTCTTCTAAGAATTTTACCAATGCTTTTTTACTCATTACAGTTGCATCAATAATTTCTCCCTCTAATAATTTTAAATTATCCTTTAAAACATTTTTCTTCCCGTTTGCATCCAACTCTATTTTTACAGTTGTTGCTTTAGCAACGACAGCAGATTTTTCATTGTGGAAAAAATCTCCTTCTGTCATCGTTGCGACATGGGTTTGAGAATCTTTCGACCATTCTCCCATTCTGTGGGGATATTTTTTTGCGTATTCTTTAACAGCTTTTGGTGCACGTCGGCTAGAGTTTCCTTGACGTAAAACAGGATTTACTGCACTACCCTTTGCATAATCATATTTCGCTTGAATTTTTCTTTCCTCGTCTGTCTGAGGGTCTTCAGGGTATTCTGGCATTGGATATCCTTGTGCTTGCAATTCAGCAATACAGCGTTTAATTTGAGTAACAGAAGCCGAAATATTTGGTAATTTAATAATGTTTGCTTCTGGTTTTAATACCAATTCACCCAATTCTTTTAAATCGTCTGGTCGTTGTTGTGCCGGCGTTAAAATTTCAGGAAATTGAGATAAAATTCTCCCTGCTAAAGAAATGTCTCTTGTCTCCACATCAATTCCTGCTTGTTTAACATAAGATCGAATAATGGGTAACAATGAATGTGTTGCTAACATTGGAGCTTCATCCGTTAGCGTGTAAATTATTTTTGAATCAATTGCCATATTAATTGTTTTTTGTGGGGTTTTACCCAAATTAAAATTTGCGATTGCGAAGATAATAAAATAATCAGGATTTTAACAGATGGTTGAGATGATAATCTTCAGGTTGGGTTGATATGGCATGAAAGATGAAATTGATTCACTAAAAAATCATGCTAAAACACAAAAAAACTTGTAGTAGAGACCTGAAATCTTGTGTTAATCAATAAAACAAAAGCAAGTCTTACTATGAAAATCTACTCTTTGGTTTATTTTTCTTTGTCTTTATCTTCCTTTAGTTCTACAAGTAATTTACGAATCTGTTTAACTAGAAAATAAATGACCCCAATCGCGAGAACAACCTGAACAACAAAAATAATCGATTTTGAATCCATATTTTATGATTTTAGTACCCTTTCTTTTACTATTTTATTTTTGTTCGCCAATTGTCCACACGCTGCATCTATGTCTTTTCCACGGCTTCTACGAACATTTACAATAATATTTCTTTCTTCTAAGTAAGCCGCAAACTGATCCATTTTAAGGTTTGATGTTTTATCATAATCTACACCATCAATCGGATTATATTCAATCAGATTTACCTTGCAAGGAATAATTTTACAAAATTCTGCCAACTCTTGTGCATCTTCAATTCCATCGTTAAAATCTTTAAACACAATATACTCATAAGTGACACGCGTTCCTGTTTTTGCATAAAAATAACGCAATGAATCAGCCAATGTTTCCAAATTATTTGTGTCGTTGATGGGCATAATTTCACTTCGTTTCTTGTCGTTGGCAACATGCAAGGAAAGTGCAAAATTAACTTTCGTTTCGTCATCACCCAACTTTTTAATCATCTTGGCAATTCCAGAAGTTGAGAGTGTAATTCGTTTTGGAGACATTCCAATTCCATCTTTAGAAGTTATTTTCTTGATGCTTTCCATTACATTTTTATAGTTGAGAAGTGGTTCTCCCATTCCCATATAAACTATGTTTGTCAGGTTTTGTCCATATCGTTCTTGCGCCAAATTCTTTAAATAAACCACTTGGTCCACAATCTCTCCAACAGAAAGATTTTTAAGCAATTTTAATTGTCCAGTAGCACAAAACTTACAGCCCAAACTGCATCCAACTTGAGAAGAAATACAAGCCGTCATCCGGTTACTGGTTGGAATTAAAACACCTTCTACAACTTTTCCTTCACCAACATTAAACGCACACTTTATGGTTCGGTCACTTGAAACTTGCTCTTCATCCAAAGTAACGTGGTCAATAAAAAAACTTTTTTTTAATTGTTCACGAAGAGGCAGACTTAAATTTGTCATTTCGTCAAAATCGCCTACATTTTTTTGCCAAAGCCATTCATACACTTGGTTTGCGCGAAACGACTTCTCTCCAAGCACTTTGAGTGTTTCTTTCAGTTCTTCTTTGCTATATGCACGTATGTTCTTCTTTCTTTCCATATTTGAAGATGCAAATTTCGGTTAAATTTATGGAATTACAAAGAATGAGAATAGAAAACAAGGAATTTGCAATGGACAAGGTGCAATTGCCGATCCAAAACCAAGAAGTGTAACAATTGTTGAACAAAAGGATGCAAAAACACGCTATCTTTGTAGAGTAAAATTGATTCTATGAAATACCGTGAATTTGAAGCATTAAAAAATAGTGAAAAGCCTGTTTTAATCGACTTTTATGCGGATTGGTGTGGGCCGTGTAAAGTATTGTCTCCAATTATTAAAGAAGTTGGAGAATACTATCAAGATGCTATAAAAGTAATTAAAATAAACGTAGATAATGAAATGAAAATTGCAAACAGAGAAAACATCATGAGCGTTCCTACAATAATGGTCTTTAAAGAGGGAAAAGTAATTTGGCGGGTTGCAGGAGTTCGTTCCAAGCGAGATATTCAAAAGGTAATTGATAAATCACTCGGCATTTCAAAACAATCTACAAGGAAAAAACGTTTTAACTTTTTTGATTTATTTCTTAAACGAAAAAACGATGAGTAAATTTGATGAGTTAGTAAAAGGAAACACGCCCGTTTTGGTAGATTTTTATGCCGATTGGTGTGGACCATGTCAAACGATGAACCCAATTATTAAAGAAGTAAAAAATCATTTTGGCGACCAGTTGAAAGTAATTAAAATTAATGTTGACACGAATCCAGTAGTGGCTCAACGTTTTAAAATTAGAGGTGTTCCAACATTTATTCTGTTTAAAAATGGAGAGATTGAGTGGAAAGCAGCTGGTGTACAATCTCGTCGAGATTTAAAAGAAGTAGTTGAAAAAACATTGAGATAAATCATTAATAGGTATTTTTTTATTGCCTACGCTTTCTGTTTTTCTAAAATAATTTTATCGAATGAAAGAAACAGATATCCAATCTCTTAACTTTCCACTTTTAAACCGTATCTTTACCCGATGAATCAGAAATTTGGAAAGGAATATAAGTTGTGTAATAAAAGAATTATTGATGAAATCTTTAATTCAAACCAGCATTTAAAATCTTTCCCTTTTGTTCTTAAATATATCCAAACTACGTTAAAATCAAACACCAATTTTCAAGTTGTAATTTCTGTTCCCAAAAGAAAATTTAAAAAAGCAGTGGACAGGAATCGGATTCGACGCATAATTAGAGAAGCAATTAGAAAGAATAAATACATTATAGAATCAGTTGAATTAAGTCAAAATCAAAAATTTGCACTATTTTTGATTTATACATCTGACAAGGAAGAGTCGTATCAAACAATTTTTGATAAAATAGAATTGCTTTTTAAACGTTTGGTTGATACAATATAGTCCTTCTTTGCTGAAAAAAGATTAAAAATTAAAATTTTATGAGAATTATATATGTTTTGATGTTGATTACTCTGTTATCATTTAATAATAGAGTTGTTGCTCAATCGAGTGGTTTTGAACAAATCAAAAATCTTGAATTGATTGATTTGATTTATATGAACCTAGATAAATATTATGTGGATGAACCCAAAGTTGGAGAAATTTCTAAAGCAGGAATTGATGCAATGCTCAAAGAATTGGATCCATATACGGTTTTCTATCATGAATCAAACATTGAAGACTATCGCTTGATGACAACAGGTCAATACGGAGGAATCGGTGCTTTGATACGAAAACTGGATGACTATATCGTTATTGCTGAACCATACGAAAATATGCCAGCACACAAAGCTGGATTAAAAGCAGGAGATAAAATAATTTCAATCGATGGTAAAAGCATGAAAAATGTTTCTAGCGAAATCGTTTCTGAAACATTAAAAGGTCCGAAAGATTCTGAGTTTGAACTAGAAATTCAACGACCTTCAGAAGCAAAAACAAGAAAATTTACCATCAAAAGAGATGAAATTAAATTGCCAGATGTTCCATATTCAGGAATAATCGATGAAAAATCAAAAATTGGTTATATCAAACTCAATTCTTTTACACAAACCGCAAGCAGATCAGTAAAAGCAGCTTTTGATGAATTAAAAGACGAAGGAATGGAAAGTCTTATCTTTGACCTGCGAGGAAACGGTGGGGGATTGTTGATGGAAGCCGTGAACATCGTCAATTTTTTTGTGCCACAAAACACAGAAGTTGTAACGACAAAAGGTAAAATTATTGATGAAAATCGTTCGTATAAAACACGTAACAATCCTGTGGATTTAGATATTCCAATTGTCGTACTTGTCGATGGTTTATCTGCCTCAGCTTCTGAAATTGTTTCTGGTTCGCTACAAGATTTAGACCGAGGAGTTGTCATAGGAAACACAACATTCGGAAAAGGCTTGGTTCAGCGTACGGTTGATTTAAAATATGGAGCAAAAATGAAATTAACCATCTCTAAATATTATACGCCTTCTGGTCGATGCGTCCAGAAACTGGATTATTACCATAAAAATGACGGAAAAGTAGATGAAGTACCAGATTCTTTGATTACTGTTTTTCACACCAAAAACGGAAGAGAAGTGATTGATGGAAGAGGGATTGAGCCAGACGTTTCGATAGAATTGGAAGATTTATCAAGGTTGGCAGGAGTTTTAATCGGACAAAACATCATCTTTAACTATGCTACGGAATTTGAACAAAAGTATGATAAGATTGCCGAAGCAAAAGATTTTGAAATAACCAATCAAATGTATAACGACTTCAAAGCGTATGTGTTAAAACAAGATTTTGAATATAAAACAGCAGCGGAAGAACAACTAGAAAGAACTTTAGAAATAGCAAAAAGAGAAGGCTATGCCTCAAAAATAAATGGAGAATACGAAGCACTTCATAAAATACTTGGAGCTTCTAAAGAAAAAGATTTGGAATTGTACGAAAAACAAATCAAACGACTGTTGGCTGGAGAAATTATTGCCAGATATTACTTTCAAAAAGGCCAGGCAATTAATGCTTTCAAAGAAGATAAAGCTTTAATAGAGGGGATTGAAATATTAAAAGATACCAACCGTTATCATTCTATATTGAATCCGTAACAAAGTAGAATGCTATACCGATCATTTGGCTTTAAAATTCATGATTATCTCCAATTCGTTGGTTCATTCGTTTTGGCTTTTGGCTTGCCCATGAATAAAGTCCTAATGTCGTTAGGAACCATTTGTCTGGCCGCTAATTTATTATTTAAAGCAGACTTTAAAAATTACTGGAAACGTTGGAAAACTAATTTTGTTTTTTGGTTTGTTTTTCTGTTGTTAATCATGCATCTCGTTGGACTTCTATACACTGAAAACCTTGAATATGCATTTGGAGATTTAAGGTCAAAACTCCCTCTTTTTGTCATTCCAATTGCCTTAATTGCTTATCCAATTAAAAAAAATCTGTTTGATTATGTTCTGGGAGCATTCCTCTTGTCATTAGTTATAACTTCCATAATTAACTATAGCTATATGGTTGATTATTCTTTTGAAGACTATCGAACGTTTTCTTTGTTTGGCTCCCACATCCGATATTCTTTATTAATTGTAATGGGGATTGCTATTTCCCTTTACCTTGGACTGAAACACAAAAAAATAATGGTTTTATTCCTTTTGTTAATCATTTGGTTGGGTTTATATACGATTAATTCTCAGGTTTTAAGCGGGTTGATTTCAATATTCTTTCTAATAACTGGTATTGCTTTGTTTTTTGTTTCCCTCTTAAAAAATAAAACACTTCAGTTTTCATTATTCGCTTTTGTCGGAATTTTTTTTATCGTTGTCTCAATGGGAGTTTTTCGTTTTATTACACCAAAATCAGACACCCTTAATTTTTTAGAACTTCCCACACATTCAAAAGGAGGCGAACCTTATTTTAATGATACTTTGACTTTGTGGTTTGAAAATCAATATCATATTCGTTCGTTGATTGCTGACGGAGAATTAGAAAAAGCGTGGAACGAAAGGAGTGAAATCGATTTTTACGAAAAAATGCCAAATGGTTATGAAATAAGATCTACACTTCATCGGTACATGACTTCTAAAAACCTACCCAAAGACAGAGAGGGAATGGGAAAAATGACAGATATTGATATTAAAAATGTAGAAAATGGAATTTATACGATTTTAGATACTGAGCCACCGATAAAAAGACATCTTTTAAAGTTAAGGAATGAGCTTTATCAATATTCTGTTGGAGGAAACCCAAATGGAAATTCATTGTTACAACGTTTTGAACATTGGAAAGCCGCCAAGGAGATAATTAAGGGAAACTGGATTTTTGGAATTGGAACGGGAGATGTTCAGGATGCTTTTGACAAAGAATACGAAAGGGTTAATAGTCGTTTAACACCAGAACACAGGAACCGTGCACACAACCAATTTCTCACCTTTTGGATTTCTTTTGGAATACTTGGTTTCGTGATTTTTACCGGGTTTTGGATTATTTATCTTATACAGAATATCCGTTGGCGTAATTTAATAGGCATCGGCTTTTGTTTTGTTGCCATTGCTTCATTCTTATCAGAAGACACCATTGAAACACAGCAAGGAGTAACATTTGTCGCTTTATTTTTAGGACTTACCGAAATATTGAATATGTGGCAACGACAAAAGGGAAACTGAATAATGGATAAATATTATGTTATAAAGAAAAAAACACGCCCATCCGAGCGTGTTTTTTGCTTGTGCTATAAAATGAAACAACCTTATTTTTCTTCCACGACCAACTTTCTGTCTGCTTTCATTTGACCGTTGTTGTATATGTTGATGATATAAATTCCCTGACCCAATTGGCGTGTGTCAATCACTTGTTCGCCTTTGTTGTTAGATAATGAACCGTTTAACAACT
>Ga0265293_10000349_pt1 | contig 111737 bp, 97 predicted proteins | sample Munlanlewell138R_FD_192505 | JGI IMG/M metagenome (GOLD analysis project Ga0265293, IMG submission 192505) | Leachate microbial communities from a municipal landfill in Southern Ontario, Canada - Leachate well 138R | ecosystem: Engineered > Solid waste > Landfill > Unclassified | place... | reverse complement strand
GTTCCACGGCCTCTGTCTTGAACTCCCGCGGAAAATATCTTTTTGTCTCACGCATCTTTACTCCTTTTTGTTTCTCATATTAATATAAGGCTTATCTGCGTGTCCACAAAAATATAGGAAGTCCAAACATTGAGCTTTGAACCTTGATTCCGGCGCTGGTTCGACGACAGAAGACGCTAAGAGAGGAGCTTGGGAAGTTCGGAACTTCGGAAGCCTGGTCAGCGGAATTACCTTGAATTTTGAATCTTCAATGTTGAATCAAAACGCATATCAACAAATCAACCCGCCTTCGTCAAGACTATGGCGGGCAGGCGCCTCGACAACTCGACATTCTTCAGACAGGATCACAGGATAATTCCAGCGCTTAATCTTAATCTTAATCTTAACCTTAACCTTTTCAGATAAGATCCGGCAAAATGCTGTCCAGCATCAGCCATCCCTCCAGCGTACAATAAATTCGGGAATCCTTTTGCAGAAGCCAATCCGGGTGGTTTTTTGCGTATTCCAGCACGTTGAAGGAGGTTTCCGCTTTCAATTGCTTTAAATCCAGGCCGATGCTTGTGCGCAATGCGGTAATAATCTTTTCGGACTCCAGGGCAGGCTCGGACTGGTGAAAAGGTCCGGGTTTTTCCAGGTACGCTTTCAGATCTGCGCTATAATGATAACGTGTATTGTAAAGCATAGAGTGCGCCGAGGGACCGATACCAAGATAATGCTGATTCTGCCAGTAAGCGCTGTTATGACGGCTATGAAAACCGGGCCGGGCGTAGTTGGAAATTTCGTAATGTTCATAACCTTTATGCTGAAGATATTCATGCAAGAACAGGAATTGTTCACGTTCCGTCTCCTCATCGGCAAGCCGGACTCTTCCGGCAGCCACGGATCCGGCCAGCGGGGTGCCTTCTTCACAGCTGAGGTTATATGCCGAGATATGTTCGGGAGTAAATCGGAGGAGCCGGTTGACATTGCTTTTCAGACTTGCAAGCGATTGCCCCGGTATGGCGTAGATCAGGTCCGTGGAAATGTTATCGAAATACTTCCGGGCCTGCTTGAGACAGCTTATTGCAGTACGGGATGAATGAAGCCGTCCGAGCAGACGCAGATCGCTGTTTTTGAGAGATTGTATGCCGATAGAAAGACGGTTAAAACCCAAATCCCGGAGTTCCTGCAAGGCCGCGCGGCTATGCGAAAATTCCGGATTGATCTCAATCGTGCTTTCGATGTCCTTTGCCAGTATGAATCGGCTGCGAATCGTTCCCAGTATGTCCGACAATTGTTTTGCGCTTAACAGATTGGGTGTTCCTCCCCCGAAATAGATGCTGCGGATTTCATGTTTGGCAGCCCATGTCCCGCTTTGATATTCCAGGCTCTGGCATACCGCTTCGCAATAAGCGGGAATCTGTTTCTCACTGCAAACGCTGTAAAAGTCGCAATAGCCGCATTTGCGCCGGCAGAAGGGGATATGGATGTAGAGTGCAAGTGCTTTCATTGCTACAAAAAACCCCGTTCAGAGAACGGGGCTCTTATTCTTGATTTAAGGATTATTCGTCCAATGTGCGGCCGCCGCCCATGCGCAGGACCTTGCCTTCGATATTCCGGAGTCCCTTTGTGGCATTGCGGCTGTCGATGATCAGCTGGGAATTGTCAACAATAAACTGATAATCAATGCTCTTATGCGCCGTAGTGATCACAACCGCATCCATGGATTTCAGGAGTTCCTTATCCAGGGGCAGAGATTCGACATAAGCGCCGTTCCAGGCGAACCTGGGGCAGTAAGGATCGTGATAAGCAACCGTGGCTCCGCGTTGTTCCAGTGACTTGAATACATCAAAAGCCGGGGATTCGCGCAGGTCGTCAATATCGTTCTTGTAAGCCATGCCCAGGAGCAGAATATTGGAATTTCTCAGGGCTTTGGAATGCATGTTCAAGCCTTCCATCAGGGTCTGAACGACATATTCGGGCATGGAAGTGTTGACTTCTGCCGCCAGATCGATGAACTTGGTTTTGTAATTCAGGGTCTTCATTTTCCAGCTGAGGTAATGCGGATCGATGGGAATGCAGTGTCCGCCCAGTCCCGGTCCCGGGTAGAATTTCATAAAGCCAAAGGGCTTGGTAGCGGCGGCATCAATGACCTCCCAGACATCCACACCCAGACGGTCGCACATGATTGCCAGTTCGTTTACCAGACCGATATTGATCATACGGAAAGTGTTTTCAAGCAGCTTTGCCATTTCGGCGGCCTCGGCTGAACTGACGGGAACGATGCTGTCAAAGATCTGTGTATACACCGCATTGGCATGTTCGGTACAGATATCGGTTACACCGCCCAGTACCTTGGGTGTGTTTTTGGTGTGGTACTGCGGATTGCCGGGATCCACGCGTTCGGGGGAAAAGGCCAGATAAAAATCCTTGCCGCATTTCAGGCCCGATTCTTCGAGCTTGGGAAGCATATACTCGCGGGTGGTTCCGGGATAGGTGGTGGACTCCAGAATGATTACCAGGTTCTTGTGTATATGTTTTACGATCTCTTCCAGGGCGGAAGTGATAAAGGACATGTCCGGATCCTTCAGCTTGTTCAGCGGCGTAGGAACACAAATGCTGATAACATCCATATCCTGAATCACCGAAAAATCCAGGGTGGCGTGCAGGAGCCCTTTTTCAACGACATGTTTCAGATCATCGTCCTTAATATCCCCTATATAATTTATCCCTTCGTTGATCCGGCGGACCTTTTCCTTGTCGATCTCAATTCCGGTGACGGAGATGCCCACTTTGGCAACTTCCACGGCCAAAGGCAGTCCGACGTAACCCAAACCGATAATACCGAACTGAATATCTTTTGTCTTTAGTTTATCCAAAAAACGCATAAGAACTCCTTGCTTTTATTCTTTGAAACGAACGGGAAAAAATAAGGAAGGGCGGAGAAAAATCAAAATGAAAATTTGTATTCGTTTAAAAAACTCTTAAGGTTTGGCAAATGGCGATCCTGTTCGGAAAGGAGGGGACTGCGAAACTGTTCCTGGAGTTGCAGTTCCGAGGAATCCCAGCGTATGCCCGACTGGTATTCGGGGGCATATGGCCGGGAAACTTTATAACTGATGATGGCTTCTTCGGAGATCACGTAATAGCCGTGGGCAAAGCCCGCCGGGATGTACAATTGTTCGTGTTTGTCTGCCTGAAGGGGAAACAGTGCGGTCTGCAGATAACTTTTGCTGTCTTTTCGCAGATCCAGCACTACGTCCAGAATTTCACCGGTGATCAGGGTAATCAGCTTAGCTTGCGCAAAGGGCGGGCGCTGAAAATGCAGTCCACGGAACACATTTTTCACCGAGCGGACCACATTATCCTGGACAAAGGTATCGGGGATCCCCAGTTCGGCATAGATGCTGTCCCGGTAGCTCTCCAGAAAGAGTCCGCGCGGGTCTTCATGCAGTTGCGGACGCAGGTGCAGAAGTCCTGGAATGGGGGCCGGAACGATGTGGATGTTGTTCTTATTCATCGCAGTTGCTTCTTCCGGTACAGACAAAGATAAAGCCTTTTTCGCGCATATCGCAGGGATCGTAGATATTCCGCGTATCGATAAAAACGGGCTGACGAAGAAGGGTTTTGACGCGTTTCAGGTCCAGGCTGCGGAATTCGTTCCATTCGGTCATCAGGATCAGTGCATCGGCGCCTTTGATGGCTTCGTAAACGTTTTGCTTATAGTCAAGATCGGAAAATTCCCGGCGAAAATCATCGGCCGCGACGGGATCATAGACCTGCACTTCCGCGCCTTCCTCCCGGAGCAAGGGGATCACTACTTTCGACGGGGAAAAACGGGTGTCGTCGGTATTGGGCTTAAAGGCCAGGCCCAGAATGGCAATGACCTTGCCTTTCAGGTCGGGCATCACGGACTTCAGTTTTTCGACCACGCCGCGTTTTTGGAGTTCGTTGGCTTCGATGGCGGCTTCCACCAGACGGCTGCGTATCCCGTTCCGCGTGAAAATATCTACCAGCGCCATTGTGTCTTTAGGAAAACAGCTGCCCCCGAAACCGGGTCCGGCATGCAGAAACTTTGGGGAAATGCGGCCGTCCATTCCCATGGCTTTGGCGACCTCGTTAACGTCCGCGCCGACAATATCGCAGAGATTCGCGATTTCGTTGATGTAGGTGATCTTTACCGCCAGAAAGGCGTTTGAAGCATACTTGATCATTTCGGCACTTTTAATATTGGTCTCAACATAGGGGACATTCCGGATGATCAGCGCATGATAGACATCCCGCATGATGTCCTGTGCCTTTTTGCTGCGTGTCCCTACCACTACGCGGTCCGGGTTGAGAAAATCGCCGACCGCGGAACCTTCCCGCAGGAATTCCGGATTGGAAACCACGTCAAAATTGTCATTTCCGCCGGATTCTTTCAGGATCAGGGCCTTGGTTTTTTGTCCGGTACCGACTGGAACGGTGGATTTGTTAATAAATACTTTATAGCCGTTCAGATTCTTTGCAAAGGAGCCTGCGACTGTCCATACGGCGTGCAGATCGGCTTCGCCGCCTTGGCCCGGCGGAGTTCCGACGGCGGAAAAGATCACCTTGGATTTCCGGATAGCGCTGTCGATATCCGTGGTAAAGGTCAGCCGCCCCGCACGCACGTTGCGTTCCACAACCTCCGAGAGACCGGGTTCGTAAATGGGAATGCCGCCGTTTCGGAGGATCTCGATCTTGGATGCGTCGATATCGGCGCCGATGACCGAATTCCCGAAATCCGCCAGACCGGCCGCCGTGACCAGTCCCACATATCCCGTTCCTACCACGCAAATTTTCTTCATAGTTCTTCTCCGGATCTTAATGTATCGGGTTCGATGATATTGACATAGCTGCCCTCGCGGACCCGATCGAAAAGTTCGATAATGTCCGCATTGCGCATACGGATGCAGCCTTTGGACTGCGGTGTTCCAATCAGTCCTTCCTCATGAGTGCCGTGAATATAGATAAAACGCCAATAGGAAGTACGGTTTTGTTCTTCCAGCCCTTTCAGCCAGAGAATGCGGCTAGTCACCGGATCTTCCTCGATATCCGTCGTATCCGTAAAAATGCCGGCGATCTCGCCGGTCGGCCGCCGGTCGTAAAAGGACATTCCCAAAGGTTGTCCCTTGCCGTATTTTCCCGCGATCATGTGGACACCGCCCGGAGTCTGATTGCTGCCTCTTGCGGCGCCGTATCCGTATTTGGATACCGAAATGTCGTAGCTGCGGATAATGTTCATTCCCGTACTTCCGGAATGGACAAGAAAGAGTTTGTTGTCATAACCGTCGATCAGGATGGCCGTATCCGCCTCCGCATAGCCATGGTTTTTAAGGGCTTCGTAATGCAGGCGTAAACGCGCCATGTCGGGTTTGTAGGCAGCTGCTGCTTCTGCCGCTGTGCTGTCGTTTTTAGCTGCGGCCCTGCAGGATGCAAAAAGCAGGGAGAGGAGCAGGATGCTACAGCGGAAGAAAAGTGAAAATGTTGACTTGTTCATAAATAATGCGTTACGTACTTTCGGTTTTTGTACAGCCGGGGAGAGTCGAACTCCCACACCCGAAGGCGCCAGATCCTAAGTCTGGTGCGTCTGCCAATTCCGCCACGGCTGCATTTTGTGACGGGCGAATATAGGGAAGCAGTGCTGAAAATCCAACAGGAAATCAGTAGGCGGACTCTGCTTTTTCGCCATTTAAAATGGCGACGCCCGAAGATGTTCCGATCCTTGTCGCACCGGCTTCGATCATTGCCAAAGCATCTTCATAACTGCGGACGCCGCCGGAGGCCTTGACTTGCATGGCGTCGCCGACCGTTTTTTTCATCAGGCGTACGTCTTCTACAGTGGCGCCGCCCTTGCCGAATCCTGTCGAGGTCTTGACAAAATGCGCACCGGCCTTTAACGCCAGACGGCAGGCGCGGATCTTTTCCTCAGGGCTGAGCAGGCCGGTTTCGATAATAACCTTGACCGTTTTCCCTTCGGCGGCATGAACAACGGTCCGGATGTCATTGAAAACCGCTTCGTCGTTCCGATCTTTCAGTGCGCCGATATTGATAACCATATCAAATTCTTCCGCGCCGTCCACCATTGCACGCAGGGTCTCGAGTTCCTTGATCAGCGGGACCGAAGCACCCAGGGGGAATCCGATCACGGAAGCCACTTTTACGCGGCTGCCTTTCAGCTTTCCGGCGCAGTAGGCTACGTTGCAGGGATTGACGCAAACCGCTGCAAAACCGTACTGAAGGGCTTCACTGCAGATCTTGTCCAGGTCATTTTGGGTGCTTTCCGCTTTCAACAGCGTGTGGTCGATGTATTTTGCCAGTTCCATTCTATTGCTCCATGATGTTTTTAATTTCATCCAAAAATCGTTCGCCAAGCGCATTTGCCGCTTCGCTGTCTGCGGCTTCGCTGTAAACACGCAGGATGGGTTCGGTATTGGACTTGCGCATGTGCACCCAGCTTTCCGGGAAGCTGATCTTAAGCCCGTCCACCGTATTGCAGTCCTCCGCGGCGAATTTAAGCTTTAGTGCCGTCAGAATGGCATCGGGATCTTTTCCGGCGATCCCGATTTTTTTCTTGGCCATCCGGTATTGCGGTAATGCGGCGTATTTTTCGCTGAGTGGCCGTTTGTCGCCCGCCAGGAAATGCAGGACCATGGCAGCGCCCACCAGCGAGTCGCGTCCCAGGTGGGAGTCGGGGGAAATAACGCCGCCGTTGCCTTCGCCGCCAATGACGGCAGCTACTTCTTTCATTTTTTTTGCGACATTGATCTCACCGATCGCCGTACGCAGACACGCAGCCCCATATTTTTCCGCGATCCTGCTTACCGCCAGTGTGGTGGAAAGATTCGTGACAATAATGGGATCTTTCACCTGTGTTTGCGACAGGACCACCTCGGCGGCCATGACCAGCGTATATTCTTCTGAAAGATAATTGCCTTTTTCATCCACTACCGCAAGACGGTCAGCGTCCGGGTCCACCGCCAGCCCCAGATCGGCCTTTTCTTCTTTCACCGTCTTCATCAGATCTGTAAGGTTTTCGGGAAGAGGTTCCGGCGTATGCGGAAAGTAGCCGTCCGGACTGCAATGGAGTTTAATGACCTTACAGCCCAGTTTTTCCAGCAATGCGGGCAAGGCAAGAGAACCGCCGCCGTTCACGGCATCAATCACTACGCGAAATTTCCGTGCCCGGATGGCCTTGACGTCGATATAGGGGATGCTCAGGACATTTTCAACATGCCGGTCAATCGCATCTTCCTTGAAGCGGTATTCCCCAAATTCCCCGGCTGCTTTAAAAAGTGCCTTGCCGGCTTTTTTATTTTTCAGGACGGCCGCGACCTGCTCCGCATCGAGGAAAAGTCCCGTTTTTTCGATAAATTTAAGGCCGTTCCAGGGGAAGGGATTATGGCTTGCCGTAACCGCGAGTCCGGCGCGGGCACCCAGTTTTTCCGTCATCAGCTGCACTGTCGGAGTGGGAACGATGCCGATATCGATCAGATCCAGTCCCATCCACTGCAATGTTCTTGCGGCAATGTCGGAAATGACCTTCCCGGAAACGCGGGAATCCCGGCCCAGAACAATGCTGCCTTTTTCCGCCCATTGCCCGAATGCCGCAGCGTATTCCACAACCTTCGCAGGCGTCAGACTGTCACCAATGGTTGCCCGGATACCGGAGATGGATTCGATGAGCATATTTTCTCCATAATTAAGTGTTTGATACACATTGTAAAAGATAGGAAAATTTGAGGGATATTGGAATAAAAAAGAACAAAGAGTCAGGTTCGCAAGGTTTTACGTAACAAACAGCATTGATAAAAGTAAGACGTGGTGATGAAAAAATATTCTTATATTTGTAACGAACGGCTTGCCCGTCAATTGGCAGGCAGATACAGAATTGAAATCAATGAAAAAGAGAGAGTGAAAAAATGAAGAAGAACACTAAAAAAGTAGTCGTGAGTTTCGGAGTCCTTGGTTTGCTGCTGGGCGCTTTTATCGGTTTTCTGTCCCGTCCCTCATCGCCGATTGCCGGGAGGGTTTCCTTTATCGACGCACTAACGCGGGGCGCATCTCTCGAAGGCGTAAATCAAGTAATGCTGAGTCTGGCACAGCGCTCCTTTGATATTATGCTGATCGGAGCGCTGATCGGACTGGTGGCCGGGCTATTGGCGGCCTGCCTCATTAAACGCTGAAGCATCCCCCTTGGATCTGCCGTTCCTGCGTTAAAACGCTTAAATATATTTACTGCCTTCCCTTACCGAGAGCGGATGCAGCGCGTGCCGTTGAATAAAAGCACGTACCCATGCCGGATCGGTCTTGGAATACTCGCGCAGCGCCCAGCCGATGGCTTTATTGAGGAAAAATTCTTTGCCGCTGCAATTGTTCAGGATAGCCCGGGACAGGAATTCCGTATCGGTATCCGACTTGTATTTGAGCTGAAAGATGATGGATGCGCGACGGACCCAGAGGTCCGGATCCCGAAACCAGTCCGAAAGGAATTCCTTTTTGATCTCCGGAAAATGCAAATTAACCGAACCCACCAGCGGAGCTATCGAATCCACGGTATCCCACCAGGATTTTGCGCAAATATAGCTTTTTAACCGGGGAATATCGGTCTTATGCAGAGAGTTCTGCATTTTCCCGAGATAATGGAGTGCCGTATATTGAAACTCGCGCTCCGGAAGATCCCACAAACGCTGTACAAAAGACCAGTCTATTTGTTTTTCGCCGGACTTATCCCTGATATAGGGATCGCCGATCTGCAGACGTTCCGTTTTCTGCAGGCCCAGGAAAATAAAATGGTGTTTCATATAAGCTTCCATTCCGGCGGCTTTTCCGGGATCGCGCCCGGCCCGGAGTGCGCCGATCAGTTCATCGAAGAGAGGGTCCATTGAATTTCGTTTTCCCGTTTTGGAGAATAATACGTGAAAGCAGGGAGAAAAACAAGCGCGGAAGCAGGGAAATAAAGGGAGTAGAAGACGATAAATCAAGGGCTTTTCCCACAATTATCTGTTATGCGAAAATTTAAATACTTATATTCATTTATGAAAGCGAATAGAGAACCAAGCCTGCCTGCCCGTATCATTGCCGCCAACCTGCGCATGGCGGGGATCAAGCATAAAACCTCGCTGCAGCAATACATGAAAGAGCTGCAGCAAAAACGCCCCGTTCAGCCTCCGAAGATCCTCGATAAGCGGGTAGACATAAGCCGCGAGACCTTCATGGGCAGAAATGTCTGGTCGCTCACCGCGAAAGAATCCCCCTCCTGTCAGCGTATCCTTTACCTGCACGGCGGGGCTTATGTGGTGAATTTTACTATACCGCACTGGCTGTATATGGCGTCCCTGGCCGAACATCTGCATGCGGAAATTATCGCGCCCGATTATCCGCTGGCACCGGAATATCATGCAAATGACGTATTTGCCATGATGCTGCCCTTTTACGCGGAACTCATGGAAAAATGTGGAAAAGAGAACCTGAGCATCATGGGCGATTCCGCGGGCGGAGGATTGGCGCTGGCGCTGGCGCAGCAGATCCGTGACCGTGCACTATCCCAGCCGGCTCACATTATGCTGCTTTCACCCTGGTTGGATATCACCATGTCCAACCCTAAGATCACTCAGATCGATAAAGACGATCCGATCCTGAATATTCAGGGCCTGATCGAATCGGGGAAACAGTATGCCGGAGAAATGGATCGCCGGGATCCGCGGGTCAGTCCCCTGTACGGTTCACTCAAAGGACTTGCGTCGATAACCCTCTTTATCGGTACGGCAGATATTCTTCTACCCGATTGCCGGAAATTGAAGGTAAAAGCGCAGTTTGAAGAGCATCCAATTGCTTATTACGAATACGAAGGCATGCTGCATGACGGCATGTTGTATCCGATCCCGGAAGCCCGGGATATCCGGGACAAGATCGTAAATATTTTACGTTGTGCGCAGGTCTGAGATCCTTTCGGAAATTAATTTTCCCTTAACGATAAAATACGGGTTTGTAATACTAGGGTATTTGTTTAGATTATCGCGGAATAATTTTGACAGAAAGGGAGTGAAAACATGAGGAAATTTTACCGGAACAGAGAGTTATATGCAGGGATGCTCATTATTCTTCTTAGCGCAAACGCAGTTTTTGCGGCGGAGCATTGGAAGGAGAACCCGCTGATCTTTAATCCCAGCGGCGTCCCCAGCCTGACTTTTTCACAGCCGCGTTTTGCGGATCTGGACGGCGATGGCGATCTGGATCTGATCCTGGGCAATTCTTCGGATAAACCTTTTTATATGACCAACGCCGGGAGTACAACGAATCCCAAGTTCACCCGCATTGAAGATGTTTTTGAAAATGTCAGTTTTCTGGATGCGGAAGTCGCCGCTTTCGGCGATCTGGACGGTGACGGCGATCTGGATATGGTCTGCGGCGGTTTCAGCGGATTGCAGCTTTACCTTAATACCGGCCATGCCGTAGCGCCCGTGTTTGAGAAAGTCCCCGATTTTTTCAGCGGGATCAGCGTAAGCCGCTACCCCGTTCCGGACCTGGCCGATGTGGACAATGACGGCGATCTGGACCTGCTTGCCGGCTTTAGCGAGGACGGTAACGTTAAGGTTTATTACAACAGCGGGACTGACACCGCAGCCGTATTTTTGGAAAGCGCTTCCCTGCTCCTCGGTGACGTCGGGCTCTATGCCTATCCCGTTTTCTGCGATCCGGACAACGACGGCGATTTCGATATCCTCTGCGGCCGCGACGGATACGGATTCTATTATTACAAAAACAACGGAACCGCAGCAGCGCCGAACTGGCAGCGCAACGATGCGCTGTTCAGCGGGATCGGGAACGACACCTATTTCAATTCTCCGGTGATCGCGGACCTTAACGGGGACGGAAAACCCGATATGGTCTATGGGAACGGCAGCGGGCCGCTGATCTATTACCGGAACAGCGGAACGGTCTCGTCACCTGCCTGGACCAAAGACAATGCTCTCTTTGGGGGTGTTCTGGACGTAGGCGGCGCCAGCTCGCCGGTCTTTATTGATCTCAACAACGACGGCGATCTGGATCTGCTGACCGGTACGCAAATGGGTGATATCAAGTATTATGAAAATATCGGAACACCCACAGGTCCGGCCTGGAAATCCACGCCTGGCAGCTACGCAAAACTCAAGCACTCCATCTATGCCGCCGCCACTTTCGGCGATGCCAACGGCGACGGCCGTCTTGACGCTCTGGTAGGTGATCTTTCCGGCAATATTTACTACCATGAAAACAGCGCATCCGGTTTTAGCAGCAGCAATTATCTTGTTCTGGCGGAGCTGGGCGGCTGGGCGGTACCCCGCTTTATCGATCTTGACCGGGACGGCGACCTCGATATCGTTGCCGGGAACGAAGACGGGTATTTGTTCTATTACGAAAATCTGGGAACTCCCACGGCACCGCTTTGGAGCGAAATAAGCAATTTTTTCGGGGGTATTGATTTCGGTTACAACAGTGTTCCCGCCTTTGCCGATATCGATTTTGACGACGATTATGACCTGATCGTCGGAGTAAATCGGGTTTTGAGGTATTTTGAAAATCAGGACGGGAATTGGGTTGAGGACACCAGCATGTTCAGCGGTATCAGCGGCGGACAGAACAGCACACCCGCAATGGCAGACCTCGACGGTGACGGCGATAGCGACCTGATCATTGGGAATTATGACGGAACCTTTAAATATTATGAGAACACACGGGAAGTCGTAAGCGTGAAAGAATATCCGTTTTTGCCGGAGTCCTGTGCTATCTACGCCTATCCGAACCCCTTCAATCCGCAGACACTGCTGAATTTTGAGGTTCCGATGGCGGGAAGCGTCCACATGGCGCTCTATGACATGAGCGGCCGGCTTGTAAGAACCCTGATGCAGCGTTACTGCGATGCGGGTTCTCACACGCTGCGCCTGCGTGCCACGGCGGATATGTCCTCGGGCATTTATCTTGTGCGTATGAACGTGGATGGCAGAACGGGCGCCGTCAGTAAGGTTCTTTTCTTAAAATAAGGGATCCGGACCGGTTCGCTGAAAGTTATGGTAAAATTGCGCCAAAGGCGCAGCGCTTCAACTGCGCTCCGGGAGTCTGTTTTTTACCTTGACTATTTATTGAAAATACCTTAATCTGAATTGTCTGATTCATCAATACTTAAGCCGGTGTGTCCGCACAGGGAGGTTTTTATGAAAACAGTTCCAAAGGGAATGATTTTCAGCACCTTTGCTCTGCTTCTGTTCCTGCTGCTGCAAGCGTGTATGGTCCCGGAAAATTTTAAGGCTCAAATCATGGTCCGGGAAGACGGCAGCTACCATTTCGCTTATGAGGGTAACCTTGCTTCGGTATTTGCACTGGCCGCCATCAAAGAGGGTTCCTTTACGCAAAAGAATGAAAGCGAAATGAGAGAAGAGGCCAAAAATCTAAAAAAGGAACCCGGCTTTAAATCGGCGGAATATATCGGTAAGGGGCGTTATCGCGTATCAGTGGTAAAATCGGGCAAGCCGGGTGAAGCCTATGACTTTATTTCCCGGGATATGCAGATCATTTCGATACAGCCGGAGGCGGGAAATATCCTGCTGATTAAGACCTGGGAACCCGGCGCGGAGGACATCGAGCAGATTCGTATGCTCGGTGCCGAAATGAAAGGTTTGCTGGAAATTCAGGTTCCCAAAGCAATGACGGTTATCGAACATGACAGTAAGCAGAAACCCGAAAAGGACAAAACGCAGACCACCTATACCTGGAAAATCAGCATGGATTCCCCTTCGGCGAAAATCCGTTTGAAGTGAGAACATGCTTACAAAGCTATGCACGATATAAATCCCAGACCATTCAGTAACATTCCCGGAAGAGAGACAGGAGCTATGAAAAACAGCGAAACGGATATTGCGGTATTCTGGTTCCGGCGTGACCTGCGTTTGGAAGACAATACGGGTTTAAATGCGGCCTTGCGCAGCCGGCTTCCGGTGTTGCCGGTCTTCATTTTCGACGATGCGATCCTGAACACATTGTCGCCCGATGATTCCCGGCTGAATTTCATTTACCGGCAGCTAAAAAAAATACATGGTCATTTAAAAGGGCAGGGGAGCGGATTATATTGCCGGCGCGGTACGCTAATGCAAATTTGGGATGCCCTGTTGCGCGAATTCCCTGTCAGGGCGGTCTATACCAACAAAGATTACGAAGCGGCCGCCATCCGCCGTGATGACAGCATCAGAGTTCTTCTGGAAAAACGGGGGATCGGTTTTTATTCTTTCAAGGATCAGGTGATCTTTGAGGAAACGGAGATCGCGAAATCCAACGGAATGCCCTATACCGTGTTTACGCCTTATATGCGCAAATGGCGCGATACCCTGAAGGCACAGGGTGTCCCGGAATGCATGAAAGAAGAGGGGCGTTTTTATCAATATGCCGCCGATTTTCCCGAAGCTTCCATCCTGGGATTCCGGCCCGGACACAATGCCGTAAAACCATATGATCTGGATCATATTGACCGTTATGCGGCAGAACGGGATTATCCTGCAAAAGACGCGGGCAGCTATCTGGGCCCGCATCTGCGTTTTGGCACCGTCAGTGTCCGGCAACTGCTCTCCCGCATAAGTCCGAAACGGGAGGTATTTCTTTCGGAACTGATCTGGCGTGAGTTCTTTATGCAGATACTGGCAAATTATCCGCGCGTGGAACAAGAAAACTTCCGTGAAAAATACAAGGGAATAGAATGGCGCAACAACAAAAAGGAATTTGAACGCTGGTGCCGCGGCGAAACTGGTTATCCGCTGGTCGATGCCGGGATGCGGGAGTTAAATGAAAGCGGCTATATGCACAATAGGGTCCGTATGCTGACGGCAAGTTTTCTCTGCAAGCATCTGCTGATCGACTGGCGTTGGGGCGAGCGCTATTTTGCCGGAAAGCTTTTGGATTACGAGCTTTCATCCAATAACGGCAACTGGCAGTGGGCTGCCGGCACCGGCTGCGATGCGGCTCCGTATTTCCGAATTTTTAATCCGGAAACTCAACAGCGGAAATTTGACAAAGATCTGACTTATATCCGGAAATGGATTCCCGGTTTTAAGGCAGGTCATGACATCCCGCCCATTGTCGAACACGCATTTGCCCGCGAACGTGCGCTGAAGGTTTACCGGCAGGGGATCATCAATTAACGAAGAATTTTAATAAATTATAGAACAATAAGCTTTGATATTTTTTATAATAATATTAAGCTTTATTACTAATCGAGAGATGTTTATGTTTTTCAAACGCGCACTTTTTGTTTTGATGACAGCTTTATGCCTTCAGGCCCAGAATACCTATTCGGTCAGGGGCTCGATCACGGATGCAGAAAGCGGGGAAGACCTGATCGGTGCGGCGGTATCGATCAGCGACCTTTCGCAGGGCGCCTTCAGCAATTCCTACGGATTTTATTCCGTTACCCTGCCCCGGGGTGTGCATACGCTGGTGTATTCGTTCATCGGATATGAATCCCAGACCAAAACGATCGACCTGCAGGAGAACATGCGTATTGACATTGAAATGAGATCCGCGCCGATCAGTCTGGGCGAGGTCACCGTGAGCGCCGAACGCGAAGATCAGGCGCTGACATCGACCCGGATGAGCGTTGCCAAACTGGATATTCAGGACATCAGCGTCATGCCGGTGCTTTTCGGTGAAGCCGACATCCTGAAAACGCTGCAATTGCTGCCCGGTATCAGTACCGCATCGGAAGGCAGCACCGGTTTTAATGTGCGGGGCGGCGCCAATGACGAGAACCTGATCCTTCTGGATGAAGCAACGGTTTATAGTCCTTCGCATTTGCTGGGCTTCGTCTCCGTATTCAATTCCGATGTGCTCAACGACGTGATGGTGTATAAAGGCGGTATTCCCGCGTATTACGGCGGACGCAGTTCCTCCGTGATCGACGTGCAGATGAATAACGGGAACAGCAAACACTTTGCGGGTAAGGCGGGAATCGGGCTCATTTCTTCCAGACTGACGCTTGAAGGACCGATTATTCCCGAAAAAATGTCATTTATTCTGTCGGGCAGGCGCAGTTATGCGGATTTTATCGTCAAATCCCTGCCGATCGATCTGATTCCGGAGAACACGCAGCTCTATTTTTACGATTTTAACGCAAAGATCAATTACCGGATCAATGACAATAACCGGATATTTTTATCGGGATACTTTGGCGAGGATATATTCGGTTTCCGGGATATTCTGGGAACCAGCTGGGGCAACAATACCGGCACGCTGCGCTGGAACCATTTTTTCAGCGAGCGCCTCTTTTCCAATCTTTCGCTGATCTACAGCAACTATCAGTATGGTTTCCGGCTTGGAGAAGATGCCTACATGAGTTCGGGAATTGTCAATTATTCGCTTAAAGAGGATCTGAGTTTTTATCCGAATCCCAATAACACCCTGCGGATCGGGTTTCAGGCGAACAGCTATACTTTCGATCCCGGCAAACTGATCACCGGGGCGGATTCTTCGGATTTCCGCATTGTTCTCGATGAGCGTTACGCCTCGGAACTGGCCGTTTATGTCAGCAACGAACAGCAGATCACACCCCTTTTCGCCGCCGAATACGGCCTGCGTCTCTCCGCCTTTGCCCAGACGGGCCCCGGAACGATCTACACTTATGACGAAGAGAATATGATCACGGATTCGCTCAGCTATGAACGCGGAGAAATCGTGATTCCCTATATTCACCCGGAACCGCGTCTGGCCCTGAATTACCGGCTCACCGATCAGATCTCCCTGAAAGCGTCCTATAACCGGATGACGCAGAACCTGCATATTTTATCGAACAGCACCTCCGGACAGGTCACGGATATCTGGCTGCCCAGCACCCAGTATATCAAACCGCTGATCACGGATCAGATCGCGGTGGGTTATTTCCATAATTTTTCCGCGAACCGTATCGAAACCTCGCTGGAACTCTACTACAAGGGCATTAAAAATGTCGCGGATTTTGAGGACGGCACCAATATCATGCTCAACGAAAAGATCGAGGCACAGGTACTGATCGGGAAGGGGCGTTCCTACGGTTTGGAGTTTTACATTAAAAAACAATTGGGAGATCTCAGCGGATGGATATCCTATACGCTGGCCAGGACGGAACAAACGATCCCGGGGATCAATAATGATGAATGTTATCCGGCCAAATATGACAGGACGCACGATTTTTCCATTGTTGTGAATTATCGTTTTAACGAGCGCCTGTCCTTCTCCGGGACCTGGGTGTATTATACCGGCAATGCCGTGACCTTCCCGAGCGGGCAGTATCTGATCGATGACGAGGTGGTCCCGTATTATACGGAGCGGAACGGTTACCGCATGCCGGACTATCACCGGCTGGACCTGAACCTGCATCTGGACAACAGAAAGCGCGGGCGTTTTACTTCTTCCTGGGATTTTTCCATCTACAATGCTTATAACCGTTACAACGCCTATTCGATATATTTCAGGGAAAGCGAGGAACTGCCCGGCACGCGCGAAGCTGTACAGGTCACGCTTTTCGGGATCGTACTTTCGATAAGTTATAATATCAGCTTTTAGGATGAGTTATGAAAAAGCCTGTTCTGCATGTTATTATCACCGTTCTCTTTTTTACCGCCTGTGAACGCGTGATCGATGTGGATCTGAATGTCGCCGCAGCGGCGCTGGTGGTCGAGGGACGGATCCTGAAAGATGCGCCGGCTTTTGTGGAACTCCACGAAACCAGCAGCTATTTCACGCCGGATACGCAACGCTGTGTCTGCAGCGCCCTGGTGCTCATTCGAGAAAATGACGGCCCCGCGGATACCCTGGAACAAATAGCACCCGGAAAATTCCGAAGCAATATAATCTACGGCAAGGAAGGATCAAATTATACCCTGGAGATCTTATACCGGGATCAGGTGTTCAGTGCGGAATCCTTCCTTGGTCCGGAGCCGCAGATATACTCGCTGACCCAGCGGACCTTTGCCTCATTCGGTGATTTCGGGGATTCCTCTTCCTTTGGTTTTGGCGACGGATTGCTGGACAGCCTGCCGAGTTTTTTATTCACGAATATTTATGACGATCCCGACACGGAGAATTATTACCGTTTTGAATATTATGTCAACGGCGAAATGCGTACGGGGCGGTACTTTGTGAGCGATGATGAAAATGCCGAGGAAGACACATTAAAATATTCACCCGGCCCGACCGCCCTATTTGATCCCGGCGATACCGTAACGGTCTGCGTTTATGCGATTGACAGTGGAGTTCATGATTACTTTGACATGCTGAACGATGCGCTTTCCTCGAACAGTTTTTTTTCTTCAACACCCTATAATCCGCATTCGAACATCAGCAACGGCGCATTAGGGTATTTTTCGGCAATGAGCAGTGCCTGCTTAAGTACCGTTATTGTATTTACGCCGTTTATCCCGGGAATCGGCGGTCAGTGAACGAAAATTATTGATCCAGAGGATTCTTATTCTTTTTAAATACGACGCCCGGATAGGGATTCTTGGCGTTCTCCGGAATCTTTTCCAGTTTTTCCGGGTGCTGGAACAGATCCATGAAGAGCTTGAAGGAATTGCTGAAATAAACGCCGTCGGCGATGCGTTCATCCACGGTGGTGCGCATCTGAGCAACCGTTTTAAGCTCGGTTTCACCGCTTAATTGGTTGACAACGGGTTTTTTAACCAGCGCACCGAGTACAAAGAAAATGGAAATATCCCCGTAATTATACAGATGATGGAAGGGCAGGGTGTTGACACCGAAGCTGCCGAGGTTAGCGATATAGGCCGAACCGTGCAGGGAATCGGTCGCAGCCAGGGATTTGGGCATCAGATTGTGCTGATCCATAAATCCATACATAAGCCAGGAAAAGAACTTTATGAAAAAGCGCGGAAATTTCATCAGAATTTCCACCGCAGCTTCGTCGCTTTTATTGGATGTTCCGGTCTTGGATTCACGGATATGGGCACGGGCCTTTTCATGGACTTCGAACAAGGCGTCGCGGGGACCGAGCTTGAGCCCGATAGTGCGCTCTTCGCCGTCGTCGCTGATCTCGCGTTTCGAGACAAAAAAGTACAGGTGTTCGTTCCGCTGATAATAACGGTGATTGATAATAAAGCGGTTTAAGCGCGGGCGTTCCAGGTACAGGCGGTGAATGGCGGCCAGATACAGGTCAAAGATCTTAATGGGATCCTCTTTCGGGCGCTCTTTGTTGATCTTTTCAAGATAGGCGAGCGCATTGCTCATGTCGATGTCAAAATTGGTATAAACCAGAGCATCGTTTCTGTTGGGCATAACATAAGGGAAAAAGCGGTTAATGGCTTTAATGGTTTTAATTGGCGTTCCGTTATAGCGTCTGAACATTGGTTCCCTCCGTGTTCTCGATGGTATTTTAACGATGAATCCCCGGAAATCAAACACAAAATTCACATGCGGAGTTTTTTGCTTTTTCAATACAGGGGAATTCAAAATTTAAAATTAAAGACTCAAAATTTTAAAATTTCGGACATCATATTGGCATTGTCAATTGTCAATTTTCCATTGTCAATTGATTTAGAATTCCATCCAGCGTATCAGCCTGGTTTCAAATGGATTTTTCAGCAATTTGTTCACCGGTCTTACGCGGATACCGTATTTGTAATTGCCGCCTTTGGGAATCTGCAGTTCGCCCCGGTAGGGGTAACGGCCGCCATTCCCTTTCAGCGGTTGAAGCTGCGTTACCACGATTGGCGGCTGTTTTTCGAATCCCTGCCGGACCAGCAGCGCTTCGACCATTACTTCATCGGGATTGATACCGTCGAGGTTGATATCGGCGTTCAGGGTGATGCTGAGCTCGTTGGTAAAATCGCCGACCGGGTTGATCTCGGTGATCCAGACCTTTGGCCAGGCTTCACGGAGATGTTTCTTCCAGGCAGCCAGCTCGCGGGCCGATTTTTGATCGTTTGCATAAAGGCAGCGGTAATAGTCATCGGTTGGAATATAGCATTTATTTACATAATCCTTGACCATCCGGGAAGTGCTGAATGCGGGTACCACGGATTTGATGGATTCTTTCATACGTTTTACCCAGGAAGGGGAGTAGCCCTCATCCGTCGTCTCGAAAAACTCCGGAAGAATGGCGTTTTCCAGTGTGTAATAAAGGCTGTTGGCGTCTTCGCGGTCCTGAATGTCCGTTTGATCGTAGTCCTTTTCCTCCCCGATGGGCCAGCCGTTCCTGCCGTTGTAGCTTTCACGCCACCATCCGTCCAGAACGGAGAAATTGATCCCGCCGTTGATCGGGACCTTCTGACCGGAAGTGCCGCTGGCTTCACGCGGCCGGCGCGGATTGTTCAGCCAGATGTCCACACCGGAGACCAGGTAGCGGGCCAGAGACATATTGTAATTTTCCAGAAGGACGATCTTCCCCAGATAGGCATCTTTCATGGAAAGCGCGTAGATCTGCCGGATGAGCTCCTGACCCGGGCGGTCCGCCGGATGTGCCTTGCCCGCAAAAAAGATCACAAGCGGTTTGTCCTTGTCATTCAACAGGCGGTTCAGGCGCTCTTCGTCCTGGAAAAGCAGGGTTGCGCGTTTGTAGGTTGCGAATCGCCGGGCAAAACCGATGAACAGGGCGTCCGGATTGATGTGCGAGGCAATACGGTCGCTGATATGGGCCGGAACTCCGTTACGTTCGTTGCGCTTGCGGATACGGTCTTTAATAACCTCGGCCAGGCGGGCTTTGCGGTTGTAATGGGTTTCCCAAAGCAGCCTGGAGGGAATGTTGTCCACCTGTGCCCACAATTCGGGTTCGTCCAGCCGGTCTTTCCAGCTCGGGTCCAGGTAGTTTGCGTAAAGTTTCTTGAAATCCTTGGCCATCCAGGTTTCAGTGTGAACCCCGTTGGTTATGTGTGTGATCGGAACTTCATAATCGGGAATATCTTTCCAAATGTCACCCCATATTTTGCGGCTGACTTCACCGTGCAGTTCACTGACGCCATTGGAGGTCTTGGAACAATTCAATGCAAGAACGGTCATGCTGAACAATCCGGTACCGGGATCTTTGCCGATCTCAAAGAACTGCTGCCAGGGAATGCCGTAAGGTTCCAGCTGCGCACCGAAATAGTGATGCATCATTTCTTCGCTGAAGGCGTCGTTGCCGGCCGGTACCGGCGTATGTGTAGTAAAAACACACTGGGATGAGACCAGTTCAATGGCAACATCGACCGGAAAGCCGGCAAGAAGCTTTTCGCGGATCAGTTCCAGCGCCAGAAACGCCGAATGTCCTTCGTTCATGTGATAGATCGACGCCGCTATCCCCAGTTCGCGAAGTGCGCGGATACCGCCAATGCCCAGCAGGATCTCCTGAGTGATGCGCATGTTCTGGTCGCCCCCGTAAAGCTGGGAGGTCACGATGCGGTCTTCCGGCAGGTTTTCGGGAATATCGGTGTCTAAAAGGTAAATGGAGGTTCTTCCTGCCTGCATTTTCCAGATTTGCGCATAGATGCGGCGACCGGGGAAAATAACGGAAATCATGACCGGCTTTTTCTCTTTATTGCGGACCAGCGTTACGGGGATTTCCTCAAAATCATAGGTGGGAAAAATATTTTCCTGGTTCCCGTCCGCATTGATGCGCTGAATAAAATATCCCTGCTTGTACATCATGCCGACGCCTACGAGCGGTACGCCAAGATCGCTGGCGGATTTGCAGTGATCGCCGGCCAGGATCCCAAGCCCACCCGAGTAAACCGGCACGGATTCGTGTACGCCGAATTCCGCGCTAAAGTACGCGACCCGGAAATTTTTTTTGTTGCCGTACTGTTCGTTGAACCAGGTGTTTTCCCGGGTCATGTAATGATTGAAGTCCTTCATGACCTCATGAAAGAGCGAGAGAAAAGCGGGATCGCTGCTTTTTGCGTTCAGTTCGCTTTGACTAATCTGTTTCAGCAGTTTCAGGGGATTATGTTCAACTTCGTGCCAGAGATCGACCGCCAGCTGACGGAACAGTTCCAGTGCTTTTGGCTGCCATCCCCACCAGAGATTATAACTGAAATCTTTGAGTTCTTTTAATTCTTCGGGTACTTCATTTCGGACCGTGATGTTGCGAAAACGGGACATATATGCTCCTCAGATGATTAGGCTGAAAGTTATATGTTTTTTATTTGATAAGCCAAGGAAAAATCTTAATTTTATGCCGGATTTCCGCATTGAAGTCAGAATATAAAGGAGTTTTATGTCCCCCTACATCCTCGCAAAACATATATCCGCCCATAAGGGTGAGGAAGTCACATTAAAAGGCTGGGTTTACAATATCCGCAAGAGTGGCAAGATCTGGTTCCTGATCTTCCGCGACGGGACGGAATTCATCCAGTGCGTGGTGCTGAAGAACGAAGTTCCGGAAGCGGTCTTTGAAATGAAAGGCACGCTCACCCAGGAATCCAGTATTGCGGTAAGCGGTATTGTTCAGGAAGCGCCGCGTCAGGAAGCCGGCTATGAACTCCTGGTTAAAAATATCGAGATCTACCATATTGCGGAAGATTATCCGATCGCGCTCAAAGATCACGGAGTGGAATTTTTACTGGACAAGCGCCACCTCTGGCTGCGTTCGCGCGGACCTTATGCCATTTTAAAGATCCGGGCGGAAATTGAACAAGCTTGCCGGGATTTTTTTAATGAACGGGATTTTACTCTCGTTGATTCCCCCATGTTCACCCCCAATGCGGCCGAGGGAAGCACCACGCTGTTCGAAACGCAGTATTTTGAACGCAAGGCCTATCTTACGCAGTCGGGACAACTATACAGCGAAGCGGCCATTATGGCCCATAACCGCACGTATTGTTTCGGTCCCTGCTTCCGTGCGGAGAAGTCCAAGACCCGCCGGCATCTGACGGAATTCTGGATGGTTGAACCCGAAATGGCCTTTTTCGATATTCATGACGACATGGATCTGGCGGAGGAATTTGTTGAGTACCTGGTACATCGCGCCCTGAAAAACTGCCGGCGCGAACTGCAGATCCTGGAACGCGATATCAGCAAGCTGGAATCCGTCAAACGTCCTTTTCCGCGCATCAGCTACGATGAAGCGCTGGCCATCCTGCATAAAAAAGGTTTTGATCTGCAATTCGGCGAAGATCTCGGCGCTCCGCACGAAACGGCCATATCGGAGGACTTTGACCAGCCGGTCATGATCTGGCGCTGGCCGGCAGCCTCAAAAGCCTTTTACATGAAACGCGATCCGGAAGATGAACGCTATGTTCTGGGAGTGGATGTGATTGCACCGGAAGGACACGGAGAGATCATCGGCGGCTCCCAGCGCGAAGAAGATATTAAGGTCCTGCTTGAACGCATCGAAAAAGAACAGCTGCCCAAGGAGGATTTTGAATGGTTTCTGGATCTGCGCCGTTACGGTTCGGTGCCGCATTCCGGTTTTGGGCTGGGACTGGAACGTACGGTCGGCTGGATCTGCGGCACGCATCATATCCGTGAGTGCATTCCGTGGCCAAGAACGATGGTGCGACTGAAACCGTAGATGGGAAAACCCCGGACCTGTAGAAATCTTGCAGAGGCCCGGAGCTTTCGTTCCTGTCTGTTTGATACATTATTTGTTTTTCAGATTTGCCAGGGGTTTCGATTCTTTCAGGAATAGCGACAAGATCAATGCGGCCGCACCGATCACAACAAAAAATTTCATTAAGAATGGCAGATAGGTATTGGCACGGGCGCTCATAATTGCCACAAAAATAAGACCGGTAAGCTGGCCGGATAAAAGCAGCAAGCCCTGACTGGTTGATTCGGGGGCCGGACAGGTGATTTCGGCGGCGTACTGAAAACCGATTGGACCCGCACTCAGGACAAAGAATCCCAACAAGAAAGACGAAATGAGGGCTATCGTGTAAGCCGCTTCCGGAGTCGGTGTTATTGCAGCGGCAAAGGCTATCCCCGCCAGTGAAGGCACCATTCCCAGGAGGCAGATATTGATAAAGATCTTCCGCTTCTTGAATATATCGGACAGGATGGGCAGGATCAAGGCTCCCAGAATTCCCCCGATTAACATAATGCCGCCGATCAATCCGTCAGAATCCTTGACTTTCAGGTATTCCGCGATGGAATCTGTCATCGAAGAAACGGCATTAAAGATTCCAAGCCCGATAAAGAAAATGAGAATTGTGATCCACATGTTTTTTTGTCTTAAAATATGTTTTAAGCCGTCGGTGAATTTATGCCGGACATAAGCTTCTTCAGAAGGCGGAGTGGGCGGTTCTTCTTTGATCAGGAAAATGGCCGCCAGACAGGCAATAAAGGTAATGACCCCGTAAATCATCAGCATACTGTGCAGGCCCTGACCGTAATTCGCCTTGCCCGGATCTGTTGCAACCATTAAGGGAGTAAGCATCATTACGATAATGATTCCTAAAAACTGGGACAGTGTTCCGAGGCCTGCAGCTGTCCCGCGTTCTTTCAGAGGAAACCAGCGGGCCGTAAGGGCAGTCAGACCGTTAAGAAGAAAAGGTTGCGAGATTGCCAGTGCCAGCTGGAAGACGATCTGCGCTGTAAAGGAATCGGCAAAAATGCCCTTTAATAAAGCGGAAATACCGCAGAGTGCGGCTCCGAAACCGATCCCTTTCCGGATTCCCCAGGTATCAATCACATAGGAAGCCGGGATGCCGACGATCAGATAGACCAGCATGTAGGACATTGCCAGGAAGTCTATGTTAAAGATCGAATTGGGGTTGAATTGGCCTGCGTAAAAAGCTTCAGCTGCACGGGCTACCGGTGCGTGGGTCAGCCACTGTATCTCTCCAACCAGGCAAACCAGCATATAGGCGCTAAGAACGACCCAGCGGTAGCTGTAGGCTTTATAATTTTGTTCGCTCATCAAGGAATTCCGATATTGTGCAGATAAAAAGATTAATTCCGAACCTCAACGATTTTTGGCAAACCGATCCAGGTCAGTTTTCTATAGATATTTCCGCGTGAAACCAGCGTCATTATCACAAACAACAGCAGGATCCTTACGATCAGGATCCACCCGACATTTGCGCCGATAGCGGCAAAAATAACCGTATCCTCTACCGCGGCGTGCAACAGACACATGGAAAGGGTCAGCATACAATTGTCCTTGTGGGTCAATACCTGGTTTTTGTTCATGCTGAACAGAATACCCGCTCCGTAAGCAATTCCGATAAAGGTGCCGACCAACCAGGGCCCCATGGCGGAAGGGGACATTCCAAAGAAGCGGGTGATCCCCGAAAAGGCGTTCTTGATCTTCCGGCGCTGTTTCCAGAGCAGTACCAGTTCGTAGAACAGCATGATCAGGAACATCATCAGCAGGATCTGGCCGGCAGTGCCAAGTATTTTCAACAGCAGATCCGCCCAGGAGAAGCTTTGTGCCGTTTCAAGAGCATTTACCGTATCCCCGCGCAGCATTTCGGGCATGATACGATGCAAGAGCATGCCGGCAAGCAGGGAAAAAACAATGCGGGTAAGCGCAATGGCAGGCCTTCCCATCTTGAGCTTGATCAGAATGCCGGTCTCCACGATCAGGTTATGCGCAAAACCGGTCACAATGGCGATCAGGGTGATCTGACGCACGCTCAGCTCCAACACGCTGGCGGCGGCGACCGCGGCAAAGAGATTGTTGACCCAGGCGGCCATAAAAACAAGGGCAGCTTCTCCGGGCAGGCCTAACATTTTCATGAGCGGTTCAAAATAGGGAGCGATAAAGTCCAGAAAACCCACGCGGTCGAGCAGGGCGGTTAGCAGTGAAACGGGAATATAGATCTTTAAAAGAATCCAGGATACCTTCAGCGATTGCTTCAGGGCTTTCACAAAAACATCCCGGATGTTTTCCGGAATAAAGTCCCGATCAAACCGTTTTCTATTATTTTCGATTTTCATCCCTGTTTTCCGAATATGCATCCCGGAAATCTCCGGAATCGTAAAGCATCAGATAAACAAATTGACGTTGGATTCTTCGGCATCGCCCAGATAGGCACCCACACCGCCCAGCTGAACGCCATCGATCAGTTCTTCTTCACGGATACCCATAACGTCCATGCTCATGGTACAGGCGACCATTTTTACACCTGCCGCCATGGCTTTGCGAATGAGTTCCTGAAGGCTGTCGATGTTTTTTCGCTTCATGACCATTTTCATCATGGCGGTTCCCATGCCGGCCATATGCATTTTGGACAGCTTGAGTTTTCCGGCGCCGCGCGGCATCATAGCGCCGAACATAGATTCGATGAACGATTTCGGCACTTTTTGCCGGTTGGATCTGCGCAGTACGTTCAAGCCCCAGAAGGTAAAGAACATGGTGACCCTTCTGCCCATGGCGGCCGCACCGTTGGCAATGATAAAACTTGCCAGGACCTTGTCCATATCACCGCTGAAAACAATGATGGTCTTTCCGTCCGGAGTTTCATGTACTTTGGTTTCCGGAGCTTTTCTTCCGCCTTTTTGTACCGTCGCAACGTATTCGTTCCCGCGTTTCTCATTGGATATCAGGGTGTTGCCCGTTCTCCGGCACCAGGCAACGATATCGCGGGCAAAACCGGGATCGGAGGCCGAGACTTCCAGAGTGTCACCCTCTTTCAGGGTGTTCATGGTCTCAAAGACCTTCATTATGGGACCGGGACATTGCAGTCCGCTGCAGTCCAGCTGCAGGACTCTCGTACCGCCGCTCTGGACCGGTTCCGTTTCACGCCGGCGTTCGCTTGCCATGACGGAGGCTTCCGGAAGGAGTTCTTTATAATGCGTTGACTGATAAAAATTGGTACCGCCCGGATACAGCAGCACCTTTTCAAATCCAAGCTGCATCAAAGTGCGTGCCGCGTTATAGGAACGGACTCCGATCGCGCAGAAAACAAGGAGCGTTTTTTGCTTGTCGATCTCAGCGGCGCGCTGGCGCAGCTGTCCCCAGGGAATATTAAGGGAACCGGGGAAAGCAAAGGCCATGCGTTCGGCATCTTCACGTACATCCAGGATCAGGGCATCCTTTTGCTTTTCAACAGCGTCCCATTCGCAAAATACGATTTTCCCCTTCAGTACATTTTCCGCGACAAAGCCGGCCATGTTTACGGGGTCTTTTGCGGAGGAGAAAGGCGGGGCATAGGCGAGTTCCAGCGCTTTCAGATCTTCAACGCCGGCACCCAGCCGGATCGCCGTCGAAAGGATATCAATACGCTTATCGATGCCTTCGCGGCCGACGATCTGCGCACCGAAAAGTTTTTTGCCGTCCATGGAGAACAAAAGCTTCAGTGTCATCGGAGTGGCGCCGGGATAATAGCCGGCATGGGAATTCTGAGTAATGATGATGCTCTCGTAGTCTTTGCCTTTGGTCAGACCGCTCTTTTTCAGAGTTTTTTCACTGACACCGGTGCTTGCGGCGGTGAGATCAAAAATCTTGACAATCGAAGTTCCCTGGGTACCGCAATAAGGATCTTTTTCGCCGCAGATATTATTGGCGACGATGCGTCCCTGCTTGTTGGCCGGTCCGGCAAGCGGGATCATGGTCTTCTGGCGGGTGACAAAGTCTTCCACCTCGATTACATCTCCAACGGCAAAGATATCGGGATCGGAGGTCCGGAGAAATTCATCCACAATTACCGCACCGCGGGTACTCAGCTCAAGACCGGCTTCCCGGGCAAGATCGCTGTTCGGTTTGACCCCAATGGAGAGGATAACCAGGTCCGATGAAATGACCTTACCGCTTTTCATGCTGGCGTTCACTTTGGTATCCGTTTGTTCAAAGGATGCGGCGGCATCGCCGAGGAGCAGTGTAATGCCCTGCAATTCCAGTTGTTCATGAAGTAACTGCGCCATTTCAAAATCCAGGGGAGCCATCACCTGATCCAGCATATCGGCAAGGGTGACCTGCAGTCCGGCATGATGCAGGTTCTCGGCCATTTCCAGTCCGATAAAACCTCCGCCGACGATCAGAACGTTCTTTGCATTGGTATCCGCAATAAATTCCCGGATCCGGTCCGCATCGGGAACGGTCCACAGGGTCATTATTCGCGAGGCATTAATTCCGCTGACCGCTGCTTTAAAGGGGGAAGAACCGGTGGAAAGCACCAGGGTGTCGTAGGATTCCCGGTAAGTATCGCCGCTTTCGACATTTTTAACGGTCACGATTTTTTTCTTACGGTCGATGGCAACGACTTCCTGCTTGATCCTGACGTCAATGTTATAGCGTCCCAGCATGGCTTCCGGGGACTGCAGAAGCAGAGAATCGCGCGATTTAATGACATTCCCGATATGGTAAGGGAGGCCGCAGTTGGCGTAGGAAATATAATCCCCGCGCTCGAACATGATGATGTTCGCATTTTCGTCAAGCCTGCGTAGACGGGCGGCTGTGCTTGCACCGCCGGCAACACCGCCGACGATCAGGATCTTTTTATTCATAGCAATAATTCCTTTCGATACGGGATTTTTAATGTTTTCATTTTAAATTAACTTCCAACGGGACCGGCTCATGAATAAAGCAAATTGAACGATCTTTGTTGCCGTCCTTATCCGTTTATAAATGAAAAATACAAAAATAAAATTAAAAAAAACAGAGAATACGCAGTTTAAGTGTCGGATCGGAAAAATTGGTCCGAAAAAAAGCCAGGAGGGATTTTTCAAGAAAAAGATTGATATTGGGTGAGTATTATCACACTTTGAGGATAAATTTGCATTTTGTTGTTTTTTATCGCTATATTTGCAAAAAATTTGAGGATGAATGGAAATGGCCCGTCACTGTATCATTGTAGAATCTCCTTCCAAGGCGAAGACCATCGGCAAATACCTGGGGAAGGACTATCGGATCCTAGCCACTGTAGGCCATATCCGCGATCTTCCCAAGAAAGACCTGGGTATCGACACTGCCCACCGCTTTGAACCCAAATACGTCGCGGTCCCGGGAAAGAAAGACGTGATCATGAATTTAAAGAAAGCGGTTCAGGACGCAAAGGATATCTTCATCGCGACCGACCCGGACCGTGAAGGGGAGGCAATTGCCTGGCATGTAGCCCAGATCCTGGACCTGGATCCTTCGGCCGTCAAGCGTGTGGCTTTTCACGAGATCACCAAAAACGCCGTACTGGAAGCCCTGGCACACCCCGTTCCGGTTAATTTGGAACTTGTCAATGCACAACAGGCACGCAGGGTACTGGACCGTCTGGTCGGTTTTGAACTTTCGCCGCTGCTCTGGCGAAAGATCAAACCTTCGCTTTCCGCCGGTCGCGTACAGTCGGTGGCGGTTCGTCTGATCGTGGAGCGGGAAGCGGAGATAGAATCCTTTGCGGCCGAATCGGCATACCGGGTCGCGGCACGTTTCCTTCCTGCAGATGCGGAAGGGAAGACAGAGATCAATGCCGAGCTGCCCAAACGTTTCAAAGAGGAAAATAAGGCGGAAGCTTTTCTGGAAAGCTGCCGCACTGCCGCCTTTTTAGTGGACGATGTTGAAAAAAACAAGGCCAAAAAACAGGCGCCCCCGCCTTTTACCACTTCTACGCTGCAGCAGGAAGCCGGACGCAAATTGCGCTTTTCGGTTTCCCAGACCATGATGCTGGCGCAGAAACTTTACGAAGACGGCCACATTACCTATATGCGTACCGACTCTCTGAATCTTTCCAGCCTTGCCCTGGCTATGATCAAGGCGCAGATCGTGGAAATGTTCGGGGAAGCCTATTCCCATCCCCGAAAATTCAAAACGCGAAGCAAAGGGGCCCAGGAAGCGCACGAAGCCATCCGCCCTACGGATATGCACCTGAGCGAAGCGGGGGACAATAAAAATGTACGAAGCCTTTACCGGCTTATCTGGAAACGCAGTATGGCTTCACAGATGGCCGCTGCGGATGTCGAACGCACCAAAGTACGCATCCGCAACGACAAGAATACGGAACTTCTTGAAGCCAAGGGCGAGGTAGTGACCTTTCCCGGCTTTTTGAAAGTTTATCAGCAGGACGAAGACAAGGAGAACCTGCTTCCCGCTCTGAAGAAAGAGGATAAGCTGACCCTGATTGAAATGGAGGCCGTTGAAAAATTCTCACAGCCCCCGGCGCGTTATTCGGAGCCGGCACTGGTCAAGAAAATGGAAGAGCTTGGCATCGGACGTCCTTCCACCTATGCACCCACCATCTCCACGATCCAGAAGCGCGGTTATGTGGAAAAGGGCGATAAAGCCGGTGAAGCGCGCGAATACCGGCGCCTTCTTCTGAAAGACGGCCGGATCAGCGCGGAAACCTTGAGTGAAGTGGCGAATGCGGCGAAGGCGCGTCTGTACCCCACCGATACGGGACGCGTTGTCAACCGTTTCCTGACCGAATATTTTGAAGATATCATCAATTACAACTTTACGGCCGGCATTGAACAGGATTTCGACGACATTGCCGAAGGAAAACGGGAATGGCACGCCATGATCCGGGAATTTTACGATCCGTTCCATGCGCGTATTGAACAGAATTTTGACAATAAAACCAATTTCAGGGGAGAACGCCTTCTGGGCACTGACCCTGTCAGCGGTAAAAACGTCTATGCCAAGATCGGCCGTTTTGGTCCCATCGTGCAGCTCGGAGAAGTGCAATCCAAAGAAAAGCCGCGTTTTGCCGGCCTGAAGGATGATCAACGACTGGACACCCTTACTTTGAAAGAAGCCCTGGAACTGCTTGCCTATCCCAAAGAGATCGGCAATTACGAAGGGTCGCCGCTGACCGTTGCGGTCGGTCGTTACGGACCATATATAAAGCACAAAAGCACCTTTTATCCTATTCCCGCGAATCAGGATATTGCCGCTGTCGACCTGGAACACGCCATTGCGCTGATCGGGACGGCACGCGAGAAGGAAAGCAACAAGCTTATCCGGGATTTTCCCGAAGAAAAGATCAAAGTTCTGAACGGACGTTACGGTCCCTATATCGCGCACGCGGGGAAAAACTACAGGATACCCAAAAATACCGACGCGGAAAAACTGACAGCGGATAACTGCCGCGAGATCATTCGCCAGGCCCCCGAGAAGGATCACAAAAGATCCTCGGCACGCAGGAAAAAAAAATAGCATTATAGCAAAGGAAACGCAGACATGGCAAACAAACCGATGTCCTACCCGCTGATGGAAAAACTGGTCGCGCTGTCCCGCCGCCGCGGTTTTTTATTCCAAAGCAGTGAAATATACGACGGGATCAACGCCGTTTACGATTACGGTCCCCTGGGTGTGGAACTGAAACGCAATATCAAGGATCTGTGGTGGCATGAAATAGTGCGTTCACGCGAGGATATCCTAGGTATGGACACCGCCATTCTCATGCATCCCCGGGTTTGGGAAGCGTCCGGCCACGTCAATAATTTTCACGATCCCATGACGGAATGCAAAAAATGCCGGCGCCGTTACCGTGTGGATCATTTGCCGGAAGGCGCTCATGATTGCCCGGAATGCGGTGGCGAACTGGCGGAAGCAAAACAGTTCAATCTGATGTTCCGGACAAAACTCGGTTCTACCGATGAAGGTTCCATGGATGTTTACTTGCGCCCGGAAACCGCCCAGGGCATTTTTGTAAATTTTGCCAATGTCGTAGCCTCCAACCGCGTCAAACTGCCATTCGGGATCGCCCAGTTGGGGAAAGCCTTCCGCAATGAGATCACGACGGGTAATTTTATTTTCCGTACACGGGAATTTGAACAGATGGAGATGGAATTCTTTATTCGCCCCGGTGAAAACGCCCGGTGGCTGGAATATTGGGCCGCCGAACGCCTAAACTGGTACAAATCTCTGGGCATCAGCCCCGGCAAACTGCGGCTGCGCGCGCACGACAAGGATGAACTGGCGCACTATTCATCAGCCTGTTACGATGTGGAATATGAATTCCCTTACGGCTTTTCGGAAGTCGAAGGTATCGCCGATCGCGGTACTTACGATCTGGATCAGCATATTGCATTCAGCCGCAAGAAGCTGGATTATATCGATCAGGAGAACGGTGGAGCGCGTATTGTTCCCGCTGTGATCGAAACCTCCGCCGGGGTAGACCGCACGGTGCTAACGGTAATGACCGATGCTTTCCGGGAAGACCCGGCCAATGAACGCATCGTCATGCGTTTTTCACCGAAAATTGCCCCTTTCAAGGCGGCGGTCTTTCCGCTTTTTAAAAAAGACGGAATGCCCGAGATCGCCCGGGAACTTTATGAGCGACTTCGGAAAGACATGTCCGTCATGTACGATGACGGCGGATCCATCGGAAAGCGCTACCGCCGCCAGGACGAGATCGGGACGCCCTACTGCCTGACGGTGGATCACGACACCTTGGAAGATCATGCCGTCACTTTGCGCGATCGTGACAGTTTGGAACAGATCCGAATTCCGATTGAAAAAGTTTTAGAAATCCTGAAAGAAAAGATCCGTTTGTAAAAATGAACGGACAATCCCAATAAGGGCCTTTAAGGGCCCTTTTTATTTATTACTCGGTTTTGGTTGCGGGGAATTAAAAATCGATGCCGCTGGAACCTTCTTTGACCTCAAAGCCGTGGATGTCGCATTCTTCCTTGGGCGCGTGGCGTACATTAAAAAATTCCTGTTCGACGGGACAAAAGCTGTTCGGTATCTTTTTGCTAACGGAACAGATGCGGAACTTGCGGACGGTTGAGGGCTGTTCAAAATCCAGGTAGGGGTATTGCTTGGCCCGGTAGCTTTCCCGCATAAAGGCCGCCCAGATCGGCAATGCCGCACGGGAACCCGTTTGCTGCGGTCCCAGCGATATGCGGGCATCGTCCACACCAACCCAGACACCGCTTACCAGCAATGGAGTGAAACCGACAAACCAGGCGTCGGTAAAATCATTGGTGGTTCCGGTCTTTCCCGCACAGGGTGCGCGGAAGGAATAGGCCGCATGCACGCGCAGGCCGGTACCGTCCTTGATCACGGACTTAAGCATATCGACCATCAGGAAGGTGGTTTCAGTACTCAGGACTTCCCGGGTTTCGCGCGGCGAACGGTAGATCTCCCTGCCGTTGCGGTCCAGGATGCGTTCTATGGCGTAAGGCCGGTTCCAGATGCCCTTGTTGGCAAAAACGCCGTAGGCGGAAACCATATCGCTGAGCAAAACCTCACCGCTTCCCAGCGAAAGGGAGGGATAAGCAGGCAATTCGGTGCTAATGCCCATTTTACGGGCATAATCGATCACAATCTCCGGAGTGGTCAGCTGAGTGATGGCGTTGGCGGAGATCAGGTTGACGGAATGCTTAAGGCCTTCGCGCAAGGTCATCAGGCCCCCCGTACTGCGGTCGAAATTACTGGGTATCCAGAGCTTGCCGTCCGGCTGGGGAATGGCGGGAGGCTGATTGAGCAGCTGGGTTGCGGGTGAATAACCGTTATCGATGACGGATGTGAACACAAAAGGCTTAAAGGTCGAACCCGGCTGGCGGCGGGCTTGCACGGCACGGTTGAATTTGCTTTCCTCAAAATCGCGACCGCCTACCATAACCCGGATAGCGCCGCTTTGAGAATCCATGGTGTAAATGGCGGCCTGAACCGTTTTAGGTTTGAGGGGAAGCGCCGCAAGCAGGGAATCCCCGATCAGACTGCTGGAATCAACCACAATGGTGTACCAGGTACGGGCGTCAAAGGTAATGGAATCGCGGAACAGGGAATCTTCCAGGAAGTAGCGGTAATAAGTGCTGTCACGGTAGAGCGTGTCGAACACGAACGGCTGATAGACTGCTTGTGTTAAGGGAGCGCCGCGCAGATCATCGGGGAGAAGCTGATACAACAGCGAATCATAAGCCATGACGGGCAGGACGTTCCGCAGTTCGCTTTGCAGGGGTGACAGCGCAAGCAGGGTATCGCCAACTTGTATATTGTAGGGAACAGGATTGTCCCGGAAGGACGGCGCTTCTTCGTTCGGCCGTATGGCAACTATGGAATAATCGGCAAAAAAGCGCAGGGGAATTCGCTGGTAAGGATAGTACTCCCTGTAGATCCTTAACAGCTGTCCGGGATCACTCAGTAAATGAAGATTAAGGGCAAGCTGCTGTTCGGCCAGCTGCTCACGGACGGACGCCTGCGCGATCTCTTGCATTTTCAGATCCAGGGTAGTGAAAATGCTCAGTCCGTCCCGGTAGTAATCAATACCCTGCTGCCGGCAAAATGCGGCGACTTCCATGCGGATGAATTCGGTAAAATAAGGAGCAAGACTCTTGTTCTCAATGTGATTTACGGGGGTTTCCTGCGAGAGGGCATCCACAAATTCCTGCTGGCTGATCTTCCCGGTACGGATCATGTTCCGCAGCACCAGATTGCGCCGGCGGATGGCACGGTCGTGATAAAAACGCGGTGACCAGGGCGTAGGCGAAGGCAGTATCCCGATAAGCATGGCGGATTCGTCCAGCGTCAGCTCCTGTACGGTTTTGGAAAAATAATAATCCGTCGCCGCCTGAATGCCGTAGCATCCGTGTCCCCAGAACACGGAGTTGAGATACATTTCCAGGATTTCCGTTTTGGAATAGGTCCGTTCGATCAGGATGGCAACCAGCAGTTCCTGGATCTTTCGCTTTATGGTCTCCTGCCGGTTCAGATGCAAGGTCCGGGCAAGCTGCTGTGTCAGGGTTGAAGCGCCCTGGGAACCGAAGCCCCGGGTCAGGTTCATCCAGACCGCCTTGACAAAGCGGCGCATATCCATGCCCCAGTGATCGTAGAATTGCCGGTCTTCCGTAGCCAGTATGGCGTTTTTGATGTGATCCGGGATGGAATCAAGGGGAACCAGTGTCCGGTTTTTGATCCCGAACTCCGTCAGTACCTGGCCGTTGATATCATACACTGTCGAAACCACATCCGGTTCAAACCGCTCAAGCTCCTGCAGACTGGGGAGATCCCGGGAAAAATAATAAATGCTGCCGGACGCAAAAAGGGCAATGATCAGGAGTATGCCGAGAGTAAAAAAGAGGGATTTTCGGATTGCACGCCACATTGAAAAAATGTAGCGAATAGTTTGCTTTTTTCAAAATGCTAAATTTGTCCCGGATCTGTATCCCTGCAAGCGCCAAGGGTAGATAAAATTTTGAATAAAGCATTGTTGATGTTGGGAATATCCCTTAAATTCACAAGTTGTGAAAAGGAGGAGAAATGCAGCGTACTGCCATTTATCCCGGAACATTTGATCCGATCACGAACGGCCATCTGGATATTATCCGCCGAGCGGTCAAGATCTTTGACAGCGTTGTTGTTGCCATTGCGGACAACAAGGGCAAGGATCCCCTTTTTGGGATCGACGAAAGGGTGGCAATGGTGCAGGAGGCGGTAAAGGACATTCCGCATGTGGAAGTCGAGGCTTTCCACACCCTGATCATTGAATACTGCCAGAAAAAAAAGGCCCTGGCCCTGATTCGCGGTTTGCGTGCCGTCTCCGACTTTGAATATGAATTTCAGATGGCGCTGATGAACCGGAAACTTGATCCGGAGGTGGAATCGGTGTTTTTAATGCCCAAAGAGAAATATTCCTATCTGAGTTCTTCACTGATCAAGGAAATTGCAGCGTTTGGGGGCGACGTCGCCTGTTTGGTCCCCGAAGGGGTACATCACAGATTAAAACGGAAATTTGCAGAGAAAAAGGAGCGGAAATGATCCCATTGGAACGCATACGGGAACGGGCCATCAACGATACGGATGTGCACGTAGTGCTGCCGGAAGGCCGGGATCCCCGGGTCGCGCGTGCCGCGGTCGAGATCGAAAGACAGAAAATTGCGCGGGTCACGATTTTAGGAAAAGAGGAGGAACTGCTGCGGGCTTCCAGTGAAGCGGGGGTGTTCCTGGACAATATCAGCATCGTCGATCCGGAGCAGGATCCCGATTTTGAAAGCTATGTAGCCGAATATTATGAATTGCGCATGAAAAAGGGGATGACCCCGGATCTCGCACGCGAGATCATGCAGGACCCCACGTTTTTCAGTGCCATGATGCTGCGCATGGATCGCGCGGACATCTGCATCAGCGGAGCGCTGAACCCCACGGCACACGTACTGCGGGCCGGACTGCAGATCGTACGGACCGCTCCGGGTTGCACTGTGATGTCCAGCAGTATGCTGATGTTTGCCCCGGATAAACGGCCCCCCTTATCCTTTGCCGACTGCGCGGTCAATCCCGATCCCACCGCCGAACAGCTGGCGGAGATCGCCTATACTACGGCCATAACGCACCGTTCCATCTTCAACGAGGAACCGCACGTTGCGCTGTTGTCCTTTTCTACGCGCGGCAGTGCCTGCCATATCCTGGTTGACAAGGTGGTCCAGGCGCTGGAAATCGCTCGCAAGGCACATCCGGATCTCAATATCGACGGGGAAATGCAGGCCGATGCGGCTATTGTTGATACCGTCGGCAAAAAGAAAGCGCCCGGCAGCAAGGTGGCAGGAAGGGCCAACGTGCTGATCTTTCCGGACCTGAATGCCGGTAATATCGGCTATAAACTGGTACAGCGCTTTGGCGGCTATGAGGCGGTTGGGCCTATTTTGCAGGGACTCAGCAAACCGATCCACGACCTTTCGCGCGGCTGTTCCGTTGAGGATATCATTAATCTGGCGGCGGTTGCCGCCCTGCAGTCTGCAAAATAGGAAAACAAATGCCAACCTATGTCTACCGATGCAAGCAATGCGGAAAAGAAAGCAAGCATTTTCAGAGTATAACGGATGAGCCGCTGCGACTTTGCCCGGATTGCGGGGGCGAACTGCTGCGCCTGCTCAGCGGCGGAGGCGGAGTGATCTACAAAGGTGCCGGTTTCTATGTGAATGATTATAAAAAGAAAGATTCTCCCGCACACGGGGCGGAAAAAGACACAAAAAAGGCATAATTCCTGAAACGGACGTATAGAATATGAAATTCGTTGATCTGGCCCAAATCGAAGTAGAGGCAGGCAATGGCGGAAACGGCTGTGTAAGCTTTCATCGTGAAAAGTTCGTCCCAAAAGGAGGACCGGACGGCGGTGACGGCGGTAATGGCGGCAATGTCGTTTTCCTTGCAAACGCACAACTGCATACGCTGCAGGATATTCGCTATCGCAAAAAATATAAAGCCGAGAACGGTCATTCGGGAGAAGGAAACAACTGTTCGGGCAAAAAAGGGCACGATACGGTAATCCAGGTTCCCGTCGGTACGCTGATCCGCGATCGGGAAACAGACCTGATCCTGGCGGATATGCTGGAAGACGGTCAGGACGTAGTCATAGCCAAAGGCGGGAACGGAGGCTGGGGCAACCAGCATTTTGCCACTCCGACCAACCGGGTTCCGCGCTTTGCCAAACCCGGATTGCCCGGAGAAATACGGCAGCTGGAACTTGAACTCAAAATTTTGGCGGATGTGGGACTGGTTGGACTTCCCAATGCCGGAAAGAGCACCTTGCTTTCGGTGCTGAGTGCCGCCCGGCCCAAGATCGCGAATTATCCCTTTACTACGCTGGTCCCGAATCTGGGCATTGTACGCTACGGCGATTACCGTTCCTTTGTAATGGCGGATATTCCCGGTTTGATCGAAGGGGCACATAGCGGGAAAGGTTTGGGTGTTCAGTTCCTGCGACACATCCAACGCACGCGAGTACTGGTATTCCTCATCGATGTGAACGAAACGGATATCCCGCTTTGCTACGAAATGCTGAAAAAAGAACTGATGCTCTACGATCCGGAATTGCTGAGTAAACCGCGCATTGTCTGCGTCAGTAAAATTGATACGGCTCCGGAAATTGAAGTTCCGCCGCTTCCCGGGAAGGAAGCGCTGATCCCGATTTCTTCGGCGAGCCGCAAAAATCTGGACAAACTTATTAACACGATCGTTAAATATCTGCAGGAGTGACGCATATCGCAAAGCGTCACGGGACGAACGGTAACGGCAATTTGCCGTTATCAATAAACAGAGGGGGATGCCATGCGGGAAGCGATTCTTGCACTCATGAGCATTGAGGGCGTGGGGCCCGGTATTTACCGGAACCTGACGGAAGCCTTTGGCAGCATAAAAACAGCGCTGGAACAAAAACGCTCCGAGCTGCTGCGGGTCCGCGGTATGAACAGGGAAATTGCCGAAAAGATCTCCCGGGGCGAATATCAAAGCAGTCTGGAACGGCAGTTAACCTGGCTTGAAAAGAACAAAGCCGAATATATAACGCTGGCAGACAGCAATTACCCCGAGGTTCTGCGGCAAATCTACGATGCTCCGCCGCTGCTGATGTACAGGGGCAAACCCGACCCCGAAGACAATATTGCATTTGCGGTGGTGGGAACCCGTTATCCGGATGAATACGGCAAACTTATGGCACAGCGTATCGCGGAGGGGATCGCGGAAAGGGATATCTGCATTATCAGCGGAATGGCAAGAGGTATCGATACGGCCGCACATATTGCCGCGCTGAATCGCGGCGCACGCAGCATTGCCGTTCTGGGAACGCCACTGGATCGCATATATCCCGCTGAAAACCGAGCCCTCTACCAAAAAATTACCGCACAGGGATGGATTTGCAGTGAAATCCCAATCGGGTATCCGCATGTGCCCGCCAACTTTATCCGCCGCAACCGCATTATCAGCGGACTCAGCCGCGGTGTGGTCGTGATCCAGGCCGGGAGTAAAAGCGGAGCCATCGTCACCGCATTGAATGCCAACGAGCAGAACCGCGACGTATTTGCGGTTCCCGGCGATTGCCTCCGGGCACGGCATGCCGGCTGCCACCGTCTGATCCGTTTGGGTGCAAAATTGGTGGAGAGCGCCGAAGATGTACTTTGCGAATATCCCTTTCTGAAAGACCGCCTCAGCGGACAAAAGGATTGCTTTGCCGAGGCCGCACGCCGGATTCAGCTGGGCAGGGAAGAGGAACTGGTCCTGCAATGTCTGGATCGTGAAGCCGTCTACATCGACAAAATCTATGAATACTGCAAGTTAAACCGTTCCGAAGTAATGAAAGCCTTACTCGGACTTGAGATCAAAGGCTATGTGCAACGTTTAAAAGGGGATTATTACCGGCGGGAAATTTAAGGCATGCATATGCCGGAGTGACGTATTTTCTGTTTTTTACCGATCCCAAAATTCGTATATTCCCGTATGATTACCCGTAAGAATACCCGCAGTGTCAGGGTTGGTAAAGTGTTGATCGGCGGCAAGGCTCCCATATCGGTGCAGAGCATGATCAATACGCCGCCGGAAGATGTTCCCGCGGCACTGGATCAGATCGCCCGTTTGGAAAGCGCCGGCTGCGAGCTGGTGCGCATGGCGGTGCCGAACCGCGAATCGCTGAAAAGCTTTGCAGAGATCAGGAAACACATTGGTATCCCGCTGGTTGCGGATATCCATTTTGATTATAGGCTGGCTCTTGGCGCACTGGATGCGGGCGCGGACAAGATACGCATCAATCCCGGCAATATCGGTTCTCCGGAACGGACCCGCACGGTCCTGAAAGCCTGTGAAGCAAAACAGGTTCCGATTCGCATCGGGGTGAACGGAGGGTCGATCGAAAAAGAAATTCTGGAACGCTACAAACATCCTTCTCCCGAGGCGCTGCTGGAAAGTGCTGCGTCTCATATCCGTATTTGCGAAGAAGCCGGATTTGATAATATCGTTGTTTCGATAAAAGCCTCGGACCTCCCGGTGACAATAGAGGCAAATCGCTTGTTCTCAGATAGATATGACTATCCTTTACACCTTGGTATCACGGAGTCCGGAACCATCCGCAGCGGCAGTATCCGTTCTGCGGCGGGCATTGCCGCAATGCTGGCCCAGGGAATCGGTGATACGATTCGCGTATCATTATCCGGAGATCCCCTGCAGGAGATCCGCGTTGCCCGCATCCTTCTGGATGCCCTGAATCTGCGCAGGCAAGGCGTCCGCGTGATCAGTTGTCCCGGCTGCGGACGCAGCACCTACGACATTGCCGCGCTGGCTGAAGAACTTGAGGACCGTGTTGCCGCGCTGGATAAAAATCTGACAGTTGCGGTAATGGGCTGCGTGGTCAATGGCCCGGGTGAAGCGAGGGAAGCGGATATCGCCGTTGCCGGAGCCGGTCCGGGGAAACTCATGCTCTTTGAGAACGGTAACAAAAAAGCCTTGCTGCCATTGGAAGGAATTGTTGACCGTCTTGTGGAATTGATCATAAAAAGGTAGTGCTTGCATCCCTGTGAAGAATATCGTAAAATTAATAAAATGAGGATAAACCGATGAAAACGAATGAATTTTTTGAATCCCTGGGACTGACGCGGATCAATTTGTACATTTTTATTGCCAGTCTGCTGGTCATTGCGCTGGGTTACATTTTGATGGCGCTGGGTGACACTTACGATGTGCTTTCGTTATATGTAAGCCCCCTTGTTCTGATCATCGGATATGTGATCGTTCTGCCGCTGTCGATCCTTTACCGGAGTAAAAAGAACAAGGACGAAGTGAAACAATAATTTCTTCGTTCTGAACAAATTAATTTTTATATTCCCTGCTTAACGGCAGGGAATTTTTTATGCGCAAAGAATACGGGTTGCTGCTGGACTTTGACGGCATTGTGGTGGACAGTGAACCGCTCTATGAAAGGGCGATGAACCGGCAATTCCGGCGCTACGGGATCCGGGTCGGCGCGGATGACTGGCTCTTTTTCAAGGGGAAGGATTCCCGGGCGGTGTTTGCCTATCTGCGGGAAAAATTCGATTCCCGTATCGACTTTGATGAACTCCATGCCGGCTATAAAAAGGAGCTGCTGGATGAATTCCGTAAGAACATGCGCTACATACCGGGCTTTCTGGATTTTTTCAATGCCTGCAAGACGCAGTTCAGAGACATCCTTGTAACGTCCACATCCCGGGAAATAATGCTGTGGACCTTTGAAAATGTCCCGGTATCGAATATTTTTTCTCACATGATCACCGCTACGGAAGTGCAGAATACCAAGCCGCATCCCGAACCCTATTTAAAGGCTGCCGAAAAAATCGGCATTCCCATCGAACGCTGTATTGTGCTGGAAGATTCCCTGAACGGGATTCGTGCAGGAAAAGCGGCCGGTGCAAAGGTGATCGCGCTGACCAGCACTTTCGGTCCGGAGATACTGAAAGAAGCCGATCTGATCGTCGACGCTTACGAAGAACTGGATCCCGAACGGCTGATAGCCCTGATCAACAAATCGCAATGAAGTATCTGGAACTGAAAAAGATCGACAAACGCATTGCTTCCCTGATGGGCGGCTGGCTGATCAATTCCCTGGGTTTTGGAGCGGTTGTTCCGTTTATGACGGTGTATTTTCATTCCGAGCGCGGACTTGCGATGCGCTATATCTCCCTGTTTTTCCTTGCGGCAGCCATTTGCCGCACCGTGGCGCAGAGCGTTGGCGGGACCCTCTCGGATTACATCGGCCGGCGGGGACTGATGATCTGGAGTCAGTTCAGCCGAAGCATGATCTTTCTGTTTGCCGGGATCGCCATTCGCATGGACCTGAGCATCTGGGTCATCGCCGGCATTCTGCTCAGCCAGTATTTGCTCTCCTCCTTTTTCCAGCCGGTGGCCTCCGCCATGATCGCGGATATTCTGCCACCGCCGGACCGGCCGAAAGGCTATGCGCTGTTGCGCATGGCCGGCAATGTGGGCTGGGGCCTGGGTCCCGCCATCGGCGGTTTCCTATTTGACGTTTCCTACGAGTCCCTGTTCTACTTTACTGCCCTGATGTTCCTGATCTCCGGCATTGTGGTGATCTTTACTGTCAAGGAAAGCGCCGTCACGCTGCGGCAAAACGCCCCGGAAAAATCGGGACGGGAGCGGCAAGGCTTTGCCGCAATGGCTGCCGCATTCCGCCAGGACAGAAGATTTCTCTTTTTCTGTGTCGCCTCGCTGTTGCTCTTCCTGACCTGGGGACAGTTTGTTTCCACCCTTTCCGTCTTTATGAAAGACTTTGTCGGACTCTCGTCAACGCAGATCGGTTGGATCTATGCTTTCAACGCCTCCCTGGTCATTGTTTTTCAGTATATTGTTACCAGCAGGACCCGTAAAAAGGACCACTACCTTCTCATTATGATCGGGACCCTGCTCTTTACCCTCAGCTATGCGGTCATGGGCTGGATGTCTTCCTTCGGTATGATGCTGGTCATTATGGTCTTTATTACCTTTGGTGAAATGTTTGCCGGTCCCAGCGGGAATACACTGGCTTCCAATATGGCAAGGAACCAACAATACGGCCGCTATCAGGGCGCCTACAGCGCTGTCAGTACGCTGGGCTGGTCGCTCGGACCCGCTATCGGCGCCATGTTCATGGAATGGATCCCCGATATCCGCTATTTTTGGCTCACAATGGCCTCTTTCGGCTTTGTGGCTTTCTTTGGATTTTTAATGTTGTTTTACCGCACAAATAAAAGGACCCGGAATGAAAATTTGGAAAAGCAGCCTGAAAGTCCGCAGCTATGAACTGGATTCTTTCGGGCACGTAAACAACGGAAGCTTTGCCAATTACCTGGAAAAGGCCCGCGGCGATTACCTGCAGCAGGCCGGTATGCATTTTGACGATTTTTGCCGCTGGAAAAAATACCCCGTTATTGCCAGAGTCTGTATCGACTATGAAGCTCCCGCCTTTTTTGGAGAGGAACTGGAAATTCTTGCAACAGTCAATCACTTGGGCAGGAGTTCCATCACTCTGGATTATGAGATCAAAAAAGCGAACGGCTGTTGCTGCGCTAAAGCGCAAACCGTAATGGTCTTTGTCGATGAATCCGGAAAATCCGTTTCCATGCCCGACAAAATGCGCGAAGCTTTCCTGGAATAGGCGGCAAGATCATTCAATATTGGCAATGCCCATCCACCTTGAAGATCCAAATTTATTTGCCGAATAAAAAAATCCGGCGCGGGGGCCGGATATGCTTTTTTGCCTTATCAGTTATAAAGCATTGACGTGATTTGCCAGGCTGGATTTTTTGTTGGCGGCCGTGTTCTTATGAATGATTCCTTTCTGAGAGACCTTGTCTATCACGGAAACAGCCTGAGAAAATAATTTCAATGCGGTTTCCTTGTCGGGCGCTTCTTCAACCCGGCGAATCCATGTCTTCATCATGGATTTATAATGACGGTTCCGCAAATTTCTTTTTTTGGTCTGGCGAATACGTTTCTTTGTCGATAATGGGTATGCCATGTATTCCTCTTCGTTCTTTTGTTAAAAAGCTGACAAAGATACATTTTCCAAAAAGTAAAGTCAATATATTATTTATTTTAAAGCGAAAAAATCGCGCTCCGCCGCAGAGGCCGCTTTCAGCAGCGGGTTCACTTGACGATGCAATATCCTTTAGCTTGTAAAAGTACGCGTCCATTCCGGGTAACGCCCGAAACACCATCCGAGAATACCGTGCTTTTAGCGTCGCATTGGTAAATCTGCTCCGTATTGCTGTAATTCATCAGTACGAACCAGGTTTCGTTCCGGTAACGGCGTGTAAATCCGCCGACCGCTTTGGTATCGGCGATCTGACTGAAATCTCCGCGTGTTAATACCGGGGAGCTCTTACGCAGTTTTGTCAGGCGTGAGATCAGGTTGTAGGTCGGCCAGTGAATGTTGAACCAGTTCATTTCATGCTTATCGTAAAGGTTGCTTCGGGGCGGATTGATCAGTTCTTCCCCCGAATAAAGCATAGGGATTCCCGGAGCGGTGAAGATCGTAAATAATGCAAGATGATGATCTTCATGCCCCAGCAAAGCGGCGGCACGTTCGCTGCCATGATATTCGGCATAATGCAAAATTCGCGTTCCTTCGGGGTAGATCTGCGTTTCACGGGAAAGGACTTTTCCAATCTCTCCGGCATCCGATTCGTTTTTTGAAATACGTAAAAAGGCCTCGTAAAGAGCGCCTCCCTGCAGGACATTAAAACCGTTCAGCATCAGTTTCGCATCGTCGCAGTCGGCCATCAGCAGCGGTTCTTTGCCGCTTTCCGCAAAATGGTCCCGCAGATCTTCCCAGAATTGGCCGGGAATAAAACGGCTGTCATAGCAGTGAAAAGCATCCGCACCGCGTTCCAGCCAGTAATCAAAATAGGACATCATTCGCGTGCGGATACGATTATTGTCATAATTGAACTTTCTGATATCCCTGCTTATAGCGGCGGCCGGGGGCAAATAATGATCGGGGTAATCTGTAACCCAGGCATGATCAACGGCACTTTGCGAAGGGACCATTTCCAGCATGATACGTATCTTGTACCGCTTCAGCATGGCCGCCAAACTGTTAAAATCGCTCTGTTCGCCATAATCCGGGTTGCAGGCAAAATGGTCCTTAACTGCATAAGGTGAACCCAGCTTCCCGATGCGGCCGCGGACACCGATAGGATGCAGCGGCATCAGCCAGACCATGTTCACGCCCAACTGATCCAGGCGGGAAATGGTGTTTTGGAATCCGACAAAGTTGCCTGCCGCGGACATATTCCGGATGTCGGCTTGATAGATTATCAAATCTGGGAGGTAGGAGGGAGCTTTGTGATAAAGGGGCATAGAGATGTAATCGGTGCTTGTTTCCATCCTCAGGCTGTCTGCTGTGCCCTTGATGATCGCCATCTGATGTATGCCGAAGGCATCGGTCTGGTATTCGCTTCGCACGACCAGATCATTGTAGCTGTTGCTTTTCAAATGGGGACTAATGTCCAGGACCGCCAGCGGGGTGATGTTCAGTTGCGCCAGAAGTGTCCCGTTCAGCCAGATCAGATTTTTTCCTGCGACCGTACTGCATTTTAGCAGATACAGGGACAGCGAGTCGGCTTTTCCCATCATAAAGCTCTGCCGGTGCCAGCGGTATCGCGCATTTTTGATCTGCCAGTCATCCCAGGTACTTCCGGAAAAATTCCCGCCGGGAAAATTCCGGTACCATTCCCGGGAAATGCCTTCCGCCTTGTCGTCATAAACCGTCACCCATTTATCGCTCAGTACCGGCGGATCCGGAATACCCCTTTCGGAACAAGAAAAAAGGATCGTGAGCAAAAGCGGAAAAAGAATAAAGTTCAGGGAGCGCTGTTTTCGCATAATTTTCATAAAACCTCAAAGCGGTTATAAATAAAATTCATTTCTTGAAATAATAGGAAAAAATTACGAAATTCAAAAAGGTAATGATGCAATTATGACAAAAAATCCAAAGAAACTATTTATCATTGACGGCATGGCAATTGCTTACCGTGCGCATTTTGCCCTGATCCGCGAGCCGCTGGTGACCAGCGACGGAAAGCATGTCAGCGCAACCTACGGGTTCCTGAACGCCCTTTTTAAAATTTTGCGCGATGAATCCCCGGATTATCTCGCTGTGGCCTTCGATTCCCGGGAAAAGACCTTCCGGCACACCCGATATCCCGCTTATAAAGCCACCCGCGAAAAAATGCCCCTTGAGATGCGTCCCCAGATCCAGTGGATCAAAAATATTTTGCAGGCAATGAACGTTCCCATTCTCGAGATTCCCGGCTACGAAGCCGATGATGTGATCGGAACCCTGGTTCAGCGCGCTGCCGGTGAAGATATGCTGAGCTATATGGTCTCCGGCGACAAGGATTTTATGCAACTGGTTAGCGATCGAATCTTTCTCTATGCCCCGGCTACCGGAAACCGCCCCTTAACGGTTTACGGCGTAGCGGAAGTCAAGGAAAAATGGGGTGTTGAACCGGCACAAATAATTGATTTATTAGGGCTTATGGGCGACAGTTCGGACAATGTCCCCGGAGTGAAAGGTATTGGGGAAAAAACTGCCGTTAAATTCCTGAGTGAATACGGGACAATGGAAAATCTGCTGAACGCCGCGGGATCGATCGCTAATGCCCGCATTCGGGAAAAAATTTTGCAGGATGCGGATGCGGCTCGCCTGAGCCGGGAACTGGTGACCATCGATACGGAAGTGCCCCTGAAGGTTTCCTGGGAAGATATGCGTGTCCGGGGGGATTACCGTCGGGAACCTCTGCGTGAAGAACTTCGACGACTGGAGCTTTACAAATTCATTCGCGATCTCGGACTTGAGGAAGAAGGGGCTAAGAAGGAAAATAAATCGGGAGAACCACAATATATCCTTTGTGATGAAGATCAAAAGGTCCGGGAACTTTGTGATGAACTCCAAAAAGTAAAAGCGATTTCTGTCGACACCGAAACGGACGGAATCGATCCCATGCGGGCCAAACTGGTCGGAATTTCCCTGGCGGCGCACCCCTGGAAAGCGGCATACATTCCTTATACGCCGGCACGACTGCAGATCCTTGCCGAACTGCTCACGGATCCCGCTATCCAAAAGACCGGACAGCATATCAAGTTCGATATCCTTGTTCTTCGTCGTCACGGCGTCGAACTGCAGGGAGCTTTGTTCGATACCATGCTGGCGGCTTATCTGCTAAGCCCGGACATGAATTCCTATAAGCTGGATCTTCTGGCGGAACGCTACCTGCACTACCGCATGATGCCCATCACGGAACTGATCGGAGAAAAAAAAAGCAAACAGATACCTATGTCGGAAGTCCCCAATGAAAAAGTTGCTTTTTATGCCTCGGAAGATGCCGATATTGCCTTGCAGCTTCAAAGGGTTTTCGAGGAAAAACTCAGAGAAGCTGCACTGGAAAAGGTTTTCCACGACATTGAAACACCCCTGATCCCCGTATTGACGGATATGGAATACCAAGGGATTTACGTGGATACCGCCTTTTTGCGTAAGATGAGTGCCGGACTGGGAAAATCCATGACCCGGCTTATGGAGGAAATTTACGATCTTGCCGGCGGCAAATTCAACATTAACAGCCCGAAGCAGCTTGGACAGATCCTTTTTGAAAAACTGGGACTAAAGGCGGAAAAAAAGACCAAAACCGGCTATTCTACCGACGTGAACGTACTTGAAAAACTCAAAAATGAACATCCCTTGCCGCAGCGGATTCTGGATTTTCGTATGCTCAGCAAGCTGCGCTCCACCTATGTGGACGCCCTGCCCGGACTTGTGAACCCGGAAACGAAGCGTATTCACGGGTCTTTTAACCAGACCGTTGCCGCGACCGGACGTTTGTCCTCTTCAAATCCGAATTTTCAGAATATTCCCATCCGCACGGATGAAGGCAGGGAGATCCGCCGGGCTTTTTGTGCGCAAAAAAAAGGCTGGAAGATCCTTTCTGCAGATTACAGCCAGGTGGAACTTCGCATTATGGCGCATCTTTCCGGAGATAAGAACCTGATCGAGGCTTTCCGTCGCGATGCGGACATCCACGCCCATACCGCTTCACGCATTTTTAACGTTGCAGAGAAAGAGGTAACACCCGCTATGCGGCGGACGGCAAAGGTCATCAATTTCGGTATTATGTACGGTGCGGGAGCGCATCGCATTGCCCAGGAACTGAATATCGGCTACGGCGAAGCGGGAGCCATCATCAAGGCCTATTTTGAGCGCTATACGGGTGTCGGAGAGTATATTGAGCGTGTTATACTGGAATGCCGTGAAAAGGGCTATGCCAGCACGATGTACGGAAGGATCCGTCCCATTCCAGATATCAACAGCGAAAACCGCAATTTGCAGGAAGCGGCAAAACGGGCTGCGATCAATATGCCGGTACAGGGCAGCGCCGCGGATATCATCAAGATCGCGATGATCCGTATCCACAGGGAAATGAAGAAGAAAAAAATGCGATCCATGATGATCCTTCAGGTCCACGATGAACTGGTTTTTGAATTGGCACCGGGAGAAGCAGCGGATCTTCGCAAAATTGTCAAAAACGCGATGGAACATGCTACGGATCTGCAGGTCCCCCTGAAAGTGGATATGGGAGAGGGGAATACCTGGTATGACGCACATTAAGCGTCGTTTATCTGTCTTTCAATACAAATCTTTGCTTCAAGATAAATTATCCTTACATTTCCGTTTGAAAATATATGGGATGCTATGAACAGGATCAAATCGGATTATCTGGTGATTGGCAGCGGAATTGCCGGACTGAGCTTTGCACTGAAGGTTGCGGAATTCGGAACGGTGAATATCATTACCAAATCACACCTCGATGACACCAATACGGCCCTGGCTCAGGGTGGGGTGGCGGCGGTGATCTCCGCGGAGGACGATATTGAATCCCATGTCCGCGATACGCATGTTGCCGGTGCCGGACTCTGTCATGAAGATGCGGTTAACGTCATGGTCAGCGATGCTTCATCGCGTATTCGGGAACTTCTGGATTACGGGGTGCCCTTCGATGTGACCCGAAACGGAGATTTTGATCTTGCGCGCGAAGGCGGGCATAGCCGTTTCCGCATTCTCCATGTTGCCGATGAAACCGGGCGCAGTATTCAGGAAGTCCTCATAAAGAAGGTCCGCGAACATCCCAACATTTGCATTTACGAAGACCATATGGCTGTGGAGCTTATTAGCGATCACCACGTGCTCAATAATCTGCAGTCGGCTTTCAATATTTGTTTCGGCGCTTATGTGCTGGATGAAATAAAGGCGCAGGTCCGGATCTTCAGCGCCGACTACACCTTGCTGGCCTGCGGCGGAGCCTCCCGCGTTTACCTGCATACTACCAATCCCGATGTTGCCACCGGCGACGGGATCGCCATGGCATACCGGGCCGGCGTACGCATTGCAAATATGGAATTTGTACAGTTTCACCCGACGGCGCTCTACAATCCGGGGCAGGAACCTTTCCTGATTTCGGAAGCCTGCCGGGGTTTTGGCGCCTATTTGCGTAACGGCAGCGGGGAACGTTTTATGGAAAAATACGACAAGCGGCTGGAACTGGCGCCCCGCGATATCGTTGCCCGTGCGATCGATGCCGAATGCAAAAGCCGGGGTGAGGCCTGTGCCTACCTGGATATGACGCATCTGCCTCCGCAAGACGTTCTTTCCCATTTTCCGAACATCGCCACGCAGTGCCGTGATCAGTTGCGGATTGATATCACATCCGAACAAATTCCGGTCGTCCCCGCGGCGCATTATATCTGCGGCGGCATTATGACCAATCTCAACGGGCAGACCTCCATGCACAACCTGTTTGCTGCGGGTGAAACCGCACATACGGGTGTACACGGCGCCAATCGGCTTGCCAGTAACAGTCTGCTCGAAGCCCTGGTTTTTGCACACCGGGCCGCACGGCGCGCGATCGAAAAAAAACGCAATATCTACACGAATGTCGCCATCCCCGACTGGGATGACACCGATGTGACCAACCAGCAGGAATGGCGCCTGATTCGGAACAACCGCAGCGAACTGCAGACCATTATGTGGGATTATGTCGGGATTGTGCGCTCAGGCGTCCATTTGAACCGCGCCCTGCGGCGCATGGCCACTCTTTATGATGAAATCGAAGATTACTATAAACGGACCCGCGTCAATAAGGATTTGCTGGAACTGCGCAATCTCAGCGCAGTAGCTTATCTGATCGTACGTTCCGCGCTGCGCCGCAGCGAAAGCCGGGGACTGCATTATATGTCCGATTACCCCGAAAAAGATGATAAATTCCTTAAAGACACCATCATTTAAAGGAGATCACATGAAAAAACTGCCCGTAATTCTATTTGCAGTGCTGATATTTTGTATTTCCTGTTCAAAAAAAGAACTTGCTGCTATCGATGATAAAAATACGGAAACGCTGAACGAAGCCGAGATTATTTCCGGGATCAATCAATTTGGCTTTAATGTATTGCACCTGCTCCCGGAAGATGATATTCAGAATCTTTTCTTTTCCCCTTTCAGCATTTCATCTGCACTTGCCATGGCTTATGCCGGAGCAGCAGGAAATACTGCGGATGAAATGCGTAAGGTATTGTATTTCGGACAGCCGAATTCGTCTTTTCATCAGTGTTTCGGGACATTAAGCGCTGCGCTGCAATACAGCGGAGACGAAGATCTCAAGGTCAGTATCGCCAATGCGATCTGGGTGGAAGATCAATATAAACTATTAAAACCTTACCAGCAGCTCATCAGGGATTACTATAAAAGCGAAGCAAAAGAAATGGATTTTATCGGCGCCCCGGAAGCCTCTCGTCTCTTGATCAATCAATGGGTAAGCGAACAGACCAATGACAGAATCAAAGATCTGCTTCCTTCGGGCAGTGTGGATGCTTTAACCCGGCTGATCCTGACGAATGCGGTTTATTTCAATGCGGAGTGGGATGAGCATTTCAATGAGGACATGACGAAAAAGGCGTTCTTTTATCCGGAAACAGGGGATGCATATCAAGTTGACATGATGTACAAGCGCCAGCATTACCCTTATTACGAAACAAAAGATTTCCAAATTCTGGAGATCGACTACAAGGGTAAGCGCTATGCGATGATGCTTGTTCTGCCAAGGGAAAAAGGTAAAATGACCGAATTGCTGCCCCATCTGGACCGGGAAATGCTTGCGGATTATGACAGTCTGAAAAAAACGGAGGACGTGATCTTGTATCTTCCGAAATTCCGTCTGGAAACACGCTATGAAATGAGTTCCATTTTACAGGAAATGGGAATGGCAGAAGCTTTTTCCGGGCAGGCGAATTTCAGCGGGATTTCCGGTAAAAAAGATCTGATGATCTCCGAGGTCATCCATAAGGCCTTTATTGAAATCGATGAAAAAAAGACCGAGGCTGCCGCCGCAACGGGTGTTGTTATGAGATTGACTGCAATGCCACCCGTTCCCCGTGCGCCGATCACCTTCCGGGCAGACCATCCCTTTCTATTCCTGATACGGGAAAAACACACCGCTGCCATTCTGTTTATGGGTTGCCTGGGCGCACCGGAGCCCGAATGAAATATCTGATGGCGGCAATCCGGCTTTTCTTTTTTCTGATCTATGCTATCGTTTTGGTCATATCTCTTTTTCTCCTCTATAATATTACCCGCCTTTTTGGAAACAAATTCTCGATCCGCCTTATCCATAACCTGACTCCGCTTATGGCTTTTCCCCTCTATCATTTGATGGGGATCCGCCTGAAGATCTACGGAAAAGAACATATACCCCGAAAGCAGGCTTTTTTAATGGCCACCAATCATATCGGCTATGTGGAATTATTCTCGCTGTTCAAAATTCGTCCCATGGCCTTTGTGGCCAAAGATGAAATACTTTCATGGCCTCTGATCGGAGCGGTTATCAAAGCGGTAGGGACGGTTTTTGTCGATCGTACGACCGGCGGTCTTTCGGAGGTCTATATTCACGAGATCAGTGAAGCCATGAAAAACCGCATTAATTTCTGGTTTGCTCCGGAAAAAACCACCAGCGACGGTACCTGGCTGCGGCCTTTCTCTTCAGCGCTATTCGTAGTGGCCAACCGCCTGAAATGTCCGCTGCTGCCGGCTGTTTTTGTGATCAAAAAACTCAACGGCAAACCGTTGCCCCCGGAACGCCGCTATGAGATTGCCTGGGCGACGGATCCCCAGGGTAACGATACACCATTCCCGAAACATTTTTTCCATTTTTTTACGCTACGCTCCGTCCTGCTGGAAATGCATATTCTGCCGCCGGTCATTCCGCATTATGACGATCAGGATATCAATGAACGCCGGGCTTTTTCTTCAGAGGTTTACGAGCGCATGGCGGAAGCTCTGGAAAAGCACGAACCCGCCTTCGACCGCCGGCGCAAAGAATAATGCGTTGTAGAGCGTTTAAGGTTTGCTGTTTAATAAAAAAGTCAGATCGTTAAAAAATAAATTTCTTAAAAAAATAAGAACTTCTTCTCAAGCCTCAACCCTCAACGTTATTCAGGCATGATTCCGAAGCTTCAGTTCATCGGGATGCGGGTGCAGGTACCACTGGTTCTTCAGATAGGGCTCGTCATATTTTCGCACATAATGATTCAATAAGACAATGGGTACAATAAGAGGAACATAAGATTTGGCATAGCGTGCGATCACTTCAAGCAGCTCCTGCTTTTCATCGGAGCTGAGCAGATCTTTAAAATAGCCCATAATGTGCTGCAGAACATTCACATGTTTTTTTACGGTTGCGTGAAGGCGCAGAGTTTTTATCAGAACAGACTCATAGTTTTCCAGACTTTCCTGAAGCTTCGGTCTTTTTGCGGCCGCGACGATCTTGCCGGCTTCCCGCAGACCCGCGGGAGCGTGCGCCATCAGTAAATATTTGTGGGTGCTGTGAAATGCTATTAAGCCGGCGGGGGAGGCATCCGTTTCAAGAAAGGTCCTCCAGCGGTCAAAGACAAACAGCGTTTCGATAAAATTTTCACGGATAGCGGCATCATGCAGACGGCCTTCGTCCTCTGCGGGCAGGTTGGGAAAGCGCTTCATGAATTCCCGCGCAAAAATACCGGATCCGCTGCGGGAAGGCAGTCCCTGCTCCGTATAGATCTTCACGCCGCGCATCCCGGACGTGGGGGATTTGGACTTAAATACAAAGCCGCGCAGTTTTTCGCTTGCCAGCTGATCCAGGCGTTTGACCGTATAGTTTTCCATTTGAGGCGTAATATCCCGCTTGCTTCTAACGGTCAGGAGACGCGGATTTTCGGGGTCGTCGCCTACCAGGCGCATGGATTCCCGCGGGATCGGCAATCCGCATTCCATTTCCGGACAGAGCGGATACCATTCGACATATTTTCCGAGTTCATCGCGCAAAAAACGATCGAGTTTATGCTGACCGTCATAACGCACCTCGTTGCCGAGCAGACAGGAACTGATACCGACTTTCATAAGCTCTCTTTTTGTTAAATGTTCAGAGGAATACCCTATATCAAATTTAAGAATTCAGAACCCATTCTCATCAATTATTTTTCAAAGTCCTAAAAAAATTACTCCGTATACACGATTTAACCACTCACGATTCACAATTCACAAAATTATTTTTCCGCAATGACCAGCATCTCAAAATCTTCGGTACCGAGTTTATCCTCCCGGGAGAAAGCTCCCAGCTTCGCCCCGTATATGCCGATGTCAGTATAGCCCAGCGATCTTAACAACCAGCTGATCTCGGAGGGAACGTAGTAGCGTTCGTTGCAGACAAGCGTTTTTTTATTCCCGTCATCATCTTCGAATTCGGTGATATTGTGATCCCGGAACGTCATTAAATCAAAACAATTGTTACGGTAGGCCGCATTCCCATCATCCCGCGTATCCATGCAGAATTTTTCAACGGAGTGAAAAAGGGGAAACAATCCGTTCAGCGTGGTAAAGATGAATTTTCCGGGACTTTTCAGAGCGCGGCTTGCGCTCTTGAGGATGGCAAAGTTCATTTCATCGCTTTCCATCAGCGGGAAGCCGCCTTCGCAGAGCATAATGGCGGCATCGAATTCTGCCATGAAAGGAAGTTTACGAGCGTCATACCGCAAAAAGGGAATTTTCAGTCCGGCCGCTTCCGCCTTCTGCCGTGCGCGGGCAAGCTGACTTTCGGAAAGGTCGATCCCGGTTACCGCGTACCCGCGTTTGCTGAGTTCAATGGCATGCCGGCCGGTACCGCAGCCAATATCCAGAATACGCAGGGATTTGTTGCAATTCATCTCTTTTTCAATAAAATCACATTCGCCCGCGCTTCCTTGCGTAAAACACTCACGGTCATATTTTTTCCCGTAGTTCTCGAAAAGTGACTCGTACCAGGGTTTCTTGTTCATGGGATGCTCCGTACCGGTCATTGATAGGATTGAGATCGCAAAGCATTTTCAACGGCTTTCAGCAGCGCCTTGCTGGTCGCGGTGGCAGCCGAGACGACATCCACGTCGTTCCCTTGTCGCCGCAAGACCTTTTCTGCAACCCCTTCCGCCATTTTAGCATATTCGCTGTCGCGGTTTTCAAGAATATTGATTGTTTCGATCCTCGTATTGCTAACAAACTCTTCAACGACGCAAGTAAAATCGCCATAGCTGAAATTACCCCGGTAATTTCCGTTCCTGATCTGTGAAAGGTCAATGGCATTGATCGCTATCTTCCGGACGCCGTCAAGTTCATTATTCTTACAACTTGTCAGAAACAGCGTAAACGCGCACAGCAGTATCAGGATTCGGTTTTGCGCGATTCTTTTCATGCTTTCACCTCAATGATGGCATTCCCTTCTTGTGGCTGATATAGAAAAGTCTTTATTCGTAATTGTTGATGATAAGTGCTATTTGATCAGGTCCAGAATGCTTTCAAGCAGATAAGCGGCATCCAGATGCACTTCCTTCATCAGTTCTTCCCGTGAACCGTGGGGGACAAAATCGTCGGGCAACGAAAAGGAATGGATACGGGGCGTATTGCCGGCATTCTGAAAATGCTGCAGGACCGTATCGCGCAATCCGCCGCGGGGTGCGGCTTCTTCGATGGTGATCAGAAGTTCATGATCCGCCTTCAGCCGATCAAGCAATGCAGCGTCATAAGGTTTAATAAAACGGGCGTTGATCAACGTAGGATGGTGGCCATTGGCCTCCAGTCCGTCACAGACGATTCTGGCGCTTTCGACCATAGATCCGTAAGCCAGCAGAGCGATCCGTTTGCCTTGCCGCAGGATTTCCCAGGATCCCGGCAGGGGAATATCGAGCGGTTCCGAAATATTGAGTAAATGCGTATTTGCCCGCGGATAGCGGATAAAGACGGCTTTATCGCGGATCGCATATGCCATGTGTAACAGATTCCGCAGTTCATTGCCGTCTTTGGGCGCGCAAACGACCGCATTCGGCAGCATGCTTAAAAAACTCAGATCAAAAACCCCGTGATGCGTGGGGCCGTCTTCCCCGACCAGTCCGGCACGGTCCATACAAAAGATCACCGGCAATTTTTGAAGGACCACATCATGGATGACGCTGTCCACGGCACGCTGCATAAAGGTGGAATAAACCGCAACTACCGGCCGCAAGCCGCCGATCGCCAGTCCGGAGGCAAAGGTCACCGCATGGGCTTCCGCAATCCCCACATCGTAAAAACGCTCCGGGAAATGCCGGGAAAAATCGACCAGTCCGGTACCGTCCGCCATTGCGGCGCTGATAGCGACCACATCCGGATGTATTTTGGCGAGCTCGATGATACTTTTTCCAAATACCTCTGTGTAGGAAATGGATTCACAGGGCGCTTTTGCCGTGCAGCCGTTGCCCTTGATCCCGTGATACTTGGTCGGATTTTCTTCCGCCGCTTTCAATCCCTTGCCTTTTTTGGTCAGAATATGGAGCAGAATCGGCTGATTTAATTTCTTGATGCGTTTCAGCGTACGTATCAGGTCCGGAATACTGTGACCGTTAACCGGTCCGATATAACGCAGCCCCAGCTCATCGAACATCACCGGCCGGGAAAGCAGGGTTTTAAGCGATTCCTTAATATTCTGCAGAAAACGCCGCAGGAATTTCCGGTTTTCCGTCAAATCCCAGAGGTCATCCTTGACTTTGTTGTAGAAGGGCGTTGTCACGATGCGGTTCAGATATTTGGGGATACTGCCCACATTCTTGGAAATGGACATCTCATTATCGTTCAGAATGAGCAGAAGCTGTTTTTTAAGATTGCCGGCATTGTTCATGCCTTCCCAGGCAAGGCCTCCGGTCAGGGCACCGTCGCCGATCACGGCGATAATGTGATTGTGAAAGTTACGCAGCGATTCCGCGACCGCAATTCCGAGTCCCGCCGAAATCGAGGTAGAGGCATGGCCCACGCCGACAACATCGTAAGGACTTTCGCTGCGTTTTGGGAAACCGCTGATGCCGCCGAAACGGCGGATGCTTTTCAGGGCTTCGCGGCGGCCGGTCAGGACCTTGAACGGATAGGCCTGGTGACCGACATCCCAGACGATCTTGTCATCGGGAAGATCGTAGACGTACAAGAGGGCGATCGTCAGCTCCACGGTACCTAAAGACGGCGCCAGATGGCCGCCGGTTTCCGAGACCACGTCAATAATATATTGCCGGAGTTCTTCCGCCAATTGCGGCAGTTGTGCCTGCGTAAGTTTTTTGATATCCGCAGGCTGGGAAATTCCCTCAAGCAATTTTTTTGCGTTACTGACATTCATTGCCAGCTAGTATAACAAAATTCACGTAAAAATCAAATTGAAAACATCAATGCGATTGTGAAGCTTAAGCAAACTTGAGTCAAGTTAAGGAACAAAGAAAAAAATAATGGAAATATGTTTGAAAAATGCATTGTTCGTGCTATTTTTTCACCTTGATTATTCTTAATAATTGGAACACTTTTAAAAAGGAAGCGAGGCGCCTATGCGAACAAGAGAAAGCGCTGTAAAAGCCGCTGTTGATAAACACGGCAAAGAGCGGAAAAACCTGCTCCCCATTTTACAGGAGGTCAAACGATTCAAGAATTATCTTACCCGCGGTGATATTTCTGATATCGCCGCCGAAATGAACCTGTCATCCGCTTATGTTTACGGTGTGGCGTCCTTTTATCACTTTCTGGATCTGGAGGAACGGGGTCAGAACATTATCTGGATCTGCAAAACGATCAGCTGCTACATGAAAGGCTCCAAAGATATTCTCCAGGCCCTTGAGGAAGCGCTGAAGATCAAAGTAGGCGAGACGACCAGTGACGGCAAGTTCACCCTTCTGCAAACCAATTGCATCGGTTGGTGCCACAAAGGTCCTGCAATGCTGATCAATGACGAACCTTATACGGAACTGACACCTGATAAGGTGCTGGACATTATCGACTCATATTACAAGAAATTATAAATAAAGGTTAATATTATGGCAAAACGAAAATTAAAACGTGTTGACCTTATATTCAGTCAGGACTGTAGCTGCAAGGATATCCTAACCGAAGCCTTGAAAAAATCCCGGGAAGAGATCATTCAGGAGCTCATCGATTCCGGACTGAAAGGCCGTGGCGGCGCGGGTTTCCCGACCGGCCTGAAATGGAAGATGGCGGCGGCTGAAAAAAGCAACCGCAAATATGTGATCTGCAATGCCGATGAAGGGGAACCGGGTACATTCAAAGACCGGGAGATCCTGGACCGCGTCGCGTTAAAGGTATTGGGCGGCATGGCCCTCTGCGCTTATGTGATCGACGCCCGTGAAGGCTTTATCTATCTGCGTCACGAATACCGTTTTCTGATCCCAAAGCTGGAAAAGATGATGGAGACCTTCCATAAATGGATGGATGATTTCGATCTGGATTTCCGGGTAAAGCTGTTTATCGGCAGCGGTGCTTACGTCTGCGGAGAAGAAACATCGCTGATCGAGTCAATGGAAGGAAAGCGCGGCGAACCGCGTAACAAACCTCCGTATCCCACCAATCAGGGCTATCTGGGAAAACCGACGGTGGTCAATAACGTCGAAACCCTGGTCTATACCATGATGATCATGCGCATCGGTGCGGATGAATTCAAGGGCATGGGGATCGAGGGTTCGAGCGGGTCTAAACTCTTCTCCGTTTCCGGCGATACGCACAAACCCGGGATCTATGAGATTGAAATGGGCATGACCCTGGAAGATTTTGTCAAGGAATTCGGCGATGGCGATACCAAAGCCGTCCAGGTCGGCGGTGCCTCGGGCTTCTGTGTCCCCCGCAAACGCTTTAAGGAAACCACCATCGGCTTCCAGGGCGGCCTGAAAGGCTTTTCATTGCCTACCGGCGGATCCATGATGATCTTCAACAGCTCCCGTTCCATGTATAATGTCCTGCATAACTATTTGGAATTCTTCGAAGAAGAGTCCTGCGGACAATGTACACCCTGCCGAGTTGGCTGCCAGCAGCTGCTGAAAGGCATCGAAGCGATAAAACGCGGAGAGAAAAGCTATCGCTACCTGAACGATCTGTTGCGCCTTTCCGAGACGATGAAACTGACCGCCAAATGCGGATTGGGCCAATCGGTGGCAAACTCCTTTGCATCGATCGTTGAAAACTTCAGAGAAGAAATGATCTATTAAAAGAGGTAAACCATGACAGAAAAGAAGATCAATCTGACTATAGACGGTAAGAAAATCAGCGTGCCTGAAGGGACAACGCTCCTTGAAGCAGCCAAATTGGAAAAGGTCAAGATCCCGACGCTTTGCTATCACCAGGACCTTTGTATCGCGGGTAACTGCCGTGTGTGTGTTGTAGAGGTCGAAGGCTGGCGCGTTCTGCCGGCCGCCTGTGCGACACCGGCCATGGAAGGAATGGTTGTCTACACCAATTCGCCCCTGGTCCGCAGATCACGCCGCGATATTCTTGCCCTGCTGGTTTCGGAACATTCTACACAGTGTACCACCTGCTACCGCAGTACCAACTGCGAATTGCAGGAACTGGCAGCGGAATACAACATTGATAACGAAATTTACATTAATTTGCTCAAGGACAAGACCTTTACGATCGATCGTACATCCTGGGCGATTGAAAAAGATGAAAGCAAGTGCATTCGCTGCCAGCGCTGCGTTCGTACCTGTGCCGAACTGCAGAAGGTCAATGCTCTGGATGTGATCAACAAAGGTGCGAATATGAAGATCGCCACCTTTTTTGACACCGTTATGAGTGAAGTTGTCTGTACGAACTGCGGCCAGTGCATAAACCGTTGCCCGACAGGCGCCCTGACCGAACGGCGCTATATTGATGAGATCTGGGATGCTCTGGGCGATCCGGAGAAACATGTGATCGTTCAAACCGCTCCTGCAGTTCGCGTTGCCCTCGGTGAAGTCCTGGGCTATGAACCGGGTGTCCGCGTAACCGGTAAAATGGCGGCGGCCCTGAAGCATCTGGGCTTTGACTCGGTGCTGGATACCGATTTCGCTGCGGATCTTACCATAATGGAAGAAGGACATGAATTACTTGACCGCCTCAAACGCAAACTCGTTGATAAGGAAGATGTGGCGCTGCCGATGATGACATCCTGTTCACCGGGCTGGATCAAATTCATCGAACACATGTATCCGGATCATCTGGACCATTTGTCTACCTGCAAATCGCCGCAGCAAATGTTCGGCGCGATCGCAAAGACCTACTACGCGGAACGTAAAGGACTGGACCCGAAGAACATCGTGAACGTGTCCGTAATGCCCTGCTCGGCAAAAAAATACGAAGCAAACCGCATGGAAATGAACGACAGCGGCGTCCAGGATGTGGACCTCGTCTGCACGACCCGGGAACTTGGTCACATGATCCGTCAGTCCGGTATTGACTTTAAAGAGATTCCCAATGCAAAGTTCGACCCCTTTATGGGCGATTCGACCGGCGCTGCGGTTATTTTCGGGGCGACCGGCGGAGTGATGGAAGCTGCTCTGCGTACGGCATATGAAGTCGTTACCGGACGCGAAGTGCCTTTTGACGGTCTTAAGATTACCCCGGTCCGCGGTATGGAAGGCATTCGTGAAACCAGTGTCAAACTCGAGAATGTACTGCCCGAATGGAGTTTTCTGGAAAACATTGAACTGCGTGTTGCCATTGCACACGGACTGACCAATGCGACCCAGATCATGGAAGATGTGGCGATCGGGAATTCTCCCTATCACTTTATCGAGATCATGGCCTGTCCCGGCGGTTGTATCGGTGGCGGCGGCCAGCCGATCCCGACCAATGCAGAGATCCGTCGCAAACGCGCGGAAGCGATCTACACCGAAGATGAAAAAATGGTCATCCGGAAATCGCATCAGAATCCGGAAGTCATCCAGCTCTACAAAGAATTTCTCGGGAAACCGCTGGGTGAAAAATCGCATCATCTGCTTCATACCAAATATACGCGGCGTGAACGCGTTTAATTTGCTGTACTGCAATAAAAAAGCCCCGCAAAACGGGGCTTTTTTGATGATTTGAAAAAAACGGTAAAACGAAGATGCCGACAGGTAATATACCCTGAATTTCTATCCGAATAAATGCCTGAAAAATTTTCTCCCGGAAGAGGATTTAATACAGAAATGCAATGGCGATATCGCCCACATTGGTAGCGCTGGGTCCCGTCGTTAGCAGGCTCCTACATTGCCGGTGGAATGCGTAGCTGTCATGAACGGAAAGAAAAGCTTCCGCGGAAAGATCCCGCTTCTTGGCGCACAGAAAAACCTGTCTGTCCGCGAATGCTCCCGCGGCAACACTATTTCCGTCTACCCCGTCCGATCCTGCGCATAAAAGGCAGTAATTTCCAATATCCTGCAACTTCGTCAATACGCTGAGCGCGCATTCCTGAGAACGGCCGCCCTTACCCGGCTTATTGTTCAGCCTGACGGTCGTTTCTCCGCCGAACAGGAGGAAAGCGGGCCTTGCGCCCCGGTCCTTTCGAATCATCTCCGCGATCATGGCTCCGGCATCCCGGGCTTCACCGCAAAGGCTCTCGGGAAAGCTTCGGACCGGAAAATGTTTTTGACTTAAAAAAGCATCCGCTGCTTCCAGCAGGTCCATATTGCTTCCTATCAGGTAGTGCGGTATTTCCGTTTCGACAGGCGGCAGGGGAGCATCCTGCGACAAAGCGTGGATCAGCTGCGGTGACAAAGTAGTGGCAAGATCCCATTTTTTGATTAATTCCCGTGGATGAACTGAAGGAGACGGGGGAGGATAAAAAGGTCCGGATCCGATCGTGGAAAGATCATTGCCAACGACATCGGAAAGCACGAACACAAAAGTTTGCGCTTTACACAGCGAGGTCAATTTACCGCCTTTCAAGCGCGAAAGCCGGCTTCGTAAAATATTGATCTCATGAATATCGAGTCCCTTTTGCATAAAGACCCGGTTTGCATCTTGCAAATCCGACATCGTAAGTCCCGCTTCCGGTAATTCCATCATTGCGGAGGAACCCCCCGAAAGCAAATAGACCAGGGTATCGTTTTCCTTTAATCCGCTCAGTAAACTCAGCATGCGCCGGCCGGACTTCAGGCTTTCGGCGCCGGGAAGCGGATGATTTCCCCTGCAGCTTTCAAAACTGCGACTGCGTCCGGAATCGGGAGCGATCAGCAGGGAAAGGTCGGGTTTGGAAGGAAGATAGGGAAGTATGGCAGAGGCCATGTTTCGGGATGCCTTGCCGGAACCGGCCAGGACCAGCCGGCCATCGCCGCGAAGGGGAATAGGAGTATTGCGGTAATATAAGGTATTGTCAAATAAATGCAGATACTTCCGGTACAGAGCTGTTGGCTGTACTTCGCGAAGAGCGTGCCGGAATATCCGCTTCAGGAATTTTTTTTGCGAACAGCGCATATTGCTTTTGAAAGGAACAATAAGAAAGTCCCTAAAACAATGATAATGGGCCCGGTAGGCAGATTGCTGTAATATGCAATAAAAAAGCCGCCGACGAAGATCAGCAGACAAAGAACTACAGCGGCTGCCATGATACAGGGAAAACGTTTGCAGAAAGGCATTGCGATCAGCGGGGGAATGGTCAGCAGCGCAAGTACCAGTATGATGCCAACACTGCGGATCATCATTACGATCGCAACGGAAATAAAAAGGTAAAAAAAGAGGCGGTAAAGTCCGACCCGGATGCCGTGCAACGCGGCGAACTCCTTGTCGAACAGATATACAAGCAAAGGCTTGAAAAAGAGGAATATCATCAGGAGTAAAAGAGCGTCATAAATGGCGATATACAGAATATCCACATTGCTGACGGTCAGAATATCACCAAAGAGATAGGTAAGCAGATTGGGAGCAAAACCGGGAGTGATCGTGATAAAAATGATTCCGATCGCCATCCCGAAAGCCCAGATAACGCTGATCAGGGCATTGTGCGCATGCAGCTTTTTTTCACTGGACAACCCGATCACGGCACCGGATAAAAGTGCCACGCTAAAGGCACCCAAGAGAGGATTCAGGCCCAGATAATAAAATAATCCCAGACCGCCAAATGATGCATGACTGATCCCCCCGATCAGCAGCGTATCGCGTTTGACCACGATCAACGATCCGATGATGCCTGAAGCAATGCTTAAAAGCAATCCGGCAAGCAGGGCATTCTGCACAAAACCATACTGCAAAAGGCTCATTTATGCTCCTTCAGGACTCGGTGAGGAAGTCCGTGCGCGATCAATTCAATGGGACAGCCGTAGACCTTTTCAAGGGATTCCGCAATATATTCATCCCTGCAGTGATAGTAGAGGTTCCGGTTAACACAGGCGATATTCTTGACATGGTCGTCAATGGAAGACGTGTCGTGTGTGATCATGACAATGGCGATCTTCTTGTTCAATTCAAAAAGAATGGAAGAAAGGTTGCCGCGGGATTCAGAGTCGATAAAGGTCGTGGGTTCATCCAGGAAGAGGATTTTCGGATCCTGGATCAGAGCCCGGGCCAGGAGGGCCCGCTGCAATTGTCCTCCCGATATTTCACTGATCACGGAGTAAGCGATGGGTTCGAGATGGAAACGGGCAATTTGCTGATCAACCAGATGCTCTTTGTCGCACACACGGTTCATTAAAGGCCGGTAGCGTCCGATAAGGCCGCTTTCGATAAAGTCATATACACGAAGGGGCATCTGCCGGTCAAAGGTCGTAAATTGGGGCACATAACCAAGATCTCCGGTTTTAACGCCGTGGTAACGGACTTTTCCGCTGTCCGGTTTCAGCAGTCCGAGCATGCATTTAAGGAGGGTCGTTTTTCCGCCGCCGTTTGGGCCCATAATGACCAGATAATCGTTTTCGTAAACATGCAGGTTAATATCCAAGAGTATGGCGTGTTTGCGGTCAAATGAAAAATTCAGGTTCTCGACACTGATCAATGAAAGGGGCTGCATGGTTTAAAGCCTTTGTCTAAAAAAACCCGGAAGAACCGGGTTTTTTTATCATTTTAGAAGATCCGGCTGCAATCGTTGCCGTCCGGAGGATTACTTTTTCTTTTCTAGCGGTTTTTCTTTTTCTTTGAATTTGTGCCCCCATACCACCAGGATAGGAGCAGCTATGAACATAGAAGAATAAGTTCCGATAATCACACCGATCACCATTGCGATGGAGAAACCAAAGAGCACCTGACCGCCGAAGAGCGCCAGAATGATGACGACAAAGAAGGTCGTCAGCGAGGTAATGACGGTACGGGAAAGGGATTCGTTGATACTGAAATTGATGATATCGGCGAGGGGTTTTCCCTTGTGCACTTTCAGATCTTCGCGGATGCGGTCAAAGATCACAATGGTATCGTTCAGCGAATAGCCCACAATGGTCAGGAAAGCCGCCAGGACCGGCATGGAGATCTCCCACTGGAAAATGGAGAAAAGCCCCAGCGTGATCAGCACGTCCTGAGCGAGCGCGGCGACGGCTCCCACGGCAAAGTGGAATTCAAAACGTACCGTGATGTAAATCAGGACCAGCAGCAGGGCGATACCAACCGCTTTCAGGGAATTGGAGCGGAGTTCCTGTCCGATCTTCGGGCCGATCTTGTCAATTTGTAAAAGTGTATAATCAGTGCCGCCGAGGGCTTGTTCCAAAATTCCGTTCGCATCATCAAGATTCTCGGGATTAATAGTGATCATATATTCATTCAGACCGCTGCTCTTGATCTCGGGATTTCCCAGATTCTTTTCAGTAAATTTGGCCCGCAGTTCCTCCGCAGTGATCGATTGCGAGAACTCGACCTGCATTTTTGCGCCGCCGGAAAAGTCAATCCCGTAATTTAATCCGCGGACAAAGAGGGAAACAAGGCTCAGAACAATCAGGGCCAGCGAGATGCCGAAGGTGATCCTGCGTTTGTTTACAACATCGTAATGGGTATTTTTAAAGAACTGTAACACACCAACCTCCTATATGCTGAGCTTGTTTAAAGGTTTTTTGCCGTGCGTGAAGGACATGAAGATCGTGCGGGAGATGAAATACCCCGATACGAAGTTAAAGATAATGCCCCAGAACAAGACCACGGCAAAACCGCGGATAGGTCCCGATCCGTACTGCCAGAGCACCAGCGCGGTGATCAGGGTGGTCAGGTTGGCGTCCAGAATAGTGATCAGGGCGCGGGAATATCCGTTTTCCACGGATGAGCGTATGGTTTTTCCCCGCAAATATTCTTCCCGGATACGCTCAAAGATCAGGACGTTGGCATCCACCGCCATCCCCATGGTCAGTACAAGACCGGCAATGCCGGGCAATGTCAGCGTTGCACGCAGGGAGGCAAGAATGGAGAGGACAAAAAAGATATTCAGGACCAGAGTGGCGATAGCGATGGTACCGGCACCGCGGTAATAAACAATGATGAACAGAGCAACCAGGGCAAGGCCGAAAAGAACGCTGTTTACGCCGCGCCGGACGGAGTCGGCTCCCAGCGAAGCGCCGACGGTACGTTCCTCGATGATGTCAATAGGGGCGGGCAGGGCACCGGCTTTGAGCACGATCTCGATATCCTGGGCTTCTGCCAAACCGGCGAATCCTTCGATCACGGTGCGTCCGTTCGGGATTTTGCTTTCTATGCGCGGAGCCATCTGGACCTTATTGTCAAGGACAATGGCCAGGCGTTTGTCGACATTCGCACCGGTCAGGCGGGCCCAGGTTTTGGTGCCTTCGCCGTCCATGCGGACATTTACGACAGGCTGACCCATGCGTTCGCTGGAAACGCTTCCCAGTTCGGCTTTGGCTTCCTTGACGGCATCACCGGTCAGTCCGGGCTCGCGGTTGATAAAATACAGCGAATAGAATTCGGCATTTCCGCCTTGGACCGTTTCAATCTTTTGGGTTTTAGCCGAAAAAAGAATACGGAGATCGTTGGGCAGAATGCGTACAACTTCCGGATCGTTCAGGATCCTGTTGACGGCATAGTAATTTTCTTTGGGTACGCCGATATCCCAGCCCAGGTTGCGCAAAAGCGCGCTGAAAGGATGTTCCGACGCCAGGTCTTCGTCAACCAATACCAACGATTCCGCCGTACTGTCGCTTTCCTGCAATCCCAACAGTTCACTGACCGATATTTCTTTATCTTCACTCTTTTTACCGGAAATAACGGCGCTGTCAACTGCCGTGATCTCTTCGGGATTGATACGTTTGACCGCCGCATCGATGCGGTTGATAATATCCTGGGTGTATTCGGGGTCTTTCAGAAGCACAAATTCCAGGAGTGCGGTATTGTGAATGATATCCTTTGCCCGGTCCGGATCGTCAATGCCGGCAAGTTCGACAATGATGCGTTTATTCCCGATAAGCTGAATGACGGGCTCCGCCACGCCGAATTGGTCAATACGATTGCGGATGATCTCTTCCGCGCGGACCACGGCCTGTTCACATTCTTTCTGAAGATTGTCTACAACCGCTTTGTTGTCTGTGCGACGGTCCGGAGCGGGAAAATAACGGCTCAGACGGAGGCTGTCGTTTTCCGCGGTCTCCAACATAATGTTCAGATAATCCTTTTCGGGATTTTCGCGGTACAGTGCATCCACCTTTTCCATGTAATCATAATACGCGGCAGATTGGTGATCTGCGACCTTTTTAATGAAATCCGGGACGTTGATCTCAAGGACAAGATGCATACCGCCCTGAAGGTCAAGTCCCCGCTTGATGATCTTGGATTCCAGATCAAGCAATTTGCCTTCTTCTTTTAGAACAGATTTTTCTTCGGTGCTTAATCGTTCGTAGCGGAGGGTGGGCATAATGGTGTAAACCGCCCATCCCAGCAAGGCGACAATAACAAGATAGCGCCAAATCAGCTTCTTAGACATATCGGGTGTAACCTCCATCTTCTTTTTTTTATCAAGATTTGCTCCAGTTATGAAAAAACGGATACTGCGGTAAAGAGCAAAGCTGTCAAATTTAACGGATGAAAGCAGAAAAACCAATAAATTAATTCAAATATCAAAAGATAAGAAAAGCCCCAAACAACATTGCTTTTTCACGGCGGATAGATTTACTTTCCCGGCTAAGGTTTTTTTGAAAGACGGATGTTTTTTTAATTCTTCCGTCACGGCGGATTGCACAACAATAATAAAACGATCGGGGATTCTCCGGAAAACGAATATTTTATATCACAGTATCGGGAAATCCAGAATTTTTGTTCTGCAAAGTCTGGAATCGTTTGTTTTTCATCGATTGTTTTTCGGGAAAAAATCTTGCATAAAAGATGAAACTCATCTTTACTTTTGACAAATATTATTCTTAAATTCTCTGTTAATTGTTAGGGTTTTAAAATAAACAAGACGGGCGGACTTCCCGGCGATCGTTCGCGGGAAGCATTCAATCGCGATTTGGTTCAAGATCAGGGAGGTAATGACATGACCAAACAAGCATTTTTGGAAGGTGTAGCTGCAAGAAACGCAAGTCAACCCGAGTTTTTGCAGGCGGTGAAGGAAGTGGTTGAATCGGTTTGGGAAATTTACGAAGAAAATCCCATTTTTCAGGATGCGAACATCCTTGAACGTCTGGTCGAACCGGAACGTACGATCATGTTCCGGGTTCCCTGGGTAAACGATGCCGGAGAAGTAAAGGTGAACCGTGGTTACCGCATTGAGTTCAACAGCGCAATAGGTCCCTATAAAGGCGGTTTGCGTTTCCATCCCAGCGTGAATCTTTCCATCCTGAAATTCCTCGGTTTTGAACAGATCTTTAAGAATGCCCTGACAACGCTCCCCATGGGCGGCGGCAAAGGCGGTTCGGATTTTGATGCAAAGGGGAAATCGGAAGGCGAGATCATGCGGTTTTGCCAGAGCTTTATGACCGAACTGTTCCGGCATATCGGCAATCGTACCGATATCCCGGCCGGAGATATCGGCGTGGGCGCACGTGAGATTGGCTTTCTCTATGGTCAGTACAAACGCATCAGGAATGAATTTACCGGCGTTCTTACCGGCAAGGGTTTGAACTGGGGCGGAAGCCTCGTACGTCCGGAGGCCACCGGTTACGGAGTGGTGTACTTTGCCAATGAGATGTTGAAAAATATCGGCCAGAGCCTCGAGGGCAAAGTGGTTGCCATTTCCGGATTCGGAAACGTTGCCTGGGGCGCTGCAACCAAGGTTAACGATCTTGGCGGAAAAGTCGTTACTCTCTCGGGGCCCGACGGATATATCTATGATCCGGACGGCATCCGGGATGAGAAGATCAATTATATGCTTATGCTGCGTGCCAGCAATAACGACATTATCGAACCCTATGTCCGCGAATTTCCTAAGGCAAAGTTCTTCCCGAAAAAACGCCCCTGGGAACAGACCGTCGATGTTGCACTGCCCTGTGCCACACAGAATGAACTCGAAAAAAAGGATGCGGAGATGCTGCTTAAAAACGGCTGCAAATGCGTCGTTGAAGGTGCCAATATGCCCTCAACACCGGATGCGGTTGAACTTCTTGAAAAAGCGCGCATTCTCTATGCTCCCGGAAAGGCTGCAAATGCGGGCGGCGTAGCGACCTCCGGACTGGAAATGACCCAGAACTACATGGGACAGCCCTGGCCGCGTGAACGTGTAGACAACGAACTGCGGCAGATCATGATCCGCATTCACGAACAGTGCAAACAACATGGCCGTATTGATGACCATTATGTGGATTATGTTCGTGGTGCGAACATCGCCGGCTTTATGAAAGTTGCACGCGCTATGGTCGAACAAGGAGTTGTTTGATCTGAGATCTTCAGATAGCAAAAAGGCAGGTTGTACCTGCCTTTTTTATTGCGGGGAAGAACAGCGCGTGAATAATCGTACGGTACCCCCGGCATTGATATCAACAAGAATGCATGAATATTCTTTATCTCTGAATGCCAGGTCTGAAATGACAAAACGGGTGTCAATGGTATTATAAAAAATCATTCTTCCGGGTTTGTTGAGAGCGAGGATACGCGGACTGTTTTCCATGATTATGTCTTCCTGGGGCATTTCGCCCTGAATTTCATAGCGATAGGGAATGTTATTTCTCGGAAAGACCTTTATTTCCAGCGGAAAACGGGTTTCAAATTCTGCCGTTATTCCCATATCCTGATAGACGTCTTTTTCTTCGGCTTTTCTGCCCGCCTGGGGGATTACCGGACGGAATAGCAGAGAATCGCTGCCGGGATTTTTGTTTTCATCCAGGGCCTTTCGCTGCATTTCCGTCATCTCATAAAGATTGTTGCTGAAGTTAAAGTGCCGGGACAAGGTGTTCAGCAGAAACAACATAGCGACGACAGCGACAATGACAAGACCGTAAATGAGCGCTTTAGCGGGTTTTTTTTTCCGCCCGCGGTAACTCCGGGTCTTTTTTACCGCAGCCTGTTCTACAATAATTCCGGGAGTAAGAGTTTCTTTTTTTTCTTCAAGACCGCTCAGTGCGAGCAATTCGCTGTAGTCAAGACCCAACTGCAGCGCATAATTCTTTAAATGCAGGCGGGTAATGACCGGATCGGCATGCTGAAAATCGCCGTCCTCCAGAAAAAGGATCTTTTCCACCGGGACGCGCATTTTTTCGCTGAGCAGCTCCAGGCGGATGCCCTTTTCTTCGCGGTATGCCCTGATGTCGCTCCATTGTTCAAACATGTTATTCCCTTTTACGGGCGAATTTACGCCGAAAAACCCAAACACAAAAGAATTATTCCTGCTATGTCACCCTTGTTTATTCCCGGACAATACGGGAGATGATCTCCCAGTCGAAACCTTTTCCCTGAAGATAACGGATCATTTTTTCCGCTGCTTTCTCGGGATTTTCTTCACGGATCTGCAAACGTTTCTTTTCAAAATGGTAACGGCAGTTTTCCGCTTGTTCCTCCTGCCCGTATCCGCTTAGGATCTCTCGGATACGGTCTCCGGAAATACCTCGGCTGAAGAGTTTTTCCCGGACCTTCAAAGGGCCCAGTCGTCTACTGCGGATCAGTTCTTCCGCATAAAGTCCCGAAAAACGCGTGTCGCTGATATAATTCCGGGATTCCAGGTTGTCGAGGACTTTACTGATAATTTCGGCCTGATAGCCTTTTTGCCGCAGTTTGATGGAAAGTTCGCGCCGGGAATGTTCGCGCATTGACAGCAATTCCAAGGCCTTTTCCCGGGTAAAAACCTCATCTGCCTTCAGGGATATCTTTAGGATGTCTTCATCCCGGAGTTCTTTACCGCTGCTTAAGGAAAATTCCAGGATCATATCATCCGTAACGCTAATGCGCGTATCGTCATCCAGAAATAAATTATAACGGTTTGGATGCCGCTTTTGCTGAGTTATGCGAACGATCCTGGACATAGGGATCAGGTTTTTTCTTCGGCTTTCTTTTCGATCAGGCCAAGTGCGCCTTTAACTTCTTCAGCGATTTTTTCAAGCACTTCGCGGTTTTCTTCGAGGAACAATTTGCTGTTTTCACGTCCCTGACCGATCTTTTCCTTGTTGTAGCTGTACCAGGAGCCTGATTTTTCCACGATATTGTAGGTAACGGCAAGATCCAGAACATCGCCGATGTAGCTGATCCCCTTGCCGTACATGATATCGAATTCGGTATTCTTAAAAGGTGGGGCCACCTTGTTCTTGACCACTTTTACGATCGTGCGGTTGCCGGTAAAATCATTACCGTCCTTAATGGCGGCAAGGCGGCGGACTTCCATCCTGACGGTCGTATAGAATTTCAGGGCCCGGCCGCCGGGAGTGGTTTCGGGATTCCCGAACATCACGCCGATCTTTTCACGGATCTGATTGATGAATACGATAGCAACATTGGATTTGCTGACCAGTCCCGTAAGCTTGCGCAGTGCCTGGCTCATCAGTCGTGCCTGCAGGCCCATGTGGCTGTCACCCATTTCTCCTTCGATCTCCGCACGGGGAACAAGGGCGGCCACCGAATCGATGACGATAATGTCCAAAGCGTTGCTGCGCACCAGCGTCTCGGTAATCTCCAGCGCCTGCTCGCCGCTGTCGGGCTGAGAAACTAAAAGATGGTTTGTATCAATACCGAGGTTCTTGGCATAATTCAGGTCCAGCGCGTGTTCCGCGTCAATAAAGGCCGCATTTCCTCCGCATTTTTGGGCCTCGGCAATGCAGTGCAGGGCCAGTGTGGTTTTTCCCGATGACTCCGGACCGTAGATCTCGGTGATCCTGCCGCGCGGGATTCCTCCGATACCCAGCGCCGCGTCCAGACTCAGGGATCCCGTAGAAATTGCATCGATCTTGACTGGCCGGGCATTGTCGCCCATGTACATAACCGAACCTTTTCCAAACTGACGGTCGATCTGCGCGATGGCAACTTCCAATGCCTTGATCCGTTCATCATGATTCATGATAGGTATCCTTTCCGATGTTTTTCGTAAACTGCCCTAATCTAATACATTTTGCGGGTAAATTAAACGAAAAAAGGATGTCTGCCGACATCCTTTTTCATTTGTTGATTTCAGTCACATTCAGGAGAGATTTGCCACAACCAGGGATGCCGAACCGACCAATCCGGCGTCATTGCCGAGTTCGGCCTTAAGAACCTTGACAACCTTGGCGGGAATGGCGTAGGCAAGGCGCAGCATGGTTTTGCGTGCGGGACCCAGAATGAACTCTCCGGCATTGGCAATGCCGCCGCCGATAATGATAGCCTGTGGATTCAATGCGTTGACCAGGGTGGCTAAAGCGGCACCGAGGATCTCTCCGGTTTCCTCAAGGACCTTAATAGAAAGTTTATCTCCGGCTTCCGCCGCCATGGCGATGGCTTTCGGGGTGATCTTTCCTTTATCCAGATATTTCTCAATATTGGTATCCAGCCCTTTGTTGCGTGCGATCATAAAGCGTTCGATGATCCCGTCCCGGCCCACATAACGTTCCAGGCAACCGGAATTCCCGCAGGGACAGGATTTCCCGTCACGTGCGATTGACATGTGTCCCAATTCGCCCGCTGTAAAGGATGCGCCGCGGTATAACTCACCGTTCAGGATAATGCCGCCGCCGACCCCGGTCCCCAGTGTCAGCGCGATCACATGCTTCAGCCCCTTGCCGGCACCGTAATAGAATTCGCCGAGCGACATGGCATTGACGTCATTGTCAAGAAAAGCGGGTTTCCCTAAAATATCACTGAGAATTCGGGTAATGAACACATCGTTCATATTCGGAACGTTCACAACGACCTTGAGTTGCCCGGTTTCGGGATTGAGCAGGCCCGGGGATCCGATGCCTACACCCTGGATGGCTTCCCGGGGAAGTCCCGAGTCGCTCATGACCTTTTCGGTGCATTCTGCAATATGCCGGGCAATGTCTTCACCGCGCTTGCTCGGATCCGTATCAAATGAATCCTTGATCAAGATCTTTCCGTTTTCATCAATGATACCGATCTTGATACCGGTACCGCCAAAATCAATTCCTACATAATACTTCATAGAGTTCCCTTCTATTTAATTAACCTTTGAATTCGTTTCCGACTTTTCTCGCGCGTGTCGGATGGTCCAGATCCGCAGCAGCCGCCATTCCCACTTCAACCAGGATATTCCAGCAGGCCAGGAGCTGCAAATATGCATCGTAGCAGGACAGGGAGGGAATGCGAATGGTAGGGAAGAGGGTCTGCCGCGAAGCGATGGCGATCACCGGCATGCCAACACCGTCAACAAGGACTTCCTTGAATTTGTGTTCTTCGGCTTCGAAAGGATCCACCAGAATGACCACTTCCCGCTCGCTCATGACCTCTTCGATCCCGTGCACGGCATAGGTGCCTTCCAAATATGCGGATTTTTTACGGGTGATCTCGTTGGTTTTAAGCGTGGCTTCTTCGGCTACGCCGTTATTTCTGCCTGCAAAATAAATCATGTCCGAATTGGCGATGATGTCGACCATAGAAGGATCGATTTCCATTTCAAGGACTTCCTTCGCCTTATCCGCTAGATCTTCCAGACTTTTATCGCAGTCGGCTCCGATATATGCCTTAATGAGATGATGATAGAACAGTGCCTGCTCGATGACGCTTTTCGTCGCGGCAACCGCCTTTTCCTTCCCGCAGCTCAATACAAAAGTGTCATCGCTCAGCGCTCCGAGAGGTGTATCGCGAAAGGCCGTGAGTGCGAATTTACCCGCTGCGGGATGGTTTTTGAACAGATTGATGAGTTCGTTTGTTTTCCCGGAATTTGAGGCGCCGAACACCGTAAAATCATGGAGTTTCAGCTCTGCAGCCTGACGGCTTCCCTGTGTATACACGGTCAGCGGAAAATTATTTTTCTGGATAATGCCGATCGTATGTTTTGCCGGAAAGATCCGTGAAGATCCTTCTCCGGTCAGGAACAATTTTCCGGTCTTTTTCATGGATTGTACGGGTTTGCTCAGATCCCGGGCTGTAAAACTCCGGATCACTTCCACCGTTTCAAGCATTTCCCGGCATAGCGCATACGCGGCATATTTGGGGTTCTCTAACTTCATGATACCTTCCTTATTTGGGTTTTTTGATTATTCTCTTACAGTTATCAAGATCGGTGTACTGCGGTTTTGGACCCACAAGCGGCTGAATATAGGATTTAAATGCGGGCGTCATGTTCATGCCGTTTTCCGCAATATATTCCGCCGGTATCGGTTTCTGTTTTCCACCGACATCTTCAAGGGGAACGGTTGTGATACGGATCTTGTATTCGGGCCCGGGCTCACGGACCAATGCGGTCATCCGGCCGGAATTGCCTTCGGCGGCATTCCGCGCGGCTTCAGCGCCCAGCATAAAAGCTTCTTCCACATCCAGCGCTACGCGGCGGTCATCCGCACACATGGACAGTGATTCCGTGATCTGGAATTCGCCGCGGAAATCCGGAAAATGCAGACTGATGATCTTGTGCAGTTCCATTGCCGCCGAGGCACCGCCCATGGCACCGAATTCCTTATTCCCGAAATCATCCTTGGTCTGCGTTGCGGAAATGGGATTTCCGTTTTTGTCTACGACCCCTTCACCGCAGATGATAGAGACATAACCGAATTTTTCATAACACTCTTTAAAATAGGAAATGAATTTTTTAAGGTTGAAAGGAATTTCCGGGAGTAAAATAATGTGCGGCGGATCGGATTCTTTTTCCTTAAAGGCGTAAGGCGCCGCCGCCAGCCAGCCGGCACGGCGGCCAATGGTCTGATAGATCACAAACTGATCGACCTTCTGCATATCGCAGGTAAGGCGTCCGCCCTGAAAGACCGACAAGGCCGTGTAACGGGCCGCTGAGGGAAAGCCGGGCGTATGATCGGTCAGCGGCAAATCATTGTCCACGGTTTTCGGACAACCCATACCGAAGGCTTCATATCCGTGTTCCCGGCAGTATTTTTCAACCTGCCGGACATTCAGTTGTGTATCGTCGCCGCCAATGCCAAAATAGAAGCGGATATTGTATTTCTTGAAGATCTCCAGCACTTTTGGCATGTCTTCTTCTTTCAGTTTAATGCGCGAAGAACCCAGTGCCGAGCCCGGCGTCTGTTTCAACATTTCCAGGTCCGCAGTGGAAAGATCAATAAAATCCTCATCCAAAAGACCTTTAACACCAAAATGGCAGCCCCATATGCCTTCAATCCGCGCTTCTTTTAAACATTGCGAAATAACACCTGCAAGGCTCGCATTGATCACAGAGGTCGGCCCGCCGGTCTGTGTTACAAGGGCATATCCCTTTAGCATGCATAACTCCTTTTGTCTTATTGTTACTTTGTTCTTAAAGCATGTCGAAGCAGATTCAAAACAAAACGGACATAAAGATCGCCGACCTCGATAAAGGCCCCGTTAAAATCGATGCGCTGCCTTTCCCGCCCCCAATCGACCATTCCGCCGATCCAGTGAGGTGCCAGATCAAAGGCCAGTGCGGTGCATTTGCCTTTTCCGGCCTTTGCACTGATACAGAGCGGAATTTTCTCGTCGTCAAAACGGCAGTTTTCCTGCTCTTTCCGGCAAAGGATATGCAGTTTTCTTCCCCAGAGGCAGATACGGCTGCCTTTTCGGGGAATTAACGTATTGTAACCCCCGATCAGCGGCGGACGTTCCCAGTCAAGTCCCTGATGCAATGCATCCGCCCTGTCGTCGGGAAAGACCATAATACCCTGATCGTAGTTGATCCGGTCATCGACTTCCAGCAAACGTACCGGAAGCAGTTCCTCCAGGGGAGAATTCAGGTACTCGCCTTTGAGACCGCGAAAAGATTCCCAGCCGCCGATCATCAGCAGCGCCCCGCCTTCACGTATGCAACGGCTTAGCTTATGAAGCTGTTCTTCCTCGAAACGTTCCCTCGGATAATCCGAGAGGATTACAAGATCATAATCCCGGAAGTCCAGTTCGCGTGGAAAATCCAGAGCGGAAGGAACGTAATCCAGATCATAAGCGCCATGCACGATGATCGATGCCAGATAGGTCGCCGCAAGATGAATATCATCATCGCCGCAAAACAGGATTTTAGCGCTGCCGTTTTGTGAGAACTGGCGCAGAATGTTCGATTCCAAAACCACTCCCAAAAAAAAGACGCAGCTGACTGCGCCCTTCTTTTAACGTTTTAGAAAAGTTCTTTATAGTTGTTCACCGAATAGAAACGGAAGGATATCTCCCGGATATATTCCAGAGGACCGCCCTGCTTGACGCCTTCGACCAGGGATGCGATCTGTTCCTGGGATTTGTATGCCAGAATGGCGTCCAGCTTTTTCTGGAAAACTTCCGGATCGGCTTCAAACTTCAGGTTGGGTTCTGAGGGAAAATCGCAGTAAACGCCGAACTCATAAGCCATGGGAGTATCTGCGGGATCGCCGAGTTCCGGCCAGATATTGCCACCGGCATGGAACATGGAGATCAGGACTTCCTGATAGACGATCTTATGATCGGGATGCAGGTCTGCGCCCGTGGGGAGAAAAATGCGGGTAGGTTTTACCTTGCGGATATAATAGGTAAAAGCATTCTGAAGGCCGGTGTATCCTTCAATTGCGGGATCGCCCGCCTTGGCTTTCCGGCGGCCGACATAGGAGGTTGTGTCGCAATCCGGAAAATTGGCGAAGAAAATATGCGCGTCATCCAGTCCGATGATTTTAAAGGAATCTACCGTTTCTTTTTGGCGGATCTGACCGATGGTATGTTCCTGCTCAAGATGGCAGTAACCCATGCCTCCGTCGGTACTGACCAGTGCGTAGACTTCAATACCGGCTTCGATGGCGGCACGCATGGTGATCCCGGATCCGAGGACGATGTCGTCATCGTGCGGACCAATGAACAGCCAGCGCTCATTCTCTTTCCAGTCGGGGAATAAATCTTTGAGCTTGTTGTACGTTTTTACGTCTTTCTCCGTACGGCGTAAAAATTTCATGTTCTCTCCTTCTGTTATAGTTCCAATAAAACTGTTTAGTAAATAATCCTCCAAATTTGCACAATTTTCAATGATTTTTCAATGAAATTCTTCACATTTCTCAAACATGTTTAAAAATTTTATCACAAAAAAGCATAAACCGGGAAAAGGAGCTGCTGTTAAAATTATAATACAAAACAAATAATAACAAAGAGATAAGTTTATTTATCAGGTCCTTTAACTTACGCCGCTTCAAATTTTTTCAAATGGCTCAAGTTAACGATTCACTTTCAATAACTTGCAATTGCAACTTTTTCCCGCTAAATTTTGCGGTCAGATTGAAACGGTTGATCACGTTCAAGAAAGGATATATATGAGTAAAGGCGTAACCCCGCAATCCAAAGATTATTCCAAGTGGTATACCGATGTTGTTCAAAAAGCCGAACTGGCCGACTATTCTCCGGTCAAGGGCTGTATGGTCATACGTCCTTACGGCTATGCCTTATGGGAAAACATAAGAAATACGCTCGACGCGATGTTCAAGGCGACGGGGCATGTCAATGCCTATTTCCCCATGCTGATCCCGGAGAGTTTTCTGAAAAGAGAAGCGGAACATGTGGAAGGTTTTGCACCTGAACTGGCAGTAGTGACCCACGGCGGCGGCAAGCTGCTCGAAGAACCCCTGGTGATCCGGCCGACATCCGAGACCATCATCTGGTCCATGTACAAAAAATGGATCAATTCCTACCGGGATCTGCCTTTGCTGATCAATCAGTGGGCCAATGTGGTCCGCTGGGAAATGCGCACGCGGCTTTTCCTGCGTACAACCGAATTTCTCTGGCAGGAAGGGCACACCGCCCATGCAAGCGAGAAGGAGGCGCGCGAAGAGGCCTATAAAATGATTGACGTATACCGTGAATTTGCGGAAAGCTATATGGCCATGCCGGTCATAGTCGGGAAAAAAACGGAAAACGAAAAATTTGCGGGTGCGGTGGAAACCTATAGCATCGAAGCCATGATGGGGGATATGCGCGCACTGCAGTCGGGTACCAGTCATTATTTGGGACAGAACTTCGCTAAAGCCTTTGATGTGACTTTTCAGAATGAAAACAACGAACTTGAATATGTTTACGCTTCCAGCTGGGGTGTCAGCACCCGCCTTGTCGGTGCGCTGATCATGAGCCACGGTGACGACAAAGGCCTGATCCTTCCGCCGCACCTTGCGCCCTATCAGGTTGTGATCGTTCCCATCTACCGCGATGCGGCCGGCCGTTCTGCTGTTATGTCCTTTGTGAACCAAATTTCCGAAAGCCTCGCGAAAAGCGCCGTCCGTTATCATGTGGATTTGCGCGATACCGTTTCCCCGGGTTTCAAATTCAACGACTGGGAAATGAAGGGCGTTCCTCTGCGCCTGGAAGTCGGCCCCCGCGATGTGGAAACGGGAAATGTCGTGCTGGCCCGCCGTGATAACGGTGAAAAGAAAAGCCTATCCAAAGACAGCTTCCTTTCCACGGTAACGGCGCTGCTTGAAAGCATCCAAAAGGAAATGTTCCAAAAGCGAAAGAGCTTCCGCGAACAAAATACCATTGACATCCGGGATTATGAAGCATTGAAGGAAGTCATCGGGAAAGGGGGCTTTGCCCGTGCTTACTGGGACGGAAGCGGTGACGATGAAAAACAGATCCAGGAAGAAACCAAGGCAAGCATCCGTTGCATTCCCTTTGAACAGGACGGCACGGAGGGCGAATGCTTCTATACGGGCCGGAAGACAAAAAAACGGGTGATCCTGGCAAAAGCCTATTGATCCTTCACTACGGTTAAATTATGCAAAATACCCAGGCAATCGTTCTGAAAATGAAACAACAGGGCGAAAGTTCGGCCCTGCTTCATACCTATTCCCGGGATTATGGAAAACTCATTCTCATTGCCAAAGGTGCCCGCTCTTCCAAAAGCGCTTTCAGAGGGCTGCTGGAGCCTTTCTCGTTTTTGAATATCCATTATAACGAAAAAAAAGGCCGCGCCTATCAGTTCCTTTCGCAGGCGGAATTCCTGAATCCTTTTTCTAACCTGAAGAAACGTCCCGCGGCTGTCCTTTACGGTTCCGTTATTCTGGAAATTCTGTACAAGATCCAGGATACCCAGGCCGACCCACAGCTCTTTGACCTTCTGAAAAATGTCCTGGAAGCGATGGATAAGGGTGCCGATGCGGTCCTGATGCACGCGTATTTTATTTTGCACTATCTGCGTATCGAGGGACTGATGCTGGACCCGGAGCATTGCTTCCAATGTGGAGGAATACCGGTAAAAGCGTATTTTCTTCCGCTTATGGGACAGATGCTCTGCGGAAATTGTCAAAAGGATCATGCTCCAGTCTGGGAACTTCCGGATATGCTTTTGTCTTTACTGAACATGATGATGCACGCGGATGTTGTTCAAATGGAAAAACAAAAAATTGCAGATGCGGATATCACACTATTGAACCGCCTGGTCTGGAATACCCTTGCCAGCCGCTTTGACAGCTGCCGGACCCTAAAATCTGTTGAAATACTGCGAAAGGTCTTATGAATTACTACCGTTTTCAATTTCGCCGGAGTCTGACACCCGGCATTCGCTTTTTAGTGATCAGCAATGCCCTGATCTTTTTGATCGGGATCCTGCTGCCGCAATTGAACCGCTATATGATCGTTTACGGCGGATTGGTACCGGAACTCTTTCTGGGTCGCCTCTTTATCTGGCAGCCCTTGAGCTATATGTTCCTTCACGGCGGTTTTATGCATATATTTTTCAATATGTTCGCGCTGTGGATGTTCGGCGGTGAACTGGAACGGCAGTGGGGGACGCCCTTTTTTCTGAAATATTATTTTATATCGGGAATCGGAGCGGGCATTCTTTCCGCAGTGATCCAGCCGGCCTCTTCCATTCCCATCATCGGGGCTTCCGGCGCGATCTACGGAATTCTGCTGGCCTTTGCCATTATGTATCCTAACCGCGTCGTATATATCAACTTCCTTTTTCCCATCAAGGTCAAATATTTCGTCATGATCTTTGCAGGGATCGAATTGCTGGCATCTCTGGGCGGCGGGGGACTGCGGGACGGCGTTGCGCATATTACCCATCTTTCGGGAATGGTTTTCGGATACTTGTATCTGCTTTGGAATCAACAGCGGCGCAAGATCCGCAAACATATCAATCTTGATCTTTTTAAGCGCGACCACAAGAGCAAAGATTTTACACGTCCGCCTGAAAAGGCGCCCAAAGATGAAGAAAAAGAACTTGAAGAACTGATGGACCGCATTGCCGAACACGGCTATGACAGTTTGAAGGATTCGGAAAAGATCCGCCTTCTGGAACTTAGCGGAAAATATCCGAAAATGAAATCCTAAGCTTCAGGACCCCGGAATATTTCGCAGGGAATATTGCCGTTGAATTGCATAAATCAGAGAGCGCAAATCGTTATTAAACAGATATTAATCTGAAATTTTCTTTTATTTTCATGAAACTTCGCTTAACTTCAAATAAATAAATGAGGAAAATTATGACCGAGAATCAAGATATAACGCGTATTCCCCCGCAATCCATCGATTCGGAAAAAGCAGTCCTGGGTTCGATGATGCAGGAAGATGCCGCGGCCGGCAAAGCTTTAGAGATCCTTTCGGAGCAGTGTTTTTATCTGGATGCGCACAAGTTCATTTTCCGTGCAATGGCAAAACTGGATGAAGAACATAAGCCCATTGATCAGCTTTCCGTTACCGAACAGTTGTCGCAGATGAAACTTCTGGATGATGCGGGAGGAGCGGCGGTGATCGCGGACCTGATCAACCGGGTGCCCTCTGCAGCCAATATCGAATATTATTCCAATATCGTGCGGGAAAAATACATTCTGCGGACCATTATTAAAACATCCAACGAGATGATCGACAAGGCTTTTTCCGAGAACGAAGAGACGGATATCATTCTTGACAACGCACAACAGCTGATCTTTCAACTGCGCGAAAACAGTATTTCCCGTGATTTTATTGATATTAAAAGTATTCTTCATCCTGCGGTTGAACTGATCGAGAGCCTTTCACAGCACCACGGAGATGTGATCGGGATTCCCTCGGGATTTTCGCGATTTGACAGCATCACGAACGGTTTTCAGAATTCCGATCTGATCATTATTGCCGGCCGGCCTTCAATGGGAAAGACTGCGCTGGCACTGTCGATGCTTCGTAATATGGCTGTGGATCATGGCGTGCATGTCGGTTTTTTCTCGCTTGAAATGTCCCAGGAAGGTATCGCCAACCGGCTCTTGAGCATGGAAAGCGCCATTGACCATCAGAAACTGCGCCGCGGAAAGATCCCCGGCAGTCTCTGGCAGAACCTGATCGCCGCTGCAGCCAAGATCAACGATGCGCACATGTATTTTGATTTTACTCCAAACCTTAATGTCCTGGATATGCGCAGCCGTGCCCGGCGGCTGAAGAGCCGGGTAGGCAAGCTGGACATTATCTTCGTCGATTATCTTCAGATCGCCAAAGCAAATATTAACCGTAACGACAGCCGTCAGCAGGAAGTCGCAATGATCAGCCAGCAGCTTAAAGCGCTTGCCAAAGAGATGAATATTCCCGTCGTTGCCCTTTCGCAGCTTAGCCGTGCACCGGAACAGCGCGGCAAAGACAGCGAGCCCAAGCTTTCGGATCTTCGCGATTCCGGCGCCATTGAACAGGATGCCGATATTGTCATGTTTATCCACCGCAAAAGCTATTATTCCAAAAGTGTTGAAGATGAAGGTAAAGCCGAAATCATTATTGCCAAGCACCGCAACGGACCTACCGGCATTGTACCCCTGACCTTCAGGGACAATATCGTCCGTTTTTTTGAAGCGCCTTTTGAAAATTATGCCGAAGAAGCTGAAGAACAGGCTTTTTAATAACCATGACAAGCGCAGCTGAAACATATCCCCCGGAGTTTGAGACCCTGATCGGAATTATCCGGACTTACAATAAGAATTGTGATGCGGATATCCCGCTGTTGTGGAAAGCCTTTAAATTCTCCAAGGAAGCGCACAAAGACCAATACCGGCAATCCGGTGAGCCCTATTTTGAGCATCTGTACCATACCGCATACATCCTTGCGGATTTGCTGAAAATGGATACCGCGACCATTTGCGCCGGACTTTTGCACGATACGCTGGAAGATACCAATATCTCCGAAGAAACGCTTTCCAATGAGTTCTCGCCGCTGATCTCAAGCTTTGTCAAAGGCGTTACCAAGATCGGCGGCATCAAATTCCAAAGCGAAGAGCAGCAACAGGCACAGAATTTCCGCAAAATGCTCCTTAGCGTTTCCGATGACATCCGGGTGATCCTGATCAAGCTTGCGGACCGTCTGCACAACATGCGGACTCTGGAGGCCCTGCCGGAAAAGAAACGCAGACGCATCGCGCTCGAGACGCGGGAGGTTTACGCCCCTTTAGCACACCGCCTGGGTATCAATACCATTAAAAGCGAAATGGAAGATCTGGCGCTCAGATTCCTGGACCCCGAGGTTTACGCCGAACTGAAAGAAAAGATCACCGCCAAACAAAGACAGACGCAGAAGGATATTGATGAATTTACCGAACTGATCAAAGACCATCTTTCCAAGGAGCAGATCCCGGCGCGCGTTTTCGGCCGCATAAAAAACTATTATTCCATTTACAACAAGATGATCCGGCAAAATCGCCCGCTGGAAGAGATCTTTGATATTCTCGCCATCCGTATCATCGTAGACTCCGTTACCCAATGCTACGCCGCACTGGGCATCGTTCATCAAAAATTCACACCCATTACCGAGCGCTTCCGCGATTTTATCGCAACGCCCAAATCGAACGGATACAAGTCGGTGCATACAACGGTGATCGGTCCCAAAGGCATTCCCATCGAGATCCAGATTCGGACTTCCGAAATGGATAAGACCGCTGAAGTCGGTATTGCCGCTCACTGGATCTACAAGGAGGCCGGCAAACCGGACGAACTGGACAAATACGTCGAATGGCTGCGGGAAAAGATCGAAATATGGAAAAACGACACCAAGGATGACGAAGATTTCCTCAACACCCTCAAGATCGATCTTTACCCCGATGAAATATTTGTGTTTACTCCCAAAGGCGATCTGATCAAATTGCCTGTCGGAGCGACGGCTTTAGATTTTGCTTTTGCCGTTCATACCGAGGTCGGTTACCGCTGTATCGGTGCCAAAGTCAACGGTAAGATCGTTTCCCTCAATGCGAAACTTTCAAACGGAGACCGCATTGAGATCATTACATCGAGCAATGATAACGTGAGCTATAACTGGCTGCGTTTTGTCACCACCAGCCGTGCGCAGAGCCGCATAAGGAAATGGCTGCAGCGCTTTGAATTCGAACAGAGCATCAAACTGGGAGAAGAGATCCTTGAAAAAGAGATGCGCAAAGCCAAGTTCAGTGACAAGATCAAGGACGTTAAAAGCAAATACGGCGAACTGGGTTTTGAAACGCTGAATCTTTTCTATCAGGCCATCGGCAAGGGTGATCTGACCGTGCGCAGCATCATTCAGGAACTCTACCGTAAAGAAGAAGAGGAAAAAAGCAGCGAGGAGGAAGAACCCAAACTCAAACAGTACCGTTCCACAAACGGTATCAGCGTCAGCGGCTATGAAAATATGCTGGTTCAGCTTGCCAAATGCTGCAATCCCATTCCCGGGGACAAGATCATCGGATTTATTACGCGCGGAAGAGGAATTACCGTGCACCGGCATGATTGCCCGAACATTCCGAACCTGGAAGAGGAGAAGGATCGTTTTATCGATGTCAAGTGGCAGGTAAAGGCCGGCCGTACCTTTGTAACGCGGATCAATATTATCGGGGAAGACAGGACCAACCTCATTTATGACGTTTCACAGGTCATTCACGATCTGCACACCAATATGCTGGGAATCAATTTTACTGTAGAGGGGAAACTGGCACGCGGGCAGGTCGCCGTGATGGTGGAAAGCCTGAGGCATGCCGAAAATATCATTCAAAAACTTAAAAAGATCAGTGGTGTGCTCACCGTCGACAGAACCTAAAAGGAGAAAAAGATGGAAAAAAAGACGCTGACAAAAAAGGACGTGGCAAAATGTGTCCGTGAAAATTCGGGCTTGCGCATTTACGAAACCGAAAAGTACATGGATGAAATATTTTCTGCTATGATACAACTTTTAATGGACGACTCCGCTGAACGGGTCCGTATCGAAATACGGAATTTCGGCGTCTTTGAAGTCAAAAACGCTAAGGCTAAACCACAGGCAAGGAATCCCAAGACCAACGAGATCATTTATGTTCCTCCGCGGAAAAAGATTCATTTTAAGGCTGGAAAGATCCTCAAAGATTTTCTGTCCAAAGCCCGGAACTGAGCGGATACGGAGAAAGGTATGCGACGAGTTCTTGCAATAGATTTCGGTGAGCGGCGTATCGGGATTGCCGTTTCCGATCCTTTGCAAATTATTGCAACGCCTTTGAACACGCTGAATATTCGCTCGCTCGATGATGGGGTTTCGCAGGTGTTGGAAATTTGCCGGGAATACACTCCGGAACGCATAATTGTCGGATATCCGATCGGTATTTCGGGCCGCAAGACCGCACAGACACTGCGGGTCGAAAGTTTTATGGATAAACTTCGTTCACTGCAGGACATTCCCATTCTTCAATGGGATGAGCGCTACACAAGCATGGAGGCACTCGACCGCTTGCATGAACAGGGAATTAAAATCCGCAGCAACAAGGATAAAATCGATCAGATGGCTGCGCGCATCATCCTGCAGGAATATCTGGATACACGGATCACGGAATGAAACTTCGCCTTGAAGATTACTTTTATTTATTGCTTTCCGCTGCTTTGCTTGAGCTTTCCTTTGCGCCTTTTAATCAATATTACACCGCATTTTTTGCCCTGATACCGCTGTTGCGGGTCCTGGATCTGCGCAGGAAAGGTTTTTTGACCGGCTGGATCTGGGGCTTTTTCTATTCGCTTTTCTCGATTCACTGGCTGGCCTTTAATTCCGGAACCTATTGGTGGCTGGCAACCCTTTCAATGCTGATGGCTTCGTTTTTTCTTGCTTTGAATTACGGACTTATCGGCTGGTTCTATGTGCTTATCCGTCGCCGGAACCTCCGCTTTGCCTGGGTCTTTTTCCCTTTCATCTGGATCGCGGTGGAATTTTTGCGTTCTTTCGGAACCTTGGGATTCCCCTGGCTGGCGCTGGGCCATTCCCAGGCATACCATACGGTTTTTGTTCAGAACGCGGATATCGGTGGCGTATATTATGTGTCTTTTCTGCTGATACTTGCAAATCTTTTCCTTTACCGTCTAATATTTATACGGGACAAACGCATGTTCGCGGCGCTGATTGCCGTGATCCTGATCCCTTACGCTTACGGGGTGATCACCCTGAACACCCCGATGCAGGAAGTACGGCGTACCCGTTTCAGGATCGTTCAGCCCAATGTTGCCGCCAAAGAAAAGTGGAAACCCGAGAACCGTATTCCGATCATCGAAATGATGGATTCCCTGAGCCGCGCCGAAAGTGAAACGTCGCCGGAGGTGATCGTCTGGCCCGAGACCGCCGTACCCTATTACCTGCGTTCTTCACCCTACTTTATGCATATCATCCACCGCACGGCGGCGGATATGCAGGCCACGCTCATTACCGGCGCCCTGGATTACTATTATCCGGACTCTGCGTCCTATCGTTATGAAAGTACGAATACGCTTTTTATTTTTGAACCTTTTAACCGCTCGGTCAATGCGGCGGTCTATGACAAGATCCATCTTGTGCCTTTTGGAGAATATACCCCCGGCGGATCATTTTTATCGTTTATGAATAACATGCAATATGGTCAGAGCGACTTTCAATGCAGGAATTACCGGGATGTCCTTTATATGAGCAAGGACAGCGTCGCCTTGACCCCAATGATTTGTTATGACTCGGTTTTCCCGCATACCGCACGGCGTTTTACCGCTCAGGGAAGTAAATATATTATTTTGATAACCAATGACATATGGTTTGGCAGCTCACTCGGGCCGCATCAGCACGCCGCTATGGCAATCCTGCGTTCGGTGGAGTGCCGGCGCCCTCTGATACGTTCTGCAAATGCCGGCATTTCTATGTTTATTGACGAGAAAGGCCGCGTGTTGAAATTCCTGCCTCTGTACCGGCGAGGAATCCTGGATCAGGAACTGCCGGCGGTCAGCTATCGTTCGCCTTACTTAATTTTTGGGAATGCCTTTTCTGTTCTGGCATGTATTTTGGCATTTCCCGTACCGGTACTGCTGTTATGCTTAAAACGAAAAAAATACTGACGGCATTGCTGATGCTGGTTCTTCAGGTCTCCGCCGAGCCGGAGACATTTTCGCGTGAGGTATATTTCCGGCCCGAGACGCCCTATCTGCCGGAGATCGAGGAAAAACTGAGCGAACACGATCTGCTTTTAAGCAGTGATTCGCTGTACGCCCGCTATCGCGGAGAATTACTGTTTTACCGACAAGGGGACTCGATCCGATGTGAGATCCAGCTGAAGGAGGACAACGATCTACCTTTTATCCTGGATGCATTTATGACGGAACCTGCCGGCAGCGCCAACGTAAGAAAGTCGTTGTGGGATTTCTCGATTTGCTTATTGATTTTAAATGCAATTACGGCGATATTATTTTTTGTGCGATCAAGCTGAAAAGGATCATAATGAAAAGACGCATTCTATTACCGCTCCTCTTACTCCTGACACTCTTGCCGGCAAGCGCGGATAACCGCTTTCCGGTGCTAAAAAGCCTGGTTCTTCCCGGTTGGGGAGAATACTCCTACCGTTCCGAAAGTGCCTATATCTTCTGGGGAAGCGAGGCCGCACTTTGGGTCGGCTTTGCGGCTCTGCGCTATTCGGCGTCCATTCAAAACCGGGACATGCTGAGTTTTTCCTTCTTACATGCTGGTCTGCAGCAATATCCCGAAAACGATCAATACTGGGCCGATCTCGGCAATTACAGCACTTATCTGCGGCACCGTGAACGCATGTTGGAAAACCGGACTCCCGATAATATCTGGGACCCGGATTACAGCTGGGAATGGGATTCGGAAACCGCAAGGGACATTTACCGCAGTTTGTACAGAAAGAAAGAGCTGACCTTGCTTAGTTCGGAATTTGTGATAACCGGTCTGGTTGTAAACCGCATTGCGAGTATGATCAACGTACGCTATTTAAAGAACAAGAACCTCCGGCTTTCAGCTTTTGCGCTTCCAAGGGCGGGCGGCGGAGTTTTGCAACTGGGATTGAACTTTTAATGGATCCGTACAAAAAACATTGGGAATACCTGATCGCCCTTCCCGGGCTTGTCCTGATATTTATTCTTAATTCACTGCCGGCACAGTCGCTTCTGTTTATCCTTCTCTTCCTGCTTTCCCTGATCAGTCCGGGTCGCAAGGCGATCCTTGTCTTTTTCTCCCGTTATTGGTTTTTACTTTTTTTTACCTTGACGGTACATCTTTTTTTGCGTTTTGGCGAAACACATTACTGGCAGGCATTTGCATCCGAAGCCCTTTGGTCGAAAGCGCTTTTTTTTACAACGCGGAACAGTAATATTCTGCTGTTGATGAGCTATTTGCTGAAAAGCGGCACAGCATTGTCTTTCCGGACTTTCAGCATATTTCTTGAAAAGAAGGGACCGGCATTTCTGACGCAGCCCTTGTTGTTGGCGATGCGCTACAGCCTTCTGATACGGAAAGAATTCCGTTCTCTTCAGCAAGTCCACCGTATCATGGGGATCGCCCGGCCCAAGCGTCTGATAGCAAGGGTAAAATACTATGTCTCTCTGGTTTTTCCGACAATCGTTGCCTCGCTGGAACGCGCCGAACATCTTTCCATCGCGATGACCAGCCGCGGATATAACAAAGAAATCCTATGAACCGCATTGTATTGTTGATCGAGTACGACGGAACTGCTTATGCCGGATTTCAGCTGCAACCGGATATGCCGAGCATACAGGGTGAGCTGGAGAACGTACTTGCCCGTATCTATCAAACCCCGGTACGCATAATTCCCAGCGGACGCACCGATACCGGCGTGCATGCCTTATATCAGGTTGTTCATTTCGATCCGCCCCGGGAACTGCAAAGATTCAATCCCAAAGCGGCATTGAACTCGTTGCTGCCGTCGGACATCCGCATCCGCAGCTACTGCTGCCGTGACGGCAACTTCCACGCTCGCTATTCGGCCAAAGAACGGCGTTACCGCTATGTGATACGACAGAATGAAACCGCACTGGAACGCGATAGGGCATGGCAGTGCTTTCTGCCGTTGGATCTTGAGACTTTGCAGACCTGTGCGGCTTTTTTGACCGGCGAGCACGATTTTACTTCTTTCTGTTCCGCACAGGCGGAAACGGAGCACAAGCGCTGCATTATTTTTCATTCGGAATGGAAGCGGGAAAATGACCGCCTTGTGTATGATATTTACGGTAACCGTTTTTTACACAGTATGGTCCGCTCCCTGGTCGGCACAATGGTCGAAGCCGCGCGGGGACGCATCAGCAGCGGCGAATTCCTGCGGATATTGCAGGCACGCGACCGAATTTCCGGAGCCGTAAGCGCACCGCCGCAAGGTTTATATCTGATGTATGTTGCCTATGATCCCCCTTTGGACTGGGAAAAGGAGTTATAATGAAAAAAGGGTTTTTGAGTGCGCTGGCGCTGATGGTCAGTGTGATCCTGCTGATTCTGTCCTTTCAGCTTTATTTGGATACGCGAAGACAGCTTCTGTTTGAAAAAATACTTCCGGAAACTGCGCTTCCCGAAGCGCTTAAAGCAGTTCCGGGAGACAGCCTTTGTTATCAGCGCGAAACCGCCATTACGCGCACGACCCAGAAGGTGGCACCTGCAATTATCGGAGTTCACGTAACACGCATTCAACAGTATTCAACTAACCCATTCTTTAACGACCCCTTCTTCCGGCAGTTTTTTCCGAACAGCATTTACCGCCGAAAGATCCAGAGTCTGGGCAGCGGCGTGATCATATCTCCGGACGGCTATATTGTCACCAACAGCCACGTATTGGGTGAAAACGCCCTTGAGATCTATGTAACCCTTGCAGGAGGAAAACGTTACAAGGCGGAGCGGATCGGTTCCGATCCTCTGACGGACATCGCCCTTCTTAAGATTGACGCAGCAGAAATCCCCTATGTACCAATGGGAGACAGCGATGAGATCCTGCTCGGAGAATGGGTGCTGGCTCTGGGAAATCCCTTTGGTCTTTTCAACGTCAGTAATCAGCCCATTGTAACAGCCGGTATCATCAGCAGCCTGCATATGAATTTCGGTGAAACGGATGAGGGATACATTTATCAGGATATGATCCAGACCGACGCCAGCATTAACAGCGGCAACAGCGGGGGAGCCCTGGTCAATATGCGGGGTGAACTGATCGGCATCAACACCTTTATTTTTACAGGTACGAACGGCAGCGGCGGCGGTTCTGTCGGAATAGGGTTTGCCATTCCCATTAACCGCGTAAAGGGGATTGTTCAGGAGCTTAAAAACGAGGGGAAGATCGAACGCAACTGGGACCTTGGCATCTCCGGTCAGCCGCTTACCCCGTCCATTGTCAAGTATTATAATCTGGATACCGATCAGGGCGTCATCCTGATCGACGTTCAGGCGGGAAAAGCCGGTGATAAGGCCGGCTTGAAAGTCGGCGATATCATTTTATCGGTCAATGACCAGGAAATCCGCCGCAATCAGGATGTGATCGATATTATCAATACGTCCTATCTGAAGGTCGGGGACAGCGTTAGATTGCTGATCCATCGGGAAGGGCATGAATTTTCGGTGGAAATAAAGCTGGAGCGTTCCCGCAGTATCTGAAGACATGCAGCGTTCATTGCAGGACTTTCAGAAGGCGCTCTGCAATTCCGGTATTGTCGTAGTAGTTCCCGAATTGTTCGGCACCCGTTCCGAAAGCCCGTACCGGAACCGGCGCGCCGGTATGCGAATAGGTCGTCCAGCCGATACCTGCTTTGCGAGACAGAGTACGGCTGACCGCCATCATAAAAGGATTATAACTTCCGTAAAGCATATATTCATAAGGATCGCTCCAGTTGCGTTCAGTAAATGATTGTTCATATGCCGCCACAAGGTGTTGCTTTTCGTACTCATTCATACCCAGGCCTTTTTCGGGGTCGCCAAGACCGGTCTGCTCAACGACAAATTCGAAAGCCCAGCCGGGATTCTGCATCACAGAGTCGATCCCGTTTTTTTCGATCAAATAATCACGGATATCTTCGAATTCGCGTATCAGCTCGGTGAAAGACCCTTTTTGCCACTGCAATTTGCTCAGGTCAACCCGGTTGTCACCGTAATTCGTTCCCATGCTCATGCCGCCCGTTTCATGGTCCGCCGTTATAAGGATCAGAGTATTTTGGGGATACTTCTCGTAAAAAGCGAGTGCTGTTTTTACGGCTTCATCCAGTGCCAGTGTTTCGTGGATGGAAGCCGCGGCGTCGTTTCCATGGCAGGCCCAGTCGATCTTCCCGCCTTCGATCAGGATGAAAAAGCCCTCGGGTCCTTCCAGCATTAGGATGGCTTTCATTAGCATTTCTGAAAGGGTAATGCTGTGCTCATCCCTGTCCATGCTGTAAGGTAACGCTTTTTCGTGATTGCTGTCCGGATGAATAAAAAGGACCTTGCCGGCGCCCGGTTCCAGATATTGAAAAGCGGTGGCGTTATTGATATAAATGATCCCGTTCTGCTTTACAAGAGTAATAATACTGTCTCTCTCCGCCGCTTCGGCCTGAAAGTCGGCGCCGGCAAAAAAATCAAAATTCGAGTAGGCCAGCTGTTTTGCAATTTCAATGTAATTGCTGCGTTTGGGCTGATGTGCGTAGATTCCGGCCGGGGTTGCATGATCGATGCCGACGTTGGTAATAACGCCGACCTTCATCCCGCGATCTTTTGCAGTTTCTGCAACGGTTTTCAGAGGATAACGGTGTTCAGGATCCATATTCAGGGTTCCGTTTGTGGTCTTTTTCCCACTCAGAAGCGCGGTAATGCCGGCTGCGGAATCGGTTATATAGCGGTTTGCGGAATAGGTCGTGATCATGCCGTGTACGGGTGCCTGATTCATTGCCAGCGGCACAATGCCGCCTTTGTCTTCCATTGAAGCCAGATAACGTTCTGCCGCATTCATATGGATAATCCCCATGCCGTCGCCAATGAACACGAAAACATATTTTGCCCGGGGCTGGCCGCAGGCGGACAAAAACAGAAGCAGCAGGATCAGAGCAATATTCTTCGTCATTTTTTTGAACATTCGGGACTCCCATAATAAGGCGTAAAAAAACAAAATAATTCACCAGAAATAATACGAAGACGGCATAATTTTACAAAGTGAATTTCGTTTAAAATTTTTATCCCGCTTATAAGAAAAATGCTTACTCCGGAAATACAAAAGCTCCGGCCCGTGAGTATTTTCCCGTTAAAAGACAAAAACCTGCTTCCGCAGGTCTTGTCGGGATGAGAGGATTTGAACCTCCGGCCTCTTCGTCCCGAACGAAGCGCGCTAACCGGGCTGCGCTACATCCCGAGTGGAATAAAAAGCAGGCTAATATAAGGACAATCATCCTTTCATCACAAGATGAATTTACATTTTTTTAATAAGGAAACGGTAACTATTCGTTGACGGTACTGAATTGTCTGGCAACCCGAAGATAATCCGCGGCCGCGGCCGCATCGTATTTTTTGTAAGCCCGGTATGCCAGATAATATCCCTGGGCGATCCGTGCTGAATCGGCCTTGCTAAGTTCGTATGCATCTCCCTGCAGTTCGGGGATAATCAGCGCTCTCCCGACGATCAGCAGGTCCGGAGTGCGGACGGTTTCGACATTTTTTCGGTAGATATTGGGCCACAAAGTTGCACGCGAGTAATAATGCTTTGAAAGTCCCCAGAGCGTATTCCCGCTTTTAATGATGTGAATAAAGGTCTTCTCCTCATCCGCTGTTACAGATGCCGGAGCTTCGGATTTTAATGCGGGGCTTTTTATTGCCAGGGGCTGCGGTTTGGGTGCTTTCACAAATGCTTCTTCCGCCGCTTTGCCGGGAATATTGGACTTTTCTTCCGGGATATCGTTTAATTGGGTGCTGTTTTTACGTAGCTGGAACTTTTCCAGGGAATCATACTTTGTGGGAACGATATAAAGAACAACAAAGATAAGAATGATGAGAATCAGCGGGAGTATCCAGCGCCACGCGGATTTTTTCTTTTTTTCCTCAATGATAAAGGTCGGCATTTTCTTTTTTTCGACGGGAGGGGGAGTGGCGGCTTGTTGTTTTGGTGCTGCGCTTTTTTTTGCCGGAGCTTCTTTGATGAGCAAAACCGTTTCCTTCGGCGCCGGTTTTTCTTCGGCTTTTTCGACAGGCGGCGGTTCGGGGACGCTGTTCTTGGCGATTTTTTTCTTTATGGGCTTGGATTTGAGCTTTTCATACTTGGAATTGACCATTTCGCGTAAAGCCTTTTCCGGCCGGAAGACGATGCGCTTGTGCGCGGGAATCCGGGTAAGGATGCCGGTGCGGGGATTTTGAGTCTCGCGTTCTGCGACTTCCTGGAGTTTGAAGATCCCGAGTCCTTTGATATTGACATTTTCATCTTTTCGCAGTCCTTCCTGAATGGTGGCGAATACGTCTTTGATAAAATTCCGCGAAAAAACCTTGGTACGTCCGGTTACTGCCGAAAATTCGTCCAGCAGTTCCTGAAATGTGATCTTATTGGAGGCCATAGTGAGTATCCTTATTTAAGATCGTCTTTTAACTGCGAAGCGGGAGTAAAGCCGAGCACAAGCTTACGGGGAAGAAGAACGTGTTCTCCGGTTGCGGGATTAAAAGATTGCCGGCTTTTTTTCTCTTTTACATTGAAGGTGCCGAAGTCCGGGATCAGGACGCCGGCCTCGTTGTCAAAGTAGCTTTGCATGATCGAAGTCAGAGAATCGAAAAGCTCCCGGCATTCTGTCTTGGGGAGTTCGGTTTTTTCAGACATATAATCGATCAATTCTGATGTGTTCATAAAGACTCCTGAAGGCTAAACATTTAAAATTACCGGATTATTCGAGGAAATGCAAGAATTAAGGATAAAAATTCACGATCGCGGCTTTTTGAAAGGATTTGTCTTGTTAGTTCGGAAATTTATCGAAAAATTAGTCCATGGTGCGGAGTCTGAAAAATCACAGTTACGAAGAAATGCAGCAATGGGCTGTCGATGCAGGGTTTGCACCTTACACCGGCCGGCAGATCTTTGAATGGCTGTTCCGGCATTTTACTGAAGATACTTCGGAGATGCTGAACATAAAGAAGGAAGTACGTAGCCACATTGCCGAATACGGTCCCCTTCGTCTTCTTGATATTCTGGAACATGAAAGCGGCGGTGATGGCGGAACGGATAAATTTCTTTTTCAGTGCCTGGACGGCAAGGCCGTGGAAAGCGTACTTATCCGTTCGCAGAAACGTGTTACACTCTGTGTCAGCTCGCAGGTCGGTTGTGCGATGAACTGTGCCTTTTGCCGTACGGCCGATATGGGTTTTATCCGGGATCTGAGCGCCGGAGAGATACTGGAACAGTATGTGCAGGTACAAAGGCTGAGCGAGGAAAAGATCAGCAATGTCGTATTTATGGGGATGGGGGAGCCCTTCAACAATTTTGAACAAAGTGTGCGGGCGGCTCTTGTGCTGAATCACGAAAAAGGGCCGCAGATCGCAGCCCGCCATATCACATTCTCGACATCCGGAATTGTGCCGAAAATACGGGAATTCGCCCATCTCCCGTACCAGTTCAAGCTGGCGATCTCTCTGAACGCAGCGACAAACCGCATCCGCGATTTGCTGATGCCTGTTAACCGGCGATATCCGCTGGAAGAACTCCTGGACGCGGCAAAATATTATGTTCAGACGACAAACCGGCACCTTACTTTTGAATATGTTTTGATCAAAGACGTCAACAACGGTGACAAGGACGCCGCCGAACTGATGCGGCTCCTTCGTCCTATTCCCTGTAAACTCAATGTGATACCCTTCAATGAGACCGGAGCTTCCTACCGCAGACCGGATGAAAAGGATATCAGCCGTTTTCTCGGGGCATTGAGCGCTGCGGTTTTCCCGGTAACTTTGCGCCTGAGCGGCGGACGCGGGATCAATGCGGCCTGCGGTCAGCTGTATCACGAGGTATTGCGCAAATGATCCTGCCCTATCAACATAAGGAGGCTGTCCCGCGCGCCTTGCATATTCTGCAAAACGGGGGAGTTTTTGTGTATCCCACCGACACGCTTTACGGTTTTGGCGCCGATGCCGGTTCCGGATCGGGCATACGGCTTATCGGGAAACTGAAGAAACGCCCCTCCCGAACTCCGTTCAGCCTTCTGGTCCGCGATCTGACAATGATGAAGGATTATGCACGGGTAAGCGGTTTGGTCGCTGCCATTGCCGGACGCTTTTTGCCCGGAGCGCTGACCCTGGTGCTTCCGGGTAATGCCGGAGCGCTTCCTGACGAGCTCTACAGTGAAGGCCAATTTTTAGGTTTTCGCATTTCTGCGCATCCCTTTTGCCGGGAATTAACGGCAAAATACCCAAAGCCCGTACTCAGTACCAGTGTCAATATTTCCGGAAAGGATGCGTTGAACCGCATTGAGGACATTCAGGCGCAATTTGGCAGGCAGCTTACGCTGATGATCGAAGATGCGGAACTGGACCGGCGTCAACAAGCGCGAGGCAGCACCGTCATACGTATCGACGCCAATGACTCGATCAGCTTATTGCGGGAAGGAAGCATTTCTTTTACGGAAATTCTCAAGGTTAAACCCTGAAAAATTTTTCATGACCGAAATTATTTATCTTGATGCCCGTTGAAAATCGCCCTACTCATTATAGGTCATTTCGACTTCATCAAAGAAGGCCTCATGCTGCGGCGCCAAAGCCCGGTAAAAGGGGATCAGACCGGTATCCTGAAAAACCCGGGTAAAATAATCACTGTCTTTGTAATGCTGTTCAATGAAAAAATTCAGGAATTTGTTTTGCTGATCAAGCTTCTTGGATTCCAGCAGGTATTTCAAGGCTTCTTCCAAATAATACCAGGCATCGGTGCCGTTTCCGTCGTCAATGGCCCAAAAAGCCTGGTTATAGAGGAAACGGGCTCTGCGCAGACGAAAATCCCCGGTCATTTTATCCAGATCTTCTTTCCTTGCGTTCCATCCCTTTGACCATTGGGAACTGTTCCCGCGGGAATAGATCTCCGTGGCGAGCGCAAACAGAGAATTTCCGCCCAGATCCTCAATACCGTCCATTTCGGTGGCCATGATCAGATAGCCGTAATAATCGATGATATCCCTGAGCGGGTGGTACATCATTTCGCGGTAAAGCGCCTCGCCTTCAGCAAATTCAAAGGTCCATGCATTGTCGATATAACGCTGGTCGTACTCGTTGGAAAAAAAGGCGTTGACCGAAAAAACGATCTTTGAGCCGCTTGGTGAAATTTGGGTCACGTTCATGGTGATCCGGTAAGGAACGATGAAATCGTAATTCTCATTGCTGAAACTGTTGGAATAAATATAGCGCTCGATCGTGTTCTTCAGTTCTCCGATAATGCGTTCTTCCTGGGCATTCAGGTTTTGCCCCTCGATATTGATATTCGGCACAAAGGTTTGCGCCATCAGAAAGGAAATGAAGAGAAGACTTATTATTGCGAGCTTTTTCATAGGTATCCCCGGTTTTTCTGAATGTATTAATTTGAAATTAAGAATTCAAGGCTTTACAATGTAAAGTTCTTGTATTATTATTTCGATGATAAATTGATAAAGCGGAGTAATCTTGAAAAAAATACCACATTTATTTATCCTGTTGACCTTACTGGCGATGAGCAGACCTGCGGAAGGCGCATACTCCGTGCGAACTTGCACGGACGGATATTTGTACACCGATCTTTCCCGTTCCCGCATTTACGCCTTCAAAGACAGCGTTACCGTACTTGTGGAAGGGCCCGGAGCAGGATTCTACTATACATTATCCTGCGATCAGCGTTATATCGGTTTCAAATGGCGCGAACAGCCCGGCGGATTGGAAGCGCCGGCGCTTTACGAACTGGAAAGCGGTGAAACGCGATTACTGCATGAACCCGTAGCCCTTACGGGACAGGTCTCCTTTTCGCTGAAGGGGGACATTGCCTATACCATAGGAAATGTATTATATGTAATAAGTGATGAAAAAACAAGTACTTATGATCTTGGAAACTATGCCGGTCTGGCGCCGATTTCCCCGGACGGAAAAAAAGTGGTCTACAACGACCGGCAGGATCAGCTGTGGATACTCGATCTGGAAAGCGGAAGCAAGAAAGCGATCACCCAAAGCAGTTACGGGAACGTTCTGCCTTCCTGGTCGCCGGACAGCCGTTATATTGCCTATAACCGCCTGGATGGTATTCTTTATATGTATGACACCCAAAAGGGCAGTGAGCGGGAGATCGGCCGCGGCGCGGATCTGCGCTGGTCGGAAAACGGGGACAGCTATCTGTATACCCGCATTGAACTTGACGATGCGGAAAGTATTGTCAACTCCGATATCGTTTTTGCCGCTGTGAACGGGGAGCTGCTTGCGGAGACCCGGACCCCGGATGTCTTTGAAGACAATCCCTGGTTCATGCAGGATGGCAGTCCGGTATATCTGCGGGATCATGCAAAGCTTGTCCGTATGGAAAACCCCTCACTTAAAAAACAAACGCTCCTGCGGGAGCTACCGGACCGCTTCCCGACGGAACCGCGATTCTTTGAAAAAAAAGCGCCGGCGGAAGATGTCACTCTGGATGTCCCGTACATTCACCAGGTCTATGATACTCCCGGTCCGCGGGGCTACAGCAGCTGTGCTCCTACAACTGCCGCCATGGTCATGGCCTATTACGGGATTCTGCCGAAATGGCCGTTCATGTCCGGGTTTAACAATATGAGCGATTACGGCGCCTATGTGCATGAGCGCTATTATTATAACGGCAGCTATTTCAATCAGAGCCGGCAGGACTGCAACGGCGCCGGTACGGTATGTTATACCAATTACGGGGGCTACGGTTATATGTGGACCGACGGCAGTCCAAACTCCAGGATGAACAATTATTACGCATTGCACGGGATCAGCGGAAATCAGACCTGGAACACCTCCTGGTCCACCGTCGCGGCGGAGATCGATAAGCAGGAACCCTTTTCCATTTGCAATTATCTGTCCAGTGCGGGACATCTGGTAGCGGCGATCGGACGCTCCGCTTCGGATCAGCGCAGCGTTATTGTCAACGATCCCTACGGTGACCGTAACAGGTCGAGCTGGCCGAATTACTACGGAGCCGGTGTCTATTATGACTGGCCGGGCTATAATCACGGTCATGCCAGCCTGAACTATGCCAACAGCAGTTACAGCAGCATGCCCTGGTGCATTGCAACTCAATATAACGCACCCGCTCCGGCGGATTCCCTGGTCGAAGATAAACATTTTACCCGCGGTTTTTACATCAAAGCCGAGGGCAATACCGTTCCCATGCGCTATTATCACAGCGAGAACAGCGGACACGGCGGGCACCACTGGTGGACCTATACGGAAGCCGGACAAAAAGATATTTGCTTTGTGAGCTGGACGCCGCAACTGGATAAAAGCGGCTATTATGAGATCTTTGCCTATATTCCCGTCAATGCAAACGCCGTTTCCGCCCCTTACCGGATCCGGCATGCCGGCGGCGAGACCAGGGTGACGGTGGATCAGAGCGCTGTTGACAACGACTGGGTTTCCCTTGGCAAATATTTATTCTCGAACGACGGCAGCGATCATGTCTCCCTGGGCGACAGCAGTGCCGTTGCCGAACAGATCGTGGCATTTGATGCCATGAAATGGGAATCGGCGGATAGCGGTGTTATGGATTTCTTTGCCGATTATACGGTCAGAGTACCGGAATACGGCATTACCTTTAGCGCGATAACGCCTTTGCCGGAAGGCGAATACCGCTATCTCTGGGATTTTGGCGACGGACAAAGCGGAAGCGGTGAAGAGGTCACTCATGCCTACGCAGCTGAGGGCATCTATCATGTGACCCTGGATATTGAAGCAAAAGATGCTGCGGTTCAGATATTTAAAGAAAATTATATTTGGATCATTTCAAATATAAAAGGGGATTTTGCCCTGGTCAGCCCCGACAGTATGGAACTGGTCCGGACACGAAGCCCCCGCCTGATCTGGGAGGAGGTCCCGGCTGCGGACCGCTATCTTCTCTATATTGGCGAGACCCTGGATTTCGGCAGTATGGCACCCATTGTTTGCGATACGAATTTTTACCGTCTTACAGACGCATTGGCGGAAGATAAAACCGCTTACTGGCATGTACGGGCCGTCACAACGGCGAATGACACCTTGCGGTCGACATTCTGGCGTTTTGAGGTCAACAGCAGCAACAGCGCACCCCATACCTTTGCATTGCAGCAGCCGCTGTCGGGCTCGATCCAGGATACTTTACGGCCTTCCTTCTCCTGGGATGCGACAAAGGACCCCGATCTGCGCGACAGCCTGTACTACCGTCTGATCCTGGGAACGCATCCGGACAGCATGTATTGCGTATATGCAGGTAATGCCACTGTTTACACCATGACGGGAGACCTGAAGGAAAACGGCTACTACCGCTGGTATGTCGAAGCCGTAGACGCCGCGTCTGCGGCAAGCCCTTCCCGGGAAATACGCAATTTTGCCGTTAACAGCGTCAACGAAGCACCTTCGGCGCCCGTACAGCTGGCACCGCTGCATAACAGCTATCAGACGAGCCGTTATCCGCACATGGAGTGGACGGCCGCCACGGATCCCGATCCGGGCGATCAGGTCACTTATAGGATCTATTACGGACAGAGTGATTCGACGATGAATTTTATGATCAATACGAACAATACCGCATACGATAAACGCAGTTTTACGGACCGGCGCGCCTACTACTGGACGGTTGCGGCTATTGACAAGGCCGGTTTACGCTCCTATAGCGATACGCTGGTCTTTTATATCGACAGCGAACTGGATGTAGCCGAGGTTCCGCAGGATTATATGCTGGGCAGGAATTATCCCAATCCCTTTAATCCCCGCACCCGCATTCCCTATGCAATTCCCGAAGCAAAGCACGTACGTATCGCCCTCTATGATCTTTCCGGCAAAAAGGTCGCGACATTAACGGATGCATACCATGTTCCCGGCACCTATGTCCTTGAATTCAACGGCACGGATCTTTCAAGCGGCATCTATGTCTATGTCATGCAGACGGATGATTTTTACCAAAGCAGAAAAATGCTGTTGATGAAGTAAACTTGACGCAAGTTTTTCGAATCAAAACAGCAGCGTCAGTGCGGCATTGGGCTCGGGCTCGGGATGGACAGTCCACGCCTCCGCATTTTCCTCGTAGCCGATCATGATCTCGGCACCCAGACGCAACCCCATCCGGATTTTTTCCCCGAGGGGCAAGGACCCGTGCAAGGCCAGTCCGGGATTTACATAGAAGTAATAATCATAATACGGATCATCGGGGAATAATGAAGGCCCGATAATATCAAATACACCATGGATAAATCCGGCATTCAGATCCAGTTTGAATTTGTCCCTTGCATTCATAAAGGTATAAGCAGCAAAGAGATTGTAGGATATTTGTGTTGGAGCTGCAAGTGCGATCCCCATGCTTGAATACAACGCAAAGCGATTATTGAATTGACGGCAAATACCGGCTTTCAAACCTGTATAAAGGTCAAATTCGGTGTAAAAGCGGTTTTTTTTTGTTTCCTGTGCCGATAATACCGTCCCCAAAAGCAATGCTAAAATCACCAGTATTTTACGGGTTTTCATGAGCATGTTCCTGATCAGAGTGGTCTTCGATAATTTTTATGTGGATTTTCCGCGTCCGGGGGCCATCGAATTCGCAGAGGTAAATACCTTGCCAGGTACCGAGCAGGCATTTTTTATTCTCAAAAATGAGTGTCAGTGAAGGCGAGAACAATGAAGATTTCAGGTGGCTGTCGCTATTACCCTCACAGTGTTTGTATTGTCTTTCCCGATTTGGGATTAGGGAATTGATCTTCCAGTCCAGATCGTGCAGAACATCGGGATCGGCATTTTCATTGATCGTAAGCGCAGCGGTCGTATGGGGCGTGAAGATGCATACGATCCCCGAATCGCAGCTTGATTGGCGAAGCGCTTCTTCCACGATGGAACCGATATCAATAAAGGCGGTTCGTTTCCCGGTGTTGACACTGAAGGTCAGACGTTTCATACTTATCTCCCGACTGCCGAAATTTACACTATTTATGCGAAAATAAAAGTACCTATTTTTTTCAGGACGGCTGCAGGGGATTTTCAGACGAAAAAAAGAAACGCCCTGTTCTCAGGACGTTTCTTTGATTTAATATTTTAGGCCGGATCAGGCTTCGGCTTCTTTGTTTTTCTTTTCCTTGCGACCGCTCAGGATCAGAACCGCAACCATGATGAGCAGAAGGATGGGAGTCGCAAATCCATACTGTTTGCCGGAGTATTCGATGAGGTCATTGAAACGGCCGATAAGCAGAGAGATACGCCCCATGACGGCAAAGCCGAAAGAGGCGCCGAAATATACCATCAGGAAGTAGATACCGATGCGGGAAACGATTTTCAAAGCGCCCTTATGTTCGACGGAGAAGAAAAAGTAGAATAATCCGGTCAGCACGCCGACGATCAGAATGATATTGTTGATGCTTTCACCCAGATTGCCGGTCCAAAGCGGCAGCATGGTTGCATGGATCTGTCCGATCACGTCAGAGCTCATATATCCGTAGAGGCGCAAACCCGCGGCCATTCCGATCACATAGGCCAGCGACCAGCGGCTGAGCCAGCCGATCTTGGGAATAAGGCGGAAAAGCATGAACACGCCCAGGATAAAAGCGATCAGGTAGCTCAGATTTTGAGGCTGATCGCCGATGCCGCGGTAAAGGACACCGTTGATGGTCTCTTCGGGGAATACCTTTTCGAACAGAACATGCAGTACATGGTAGATCCCGTACCAGAATTTATTGAATCCTTCCAGGGCGGCGACTTCGGCCTGCGGCCAGAGCCGGCCGAAGAGATTGGGCTGAACCTGGTTCCAGAAAGCTATGGTTGCCCAGTGAGCGGCTGAAACACCCACAAAGATATGTTCGGAAAGCTTATAAAACACATTATCTTTATAAAGATAGCTCAGGATGGACAGTGTGAGAAAAACGGCGACCCATGCGCCTAATATTCCGATATACATTGGTCACCTCCTAATATTTTTGTTGTTTTTTACGTTTGACAAAATAGGAAATATTACCGAGGATAATAAAGAGCACAATGACAAGATGGGCGATCGATTGCGCGTCCATGAATTTAGTTGCGTCACGGTTTTCTTTAAAATTTGGCAGCAGAGCATGCGCTTTGTTGACCAGGAGGCCTTCTTTCCCCTCGACTTTCTGTATGAGCAGGGTTTCATACTCCGCCGCACCGGGCATTCCGGCAATCACGCCTTTCATTTGTCCGGACTTAACATAGGGCAGCAGCTGATTTACCTGAATGGAGGAATTTCCGCTGGATACCGGGACCTGAAGGGGGTCGCCGGCGTAGAGGACCCATTCGATTGCTCCGGGGTAACCGGCAGAGAAACTGAAGATAAAATCTACATCCCGGGCGGTTTGCACATCCTGCATAATGGGTATTTGGGAGATCGGAATACCGCGGGAGTCAACCGAGAAGTTGGCTTCAAAGCTCTTGGTGATCCCCTTGATCACGGCCTCATTGCCGGGCCGGTAGCCCAGGTTGACGTAATCAACCCCATATTCCAGCTTGAATTCATCGTGCGCGACCAGTTCCAGCGCCTCATTCGCCATAAAAAGTCCGTCCGGCCAGAGACACATGATAACCACTTCATTTCCCTTGGAAAACAGATGGCGCAGTACGCTAACGGCCATCGGATGGATCTCGGGTTTGGACGAGGGTCCGTATTCGAATGAAAGCAAGACCTTTGCATTTGCGGGCAGATCTTCGATAGCATAAAAGGCATCTTCGGTCAGGTTGGTCGTTTCGATCGGTAAACCCAGCGGAATCAGCAAGGGGATCAGGACCACTAATCCTATGATCAGAAAAATGACACGGCGGTCGAGACTATCGAGTTTTTCCAGAAAATTTGTGAATTTTCCCATATTAGTCGCCTCCCATAAACGATTTCTCAATTCCAAGGATCACCCGCAAAGAGGTGCCGACGATACCCAGTCCGATACCGATCATGATCGCACGTGCTCCGGCGGCGTTCGGATACTGGTAAAGCCATTCCTGTATGGTCGGCAGATGCATCCAGGAAAGCCAGGATATTTTCTGTGTCCATGCCGTCAGGTATGCGCCCAGCGGAACACGTCCGAGCATAATGAAAATACCGGCCAGCAGCAGCACGGTCGCTTCGGCGTTCCGGATCTTGAATGCACGGTAGGATGCAGAGGCAACAAAGAAGGCAAGCAGCGCAAACATGGTTGCGGACAGGGGAGTGAAGAAGGAATAGAAAACCCAGCGGTAATAGGTATTTTGTCCCTGCACGTGGGATCCCCACTTTAATTCGCCCATGCTGACGGTTGCTCCGAGGGTCTCGAGTTCCTCAATGATCTTTTGTGCGTACCTTTTGGTAACGACGGCCTTTTGCATAATGATGCGTTCACCGTTAGCGGACGGATAGGCGTAGAGGTTTCGGACTTCTTCAACGCCGATAGCGGTGACTTCGGAAATCCGTGAGTAAACGGCTTCGGGATTGTCGCCCGCTGAGATCAGGACGGGATAATAACCGCCCTTGATGAAGAAACCGAAAGTGAGTGTCATAAAAAACGCCAGAATGGCTGCAAGACTGTAAAACCAGCCTTTCTGGTGCTTGATAACCTTGCGCCCCTGGAGTTTCAACAGGTTCAGCGCGCCGAGTATCATTGCAAAGCTGGCGATAATGTCGTACCACTGCGTTGCATGGATCTCGAGTTCGTCAAAAGGAGCGTGCGGAATGAACCATGACAGAAGCATGATCACGCCAACGGCACCGACGATGATGGCAGGAATTGTTCGTTTCCAAAACATATGGTATTACCTCTTTTGATTATGATCCCAAGAACAGGTTCTTGAAGAAATGAACGTTAAAGGTCTCAAATAAAATACCGATCCCGATACAGACCATCAAAATGGCTTTGACGATATCCTGGCCCTTGATGGAGCCGAGCAGTTTGGGATCGCTGCCCAGATAGGCGCTGGCGGCAAAAAATTCCTCGCCGATCAGCGTATAATCACAGGCGGTGACAAAGAAAGGAATCTGGGAGGGTGAACCCGTGCCGGCGATTTGAATGGCGCCGATCGAATTTCCGGTTTCGGCCATGATCAGCGATTCGGCGTAAAATTTACCCTGTAAAAAGACCGCAGCCGGTTTTTCACGCAACATCACTCCGTCAACGGCAGCAGCAAAGGCAAACTGGTCATCCGTATAATAGTGCACCATATCCTGCGAATACAGGTCCGGCCGGCCTTCGCTGATATAAGAAGCCTGCACGGTTTCGCGGCCGGATTCCATAACCAGGGAACGGGATACCGGCACGTTGAGATCCGCTTCGTAACGGGCGGTCATTTTTGCCACGTGTCCCAAAATGATCAGACCGGAGATGGTCTCAACCTGATCAAGGTCCATAATTCCCGGTACAAAAAGCACCGAACGCCCCATCTCCGTTGCGCGTCCCACGGCTTCCTCAAAAGCCTGAAGTCCGGCAACCGGACGCAGGTATATTTTCTTGTTCAGGCGGGCGCGGGTAATGTAATACAGAATGATCCCGGAGATGAGAATAAGAGCTATAAAACGATTTAAACGTTTAATATTGAACCACTTGGCCTCTGTCGTGATGGCCTCCGAAACGGCTTCTGCAAGCACATTACGGTTCACGTCAAGCGCAGTTACCTTGAAACGGGTGGAAATATCATTTTCGATATTTGTATTGAATTCAAGGTCACGGGTTTCGATGACCGAGACCCATTCCCCGGACTCAAGGCTTTTTTGAATAAGGTAGCTGCTGGCATTGGGAACCGGCGTTAAGGTGATGATGACCTTATTGCCGTCCGCTTCCGTATGAACGACCTCGGCATTGATACTCAGTTCGGCAAAAGCCAGGCCGCTGCTAACGCTGATGATGGCCAGCAGCCATCCGATGCGTTTAATGGTCATTTAATCCTCCACTTTCGTTATATCTTTATTTCTTTTTTGTTTCCGGCTGCGCTTTGAAGGTGTCTTTCGGGGCATAGCGTCCTCCATTTCTTCCACACGTTGCAGAATCGCTTCAATATTCTCGCGCTTCTCGAGAAAAGCCGTAAAATCATAATAACGATTCTCTTTTTTGAGGAAGGCTTCGATGATGGGACCGAAAAAATTCAGTGTCTGCGCGCCGAAAAAATTCAGAGGTTTTAGAACCTCCATGAACAATACCGCCGGCACGGATAGCCGGCGTTCAACGATCTTTGAGGCGATCTTGTCGATCATCTCTCTTTCGAATGCATTCTCTTCCAAATACGCTGCCCCGATAATGTCTTAAGAATACTCCAATAAGCCAATTAAAGCTTATGAAAAATACGATAACGGAAAAATATAATATAAAAACGATGAAAAACAAATTTTAATGTCGGCAGCATAGAACAAATTTTCGTGAATATCCCTGCTCAGATCATACATCCTTTCCCTCCGGATGCACCTCGATCTTGCGATGAACGATCTCCAGCACCTGATCGCGGTTCTGCTTGCAGATGATGAGAAAAGAACGATAATTGTCAAGCCGGGAAGCCCGGCTCATCGTATACAGTTTGATCGCATTGCCGGCAGTATCGAAACGCCGGAATTCTTCCCAGCGGCGCTGCTGACGCGAAAAGGGCATTTTTTTTACGATCATTTCTTCGGTCAGGATATAGCTTACAGGTAAATAATAGGGGAGTACCATGATCAGAAGGACCAGCAGGGCTATAACGGTCAGCAGAACATCTTTCATGGTCAGGAAAACAAAATAGCTGCAGATGAAAATGATCACCGCGACCGAAAGTGCGCGTGCCGGATTGTTTTTTGCCATTAAAACCTTCCAGCTTAGCAGGGCGCCGGACTCTTTGCTGATGTTCTTCACTTTAGGATTCCTTAAAACCGGTCAGCCGGACTCCGTTCCCGGGGAGCGGGGAATAGTGTACCACACCGCGTTCGATGCGGACACCTTCGGCGATATCGCGCGCAAGCAGCAGCGGACCGTCCATGTCCACATAATCCAGCAGCGGCAAAAGCTGGGCGATCCCGGAGATCCCCACTGTCGATTCGGTCATACAGCCGACCATGACTTTCATCTTCAGTTCCCGTGCCCGCTTGATCATACGCAGTGCGGGAGTAAGCCCGCCGCATTTGACAACCTTGATATTGACCCCGTGAAAAAATCCGTGACAACGATCCACATCCGACTCGGAAATGCAGCTTTCATCGGCGATCAGAGGCAGGGCGGATTTTTCAAAAACTTTTTTCATATCCGCAGCAGAGGCATCGGCTTCCATCGGCTGTTCGATAAATTCGACATCCAGTTCCTTTAATACCTGCGCGTATTCGATGGTTTGGTCCGCTGTCCAGGCACAATTGGCATCAATGCGCAGGACGGCCTTCGTATGCGCCCGCAATGTGCGCATAATCGCCATATCGTGATCCGTACCAAGCTTGATCTTAAAGACCGGCCAGTCATGGAATTCTTCCATTTTTTTGATCATAATTTCCGTGTCATCGATACCGATCGTGTAATCGGTCACTACGTTTTTTGATGGATCGAGACCCCAGAGCCGGTAGGTGGTTTTGTTCTTTTTCTTTCCGTACAGATCCCAGAGCGCCATGTCCAGCGCGCATTGTGCAAAGGGATTATGCCGCAGCAAATAATTGCATTGTTCCCAGAGAATATCGGGCGCTGTTCGGTCAAGGTCCGCTTTCATCAGAACAGATGAAGCCTTTGCGATATCTTCCCGGATCATGTCAATGGTGAATTTATAATACTTATGGTTGGCCACACATTCCCCGTAGCCGGATAAGGGGCCGTCTTTAACTTCGACAATGGCCGTTTTCTGAACCGTCCGGGTTTCCCGGGATATGCCGAATTTATATTTCAGGGGCAAGTCGAATTCGTGAACCTTGATTTGCATTTTTTTCCTCTGCCGCAGTGCGCTTATCATGTTAAACCTTACAAAGTTATTACAGGTGCCTGAATTTACACGTATATCCATAGTCAAACAATAAAAAATCTTCAGTTCCGCTTCTTCCGATCGGCCGGCAATTAGCGCTGCTCGTTTGATCTGCAAATACAATGCCGGTAAACATCCGTTTTTTACGATCATTTTATTCGGGATCAGGGAATATTTTATGCAATTGGCAGGCTTTTTATAAAAAACTATTACATTCTTTCAAAAACTCATTTATATTACATTTAAGTATACAAACATAAGGAGTGAAGGCAATGAGAAAAATCGCTGCAGTCGTATTGCTGATGCTCTTGATCGGCATGCCGCAGTTAATCTATGCAAATGATAATGAAGATACGGGATTAACCTCCATGTTCGAAACGGGGCTTGGGATCGGTGCGGTTACCATTAACGGTGAATTGTACAATCAGATCGCTTTCCGCCCGACCTTCAGTATCGGGAAATTGAGCATGGGGCTGGATCTTGCCGTCTACATCAACGCTGAAGGCAAGATCAGCAAGCACAATTGGGATGATTTTGAAGATTACCTCAATGTTTTGTACTTTTTGAGCTGGGCGACCAAATATGACCCCTTTTATTTCCGCATCGGCGGATTGGATCAGGTGACCTTTGTAAACGGCATTTCCATCGACCGTTATACGAACATGCTGCAATATCCGGTAAAAAAACGTTTTGGAACGGAGATCGCCCTGAGCAACCGTAAAAAGGAAGAGCGCGGCATTGCGCTTGGATTTTACGGTTTTATTGCGGACTGGACGGAACTGGGAGGTTCAAGTTTCATACCGGGTTTGCTGGGCGGACGTTTTGCCGTGGGCGGATTTATTGAATTCGGACTCAGCACCGTCGCGGACATGAATCCCTTCAATGCCTTTAAAGAAGATATTGACGGCGACGGCTATGCGGATCTGATGGATATGTATCCGAACAATCCGAGCTATTATGTCGATACGGACGGTGACGGCATTCCCGACAACGGAGATATTGATGTCGACGGGAACAATCTCTGGGAATACCGGCCCGTGCCGGGACTGACCACGGAGATCATCGAAACGTACATAGCTCCCATGTTCCCCGGTTATGACGGCTATGAATGTCTCGATACCGTTCAGACCTTATACATTCCCACCATTGACACCCTGATGAGAGAGCACCCCACCGTATTTTCCGCCAGCGCCGACGTGACCGTTCCGATTTTCCGCAGCAGCGGATTTTCCCTTGAGATCTATTCCGTTGCCGCGATCCTCGGCTATCTGGAAAGCGGTACGAACATTCTGGACTTTACCCGGGATGATGTCTTTATCGGGACTTCACCGGTGGGAATTGGTTTTACGATCGGCAATTTCCTGACGGCAAAACTGGAATACCGCTGGGCACAGGAAAATTTTCAATATGGGTTTTTTGACAAGAATTACGATCTGAACCGCGTTTATTTTATCCAGGATGAAAACCAACGCTTTGTCGCCAAAACCAAATTTGACCAGTTGCTGGCAATGCAGCTGCCAAGTTCGCAGGGCTTTTACGGAGCTGTCGGGATCAATATCATGAACTTCTTTACGCTGGACTGCAATTATATGAATATGGTATCCGGGATCGGGAACGTATTGCAGACATTTCAGATAGAAGCTTCGATACCGCCCGACGCCATTCCGCTGGTCTCCGAGATCACGGCTTATTACCACAGAAATAACGATCCGAATCCCTGGGATTTCAAAAATCCTTCCGAACGGACGCTTATGGGTGCCAGTATCGGCATGGATTTGGGCGGCGGCGTGAGCATTGTGTATAACTATATGCGTACTTACCGCGATATGAACGGTGACGGAACCATTTTGCCCAAGGAAGAAGCCGTGACCGTCATGAACGTTGAGACCGGTTTTAACTTTTAGTTTTTATCGGGCTGATTTTTCCTTATATTTTCCCGTCCCGAACTGAATCGGGACGGGTTTTTAATGTACTAAGAAAGGAGTTCGCATGCATTGGGTGGATATCGTTATCATTGTCTTGTTTATGGGAACGGTCTTTATAGCCGGATCATGGATGGGACGCAGCGTAAAAAACATGAAAGATTATTTCAGTGCCAGCAATAATCTGCCCTGGTGGACCGTTATGGTTTCCATCGTTGCTGCGGAAACCTCGGTACTGACATTCTTGTCCATTCCGGGTGTTGCCTATATGACAAATTTTACCTACCTGCAGATATGTATCGGTTACATCGTCGGACGTATTCTTGTCGCCTTTGTTTTTATTCCCATGTACGCAAAAGGAAATTTCATATCCGTGTATCAGGCGGTGACCGAAAAGGGCGGCGTGACCATGCAGCGCATCATGTCCATTACCTTTATGCTGACGCGCCTGCTGGCGGACGGCGTCCGGCTTTTTGCGGTTGCAATCCCGCTTTCCATGATCACCGGTCTGCCTTACTTTTACTCCCTGCTCATCCTGGGCGTTGTTACGGTAGCCTATACGCTGATGGGCGGGATCAAGGGCGTGGTATGGATGGATTTTTTTCAGTGGATCGTTTATATGGTTGCCGCCGTTGTTGCCCTGGTTATCGGGCTGCGTATGCTGCCCGATGCAGCAGCATCTTTTGACTGGGTTGCCGAATTGGAAAAGATCAGATTCATTAATTTTAAAGGTTTGTCCGGTTACACCCTTTGGGGCGGCGTGATCGGCGGAGCCATGCTCTCCATGGCCAGCCACGGTACCGACCAGCTTATCGTGCAGCGTATTTTAAGCTGCAAGAATGTACGGGACTCCCAAAAGGCCATGATCGGCAGCGGCGTGATTGTTTTCGTTCAGTTTGCGCTTTTCCTCGTGATCGGCCTGATGCTGTACATGGTCTGGCAAGGTGCCGGTTTTGAAGCGCTGGGTATTACGAAACCGGATGAATTGTTTACCAAATTTATCATTGATCACCTTCCTCCCGTTGTTAAAGGGATCACCGTTGCCGGCATTTTTGCGGCTTCCATGACAACCCTCAGCGGCTCGCTGAGCGCAATGTCCAGTTCAATTACCGTTGATATTTTCAGGCCGGTCTTTAAAGGGATTACGGATGAGGGCAAATGGCTCAAAGTGGGAAGAGGCACAACCCTGGCCTGGGGACTGATCATGGTCTTCGGTGCAATGATCTTTAAGAATCAGAACAGTCCATTGGTGGAGGTCGCACTTGCGATCGCCTCTTTTACATACGGAGGAACACTGGGATTGTTCGTTACGGTTCGCTTCTTTAAAAAATGCGAACTCTGGCAGTATGTCGTTCCCTTTTTCTTTTCCATCGCCGTAATGAGCTTTGTAATCGTTGCGGGATGGTCGGACCTGTTCAAAGTCAACTGGACCTGGTACACGCTGATCGGCGTGACATCGTCGCTGCTGATGAACCGCTTGCTGGTCTGGATCAAAAAACCGGAGATAAAAACCGGAGCATAGTTAAAAAATTATTTTTATCGCGGCGGAGGTCGGCGGCAAAAAATATAAATAGTTTGATAGTAAACTTTAAAATAAATATATTCCCGTCATAAATATCGATGAAAGGTTCGGCATGATGAAAGTTGCATTAGTCGGTTGCGGGAGGATATCCAAACGCCACATTGAAGCGATCAGCGAAACAAAAGGCATTGAAGTGGCCCTGGTCTGCGATATTATTGAAGACCGCGCAAAGGAATTGGCGAAAAAGCTATCGGTACCCTATGTCTGTGACTACCGGAAGATCCGCAATGTGGATGTGATATCCGTATTGACGCCCTCGGGCGACCATCCGCGCCATGGAGCCGAGATCGCGGAAACGACCGATGCTCCGTATATCGTTTGCGAAAAACCCATCAGCCTGACCGTGCGCGAGGCAGACGAGCTTTTTAAGCGTGTCGACAAGGCGGGCAAGGTCCTGCTGCCCGTATATCAAAACCGTTATAATCCGCTGATAGTCATGGTTAAAGAACTAATAGACTCCGGCAGGCTCGGAAAGGTCTATCAGTTTATCTGTAACGCATTGTGGAACAGGGATGACAACTATTTTAAGAACGGCTGGCACGGGACCCGGGCTCAGGACGGAGGCGTGCTGTACACGCAGGCCAGCCATTATGTCGATATGCTGCATTACTTTTTCGGTGAACTTGCCAGCGGCAAGGGGCAGGGAGGATTTTTGCGCGGCATGGAGGTCTTTGACACCGTTTCTGCCGTCATGCGTTTTCAATCCGGTGCGGTCGGGTCCCTGAATGCAACAGTGAGCGTGTACCGTCAGAACTATGAAACGGAATTTACGCTGATCGCCGAAAAAGGAACGGTCCGGCTGGCCGGCACCAATCTGAATCATATTACGCACTGGGATGTGGAAGGGATGGAAAAACCGGGCCTGGATTTTCATCTGGATCATATTTACGGCAAGGGACACAACACGATGTATGAATATATCGCTGCCGGGAAGTGGGAAATGTTCCCCTCCCGCGAGGATGTGCTTTCGGGTATTCATTTAATGGAAAAACTGAGCTATTAAGAGGTTTTTATGGAATTCTGCGATCTGCACCGTCAGTATCTGCAATATCAGTCCGAGATCGATACGGCCATTGCCGGCGTGATCCGCGACACATCCTTCATTAACGGTCCCGATATTGCCGCACTGGAATCCGAACTTGCCGCCTTCTGTAAGGCGGAACATGCCGTTGCCTGCAGTTCGGGATCGGATGCCATTTCGCTTGCGCTGATGGCTTTGGATGTGCAGCCGGGAGATGAGGTTCTGTGCCCGGCCTTTACCTTTATTGCTACGGGAACCATGATCAGCATTGTCGGCGCCGTTCCGGTATTTGTCGATGCGGAACCCCGGACCTTCAATATCGATCCCGAAAAACTGGAAGCAAAGATCGGTCCCCGTACCAAAGGGATTATCGCCGTTTCGCTCTTTGGGCAGTGCGCCGATTTCGATGCGATCCGGAAGGTCGCCGACAAACACGGCCTCTGGGTCCTTGAAGACGGGGCACAGTCTTTCGGCGCGACCTATAAAGGCAAATATTCCTGTGCGCTGACCGGGATCGCCACCACCAGTTTTTTTCCGGCCAAGCCCTTGGGTTGCTACGGTGACGGCGGTGCGATCTTTACGGACAATGCGGCGCTCGCCGAAAAACTGCGCATGCTCCGCAATCACGGCCAGGAAAAACGTTATCATCATAAAATGATCGGGGTAAACGCCCGGATGGATACCCTGCAGGCAGCCATCCTGCGCGTAAAACTGCGGCATTTTCAAGAAGAGATCCCCGAACGCCGCCGCGTTGCGGATGCTTACACCCGGGCATTGAAAGGTATCGTCAATACGCCGGAAGTTCCGGAATACAATACTTCGGTATGGGCGCAATATACCATCCGCGTGAAGGAGCGCGAATCCCTGCGCGAACATTTAAGGACCAAAGGCATCCCGACCGCCGTGCATTATCCGATGCCCCTGCCTTCGCAGGAAGCTTTCCGATCATTGCAGCAGGGTGAGGATTTCCCGGTATCGAACCGTCTTGCCAAAACGGTGATGTCGCTGCCGATGCATCCTTATCTGAGCGCAGCGGAGATCGGCCTGATTACACAAAGCATAAAGGAATACCTGCATGCCTGATTATTTTGTACACGAAAGCGCATACGCGGATGCCGGCGCAAAGATCGGCAAGGGGACCCGGATCTGGCACTTTTCCCATATTATGTCCGGAGCAGTCATCGGGGAACGCTGTTCCATCGGCCAGAACGTGAATATCGGGTCTAAAGCGATCGTCGGCAACGGTGTCAAGATCCAGAATAATGTCTCGGTCTACGATTCCGTGCTCATTGAGGATGATGTCTTTTGCGGCCCCAGCTGCGTATTTACCAATGTCGTCAATCCGCGTGCTTTTATCGAGCGCAAAAGCGAATACAAGATCACGCACATCAAAAAAGGCGCGTCCATCGGCGCAAATGCCACGATTGTCTGCGGAGTAACGCTTGGAGAGTACTGTTTTGTCGGCGCCGGCGCCGTGGTGACCCGCGATGTTTCGCCCTATGCCCTGGTGGCCGGAGTCCCGGCCCGTCAAAAAGGCTGGGTCAGCAGGGCGGGGGAGATCCTCGGCGAAGATCTGCGTTGTCCGGCTACCGGCGAAAGGTACGAAATCCGGGACGGGCAGTTAACCCCGCTTTAATCCTTAGCTTTCCTCTTCCGTTTTCTCCGTTTCCTGCATTTTGCGCCATTTGCTTTATTCTTGAATTCCTCATATTTATTTATCATATTTCACTTGGAATACAGCTCATGGGGAGGGGAGTATCGGGAAGCACAAACGGATCATATCTTTAGATTTTATGCGCGGACTGGCCATTGCCGGAGTCCTGATCTCGCACAATCTTATCCTGGATGTCTGGTACGGACGGCAAGCCTTTCAAATTGTCCCGCCCTGGATCATCGGACTGCTTTTCCCGCTGCTGATCATTTTTACCTGGGCGGGCAGTTTTGTGCTGATCAGCGGCATCAGCACCGCGTATACGGCATTCCGGCGTTTTGATAACGGTGTACCCGCAAAAAAAATTATCAGCCCCATTTTGATCAACGGTATTGCACTTTTGCTGCTGGATCCGCTGCGCACGCTGGTATTCAGCCGGCCGCATCTGTTCCGCGGCGAAATGACCCATTCCATATTTTCGAAGCTGATCATGACCGGAGAATGGGGGCTGCCTTCTCCGGAGCGTCTGTACCTGATCGGCGCCCTGCCCATGATCGGACTGAGCGGCTGCGTGGCGGCCCTGCTGGTCTGGCTGCTTTTCCGCAAGGACCGGGAAAGCCGTTTTGAGCGGAACCTGGGCATTCTCTTTGTCGCCGGCTTCGTGTTCTCCCTGGTCTCGATCCCGCTTTCCTACACGATGGAACCGCTGATTGACCGGATGCTGAGCGTGGATAACCCGCACTACATCGCGGCCTACCTCCTGCGCATCCTGGGGAGCGCCCAGCTCTCCTTCTTCCCGATGGGCTGCTACGTCTTTTTCGGCGTGGCCTACGGCATGCTGCTGGCCTCCGGGAAGGCGCCGGCCTACGTGGACGGGATGCTGAAACGTTTCGGAAACCTCTTCTTCATCGCCACGGCGGTCTCGATCCCCGTGACCTTCCTCTTTACGAAAAATCCCATCCGCTTCCTGGGGAACATCGATATCTATTCGCCGACCATCATCTATTTCAGCCTGGGCTGCATCACCTATATCTTTAAGGCGCTGGTAAAGCACGTCGAATTCGGGGAGATCGAGAAACGCCGCCGCTTTGCCGAACGGACCCGCTGGCTCCGCCGTTTCGGCATTCTGACACTGACCCTTTATATTGTTGATGCGGTTCCCGGCATGTTTGCCGGCGAATGGTTTCACCACCTTTTTGGGGGCAAGGCCTTGTGGGCGCCCTTAACGGAAGGCCGGGATGCCTTTATGACCAATCCCTTTGCCATTATTGTTTTTGTCGCTCTGATGTTCGCTTTTTGGTTCTTGATGATATCGCTGTGGGAAAAAAGCAATTTTGCGGGAAGCTTTGAATGGCTGATGGTGAAAATTAGCGGCCTGTTCCGGAAAGAATCTTCCCGGCGTCTGGATCTTCGGAATAATCTTTACGAGGACGAGACGGAGGGAGGGGGGACCTGAGCATCGGGGAAAGTGCGGCAGACAGAAAAACCAATTTATGATCTAACAGCCTTCTTAGACGAGTTGTGTGGCTTTACCCAGAAGAGGATTGCGGGGATGGGCTGCCAAACTCTTGCTATTGGGGTTTGGCTTTTCCCATTTTTTTAAAATTTGCAATCATGTTACGGCTGTGTTATTTTTTGGTTTGCGTACAACGTTCCGCGGTTATATGAAGTTTTTGCGTAGCAAAAATGTGGCGAAGCCCAAGCCAAAGGAGCCGCATATATTTGCTGTTAGATGCTGTATGTCAATTGGGCTTACAAGCCTTAAAAATCATACCCTTTGTAACAATATATCCCTTAATGGGAATCCAAAATGCTTTATAATAATTGAAAGAGATATCAATAAAACCTGATTCTTTTAAAAGATTACGGATATTCTTCTCATCATAAAGTTGAAACCCAATTTTCTTTATATCTTTTGTATGATCTTGGCCGTCTTCCAAATTAAAAGCCATTTCTATTACAATCCTTCCTCCCGGTTTTAGAACACGATAAATCTCTAACAAGGCGTTTTCAATATTCTCCCAAAAGAAAAATGATTCAATACTAATGATGACTGAAAATGAATCATCACTCCAAGGTAATGATAGAATGTTTCCTTCTATAAGTTCTAGTTTTTTTTCATCAAGCAATTTACTGTTTATCTCTTTTGCTAATTCAACCATATCTGGTGAAATATCCAATCCGGCAATATGTTTTATATGTTTTGCATATTTATTAATAAACATTCCAGAACCAAACCCGATTTCAAGCAATTCATCAGATTCTGTTAATTCAGCAACTGAAGCTGTATTTTTATAAAAATCCTTATGACCAAAAGCAAATCCTTTTGCCAGTATTTTCCCCAGTTTTCCTGTAGGTTTACCAAATTGAGTCATAAGAATCTCCATTTATCAAAACGGTTAAGGCTATGTGCCGTTTTAATGGTATATAGCCTGTGTTATCGGTTTGATTTTGGAGTTTTTCATTTGTCTATATAATCCTTTTTCAAAATGTTTGAAGATG
>Ga0265293_10000348_pt1 | contig 111762 bp, 111 predicted proteins | sample Munlanlewell138R_FD_192505 | JGI IMG/M metagenome (GOLD analysis project Ga0265293, IMG submission 192505) | Leachate microbial communities from a municipal landfill in Southern Ontario, Canada - Leachate well 138R | ecosystem: Engineered > Solid waste > Landfill > Unclassified | place... | reverse complement strand
CTCCGGCGGCATGAAAGCCGCGGTGCTGGCCGATGTGATTCAAAGTTTTATTCTCTACTTCGGCGCCATTATTTCCATCGTCTTTATTACCGTTCAGCTTAAAGGCTTCAGCTGGTTTCCGGCGCAGTGGGCGCCGACCTGGGATCCGCCGGTCATCTGGTTCGACACTAAAGCGCGCGTCACTTTCGCCGGCGCCGGCATGATGATGTTTTTCTGGTACATCTGCACCGCCGGTTCTGATCAGGTTGCCGTTCAGCGCTACTTGGCGACGAAAGACCTGAAAGCCGCCCGTTCCGCATTTAACGTCAACATCATCGCTGCGGCACTCGTCATTATCCTGCTCGGTATTCTTGGCTTTGCGCTCTACGGTTATTTTCAGGCGTGTCCGCATAAACTGGCGGACGGGATGAACATCCGTGTGGATGCCGACCGGATCTTCCCGCACTTCATCGTCAGCGGCCTGCCGCCGGGCATCAGCGGACTCATTGTGGCCGGTTTAATGGCCGCGGCACTCTCCAGTCTGTCCGCCGGACTCAACTCAACCTGCGCCGTAGTCACAGTGGACTTTCTTGACCGGTTCAGCCGGAAAAAACTGGCGGAGAAAAAGCATGTTCACCGTGCGCGGCTCGTATCCCTCAGTATCGGCGTTCTTGTCGTGCTGATGAGTCTGTTAATGAATCGTGTGCCGGGAAACTTCACCGAAGTGATCAACAAGATTGCCAACCTGATGGTGGCGCCGCTGTTTTTATTATTTTTCATGGCCATCTTCGTTCCGTTTGCCAATGCGATCGGCACCTGGATCGGTGCAGCCGTCAGTGTAGCGGCGGCAGTGGCCATCGCCTTTTTCAGCATCTTCGGACTGAGCTTTCTGTGGATCCTGCCGTGCTCGCTGGCTTCCGGAATTATTGCCGGTGTCATCATCAGCCTCCTCACCGGCGGGAAAAAGAAAACTGCATAAAAGGAGTATGTAATGAAACAATGGGGTCGGTTATTGGCTGGCGTCATAGTACTCTGTGTAGAAAATTTATTCGGTTTCCGGGTGTCTCTTGATCTTGCAGTCCCGCCGGCGTTGGTCGGCGGGCAGCCGATGCCGGCCGGTACGGGCTATGGTGTAATCAGCACGGAAGATGGGCAGGCCACCGGAACAGCCAATGTTTTCGGAAACGGGCCGTATGACCTGTTTGTCGGCCTGCGTAATCTGTATCCGTTCGAACGGTTTAATCAAAACAATGTCCCGGTGTACGGCGCGCGCCGGACGATCACGTCGCCGAATGCCAATGGGTATGTTTTTGAAAATTCCACCGGTGATATTTTTGCCTTGGTCTATTCGGGCGAAATGATTTATTTGCGAAAATTTAATAAAACAACATTAAGCTTTGTTGCATTCTCGCAGTCTGCAGCTGCCGGTTTTTCCGGCGGTGGCAATGTTACTGGTTACATTGGTACAAATGGAAAAGTTCATGTCTATTATACTCGTGCAAATACGGAAACGTATGAACCGAATCCGAATTCTCATAAAGTGGACTACCGGCCGTTCACCGGCGCCGGTTTCTGGACCGGCGGTTTTGGTTATGACCAGCTTTATTACATTCGCTTTTCTTCAACTAATTTAGCGAATAGAGAAGTTCACCAGCGCGTTGGTACCGGAGCCGAAGGCTATGATTATCTTTTTAGCTGTCCGGGACAAACGATGGCGTCATACGGCACCGGGACATTGTCGAACGTTTTAATCGGCGCGAATAAACTGGGCGTATTTCGACGCTTCCAGCATAATTCTGCCGGATTGCCGAACGGTGTTTCATTCGCACTGGATAGCGCTGAAGAACCGGTTTTTCTGCGTCATCCGGTGGTGAATCCCAACCCGGCTTCAATCCGGAATCCGGTGAACGGACTTTCGGATTTGATTGTTTCCGACAGCTCGCGCTACTGGCATTATCAATTAAAACGGCTGGAAAACGGCAGTCCGGTATACGGCACGCGTTCACCGGTGCTGTGTGCTTCCGGAAATATAATTTGCGGTGCATTGCCGGTCATTTCACCCGGTGATATTGATGGCGACGGACGGATCGACTTTATCGCCGGTAACGATGCCGGCGAACTGCTGTTTATCCGTAACATCGGTTACGCCGGTGCGCCGGCGTTTGCCAATCCGGTCGCAATTTCTGTTAACGGCCGGCCGTTTCATGAGCGCGCCGGCTATTCCGGTTCGATCCAAGGACCCGGCGAAGCAAGCTGGGGGTATACCTGTCCGACACTCTTCGACTGGAACGGCGACGGTAAACTTGATATTGTGATGAACACCATCCGAGGCAATCTGATGGTGCTGCTGCAAATTGACGGCGCCGCAAATCCGCCGCAGTTTTCCGAAGCAAAACCGTTGTTTTGCGACAGTCTGGATCTGCATCTAAGCTGGCGGACTCAACCCGGGGTTACCACCTGGGGCGGAACAACCGTTCCATGCATTATCGCCAACGATGAAAACAACGAATTCCGCTGTTTTTACCGGATCGATAATCAAAACGTAATGCGCGGCGATGTTCTAAAACTGAACAACGGCACCGCGATTCGCGCGCACGATCAACGCTACAGTGGACAATGGGGACGTTCAAAACTTGTTCCGGTGGACTGGAATCGCGACGGGGTAATCGATTTAATTGTAGGTACAGGACGCGCTCAGTCTATTCCGGGCATCGGCGGAATTCCCGATGGCAGCCTCACGGGTGATGACCGGCAGTCGGCCGTATTGTTCCTGCGCAACACCGGCAGTAACAGCAGCCCAAAATTTGCATGGCCGGCGCGGATTACCTATAACGGTGAACCGATCCGGCTCGGAACACACAGCTGTTCACCGGCGGCAGTAGATCTTGACTCGGGGAATTTTGATCTGATTGTTGGCGAAGAACGCGGCGCTCTGATTTATTATGATCGCGCCGGTCTGGGATATTAGAGTGATTCCGTTTTACTTTACCGCATCCGAAATTGCGGTTATCGTCCGCGACTGCAATTTAGGGATTCGATATTTTGAAGGCGCGTCCGGTGGGCGTGCAACGATGAGTGGGCAAATTAAAATGAAAAATTTTATTCGGTTATATCCGCGATATCCGTGATTAACCGACAGCAATCGCTTCAATTTCGATAAGAACATCTTTCGGAAGCTGCGAAACTTCCACGGTGGAACGCGCCGGTGAATGATGTTTGTTGAAGTATTCGGCATAGATTTTGTTCATTGCCGGAAAGTCATTCATATCTGTAAGAAAGACAGTGGTTTTTACAACGCTGGAAAAATTTTCACCGGCAGCCATAAGAACAGCATTCAGATTCGCCAGTACCTGTTTGGTTTGTGCTTCAATGCCGTCGGGAATAGTATTGTCTGCCGGATTCACCGGAATCTGTCCGGAGCAGAAAATTAAATTTCCGGCGCGTACGGCTTGTGAGTAGGGGCCGATCGGCGCCGGCGCGGTTTCAGTGAGAAGTATCTCTTTTTTCATGCTGCTATCATCTTTATGTTGATGGTGCTTGTACCGGAGTTTTTCTCTAAAAGTGTTATACATCCAGAATTAATTCACTGTCGAGCATGGTTTTATTTTCAAAAATAAATCGACCGGTGAAAAATTGTCCGGCGAGGAGATATGGATACCAGACCGGATCGTCGGCCCACATGTTGTGCCACGGCAGGTCATTCACCGCAAACCACACAGGAACGGCTTCGTCGGTTTCAGTCGGCGTACCGGAAAATTCTTCGGCACGGAACACTTCGCCGTGAATGGAGTGTCCGCTGGTAAATTGAAACATCAGGGTTCCGGCGTGCACTGGATGATGCGGCGTGATGCAAAGTTCTTCCTGCGTTTCGCGGATCGCACATTCAAGCGGTGTTTCACCGGCCTCAATGCGTCCGCCGGGTGCATTATAATATCCGGCGCCGAAGCCGCGTTTTTTATGAATCAGCAGTATTTGTTCACGCTGAATAATAAACATCAGCGTCGCTTTTTCTTTCGGATTCCATCGGTTCCAGTCAACGTCAGAAACTTTTTTCATATTTAAACCTGTTGGGGTTCACAATTCAGTGTTCAGAGTTTTTATGGTTTTAATATAAGTCGAATTTACCGAGAATGCCGGCGAGTCCGCCGTTATTGAGTTCTTTTTTCCATTCGGGTTTAAGTCCGACTTTTTTCAAAAGCTGCCGGTCGCCGGCATAAATATACGCGGTGCATCCGGTACAGCGCTGTTTGAGGAAGTCACCGAACTCTTTCATTAACATTTCGGCGGACTCGCGATCGCCCAGCCGCACACCGTAGGGTGGATTGACAACAATGATCGAGTTCTCAATTTTTGGAATGTCCTGAAAGCGTTTTTCTTCAACGCGATAATTTCCGGCGCAGCCCGGAATATTATTCAGATTCGTTTTGGTTGCGCTTACGGCGGTGCGGTTCATATCGCTGCCGGCAATTTTTCCGGCGGGCAGGGGGCGCAGTTGTTTACCGGCGCCGGTTTTTATTTTTTTCCAGACGTCCGCTTGAAAATCCGGCAGCAGTTCAAAGCCGAATTTTCGGCGCAGATATCCCGACGGGATTCTGCAATGATGCATCGCGGCTTCACACAGCAGTGTTCCGGCGCCGCACATTGGATCAATCAGCGGGCGTTCGCCGTCCCAGCCGGAAAGCCGGATGATGGCAGCAGCCAGAGTTTCCTGCATCGGCGCTTCAACGCTTCTGGTACGATAGCCGCGCTTATGCAGCGAGCCGCCGGAAAGTTCAATGCTCAGCGTGGCACGGTTATTGCGAACAAAAAGATGAATGCCCAGATCCGGCGATTGTACATCAACCGACGGACGCTCACCGGTTTTCTGCCGGAAATAATCACAGACGGCGTCTTTTACTTTCAGCGCAGCGTATTGCGAATGGTTGAGTGCCGGTGTATTAGAGGTTGATGCGTTTACGGCGAATGTATTGCGCGGTGAGATGAATTTATTCCATTCAATTTTCAATGCGGTTTGGTACAGATACCGATCGCTGTGGCAGTCAAATGTAACCAGCGGTGCCAATACGCGAACGATGAGTCGCGAGGTATAAATGATGCGGTATAAATTTTCTGCTGACGCTTCAAAATGAATTCCTCGAAACGCCGGTTTAACGTCTTTTGCGCCGAGTTCTCTCAATTCCGCTTCAGTGATCTCTTCAAATCCGGCGGCAATCTGAGCGAAGTATTGATTTCTCTGTTGATATTGAAACATCCGTTGAGGATACCACGGAAAACACAGATTACACTGAAATTATATATCCGTTTACATCCGTGCTATCCGCGGTTAAATTGAACAACAAAATGAACAAACGATACAAAATTACGGTGGCTTACGACGGCACGAATTATTCCGGCTGGCAGGTTCAGCCTGGAAAAACCACGATTCAGGGCGAAGTCGAACGCGCGATTGGACAGCTGACCGGTAAACGTCTCCGTATTCATCATTCCGGCCGCACCGACGCCGGTGTACATGCAAAAGGACAGGTTGTACATTTTGATCTGAACAAGCCGGTGGACACCGGACGTTTTATGAACGGACTGAATGCGCAGCTTCCGCCGGATATCCGGATTATGGAAATGGAGCGCGTTTCGCCGGATTTTAATGCGCGCTACGATGCTGCCAGCAAAGAGTACCGTTATTTCATCTGGAACGGACAGGCTGTGCCGCCGAAGTTGCGGCTTTACCGTTTACACGAGCGTCGAAAATTAAATATCGGCGCCATGCGAACAGCGGCGCAGCAGCTCATAGGCAAACACGACTTTGCCGCATTCACAGCTAATCCGCGCCGTGAAATTGAAGGCACTGTGAAAACGGTTCGCGAAATTGAAATCCGGCGGACACGGGAAGGTGATTTAATGATTCGCGTAACCGGCGCAGGATTTCTGTATAAAATGGTACGCAGCATCGTGGGATTTTTATTGCGCGTTGGAATCGGTGAATTGCAACCCAACGATGCCGAACGGTTTCTCACCGCCGGAAAACGTACCAACGAAATCCCTACCGTCAAAGCGCTCGGACTCTTTTTGTGGAGAGTTGATTATTAGAGTGTAGCCATGGCTGCGACAATGTAAAAAACGTGTTGAATCAGTGGTTCTACAGCAATGTACAATTTATAAATTCATTACGGATCTTCGATTCGAATCACGGTCGCAATAAAAATTAAAATCATCGAATGCTATGTGGAGGCTGGATTTTCCGGTCAATCGTTTTTAAAGAGAGCGAGATAAAAAAAAGCCGCTTTCGAATGAAAGCGGCTTTTCTGTGATAACTGAACAACTGAATTATTTATTGTCCATTGCATTAACAACCAGACCGTCACCATACACCAGGCTTTCAATGGAAATGCCGAAGAAAGTATTATAGTATGTGAGTCCGTGGTTTCTACCACTGGCTGGTGTCCGCAGGGAGCCGCAACCCGTGAGGGAAAAAAGCAGAGCACTAACAGCAGCAATCATTACGATTTTTTTCATGGAACCTCCTATTACAGGGAGTTGGTTAATCTCTCCCCGATTTATATAAGTATCTTATAAAACATTTAATATATTCTTCAATTGAATTTTTATTTGATTTATCGCGTGTGTTTCTTGCATTTTCAGGTACTATTCGTTAGATTTATTTTTTATTTTAATTAAGAAAAACATCATGTCAAAAATTGAAATTATGCCGTCGATTCTGGCTGCGGATATAGGCAACCTTGAAGCTGCCGTGCGGATGTGTGAAACATGCGGTGCCGATCAGATTCATGTTGATGTAATGGATGGCGTTTTTGTACCGAATATCAGCATGGGGCCTGCGATAGTTGAAATGGCTGACCGTGTAACGGATCTGCCGCTGGATGTCCATTTGATGCTGCTTCGCCCGCAGAATTATGTAGATGCGTTTATTAAAGCCGGTGCAGACTCGTTGATGATTCATATCGAAGCAGAATGCGATGCTGAAACAACACTGAAAAAAATCCGCGATCTCGGATGCAAAAGTGGACTCACTCTGAGCCCGGACACACAGGTTGATGCAGTACTGCCATTTCTTGAAAAAGGATTAGTGGATGAGGTGCTGGTAATGTCGGTCCATCCCGGATTCGGCGGGCAGAGTTATATCGCAGCGGTGGAAAATAAAGTTGCGGATGTCCGCCGGCGTTTTCCTGAAATTCTGATTTCGATTGACGGCGGTATTGATCTTAACACTGTTAAGCCGGCAGCGGCACACGGTGCTAATCTGTTTGTGGCAGGGACATCGCTGTTTAAAGCGCCGGATATGAAAGCGGCCATTTTACAAATGCGCACGAATGCAGAGAACGTCTATTGTTCCGCGATCTAAAATACATTATGGCTAATCTTTCACATATTCGTAATTTTTCGATTATCGCTCACATCGACCATGGCAAATCGACACTGGCCGACCGCATCCTGCAACTCACCGGTGCAATTGAGGAGCGTAAAATGAAAGAGCAGGTGCTTGATGCAATGGATCTGGAGCGCGAGCGCGGGATCACCATTAAAGCGCATCCGGTGTCGATGCCGTATAAAGCGCAAGACGGGAAAACCTATCTGTTTAATCTAATCGACACACCCGGACATGTTGACTTTTCATATGAAGTGTCACGCAGTCTGCAGGCGTGTGAAGGTGCAATTCTTGTTGTCGATGCGGCACAGGGCGTTGAAGCGCAGACGGTGTCAAACGCATTTCTGGCCGCGGATCAGCATCTGACAATCGTGCCGGTGCTAAATAAGATCGAGCTGCCGAATGCACGGCCGAAAGAGGTTGCACAGCAGATTGAGGATCTGTTGGCGATTGATGTGAGCGAGTGCATTGCTGTCAGCGCCAAAACCGGCGAGGGGATTGAAAACGTTTTAGAGGCAATTGTTGCCCGAATTCCGGCGCCAAAGCCACCGGCGGATCATTCAACGCGCGGTCTGGTATTCGATTCAAAGTATGATGCATTTCGTGGCGTAGTCGTTTACCTGCGTCTGTTCAGCGGAAGCCTGAAGCCCGGTGAAAAAGTCCATATGATGGGAACAGGGCAGGAGTACGAAATTAAAGAAGTCGGCGTATTCACGCCCGATCCGGAAATTCGTAAAGAACTGGTCGAGGGCAGCGTTGGTTATGTGATTGCCAATATTAAGGATTCCGCGGAAATTCAAATCGGCGATACCATGACATCAGCGAAATATCCGGCAGATAAAGCACTGCCGGGTTTCAAGGAGATTCATCCGATGGTCTTCGCCGGAATTTATCCAATCGAAACCAGCGATTATGAAAAGCTCGGTAAGAGTTTGGATAAACTGCGGTTGAATGATGCGGCGTTGACCTATCAGGCGGAGTCATCTGTCGCGCTCGGATTCGGATTCCGGTGCGGTTTTCTCGGACTGCTTCACATGGAAATTGTGCAGGAACGTTTGCGGCGCGAATTTGATTTAGACATCATTGCGTCATATCCGAATGTCATCTACCGCATTCTTTTGAAAGATAGCGAGTTGCTGGAAATTGATAATCCGACACTGTTGCCGGATCCGGCGTTGATTGAAAACATGGAAGAGCCGTTCATTAAAGCAACCATTATTACGCCGACATCCTGCATGGGCGATATGATGCAGCTTGTGATGGAAAAACGCGGCGACATCACACATACCGACTCAATCGATTCACAACGCGTGATGCTGACATGTGATCTGCCGCTGAATGAAGTTTTGGTTGATTTTTATGACCGGCTGAAAAGCATCAGCCGCGGTTATGCATCGATGGACTATGAATATTCCGATTACCGGATGTCCGATCTTGTCAAAATGGACATCATGATTCACAGCGAACCGGTTGATGCATTTTCAAGTATCGTACATCGCTCAAAGGCAATTTCGCGCGGACGGCAAATGTGTGAATCGTTGAAAGATGTCATTCCGCGTCAGGCGTTTCCGGTGGCGATCCAGGCGGCGCTCGGTGGAAAAATTATCGCACGCGAAACGATTAAAGCGTACCGCAAAGATGTGACGGCTAAATGTTACGGCGGCGATATTTCACGCAAACGCAAACTGCTCGAACGGCAGAAAGAGGGCAAGAAAAAACTGAAGAGTATTGGTAAAGTCAGCATCCCGCAGGAAGCGTTTATTGCCGTACTAAAAACAAAACAGGAATGAGTCCGATGAATTTTTTTAAAGTCCGCAAAGCGCGTAAAGCATTGAAAGAAATCCTGCATTACTGCCGGCATCAGCGCAACATGCACGAAGATAGTCTCGCGCCGGAAAAAATTGCGGCACTGAAAATTCTTGAAACTACAGGGAAAAAAGCACGCAGGGAAGGGGATATCAGCAAAATGAGTGCTGCCGGCGATGCCATTGTAGTCGCATGCGGCAAAATAATACCGTCGAAAAAACATAAAAAAATCCGCGAGAACGTTGAAGTGCTTTTCGTTGCCATTGCCGCCGCGATGGGAATTCGCGCCTACTTTTTTCAACCGTTTAAAATTCCGACCGGCTCCATGCAGCCGACGCTTTACGGAATCACATTAAAAAATGAACCGACAATCAAAGCATCCAATCCTGTCGTGCGCATTGCTAACTTTGTGCTGTTCGGTGAACGCGTAAAAACAGTGACCGTCAAGGCATACGGACGGATTCAGCTTGAGCAGGATATGTACGGAAATTACCGTTATTATGGACAAACCAGCGATACATCCGGCAATAACACCTTCATTTATATCGGCGGTATAAAACACAAAATTCCTAATAGCATGATGGAAATGGTGAATGAGCAGGCGCGCATTGGAAAAGTTTTTCGCGCTGGCGATGTCATCGCGAGTAAAGTCATGAAAAGCGGCGATTATATTCTCGTCAATCGCATGAAATATAATTTTATACGGCCGAGGCGAGGGGACATTGCTGTGTTTGACACGCGTGAACTGACATATCCCCAGGTTCGCAAAGACGCCTATTACATTAAGCGCCTTGTCGGCATGCCGGGAGAAACACTCAATATTCTTCCGAAATATCTTTATGTGAACGGTGAAAAACTGAACGATCCTAAATTTGAAAAAATTTTCAATGCGCCGAATTATAACGGATATCAACTGGCGATGTCAGCGCCGCAACGGCCACCGTTATTGCGTCCAGAGGATTCGATTATGCTGAAGAGCGATGAATATTTATTTTTTGGCGACAACACTGACAACAGTTTAGACGGACGATATTTCGGCGCTGTAAACCGGCGTCAAGTCATGGGTCCGGCGTTCTTTGTTTGCTGGCCGTTAGATCGTGCCGGATTTGCTGAAACCGACCACTAGATGTTTAGTCCCACAGTGTGCTGGAGTGATGTATAACGAGCTCCGGAGGGCTGAATTATGGGACAGATAGTACACGGATGCGCCCGTACGACTGAGGCGGTGCGTCGAACGATACAACATCGTCAAGAGAGCCTGAATGTTCTGGCGCGCCGGCACGGTATTAACCCGAAAACCGTAGCGAAGTGGCGACAGCGCACAACACAGTACAGGATGCCCCGATGGGGCCCGGGCATCCTCGGTCAACGGTGCTGAGCAAGAGGAAGAAGCCGCTTGCGTCGCTTTTCGGCAACACACGCTGCTTCCTCTCGATGATTGTCTTTACAGCCTGCAGACCGCCATACCTCATTTAACACGCTCCTCTCTGCATCGTTGCTACCAACGCCATGGGATTAGCCGGCTGCCGGATACCAAAGATCCTCAGAGCAAACGGAAATTCAAAACCTGTCCGATCGGGTTTTTCCATATCGACATCGCTGAGGTCCGCACGGAAGAAGGCAGGTTATATATGTTTGCTGCCATTGACCGCACGTCAAAATTTACTGTTGTTCAGCTTCACGAAAAGGCAGCCCGGCGAATTGCCGCCGACTTTCTTCAAGAGCTCATCCGGGCCGTTCCTTATACTATCCACACCGTATTAACGGATAACGGAACCCGGTTTACCTCGCCGGGTAACCGACGTATCAAGCAGGCAATGGATTGCGGGAGTCTTTTTCGCGCACATGCCTTTGAACCGGCTTGCGCCCGAAACAATGTAGATCACCGGCTGACCCAACCCAACCATCCCTGGACAAACGGACAGGTTGAGCGGATGAACCGGACGTTGAAAGGGGCGACGGTGAAGCGTTATCACTATGGAGCCCATGATCAGCTGAAAGAACACATACAGACCTTTTTGATGGCCTATAATTTCGCCAAACGGCTCAAAGCATTATGGTCTTACGCCATACGAATATATCTGTAAAATCCGGACTTCTGCTCCGGATCGCTTTAAGTTTGATCCGTTCCACCACACTGTGGGACTAAACATCTAATAATGCTGGTTGCATATATCCTATCGTTTCTTATAACAATTGGTCAAAATTTATCTTTATCTAAATTTAACGTCGCATAATATATCTTATGTCTAATTATAGCCGGGAACCGCCACAATATACAGTGTTTTGTGGGTTTCCTGTGGATAAGTGACCGCTTGTATAGAGTTATCCACAGCACCTCAATTTATACAGAATCTAAACAGGAAAATAGGGTTTCCGGTGAGGTCGCGCATGATTTTATGACTTTTTTTACTTCATTGCCGCGCCGCCGGAAACCGGTAAATTTTTAATCGTCCGGACGAACAATTTCAGTCCGCGGCGGGATCCATATTCTGCCGGTTTCCAGCCATACATCTTTGCCGATATAGACCATGGCGTTATCCAGCCAGGCGCCTTCGGGCGGTGCCCGGTAAACGGCACGCGGATTATAAACCGCTATCGATTTGCTTTTTTAAGTCCTGCACCCGCCGCTGAGCAGCAGCAACGCCGTCAGGATTATCAGGATGTTCTTTGATTTTTGCATTGTCCGCTTTCCGTTTATCGCGCCGGTCAAGCAGCAGCCCGGCGATGCCGATCACCGTCGCAACCAGGACTCCGGCAAACCAGTCCATTATTCCGCCTTGGATTCGTCGAGTGCTTCGCGCATTTTAGCCATGAGCGGCAGCAGCAGCTGGTCGTCGATTTCGTTTTTTGTTTTGCGGACGTGTTTTTCCACGGCGGCAATGGCGAAATAAAACGCCGAGCGCACGTGTGCCGGTTTGAGCCGCGCAAAGAGTGAATCAATGACAGTCAGCAGTATTTTTTTCATACGGTTTACTCCTTGTGAATTTTGGTATTGGTGATGTGTTCGTTGACCCGTTCCTCAAGCCGGCGGTGCGTGGTCCAGAAGTCGCGCATATCCGAGCGAATGCCGGAAAGCAGATAAACGCCGATAGTGCCGAAACCGGTAAAAAGAAGGCCGAACAGTGATAAAATCGCTTCCACGCTCATTAACTGACTGCCTTTCTCACTTGCTTCGGCAGGGCTTTGAGTCGCGGCAAAAAGAGCCAGACGGCGCCGGCGGCAGCGGCAATCAGAATGATGCGCCCTGCTCCGTTCATACCGTTAAACCAGCTTTTCAGTTTTTCCCAGCGCAGAACACGCGCCATGGTATCGACACCGGCGTTAAAGTCATACCCGGACGCAACCAGTCCCAGCTGTTTACGCGCTTCGGGCGTCAGTTTTGAGTATTCGTCCCATGAGAGGCCGAATTGTGCAGCATAGGCGTCGCGCACGGTAATGACCTGCGCTTCGGTTAAATTGCCGAGCACTTTCGTGCCGTATTTCTCAAGTGCAATCTCTTCAATGGATCTCACAGCTCAACTCCAAACCGCCGGAAATATTCCACGACGGCATTGATCATCTCTTCGGCTTTGTCCGGGTCGGTTTTTGCGGTTTCGCGAATAAGTTGAATTTGACGAAATAAATAATTTTCCGGCGCGGTGCGATGCCGCGTCAACCGGTGCAGTTTATACGCCTCAAAAAATGCGTTCCGGTTTAACGCCGTTGCCAGGTGGCAGAGTTGCGCGGGTGTCAGTTTTTTCAAAGCCACTTCAACCGCATCTATCTGCTGATACAGCACTCGCATGAACTCCAGCCGCTGGACGGTTAACTCCATCACAGAAAGTTCAATGCCGGGCAGGATTTCAGTACCCCCCTGCCCGCCGGCAACCGCCGCAATCAATGCACATATAGCGGCGAGACGCTTCATTATTGCGCTTTCAGTTTGAGCAGTTCGCCTTTGATTTTGGAAAGGGCTGTCTGCGTGTGTTCCTTCAACTCCACATTTTTTAAAACCAGTTCATAGAACGAAATACACCCGTCAATGGTTTCAGACGCGGGGTCGAATCTGTGGAGCGAGAGAATGCCGCCGCGCTGGCTCGAATAAAATTCCCGTAACAGATCATTGCACGCTTTGCCTTTGCGATGAGCGACAATTAAACACGGAAGGCGCAGTGACGAATCCTCAATTGATTCAGCAAACGCAATCCGTTCATTTGCCGGCAGCATCACGGTTGCCGTTCTGTACACCGGTAAAACTTTTTCCGGAAACTCATCCGCCAGTGCCAGCACAGCCTGCTGATCGCCGGTATTTTTGGCCGCCTCTAAACGCGCGGCGAACTCATCTGAAAACCCGGCCGCTGCCACCAGCGCCGCCAACACTAATACTATCATTTTCTTCATTCTTTTTTCTCCTGTTGTTACCATTCCCCTGCTTTAGGGATTTTATCTACCCATTCAACCCGGACATCAAAAAATACCGGTTCACCGCTGACGGGATCCCGGTAAAAGTCGATGCCGTTGGAAAGCAGACACATCCATTTGATATTTGGATTGCCCTGCTTCATCCACCCGCCCTTGCCTTTAATCGAAGGATAAACTTCAATGGCGCCGGCGGAATTGTTTGACGCCTCCTGGATAGAGCCGCCAAGAATTATATTTGTGACAGTAACCGTATTCGTCACGGTTTCCATTGCCGGAATCGGCAATAGATATTCATTTTTAAAATTCGCGAATGATTGAAGCGGATACCTGATATTGTCGATTGAAATACCAAGCTCCCATGCCTGCCCTGTCAGATTTTCGTAATAATAATATTTCCCGAAATATGTCCATGATTTATAAAGCGGAATTCCGTTCGATACATACGAGGGGTGAACTATCGAATGAAATTCAATCAATGACGCATTCCCGGCGTAAAAATGTCCGGCATCCGGCAAGTCCCCGCCGGAAAGAATATCCGTGTAATTCGTAAAAACAACTGTGTCGGGACAACGTGAAGTTGAAATAATACCGTTCCAATCCGTATGCACAAGCCAGCTTGCATTCGTGGTGATATTTGTAACGGCTTCACGGTATAATAAATTGCGCTGCGTATTGCCCGGCCAGGGCTTCGAACTGTCCTGATAAAACACGGCAGCGTCTAAATCTTCCACAGGTGAGGAAATCGTGCCGGCGGATACATAAACATAAAGAACAGCGTGCCCGTTAACGTTATACAGGCCGGAACTCTGACTGACCGCCTTTAACACAAAATCACAGTATTTCAGATTTTTATAGGGATTTTCCAGCGGCACGGAATTGGTCACAAACACCGTATTGGTATGTGTGACAATCTCACTCACCGGCGTGATCGCGCCGATGACGCTGTACTCATTGGTAACGCCGCCGCTCTCTACCGGGATTTGAATTACTGTTTCCGTGTAAGTCGTATTGGTGACTGTGTAAATCGATGTATTGGTGGTAATGACATTCGTCTGCCCGATACAGGCCGGCGGCTCTATGTACGGAATGACAATGCGCGGCTGTCTTGCGCCTAATGAGGCCGGCGCACTGGACTGCGCCCCTGCCCCGGCGGCCAGTGCTGAAAAAATTAAAATGACATACCGGAATTTCATCAGGTGAATTTTAAAACATTGTTCATTGAAATTAAGCCGTCGCCGTCGGCCGCCTGAAAACAGATAGCGCCCCAGCAGTTAATGACACAGGAAGAACCGACCGGCAGCGGTGAGCCGCGCATCTGTGCGGCATTGACGTTTTCATCTCCGTACCACACGTCGTAATCGCCGATATTGGTGATAATGCGCTCTTTAATAAATTGATTCGCTTCAAGGATCAGCAGGTTGTTTTGCGGCACGGTGCGCGTCGGCGGCGTCATAATTTTCGGCGCGGAAAGGTCAACCTGCATCCAGCCCTGTACAACGGTGCGGGTATCGTCTACTGAGCCGAGCGATAAAAGATATTCGATCGTAATCGTTTCCGTACTCGATGGATTCGTAAACGAAATGACTTTAAACACCGCCGGGATATGCGTCGTTCTATCCGGTGAAAGTTGAACCGTCGGAAAACCGATACCGGCTTTGCATTGCGCGGTCGCGCCGGTGTCGGCACGCACCGCAACGTCGGTTGACGGTGAGGTGTTCGATAAAATGGCAATGTATGAACCGGTAAACGGTATGTCGACTGTCTGCAAAGGTTTGAGCGTGAGCCTGCCGCTTTTCTGATTAATGCTGATCATTTGCCACGCCCTTTCAAAAGCCACCAAATCCCGAAAACAGCAGCAGCAGCTGCTGCAATCCGGGCCGGTGTAAATACTTTGCTCACGCCGCTCCATGCCGCCGATACTCCGGCCGTCCGGGCGTAAATCTCATTAGATTGATCGGCCAGCGCGGCGTTGGGATCGCGCCCGGCGGCAAACGCCATATAATTATTAGCGTTGAGCGAAACCATGTTCATGGCCTGACTTAACAGGCCTTGTGTATTGTCGCTCATATCCGTGACGTAAAAACTTGAACCGGACTCAAGTTTGATCCCGTCAATAATATCACCGCCCGCTTTCGTGCCGCTCACCAGATCGCCGCCAATTCCGCCGTAATCGGTGAGGGTCGAACCTAAACCCAGTTCATAATTGTTGCCGGTGACAACTTTCGCGTTGTCGGTCATCATCATATTATCTTCTTTGATAATCTGATTTCCGGCACCGGCGATTGAAATAATTTCGCTGGCGGATGGAGCGTTTATACTCGATGTCGTCGTCGATTTCTGACCAATGGATGCCATTATTTTAAAATCCGTTTTAACAGTTTGCGCGTCGGCGGAAATTTCCAAATCCCCAGCCCGATCGCCGCCGCTATTCCAACCGAAAGCCAGTTGGTTTTTTTGGCCGCATTAAATGTAAGTCCGCCGGACTCATAGCGCGTCACAATCCCGCTGTTCCCGCCCGCTGCAATCGCCGTATCAGACGCCATGGAACGGTTGTCCCAGGCATAAGATTTCGAGCTGCTTTTTGAACCGAAGGCCATATACGTTACCTTTTAAAAATCGCCACAATAAAAACGGCGGCTACGGCAATCGAAATAATTAAAACCGTATTGTTCTGTTTCCGGTTGAAATTCATTTCACCGTGACCGGCAATCGCACTGGACGAAGACGTCGCGGGAGCTGAACCCGACATTCCACCCATAAAGGCAGAGACAGCAGCGGCTGGAATGGCCATACCTATCTCCTTTTTTTAGGGATAAATAAAATCAGCGCTAATAATCCAACGCCGCCAATCGCCGCCGGAATCACCCACTTAGGAAACTCACCGCCGGTCGTTGTAATATTCACCACCGGCGCCGGTGTCTCTTTCGTGTCGGTTTTCGACTGCTTATTGATCTCGTTCAGGGCGGCCTGTTCGGCGATTTGAAGCGCGGACTTGCCGGCGTCACTGTCCAGCAAGCCGCCTACAAATCCGCTCGCTCCGCTCCAAAAGTCGGACAACAAGCTCATTACGCCACCCGCAGCAGTTCAAACCAGATTTTGGCACTGCCGGCGGTCGCGCCGCCTGCGGCGGTAAATTCCGGAATCAGTTTGAGTTCAGCCATCCCGCCCGGCAGGAAGTACAGCGGACTGTCTTCTTTCGCAAAGTCATAGACTGCAAAACCGGACTGCGGTTTGCGGCAGGCTTCAACCTGCATGCGCTCAAAGAGTTTGCGCGGAATGTCGCGGAACTGCCAGTCAGAGCCGTTCACGACCAGTGATGTCCTATCAGCGGTCAGTTTGGACGGTTCCTGAATGATCATTGTTTCATAGGCATAACGCCCGTCGACACACGGCAGGTTGGTGATTTCCACCACGCCGCCGGCGGCCGGTACCGGCGCGGTCACATGCGCAATGCGGTTGTGAACGCCGATTTTGGCTTTCAGGTTGTAATCAATGTCCGCATAGACATCAATACGGGTCAGATCAGCCACCGTGCTCTTAAACGTCATGCGCAGATTCATGTCCGATAAATCGGCGGTGCCGATATTGCGGATATTCGCCGCCGCTTCACCGCCGCGCTGTGCGGCAGACGGGTCATACGTGATGATTGAACCGGTATTCGTTATGCCGCGCTGCTGTGCATAGTACTGCTCGCGGAAATACAAAAACTCCGGCGTCACGTCGTTTAAAATCTGAAAACCGCCTTCGGTATGACTGGTCGCTTCCAGCGTCAGCTTTTCCACCGCATCCAGCACAACGGCTGTATCCGATACCGGTGTATCGGCGTCATACGGCATAAAATAGAAACTGCAATAGGTTCCACGGTGACCGGTGGGAATCGCTAAATCCTTCACCGCGCCGTCGTCGGCGTGAATACTGCCGATTTTTACAGGTTTACGGATCATTATGCATCCCCTTTCGGCTTAATGACCACATTGCGCGCTTTCTGATACAGCGGCCTGAGTTCGTTCGCGGCAAAAATGCCCACAATGACAAGCCCGATCGTTTTCAGGGCTTTCTGACTGACTATCTTCTTCATCCTGTTCCTTCCTTCTCCTTGTTTCCGGCACCGGTCGCACCGTGCGCCGGAAGCCTTGAAGATTTCTAGAACAAGTATGACACGGAAAAATGCGGTTCGTCATTTATGGTGAATTTTCTATACCGAAAAACAAAAAAACCCACTGTTTACAGTGGGTTGAGAACTAATTTTCTTGAATTTCTCTACGACATTTATTTAAAAAGATTTAAAATGATTCGTTTTTCAACTTTTTCTGCATTTTCATAATCTTTGTCTACGGCCAAAATTGTCCAGCCTTTTGATATAGATATTGAACAGTTCATAATATCAGCGATTGACATCTGGATACCGCTTGTTGTGAGTTTTCTAGATATTTCTATCGCCAGATCATACTCTTTACGAGTTGGAATAATGACGTACGGTGAAAGTTTGTTTCTAATTTTCAAAAATCTTCCAACATGTCCGGCTCGTATACCATATAAAATTTCCTGATATACATGTCCACACACCGCAACAGATTCTGTTCCAAATAAAAAATCCAAATACTCAAGTGCCTTTTTTGAATAAAGGTTATGGCTTCGTCCAAAATATTCAGACAAAAAATCCGTGTCAACCAGTGCTTTACTCATTTCATATCCACCGAATGTTTTAATGATGTAAATTCCTGCCGGATTTTTTCATATTTCAGATACTGAGTAATCGCCTTTTCAACTGCACCTTTTTCTGTTTTATTGCCGGTTTGTTTTTTGGCTTGTTTTATTAAGTTTTCACTAATCTGTACTGTGGTTGTCATAATCACCTCCATTTTTTTGATACAATATAACGGATTTTCCGTCGAATCAATCTTTGAGCATGGCGAACTGAACACCCGATAATTCCGGCAACCAGCGTCGGCGACATTTCACCGGCCTTTTTTGCGTCACACATTGCCAACGCCGCCCACAGCCGCTCAAACCGCATTTGATATATTCCGCAATGTTCACGTTTCGCCATTTTAAACGCTTTTAAAATTTCCGTTTGCATCGGTATGCCACGCCCAGCCGGTGAACGGCGGATTTAAACCGCGCTTGCCGATATACTGTCCGGGCTTCAAATCGGCGACATATTTAAATTCAGGGCCGTAGCTTCGGCCGGCCCACTCCACCGCCGACGGTTCCTGCAGCAAAAAGCAAAAAACATTCTGGCAGTTCGCGCGCACCGTCGGCGCCATTTGAGTCGGGAATTGACTTTGCACCCACATTTCCACGCCGTGCGCCCGTGAAGCGTTCGGAATGAATTGCAGCCCGCCCCTGCCTTTCCAACCCCAGTCCCACGCTTCATCAATGACGCACATCGTATTGACGAAACCTTTTTCCGGCGCTTTCAGTTCTTTCACTTTTTCAATAAACCGTTCCTGATACATCGTTTTAAAATCGGCCGGAAAATCATCATACTCTGATTGTTTATTACACAGCAGATAAACTTTCATTCCCGCCGCCATCCATTGACGCGCCTGTGAAGCGGTTAAAACGCCCTTGCCGGTGCCGGTCGCGCCAATGACCAGCGTATGACCGCGAAACTTAATCATTGCCGCCCCCGCTCTCTTCACTGGAATGTTCACGGTTTTTAAAAAACGGCAGTTTTCTGCCCACATACTTCATGGCATTATTACGAATCACTTTCGCGCCGGCGTCAAAACGCGCTTTGCACGCCGGTTCACGCTGGGCGATTTCATAGGCAATCCGTCCGAGCCCCAGCGATAAAGCAACGCCCGGCGGAAGATCAATCTCTTTACCGGTACGGCGTTCGTAGTCGGTAATGAGTTCTGCCACTTGCGGATGAAAATTCCGGCGCTGATTCAGAAATTCCACGCCGAGAATTACCGAGCCGCCCAGAAAAAAGAGTTCGGCGGAATTTTCGGCACTGGCGGAAATTCCGGTTTTTCCGATTTTTCCGGAAATTTCCGGTTTTTCCGGCTGAAATTCCGCTGATTCCGGCGGCAGTTCATGGTCGGAAAGCGGAACATCAGATTTTTCCGCCGCCGGTATTTCCCGCTCTTTTCCGTTCCAGAAGTCAGTTGCACGTTCCCTTATTTTTTTAAACACGCTTTTCTTCGCTTCCGGCTTCAAAAGAAACTGCCCTTTGCTGCCGGTCACAGGTTCGCCGCTATGATCCAGTTTGTGAATAGCAGAATCAAAAACGGTTCCTTTGGAATCCACCGGCGGAATTTCCGAAATATCAGGTTTTTCCAGTACCGCCGGAATTTCCGGCGCAGACTCTTTTAAAAAATCCGCCGTCACTTTCATCCCCGTTTCCGGTGACTGGTTTAAATCAAGTATTTTATCACTCATTCTTTATCCTTTCCGGCGGCGGGAATCGAACCGCGCCGCACAATTTTTCCTTTTTGCCTACGGGGTAATTTAGACTGTCTATTTTACCCCACCCCCCTTGCCGGTTAATCCCGGGAGGAAATTTCCGGTTTAAAATGGAATATCGTCGTCCGATACCGGCGCCGGGATATCACCATCATCCGGGGCCGGCTTATTCTTTGACCGTTCGCAAAAATCAAAGTTTTCACCGCGTACAGTGATTTTTGAACGCTTCTCTCCTTTGTCATTTTCCCATTGGTCGAGTTGAAGTTTTCCCTCAACAATAACCGGAGAACCTTTTTCAAAATACTGTTCAATGCACTCCGCACGCTTGCCCCAAAAGTTGACGTCGATAAATAAAACCCTGTCTTTCACCTCGCCGGCTTTATTTTTAAACTTCTCATTCACTGCCAAGCCGATTTCACAAACGGCCGTGCCGTCCTGTGTGCGGCGGATTTCAGGGTCGCGGGTCAGATTGCCTTTCAATATAACTCTATTCATACTCTATGCTCCTTTGGTTTATGCGTTGTTCAATGAACTCCAGTTCATCAAGAATGGGATCATCCCCTTCTTGATATCCGAGTTTCGGTACGTTCCACCGCCCGGAATCCGCCGCCACGTTGCGCAGCATCACGCAAAACCATTTTTCAAAATGGTTATAATCCTTGAAGCGGTATTTTTCCGGTGCCGTAGATGATTTTTCAGGAATGAAGTAACCGCGGTTGCTCGCCGCACATTCCAACACTCCTAAAGCCTGTTTCAAAAGAGCCTCAATGTCCGCACGGTTCGGGTCGATCTGAACAAGGTTTTCAGTCCAGTTAAACTGATTTAAAAATGCGTCCTGAACCATTCGCCAGCGCGGTGACGTTTCGTTGCGTTCCGGGTGCTTATGATCAGGTTTTTCAGTCAGAAAGCGAAACCAGCGTTCATCGGACACGCCGGTTAAATACGCCAGAATTGCCGGTGAGAGCTGAACGAGCGAACAATAATCTTTTACGCCGTTTTTCCCAAGCCAGCCGCGGCGACACTGAAATTCTACGCGCATAGCACTTTCCGGCTCTGTCCCGCCCCAGCGTTTTAGAATCATGTGCTCATATTTCGCCGGCGCACCGCGCAGTGCAGAACTTTTCATTTCGCCGAGCTTGTCATAAATGCGCAAAATCAGCGGGTCGGTGCCGAAATAGAGCGATATGCCGTCCGGGTTTAAAATCGGTTTATGAATCCTCGACCGGCACGTCCAGCGGCGTTTCATATAATCCACGACGTAACGCTTAATATTCACATCTGTAAAATCGGCGCAATAGTCCACACGGCTGACTGACTCCTTATCAATCCGTGCGCCGAGCGTTTCCAGAAAATGCCCGGCGGACTTCATCGCCGCATCTGCCCCGCCCTCATACACAAGACACCGCTCGCCGGAAATTTCGACTTTTACATTCGGCCATGTGCCGGCGTAGGTATGATTATCAGAGATCAGAATAATTGAATCATCGCGTTCGATACCGAATCGGCATTTCTTCTTGGCAATCGAACCGCCCCAGCAGCGAACGCGCCCGCCAAACTCCGGCGCCTCGATTCCCTCCTGCCGGTCCATCGCCGCTGTCTGATATTTTTCCAGCAAATTACGGAGACTTCCCCACGCTTCCCCCCAATGAATCTGATACATAACCGTTAATTGATCAATTCCCGCCCAATAAGTGCTTTGGGGGTTTGGAGGGGGCATGTTATTCAGAATGCCCCCGTTTCGCGGCGCGGACGCGCCGCCGCTGGACAAACGGCCAATCATGCGGTTCCGCCCTCCGGGCGGGAGTTTCCCGCTTTGCGCGAAAGGCAAGCAATGGAGACCAGAAAAACCGCGAAAGCGAGCGGTGTCTGCTCGCGCTCTGCCTTCGAAACCTGTTTGCGCGGCGGTAAATGCCCAATTCCGCGTTCTGCCCGCCGCTTTGCGCCGTCTACGGAAATGACATATTCCGCCTTGCCCGGCTTAAACGGAATCGGCGGCACATCCGCCGGCGAAATTCCGCAAATATAAATCCACGTTTGTTTTTGCGCCCGGTGTCCAAACCAGAATTGTTCAAGCGCAACGGTGAAGCCGCCGAATCTGTCAGGACAATCGCCCGGACGCGGCAAACCGCAATGAATCCAAAGGGTTGACCGCGCCGGATGTTCCAGAACGCCGCCGCACCGCCGGACGGATTTAACGGCAAAAACTGCCAGCTCCTTTTCATCCGGACGCGGCTTTGCAACGTGACGCAGACTTCCCCATGCCCGGCAGGGCGGATGAGCGATAACCGGCAACCGGCCGGCATAGTGCCGGGCGTCTCGTTCAATATCGTAGCAATCTATGCCCGGCATTGTTTTATAAATGCTGTCACGGCGCACAAAAAGCGCGGCGCAGGAAAAAGGGACGGCGGCAGCTTGCCTTTTCGCCGGTGAACCGCTCAGGTTGCTCTCCAGCATTGCCCTATCCTGTTCACCTGTTGTTTGCCGCCGCCGTCCCCGTAAATTCATCTTGTGACTAACCGCCCTTCGACACTGATAAGTCCGCCGCCGTCAACCGAGATAACGGCGCAACTGTTCCGGTATTTAACAAATATGCCCGTGTTGATTACTCCGCCTCTGTCCGACCACACGCGACACCGCTCGCCGCAGATTAAACGGTCTTGTTTTACGCCGTGCATGTTTCCGCCTTTCTGATTTTTGATAACGGAACGCGCGCCGGACGGTGTGCATTTTCAAAAACAATCCACACGTCACCGCGCCCGCCGTAGTTTCCAAACCGGGCAGTTTCCCAGCTGCCGGAATAGCCGACAGCTTCAATCCGGTCGTCGCGTCTGAAACGTCGTCTGCTCATATTCCCGCCCCGTGGGTTAATGGTTCGGAGTAAGACCGGCCGGCTTTAAAATCGGCGACAAACTGATCGCACGCAGCCCGGTCGGTGTGCTCGAACAGCTTAATGCCGTTCAAAAAAACACAGTGAAATTCGGTGTATTCCCTGTAAACCGTGCCGTCCGCTTTCTGATCGCCGCGGCAGCGCCACTTCATGACCACACGCGGCTCAAGCAGCCAGCGCTCGCAGTTTTGAAGTACCCGGGCCGAATACATTACGCCCTCATCCTGCTTTCACACCACTGATCGTTCAGTTTGCTCTGTAAATCTAAATTGAATGCAAGCTTTTCCAGCTGCCCGTGAATACCGCAAATATTTTTAATCGGCTCAATTTTCCCCAGCCTGTCTTCTTCTTCAATCAAGAGCACTCTGAGGTAATCGTATTCTTGCTGTGTTAACGTAAGAGGGATGTTCATGCCCTGCTCCTTTCGGTTTTTGGATTAGAAAAACAATAATTTAACGAGAAAAAGCACGAATAAGACCAATGCGCCCACAATAGCGGAAATGGATATGACGGCGGCCGGAAGGCATTTAAGTATTTGAGGTTTTTTGACCAACATCAAAACTTCACGTCCGAAATAGTCGAATAGTAAAACGGCGATAATTATATCTCTTAGATTTTTCATTCAGAACATCCGATTTCGTAAAGAGCCAGAAGCAGCAAAATCAAAAACAGGAAAACCGTAACGCCGGTTAATACAAAAAACAGAACCGGCGAAATTAAAAACACAAGCATCAGCGTGTTTAAAATGAGCAGGAGCGTGATCATGCCAGGCTCCTTTCCGGGTTGGGTTTAGAGATTGATGCCCACCGCCCCGCCCCTGTATGTTCGAAGGGATGCAAAACAAACAAACAAGGGAGCAAGGCGATGGGCATTTTAAAAATTTTAATCATAGTTAATTGCGTTATATTGATTACAGGGCTTGTTCTTGGCAGCCTGGCTCTGCGTGACTGGAAAAAGTTGAAGCGCGCGAATAAAGAACTTCTAGAACGGATAGAACGTCATGCAGAGCGCAACGGAGCAGAATCAGACTGACAAGCGGAACAACGCTTGCGAAAAAAATAATCAATCCTACAAGTATATTCATGCCCTGCTCCTTTCCGGGTTGGTTAAAAAAGAAGCCGCCTTATGCTGTGGCCGATTTTGAGGGTCAGCACGGTTGCCCGTGTTTCTGAGTTCATGTTTTTCAGTCATAAGGCGGCTTAAAGTGAGAGGTTTGTATCGGTACATTGTACGTACGGGTTGATAAAAAAAACACGCGACAAGAAAACGTAAGAGTTTCCATTACGGCAAAGGGATATGAACAGGTTTTTTCATCTCACGAATCAAAACTGCGTACGCCCATTTCGAAAAACTCCCTAGTCCAGTGTGTTTTGCGTGCATGAGCATTTTAGCGTAGTCTGTTTTCGGGATTTGAACCTGTCCGTATGTCGTCTTATCGGTAGTTCTACCCATACGGAGAACAGTATTATCTTTTATTACCATATTCAACTACCTACTTTCTACGTATCTGTTACGTCTTTTTATCTTGGCTGCGAGTAATCCAAAAACTGATAAACGTGTCAAGTACGTATTCTGTACGTACAGTTTATATCTTATGTCTAATTATAGTTAGAAACCGCCACAATATACAGTGTTTTGTGGGTTTCCTGTGGATAAGTGACCGCTTGTATAGAGTTATCCACAGCACCTCAATTTATACAGAATCTAAACAGGAAATTCCGGTTTCCGGTGAGGTCGCGCATGATTTTATGACTTTTTTTACTTCATTGCCGCGCCGCCGGAAACCGGTAAATTTTTATTCAGGTCGTACCAGTTCAACGCTTGGTGGAATCCACATTTTACCCACGCGCTCCCATTGACCGCCACCGGTGTACACTTGCAAATCGTCCGCGAAAAAGCCTTCGGGCGGACTTCTATAGATGGCGGCCGGGTTATAAACCGCGGTCGGTTTGATTTTTAATATCCCGCACCCGCTGCCGAGCAGCAGCAACACGGTCAGGACTGGCAGTATGGTCCTTGGAAGTTTCACGCTCTTTTTTCCGTTTATCGCGCCGGTCAAGTAACAGGCTGACAATGCCGATAATGACGGCCACGATGATGGTGACCAGCGTTTCACGCATTTATTCCGCCTTGGATTCATCCAATGCTTCGCGCATTTTTGCCATGAGCGGCAGCAGCAGCTGGTCGTCGATTTCGTTTTTTGTTTTGCGGACGTGTTTTTCCACGGCGGCAATCGCGAAATAAAATGCTGCGCGTACGTGCGCCGGTTTGAGCCGTGCAAAGAGTGAATCAATGACAGCCAATAGTATTTTTTTCATACGGTTTACTCCTTGTGAATTTTGGTGTTGGTGATGTGTTCGTTGACCCGTTCCTCAAGCCGGCGGTGCTCGGCCCAGAAGTCGCGCATATCCGAGCGAATGCCGGAAAGCAGATAAACGCCGACAGTGCCGAAACCGGTAAAAAGAAGGCCGAGCAGTGATAAAATCGCTTCTACGCTCATTTTTTCCTAAAAATTAAATATCCGCCGATAATTGCCGCCGCAATGATTGCCCATTTTTTAAAAGGCTTCGTTCCACTTTCCGCCGGATTATCAAAATATATCGGCGCTTGTGATATAATTGTGCCGTTGAGAATTGCATCCCTTAACTCTTCTCCTGATAAGTGAAGGGACTGCGGTACTCCAATATCAATAATTTTTGATTCGTCACTCATTAACTGACGGCCTTTCGTACCTGCTTCGGCAGGGCTTTGAGTTGCGGCAAAAATAGCCAGACGGCGCCGGCGGCAGCGGCAATCAGAACGATGCGCCCTGCTCCGTTCATGCCGTTAAAATAGCTTTTCAGTTTTTCTAAGCGCAGAACACGCGCCATAGTATCTACACCGGCATTAAAGTCGTACCCGGACGCAACCAGTCCAAGCTGTTTACGCGCTTCGGGCGTCAGTTTTGTGTATTCGTCCCATGAAAGGCCGAATTGACCGGCGTATGCGTCGCGTACGGTAATGACCTGCGCTTCGGTTAAATTGCCGAGCACTTTCGTGCCGTATTTCTCCAGTGCAATCTCTTCAATGGATTTCAAAGCTCAACTCCAAACTGCCGGAAATATTCCACGACGGCATTGATCATCTGTTCGGCTTTGTCCGGGTCGGTTTTAGCGACGTTGCGGATTTCAGCGATACGGTAATAGAGATAATTTTCCCGTGATGTACGGTGCCGCGTCAGACGCGAAAGCGTATGCGCTTCAAACAGGGCTGTCCGGTTTAACGCCGTTGCCAGGTGCCGGAGTTGCGCGGGTGTCAGTTTTTTTAAAGCCACTTCAACCGCATCTATCTGCTGATAGAGCACACGCATGAACTCCAGCCGCTGGACGGTTAACTCCATCACAGAAAGTTCAATGCCGGGCAGGATTTCAGTATCCCCCTGCCCGCCGGCAACCGCCGCAATCAATGCACATATAGCGGCAAGACGTTTCATTATTGCGCTTTCAGTTTGAGCAGTTCGCCTTTGATTTTTCCTAACTCTTCTCTTGTCTCATCCGTCAACGCCGTGTTTTTTAAAACTGCATCATAAAACGCGATACACTCATCCGCTGTCGCAATATTGACGTTGAAACGTGAAATATATTTTAACGGCAGATTGATTTTTGATTGATAATATTTCAGTAAAATATCATTGCGGACTTTACCCGGACTAAGAAGATCGATCAGACAATAATACCGGTCTGTGTCCTCATGGATCCATTCTGTCGCGGATGCGACGCGCTGATTTTCCGGCAGAGTTCTAAGCGCATTTCTATAAATCATAAACTTCGGTGCGTTGGGTTCATTTAAAAGCAAAAGTACAGCATCCGCACCGCCGGACTCCGCCGCCGACGCAACCCGCACCTGCCACTCTTCTCTGTTCAGCGCGTCCTGCGAAAAACTGATAAACCCGCTCAACACAACCAGCATTCCAATAATCCTTTTCTTCATTCCTGTTCCTTTCACTGCTAATTCCATTCCCCTGCTTTGGGGATTTTGTCTACCCACTCAACCGCCACGTCAAACGGCATTGGATTTCCGCTGTCAGGGTCGCGGTAAAAATCAATTCCGTTCGATAAAAAACAGATCCATTTGATGTTGGGATTGCCCTGCTTCATCCACCCGCCCTTGCCTTTAATCGATGGATAAATTTCAATGGCGCCGGCGCAGTTCCCGGATGCGGATTGAAGGCCGTTACTGTGGACATATTCCACGCGCTGAAAACGATCCACACCCTGGCGTGAAGAGTTTAAATAAAAAACTTTTGCATCAGTATCTTCCATCGGCTGATGAATTTGATAGGCCGATGCGTAGACGTAAAGAAACGGGGTAAAATTCCCGTTCGCATTATATTCACCGTCCTGCAAGCGCTGTCCAACCGCCTTTAAAACAAAATCACAGTATTTCAGATTTTTATAGGGATTTTCCAGCGGTACGGAATTGGTCACAATCACCGTATTGGTGTGTGTGACAATCTCACTCACCGGCGTGATCCCGCCAATGACGCTGTACTCATTGGTAACGCCGCCGCTCTCTACCGGGATTTGAATCACTGTCTCCGTGTAGGTCGTATTGGTGACTGTGTAAATCGATGTATTGGTGGTAATGACATTCGTCTGCCCGATATAGGCCGGCGGCTCTATGTACGGAATGACAATGCGCGGCTGTCTTGCGCCTAATGACGCCGGCGCACTGGACTGCGCAAACGCACCGGCGGCCAGTGCTGAAAAAATTAAAATGACATACCGGAATTTCATCAGGTGAATTTTAAAACATTGTTCATGGAAATTAAGCCGTCGCCGGCGGCAGCCTGAAAACAGATTGCGCCCCAGCAGTTAATGACACAGGAAGAACCCACCGGCAGCGGTGAGCCGCGCATCTGTGCGGCATTGACGTTTTCATCGCCGTACCACACATCATAATCGCCGATATTGGTGATAATGCGCTCTTTGATAAACTGGTTGGCCTCTAAAATCAGCAGGTTGTTTTGCGGCACGGTGCGCGGCACCGGTGTGACAAGTTTCGGCGCGGAAAGGTCAACCTGCATCCAGCCCTGTACAACGGTGCGGGTATCGTCTACCGAGCCGAGCGAAAGTAAATACTCAATCGTAATCGTTTCCGCACTTGAGGGATTGGTAAACGAAATGTTTTTAAACACTGCCGGAATATGCGTCGTTCTATCCGGTGAAAGCTGTACCGTCGGAAAACCGATACCGGCTTTGCATTGCGCGGTCGCGCCGGTGTCGGCACGCACCGCAACGTCCGTTGTCGGTGAAGTGTTCGATAAAATGGCAATATATGAACCGGTAAACGGCACATCAATCGTCTGCAAGGGTTTTAGCGTGAGCCTGCCGCTTTTCTGATTAATGTTGATCATTTCTTCCCCTGCCCTTTCAAAAGCCACCAAATCCCGAAAACAGCTGCAGCAGCTGCTGCAATCCGGGCCGGGGTAAATACTTTACTTGCGCCGCTCCATGCCGCCGATACTCCGGCCGTCCGGGCGTAAATCTCATTGGATTGATCGGCCAGCGCGGCGTTGGGATCGCGCCCGGCAGCAAACGCCATATAATTATTAGCGTTGAGCGAAACCATGTTCATGGCCTGACTTAACAGGCCCTGCGTGTTATCACTCATATCGGTGACGTAATAACTGGAGCCATCACCTATCCGCATTCCGCCGACCTGCGAATTTTCCGCCAGCTGATAGAGTGTCGCCCCCATCGCAAGCTCAAGATTATCACCGCCAACCACTTTCGCGTTGTCGGTCATCATCATATTATCTTCTTTGATAATCTGATTATTAGAACCGACAATAGAAAGAATCTCGCCGGCAGTCGGCGCGTCAATACTGGCGCTGGCAGATGATTTATACATTTATTTAAAAATCCGTTTTAACAGTTTGCGCGCCGGCGGGAATTTCCAAATCCCCAGCCCTATCGCCGCCGCAATTCCAATTGAAAGCCAGTTGATTTTTTTGGCCGCATGAAATGTAAGTCCGCCGGACTCATAGCGCGTCACAATCCCGCTGTTTCCACCCGCTGCAATCGCCGTATCAGACGCCAGGGAACGGTTGTCCCAGGCATAAGATTTCGAGCTGCTTTTTGAACCGAATGCCATACGTTACCTTTTAAAAATCGCCGTGATAAAAATCGCCGCAACTGCGATGGAAATAATCAAAACATTATTATTGCTGTCTTGCTTCTGGTTGAGATTCATTTCACCGTGACCGGCAATCGCACTGGACGAAGACGTCGCGGGAGCTGAACCCGACATTCCACCCATAAAGGCAGAGACAGCAGCGGCTGGAATTGCCATACCTATCTCCTTTTTTTAGGGATAAATAAAATCAGCGCTAATAATCCAACGCCGCCAATGGCCGCCGGAATCACCCACTTAGGAAACCCGCCGCCGGTCGTTGTAATATTCACCACCGGCGCCGGTGTCTCTTTCGTGTCGGCTTTCGACTGCTTATTGAGATCATTCAGGGCGGCCTGTTCGGCAATATGAAGCGCGGACTTGCCGGCATCACTGTCCAGCAGGCCGCCTACAAATCCGCTCGCTCCGCTCCAAAAGTCAGACAGCCAGCTCATTACGCCACCCGCAGCAGTTCAAACCAGATTTTGGCACTGCCGGCGGTCGCGCCGGCCGCGGCGGTAAAATTCGGAATGAGTTTCAACTCAGCCATTCCGCCCGGCAGGAAGTACAGCGGACTGTCTTCTTTCGCAAAGTCATAGACGGCAAAACCAGACTGCGGAGTGCGGAACGCTTCAATCTGCATCCGCTCAAAAAGTTTGCGCGGTATGTCGCGGAACTGCCAGTCCGAGCCGTTCACTACCAGTGATGTCCAGTCAGCTGTCAGTTTCGTCGGTTCCTGAATGATCATTGTCTCGTAAGCATAACGCCCGTCGACACACGGCAGATTCGTGATTTCCACCACGCCGCCAGCGGCCGGTACCGGTGCGGTCACATGCGCAATGCGGTTGTGAACGCCGATATTGGCTTTCAGGTTGTAATCAATGTCCGCATAGACATCAATACGGGTCAGTCCGGCGACGGCTCCCTTAAAGTTGACGCGCAGATTCATGTCCGATAAATCGGCTGTGCCGATGTTGCGGATATTCGCCGCCGCTTCACCGCCGCGCTGTGCCGCCGACGGGTCATACGTGATGATTGAACCGGTATTCGTTATACCGCGCTGCTGTGCATAGTACTGCTCGCGGAAATACAAAAACTCCGGCGTCACGTCGTTTAAAATCTGAAAACCGCCTTCAGTGTGGCTGGTCGCTTCAAGCGTCAGCTTTTCCACCGCATCCAGCACAACGGCTGTATCCGATACCGGTGTATCAGAGTCATACGGCAAAAAATAGAAACTGCAATAAGTTCCACGGTGACCGGTTGGAATCGATAAATCCTTCACCGCGCCGTCGTCGGCGTGAATGCTGCCGATTTTTACTGGTTTACGGATCATTACGCATTTCCTTTCGGCTTAATGACCACATTGCGCGCTTTCTGATACAGCGGCCTGAGTTCGTTCGCGGCAAAAATGCCCACAATGACAAGCCCGATCGTTTTCAGGGCCTTTTGACTGACTATCTTCTTCATCCTGTTCCTTCCTTCTCCTTGTTTCCGGCACCGGTCGCACCGTGCGCCGGAAGCCTTGAAGATTTTCAAGAACAAGTATGACACGAAAAAACGCGGTTCGGATTTTATGCGCGATTTTTCCAGCCGATAAAAAAATAAACCGCTGAATCCCAGCGGCTTATAAATGAAAAAAATCGGTTTTTGTTTCGGATTTTATTCGGAAAAAATTATATACTGCCAACTTTTATTATTTTTTCTGAGAACAATAATTCCCAGTCGAATTTTGTAATCAAATTCATTCCAACAAGTGCAAGATCAGAGCCATCCACAAAAGTAATATCAATAGCATTCCGTCCAACTTCATCCCCAGAATCATTAATAAGCACAGTTTCAATTCTATGCGCCATTCCCTTCAACCGCCCACTAATTCCATTCACAAAACGCTCTTTCCCAGCGTTATATTTAATGCCCAAATCTTCTGCTACCCAGCGCGGAAGCATTGTTCCAGTCGCACCTGTATCAAGTAACCCGATTACGGGAAATCGCTCTTTCCCGTAAATCAAATCAATCTGAACATAAATTTTAGCATCCTCATGGATTTTTATTTCAGAGAATGGATCAAACAGCATAATGCTGTCCTTTCTTGAACACTGGCGAATATCCATATTCCCGCTGGTTCATTAAAAATGTTGAACATTCTTTGCGCGTATTAGCACGAAAAACAACTTTTCCGGTTGAAATTTCGACAACTGCAAAACCCTCTGCTTTCTTTGTTATCGTAACTCTTTTCATAACTCACTCCATATTTTTTAAAACTGTACCACGAATTTTACTCATAATCAAGCGCCCTGCATAATCCTCTGAACAGCCGATAATTCCAGCAACCAGCGTCGGCGACATTTCACCGGCCTTTTTTGCGTCACACATTACCAATGCCGCCCACAGCCGCTCAAACCGCATTTGATAGACTCCGCAATATTCACGTTTCGCCATTTTAAACGCTTTTAAAATTCCCGTTTGCATCGGTATGCCACGCCCAGCCGGTGAACGGCGGATTTAAGCCGCGCTTGCCGATATATTGTCCGGGCTTCAAATCGGCAACGTATCTGAATTCAGGTCCATAGCTTCGGCCGGCCCACTCCACCGCCGCCGGTTCCTGCAATAAAAAGCAAAAAACATTCTGGCAGTTGGCGCGCACCGTCGGCGCCATTTGAGTCGGGAATTGACTTTGCACCCACATTTCCACACCGTGCGCCCGTGAAGCGTTCGGAATGAATTGCAGCCCGCCCTTGCCTTTCCAATCCCAGTCCCACGCTTCATCAATGACGCACAGCATATTCACAAACCCTTTTTCCGGCGGTTTTACCCATCTCTTTGCTAAGCGCCTTGAACACACCTTCGCCGGCGTTTTTCCTTTCAATCGGCGAATCTACAAGGGTGCGGCTCAGCCGCTCCAGCAATGTCAGCAGTACTGCCCCACGTTTCCCGGTTTGCTAACGAGCTGATCGATCTTCCAATGCCCGCAGAATGTGGCTATCACGCCGGGAAAAAATTTTCTACATCGCTTTTCTGCTAGATGAACCAAAGTTCCGGCAAGCCGGTTTTATGATACAGTCCATCTATTCCATGCCGGTGTTCCCTCTTTTATTTTGATTGAATAAAGAAAGGTTCATTCCGGCATGGAACCCTGTTTTCTACACTCCGGCATTGTAATTTAAAGCCTATCTTAGACGCGATCAACAGGATTAGTTTTTTATCCCGCCATCATGTCAGAATTAAACAATAATTTTTTTAGATGCACCCGCGAAAAAAATCCAGTTTAATGCCTTCATGAATAAGATGAACAAAAGCTATTCCCGTTTTAACCATGCCGACCTGATTCTGCGCGACGAACTGGCAATCGATCGTACGCAGCTCGCCAACGAACGAACGTTGCTCGCCTATCTCCGCTCCGCCGTTGCACTGATCATTGCCGGCGCAACGATAATGAATTTTTCGAAAGAGTTCTGGTTCTGGCTTACCGGCGCCGTCTGTATTCCGTTTGGAATTATCGTCAGCATCATCGGTATTTTACGCTACCGGAATATGAACCGTTCTATTTCGAGCGTTAGCGGACACGCCGCCTCGTCTGCAGGACTTCCGGAAACAGCGGCACCGCCGGATGGTTTATAACACGCCCCTTTTCAACTTGAAACAGCTCCCCGGCAATGTGCGCCGTGAATTTCGGCGTCCGGCAATAGCGCCATTCGTCGGTATAATATCGTTCACTTAAACGATCAATCACCGCCGGCGGGAAATTCTCTTCATTCCACTGCTTCAGCGTTTCACCACTGCAATATTCTATTTTGAATTTTTCAATCAGTGCTGCGGAAATTTTTTCTATTGTAATTCTCGGCGCGACAGAATTCAGATTGATTACCGGCGAGGGGATTGAAGGAACAGCCTTTGTTTCAATGCCGGCGACTTCTGCACCAAGATAACGTCCAAGCCGGCTCAGATCGCTGTTCACTAAAAGCGTACAATGATGCAGTACGCGGTTTTTACGCATGCAAAATGCATTTCCCGAAAATTTTTTCCCGGCGATTGCCAGCGAATTTTTATTCAGTTTCTCAGCAGTAATTCCGAATTTCCGTAACGCTGCCAGAATCAGTTCATATTGTTTCTCTTCCTGATATTGCGCACGCGGAACAATGACACTGACATTCAAATTTCCGGCGTCATGAAACACTGCGCCGCCGCCGGAAATCCGGCGCGCAAACGGAACGTCCTCCTGCTCCATCAGTGATAACCTGCATTCGCGCCACGGATTCTGGTTTTTACCAATCACCACACACGGCGCATTCACATATAAAAACAAAACAGACAAATCCGCTGTATTCTCCAGCAGCCACTCTTCTGCCGCCAGATTACGAAATACATCCGTTTCAGTTGTTTGAACGATCATCATTTCATTTTCCGCAACCACAGATCACACGGATATAAACGGCTTTCCTCATCCATAAATTGACACGACTGATTTCTTTTCAAAACAAATTTACAAATCCTTCCGGCATTCCACAGCACCTTTTTACAATGCATCCAAAAGTATTTGATGCAGTTCTTCAGCGGTGAGTTTGACGGGATTGCCCTGCGTGCTGGAGGCAGTCATTGCTTTTTCGACGAGCACCGGGAAATCATTTTCAGTGATGCCGAATTTTGAAAGCGCCGGAACATTCAGATCCCGGCAGAGTGTAATCAGCCATTGAATTCCGTCAGCGGCGGTTTGTCCGCCGGTAAGTTTTCCAAATTCAGTCAACCGCGCGAGCGCGATGGATTCCGGCGCGCGTTCCTGAATGGCATTCAGGTTGGCGCGCATGGCATACGGCAGAATTGCGGCGCAGACCATGCCGTGCGGCGCAGAAAACATTCCGCCAAGCGGACTGGAAAATCCGTGTACTACGCCGAGTCCGGCGTTGGCGAGCGCAAGTCCGCCGAACAGGCTGGCAAGGGACATTTCTTCACGTGCATCGAGATCGGCGCCGTTTTCATAGGCGCGGCGCAGTGAACGGATAATGCGCGGCAACCCTTCGCGGCAAAAACCGTCGGTGACCGGATTGGCACGAATGCAAATGAAGGCCTCGATCAGCTGTGTGAGTGCGTCGAGTCCGGTGGACGCGGTGACCGCCGGCGGCATAGACAGCGTGCATTCAGGATCGACAATGGCGAGCGCCGGCAGCATCCACGGATGGCGGATGCTGACTTTCACATGATCGTCTGGCGAAAGAATTACAGCATTTTTTGTCACCTCTGATCCGGTTCCGGACGTGGTTGGAACGGCAATACACGGCGCCGGTCGCACGGTGAGCGGCTGCGCCTTGCCGATGACTTCAAGATAGTCAAACGGGCTGCCGGGATTGGTAATGAGTGCCGCAACAGATTTTGAAAGATCCAGCACACTGCCGCCGCCAAAGGCAACAACCATGTCGCATTTTGCTGAGCGCGCAAGTTCTACGGCATCCAGTACATTCTGAACGGTCGGTTCGTTCCCGACTGAAAAAAATTCAACGGCAATTCCGGCGCCGGCGAGCAGATCAAACACCGGTTTGGCGCGTTCCGTTTTTCTGCCGGTAATGACCAGTGCATGTTTACCCAATGACGCCGCTGCCGGCGCAAGCTGCGCCAGCGTTCCGCGTCCAAAAACAATTTTTCCGGAAGTGGCGAATTCGAATGACGGGACGGTTGAATTGTTCATATCCGTTAAAGTTATCGCTTATTCCGGCATTCCAGCAATCCAATATTCCACATCAAATCTTTTCAAACCCTCCGCTTTCATGTTTTATAGGTTGAACCATGAATTATGTGTTACAAATTTTATTCATTCTGGCGCTGATGTCACTCGGCTGGATCGCGCGACGGCGGAAAATTCTCACCGATACCGGAACAGGCGAACTCACAAGGCTGCTCATCTCCATCATTTATCCGGCGTTGATTTTTTACTCCATCACGCGCCTGAATCCGGTACAGCTCGCGCAAAACTGGCTGATGCCGGTCATGACTATGCTCATCGCCGGCATTGGACTGCTGCTCGGCTTGCTGGCTTTGCGGTGGATGAAAAATGTCGACCAGAAACGCGCCGGTGCATTTTTGTTCCAAAGCACAATCAACAACTATCTTTTCCTTCCGCTGCCGCTGGTGATAATGATCTGGGGCACCGAAGGCGTTGCTCTGCTGATTTTTTCTTCAGTTGGATTTGAATTAATTGTATGGACGGTTGGCGTATTTCTGTTCAATCGGCAAAGCCGTTTCAGCAATGGAATCCGCGTCATGTTCAGTCCGCCGCTCATTGCATTGATTTGTGCAATCAGCTGGATTTGTGTGCGCGATCTTACGCCACTATGCCCGCCGAATGCCGTATTACTGCGCCGTGTTGTTGAACTGGTTTATTTCGGCGCAGATGTCGTCGGGCGCGCAACAATCGGTATTTCGATGATCGTCGCCGGCAGCCGCATTGCTACGCTCAGCGCAAGATCCATCGCCGATCCGCATGTCTGGATTTCCGCTTTTCTCCGTCTGATTGTTGCGCCGGCCGTTTTCATTCTGATCTTGAAATGGATTCCTATGCAAGAACTTGCACGCAATATTTTAATTGTTGTTGCCGTGATGCCGGCAGCGGTCGCCAGTCTGATCTTCAGTGCACGGTTTAACGGCGATACAGATTTTGTGGCAGCCACCCTGCTGATCACGCATCTTGCCGCCGTCATCACGGTTCCATTGCTGCTCGCCTGGGCCTTGTAAACTATGAATGATTTCAGCCAGTCGATTCATGTATGGAATATTTTTCTGCCGGATATCTGCATTACACCGGATGAATGCCGGCCGCTGCTTTCCGGCGCGGAACTGGAGCGCGCCGGGAAATTCAGCAGTCTGCGGGAGGCAAACCGTTTTATTACCGGCCGCGGACTGCTGCGAAAAATTCTTGGCAGCTGCCTGAATGAGAATCCGGCGGCACTTGAACTAATAAAATCGCCACAGGGCAAGCCGCTGCTGATGAACGGAGAGTTAAATTTTAATGTATCGCACTCTCGCGACCGGATGCTGATTGCTGTGACCGCCGGGCGCGCAGTGGGAATTGATATTGAATTCCGGCGCGAACAAATGAACGTTCAGGAAATTGCTGAACGCTGGTTTACGCCGGCGGAGCAGAAATTTTTTGCTGAGAATTCACCGGCCGTTTTTTTTGATCTGTGGGCAAAAAAAGAAGCGTATGCCAAAGCGCGCAGCACCGGCATCTTTCGGGAATTAAAAAAGTTTTCTGTACCGACCGGCGAAGCATATTATTCACCGGCTGTCAGCGCCGATAAACGATGGTTTTTCCAACTGCTCGACATCGACCCCGCATACGCTGCAGCCGTTGTTGCTGAAGCTCCGGCGATTGAGATAAAAGTATTATGTTTGAACCAATAAAATGAATACAACAGCATATATCAGCGAAATTTTCAGCTCGGCGCAGGGCGAAGGGGTGAATATCGGCCGGCGCCAGCTGTTTGTACGCGTTTGCGACTGCCACCGGGACTGTCTCTATTGCGACACAGAAACGGCACGTACGGATTCCGTCCGCATTGAAACCGTTCCCGGCAGCGGTAAATTTTCGTTTGCACCGAATCCGCTGTCGCCGGCAAAACTGCTGGACCTTTTACAGCAATTGAATGCGCCGCAACTTGCACATGCCGATCTATTCATCACCGGCGGTGAGCCGCTGCTGCAGGTCGAATTTCTGGGGAAATTTATACCGACGGCAAAACACACACTGAAACTGCCGGTGCATCTGGAAACCAGCGGCGACCTGCCGGACGCGTTTGCAAAAATTGCACCGGCGGTGGATCATATATTGATGGATATCAAACTGCCGAGCGTTACCGGCGAACCCGGAACATGGAACGCACATGCCGCATTTCTTGCGTTAATTAATGAATATAAAATTTCAGCAACGATCAAGCTGGTTGTCAATTCCGCTACAAGTGACGACGATCTAAAAACAGCGGCGGATTTAATCCGTACTTCCCAAACACCGGCGGCAATAGTTTTACAACCGATGACAGCGGCATTGCGTATGAAAAATGTTCCGACGGCGCAGCAGATACTGATGTGGCAGTCGAACATATCGTGCGCAATCGGACGCGGGGTGCGTATTATTCCGCAAAGTCATAAAATGATGGGACTGCTTTGAGCATGGAATAATAGATAACGGATGGATGGCATGGTGAAAAAGAAAGCAGTTGTACTTTTAAGCGGCGGACTTGATTCCGCAACAACGCTGGCGATCGCGAAAGCGGAGGGCTTTGAATGTTATGCACTTTCATTTTGTTACGGTCAGCGCCACGCCATTGAATTGGAATGCGCCAAACAGACTGCTAAATCTATCACTGTGAAAGAGCACCGTATCATATCTATTGATTTAACAGCGTTCGGCGGATCGGCACTAACCGATATGAACATTGACGTGCCGCACCAAACCGGCAGCGAGGAAATTCCGGTAACGTATGTTCCGGCACGCAACACTGTTTTTCTTTCGTATGCACTGGCATGGGCGGAAGTGCTGGAGAGTTTTGATATTTTTATCGGCACAAACTCGCTCGATTACAGCGGCTATCCGGACTGCCGTCCGGAATTTATTGCGGCGTTTGAAATAACGGCAAATCTGGCGACAAAAGCCGGCATCAGCAGCAAACAGAAATTTAAAATTCACACACCGCTGCAGCAGTTAACAAAAGCAGAAATTATCCGGTGCGGGCTGAAGCTCGGCGTAGATTACAGTAAAACGTCAAGCTGTTATGATCCGGCGGCAGACGGCTCAGCCTGCGGCACTTGCGATAGCTGCCGCCTGCGTCTGAAAGGATTTTTAGAAACAGGAATTGTTGATCCAAGAAAATATATACCTGTGATATTATGAAGTGCAGAAAACCGGTGTGGAAAGTGGCATTTAAACTGGTATAAACAGATTGGTGTTTTAATTAAAAAATTTGTAATCGAAACTGCTGAAAAAATAAATGAGACGTTATGGCTAATATGGAAATTTATAAAACGTTCCGCTTTGATGCGGCACACCGGTTGACCGGCGTACCGGAAACGCACAAATGCTCCGCAATACACGGCCATGGTTATGAAGTGGATATTTTTTTGTGCGGACCAGTGAATTCAGAAACCGGGTTTGTGATGGATTTTGGTGATCTGTCTCAGGCGTGCGATCCGGTGTTTAAACAACTTGACCATTCCATGCTGAATGACATTGACGGCCTGGCAAATCCAACCAGCGAAAACATGTGCATCTGGCTGTGGAATAAACTTAAACCGCAACTGCCCCTGCTCTCAAAAATCATCATCCGCGAAACTGAAACATCGGGATGTATTTATAAGGGAGAATGAAGACTCAAATTTACACTTCCGGTTTTTTTGCCTGAAGCAGCAGCGCACCGAGCGGCGGCAGATCGAGCTGAAGCGAAAATCCCTTACCATGCCACGGCAGATGGTGCGCATCGAGCGTATGCCCTTCTGCCGGACCGGTATCGCTGCCGCCATAATTCATTGCGTCAGTATTCAGAATTATTTTCCAGCTGCCGTCCTGCGGAAGCCCGATGCGATAACCGTTGCGCGGTGTCGGCGTTAAATTTAAAATGCACACAATGCTTTCGTTTGAATCGCGGCCTTTACGCTGGAATGAGATAACAGAACTGGCGGCATCGTGGAAGTCGATCCAGTCAAACCCTTCCCACGACGATTCAATATCGTACAGCGCCGGTTCGGACAAATAGAGATGATTCAGCCTGGCGACGAGGTCTTTGAGTTTGCGGTGCGGTGCGTAGTCGAGCAGATTCCAGTCAAGGCTGGTGATAGCGTCCCATTCGCGCCACTGACCGATTTCACAGCCCATAAAGAGCAGTTTTTTTCCGGGATGTGCAAACATATAGGCGAACAGCAGGCGCATGTTAGCAAATTTCTGCCAGAAGTCGCCGGGCATTTTATCGAGCAGCGAGGCTTTCCCGTGCACCACTTCGTCGTGTGAAAACGGCAGAATAAAATTTTCGGTAAATGCATAAATCATCGAAAATGTTAGATCGCCCTGATGATATTTGCGGTACACCGGATCTTTGCTGAAATATTTCAGCGTGTCGTTCATCCAGCCCATGTTCCATTTAAAATCGAAGCCGAGTCCGCCGTCGGTGACCGGATGCGAAACTTTTGGAAACGCGGTGGATTCTTCAGCGAACGTTAAAAACCCCGGCACTTCGCGGTGAATAATGCTGTTGAAGTGTTTGAGAAATTCAATGGCTTCCAGATTTTCGCGCCCACCGTATTTGTTTGGAATCCACTGTCCTGTAGAACGTGAATAGTCGAGATAGAGCATGCTGGCAACGGCGTCAACGCGAATACCGTCAATGTGATATTCCAGCGCCCAGAACAGTGCATTTGAAAGCAGAAATCCGCTGACTTCATGCCGGCCGTAGTTAAAAATCAATGTGCCCCAGTCCATGTGTTCGCCCTGACGCGGATCGGCGTGTTCGTACAGGTGCGTGCCGTCGAAATATCCGAGTCCGTGTGCATCTTTCGGAAAGTGTGCCGGGACCCAGTCAAGAATAACGCCGATATTCTCCTGATGACAGCGATCGATAAAAAACCGGAAATCGTCCGGCGTTCCGAAACGCGACGTCGGCGCAAAATAACTGCCGGCTTGATAACCCCATGAACCGTCGAACGGATGTTCGGCTACCGGCATCAGTTCAATGTGCGTATAACCCATTTCTTTAACATATGGAATCAGCTGATCGGCGAGTTCGTGATAGGTCAGCCAGCGCCAGCCGTCGGCACGTTTCCATGAACCGAGATGCACTTCGTAAACACTAATCGGTTTTTGATGCCAATTCGTTTGCGCCCGGCGCTGTTCCCATTCGCTGTCGTTCCATTGATATCGCTCAAGGTCGTAAACGATCGACGCGGTGCGTGGACGAAGTTCGGCGTAGACTGCAAATGGATCAGCTTTTTGTGCCCAGAATCCGTTCGGTCCTTTGATTTCAAATTTATATTGATCGCCCTCTTGCACGCCGGGAATAAAAATCTCCCAGATACCGGAATTTTTGATGCGCGTCATCCGGTGAACCCATGCTTCCCAGTTATTGAATGAACCGATAACGCTGACAGATTCCGCATTCGGCGCCCACACCGAAAAATACGCACCCTGCTTTCCATCTTCTTCCAGCAGATGCGCGCCAAATTTTTCATATGCGCGATACAGCGTGCCTTGACCGTAAAGAAATAGATCAAAATCCGTTAATGCCGGTCGTTTTTCCATTATTCAATCTCTCCCGGATCAGATTTATAAATATATGCGTTGGAGTTTAAATGCTTTTCCATTGGATTTTCTGGTGATTTTAATAACGGTTTGATTTGTTCTAAAACGTCGACTAGCACAGCATTATGTTTCTGTAAGATTTTTTCAATCTCAGACAGTTTTTTCTGAATTTTAATATTTGAATCCAATTGCTTGCGCAACCCGGAACTCAACGTCTCAATTAACTTTAATTTATTCATGGCTGAATACTCATTTAAAATTCGCAGCACGCAATTATATATTCTTCCGAAACCCGGTTGCAGTTTACGGCCGGTTTGTTCTCTCCTTAGTTAATTGCAATAAATCCCGATCTAAACACGGATGCGAGCTTAGAGGTTTTTTCAGTTATTGTAACTGCGAAAGATGATAAAGAATCAAACATTGGATCCCACACACAGAAGCGGAGACAAGGATACCTCTCTATCGCTTTGCCGAACATTCACAAGCACAACAGAATGTGCCTGCTTTCAGTATGCCCGTGCGTCGCTGTTTTCAATGTAGTTAATGAATGAGCGGTTAGCAACGCGATTTCCGCCGGGCGTTGGATAGTTACCACTGAAATACCAGTCCCCGGTATGTTTCGGAATTGCCGCGTGAAGACCTGCGATACTCTGAAATATAATTTTTAACTCTGCATTTAAATCATCCGGGCGAAGAAGCTCACTGATTTTATTGATGACCTGTTCCGGTGTAAACAGATCATACAATGCTTTCACTTCGTTTTTCACCTGATTGCGCGGCTGTTTAAGGCTGGCTTTGCTGGCCATATAAATTTCCTGCAGGATATCGCCCTGTCCTGTTTCCTGTGCCAGCTCCACCGCCGCCTGAAACGCCACAAACTCTTTCAACCGCGACATGTCAATGCCGTAGCAGTCGGGATAACGGATTTCCGGTGCAGATGAAACAATGATGATGCGCTTCGGATTCAACCGGTCAAGAATGCGCACGATACTCTCACGCAGCGTTGTACCGCGCACAATTGAATCATCGATTACCACCAGCGTGTCAGTTGTTTTAACTACACCATATGCGGTGTCATACACCAGCGCAACCAGGTCACGCCGGTCGGCATCTGTCATGATAAATGTGCGCAACTTGGTGTCCTTCACCATGATTTTTTCCATACGCGGGCGATAATTAATTAATTCATCAATCCGTTCCGGTGAAAGATTTTTTTCGTGCAGGATATGATACTTTGCACGCTCAGCCACATATTCCTGAACCCCTTCCATCATGCCGTAAAAAGCAGACGCCGCTGTATTCGGAATGTACGAAAACACGGTGTTATTCAAATCATAATCAATTGCTTTCAATATCGGATCCGTCAACTGCCGGCCAAGCTGCTTGCGTTCTTCATAAATATCGCGGTCTGTTCCGCGCGAAAAATAGATTCGCTCAAATGAACATGGTTTTTCCGGCATCGGTTCGGAAATCCGTTTGTGCAGTATTTCGCCGCAGCGGCGGATCACCAGCGCGTGTCCCGGCGCGACTTCCTGTACCTCCTCCACCTGCGCACCAAAGGCGGTTTGAATTGCCGGACGCTCAGATGCAATCACCGCAAACTCATCATCTCTCCAGAAAAATGCCGGACGTATTCCGCAGGCGTCGCGCACAACAAACATATCACCATTGCCAATAATTCCCGCCATCGCGTAACCGCCGTCAAAATTTTTCACCGCACGTTTCAACACGGTAATCAGATCCAGATGATCACCGATCTTTTTGGAGATTTCAGCGCGTTCAAGACCCTCTTTACGAAATTCACGGAACAGCCGGTCGTTCTCTTCATCCAGAAAATGACCTATTTTTTCCAACACTAAAACAGTATCCGTTTCATTGCGCGGATGCTGTCCAAGCTCAACCAGCGCTTCAAACAGTTCGTCGTTATTCGTCAGATTAAAATTTCCGGCGAGCAGCAGATTCCGGCTGCGCCAGTTGCTCTGACGGAGAAACGGATGACAAAAATCTGACCCGCTCCCGCCGCTCGTTCCGTAACGCAGATGACCGAGCATAAGTTCGCCGGCAAATTTTGCATTCTGTTTAATCCACGTTAGGTCATCAGCATATTCCGGATATTTACGGCGCGACTCTTCCATGGCAGCCGTCATAAACCGGTAGATACCGGCAATCGGTTCCCGCTCTGCGGAACGCGACCGGAAAATATACGGCTGTCCTGGCTCAACATCCATTTTAACCACTGCTGCACCGGCACCGTCCTGTCCGCGGTTATGCTGCTTTTCCATCAGCAGATAAAGGCGGTTCAGGGCGAACGCGGGAGATCCGTATTTTTCGGCGTAATGCTCGAACGGCTTTAAGAGTCGAATGGCGGCAATACCGCATTCATGCTGAAGAACATCGCTCATATCCCATACACTCCTTCGGTTCCGGATAATTAATGCTTGGTATAATCTCACTCTGCCGTATGCCGGTCAAAGATTTTTACAGATAAATAAATTCAGTAAAACCGCTTGCAGACGGTGCATCGAATGTGTACAAACGCAATCCTTAATAGCTGTACGTGGTTGTGCAGCTGAAGCGAGCGCTTGACACCTGCCTGTGGAAAGCCAAAGCGGATTGTTCAATAACGAACGAATAGAAAGGCAATATCATGTCAGAAAAGACAGTGACGATTCAGGACCTGCTGAATGCAGGGCTGCACTTCGGTCATCAGACCAAACGCTGGAATCCTAAAATGAAACGCTTCATTCATGGCGTCAAAAGCGGGATTTATATTATCGACCTCCAGAAAACCCTGGTGCACCTGAAAATGGCGCAGGAGTTCCTGAACGATACCGTGATGGGTGGACGTAAAATCCTGTTCGTCGGTACGAAAAAACAGGCGCGCACGGTGTTTCAGGAAGCGGCTGAACAAGCCAATCAGCCGTACGTGGTTTACCGCTGGCTCGGCGGAATGCTCACCAACAATCAGACGGTGCGCCAGAGCGTAAAACGTATGGAAGAGCTTCAGGAGCTGTTCGCAGACGAACAAAAACTGAAAGCCTATCCAAAAAAGGAGCTTTCTACCCTGCGCCGTGAACTGAATAAACTTGAACGCAACCTCACCGGTGTAAAACATATGACATCGCTGCCGGGTGCGCTGCTCGTGGTTGACATCTGCCGTGAAAAGCTGGCGATTGCGGAAGCTCAGCGCCTTGGAATTCCAGTGGTGGCACTGGTTGACACCAACGCTGATCCGGATTTAGTTGACTATCCGATCCCGGGCAACGACGACTCCATCCGTTCGCTCACGCTGATCGCCGAAGTTCTCGGCGGTACGATTGCCGAAGCGAACGATACGTTCACCAAACAGAAAGCGGCCGAAGACAAACGCCGTAAAGAGCAGGAGGAAGCGGATCGTAAGGTCGCCGAAGCCGCCCGCGCCGAGCGCAAGGCTAAAGAAGAAGAAGAGAGGAAAAAACGCGCTAAAGTGCTCGAAAAACTGAAAAAAGAAAAAGATAAAGCCAAAGCCGAGAAAGCAAAAAAAGAGCCGCAAGTTGAAAAAGCACCGAAAGCCGAAAAAACTGAAGTGAAAAAAGAAGCGGCGGCTCCTGCTCCGGCAGAGGAAGCACCGACAGCCGAAGAAGCGCCGGTAGCCACAGAAGCAGCGGCGGCGGAAGAAACTCCGGCAGTAGAATAATTTAAAATAGAGAGGATCATATTATGTCAGTAGAAATCAGCGCAAAACTCGTCAAAGAACTGCGCGACGCAACCAATGTCAGCATGATGGAGTGCAAACGCGCCCTGCAGGAAGCCGGCGGAGATAAAGAACAGGCATTCAAACTGCTCCGCGAACGCGGCATGGCTGTCGCGGCTAAAAAAGCTGATCGCGTAGCCAAAGATGGAAAAATTAATGCAAAAGTTGCGCCGGACGGAAAGAGCGGCGTGATGATCGAAGTGAACTGCGAGACCGATTTTGTAACGCGCACCGATAACTTCCAGGCATTCGTTGGCGAGCTCACCGAAAAAGCGATGTGCTCTGCTGCCGATAATCCGGCGGAAGAGTTTAAAGCGGATATCACTGCCAAGATCGCTGAAATCGGCGAAAATATTATTCTGCGCAAAAGTGTGAAATATGTCGTCGACGGCACCGGTGCAGTTTCCAGCTATATCCACCTCGGCGGGAAAGTCGGCGTGCTGGTTGAATTTGCATTCGAAAAAGCCGAAACATTCCATGACGACAAGTTTAAAGAACTCGCTATGGATATCTGCCTGCATGTTGCCGCTGCCAATCCGCTCGCACTGAACCGTGATGGTATTCCGGCACAGATCGTCGATGATGAAAAAGCACTGTTCGCCAAACAGGTGGAAGGCAAACCGGCAAATATTGTTGAAGGCATTCTCGCCGGCAAACTCAATAAGTTCTACGCAACCCACACGCTGCTGGAACAGGCCTTTGTGAAAGACGATAAAATCAGTGTTACGCAGCTGCTCGCAGCGAAAGGCAAAGAGATCGGCGATAACATCACGGTCACACGCTACACCCGCTGGGCGCTCGGCGAAGCGTAATTCAACATTGTGTTTCACAGTCAAAGTCGTTCTGAATTTTTGGAACGGCTTTTTTATTACCGGGAATAGAAAAACTCATGCGAACAGAAAGATCGCCAGGACCGCAATTTTTTGACGGGAGTAACAGAATTTAAACCGCGGATAACACAAATATAAACGGATTATTTTTCGAAGGAATAAAAACGAATTGGGAGAGACGGCGGCTTTGCCCTCCACGGTTGCCGGGGTCAACGACCCTCCATAATTTTTTTATCCGTCTATCATCCGCGTCATCCGCGGTGACAATCTTCGCGTGTTTCGCGAACTTTTTGTTTAAAAATTTAACAGGAAGATCGCCAAGGCCGCCAAGGGCTCTAACGAATTTATGCAATACGACCAATCCGTCTGATTTTACCGGGTACACTTTTTTATTTCTGACACCCCGGACAAAAGACGGTGGTGCGCTGAGCGACGGTGATTTTTTCGAGCGGTATGCCGCAACTTTCACACGGTTCACCGGCGCGGCCGTAGGCTTTGACTTTGACCCGATAGCCGCCGGACTCGCCGTTGAGATCCGTAAAGTTGCCCTGACCGTCACCGAGCGAAGTGCCTTTATTTTTTACACCGGCGCGAATGACTTTTACAACCGCGCGGTAAAGCTGCTCACGCTCTGTTGGCGTTAATGTTCCGGATTTGCGCAACGGATGCAGCTTGGCTTCGAACAGTGCTTCGTCGGCATAAATATTGCCGACGCCGGCGATGAATTCCTGATCGAGCAATAATGCTTTGAGCGCTTTATTCTTTTTAGTGAACTGCTCAAAAAACTCTTTTTTGGTGACGGTGAGCGCATCAGGTCCAAGTTTTTCCGGAGCGCCGGCGGCAAGTTTCCACCGTCCGAATTTACGCGGATCGCGGAAGTGCAGATTGAGTCCACCGGAAAGTTTTAAAACGGCGCGGTCGTGCTGACCTTTTTTCAGCCTGCCGGTGGAGAGATAAAATCCGCCGGTCATGCGCAGGTGAACGAGCAGGTTTTCTTTACCGGTGAGCTGAAAGATTAACCATTTGCCGTGCCGGTCGAGTTTTTTAATGGTGCGGTGCAAAAGGCGTTTAGAAAATTCCGGCGGTGCAACCGGTTCACACAGGCGGTACCAGTTGATTTCAACGCCGGTGATTTTACGCCCTTCAATTCCGGCGGCGCAGAGCTGCCGCCGGATGGTTTCAACTTCAGGCAGTTCAGGCATAATGATCTTCCGGCGTTACAGGATGTTTCGGATCGCCGGCGAGAAAGAGCGGTTGCGGCGGGAATGCAAACTCAATGCCCTCCTCTTTAAAGCGCCGGAGAATAGCGAGGTTAAAAGCCTGATCAAATTTCATGAACGGAATATAATCCGCTGGTGTAAACCAGTAAACAACCAGGATATTGAGCGCAGTCGCGGTGAAGTTATTAAAGAATGCCTGCGGCGGAGAATTTGGATCGAGATGTTCATTTTTACGGTGGAGTTCTTCTTGGATGATTTCAATGGCGCGCTCCACTTTTTCTGGCGGCGTATTGTAGGTGAGTGAAATATTTGCAATGCGTTTAATGTTCGGCCGGCGGCTGATGTTACAGATGGTTTTACTGGCGAGGTCGCCGTTGGGAATGGTGACAAAATACCCGTTGAGCGTGCGCAGCCGTGTCGAGCGCATGCCGACTTCTTCTACCACGCCATCCTGATCATCCACCGTGATCCGGTCGCCGACTTGAAACGGATGGTCGGAGAAGATGACGATAGAGCCGAAAAAGTTTTTGAGTGTATCCTGTGCGGCCAATGCAACGGCGAGTCCGCCGACACCGAGTCCGGCGAGAATCGAGGTGATCGGCTTGTCGCTCAACTGCTGAATAATCTGCACCGCGCCGAGCAGCACAACAACAATGCGCAGTGTTTTGCGAACGAGCGGCGAAATCATCTCTTCAAGGGTAGAGCGCTTCCGGCGGCTGATGAGACGAATCCAGTAGTCATTCAGTTCGATGGCCTGATAGATCACATAGGTGATGGTGATAATGACGAGTACCGCCGTTAAATCTGCCGGCGCATTTTTATAAATTTTGAGTGCAACGTAAATGCCGGTCATCACCGCCGGAAATACGACGGTGCGCGAAAGCAGCTCGATGGCTGTGCGGCGCAGCGGATTTCCATCCGCCGGAAAATGTTTGTAGCGCATCCGGCACAGCTGTTTTAAAAACCGTCCTGCCGCTATTCCGGCAAATATTGCAATCAGCATAACGATGTATCTCGACAGTGTTGAGTTCATGAGGATCTTCCAGTTGCTTCTGTTGTTGTTTTCAGCCAGTGCGCCGCTTCCGGCATGAGCATGTCTTCCGAAAACCGCCAGCCCCAGTTTCCGCCGGTGATGCCCGGACGGTTCATCCGACCGCCGGCACCGAGAACATCCTGCAACGGCAGAATCGCCCACTTCGCCGGCGCACGAAGTGCGAGTCCGCTCATGCTGCGGTGAATGGCGGCGCCGGCGGTATTCAGATAGTTCTGCACATTATCTTTTTCAGAACCGGCGAGCGAATGAAACCAGCCGGCGGTGGTGTCGTTGTCGTGTGTGCCGGTGTAAATCACCTGATTTTTTTCAACGCCCTCAGGACGGTATCCGGCGCGATGCATATCGGTGTCGCCGAAGCGGAACTGCAAAACCTGCATGCCGGGAAAACCGCATGCTGTGCGCAGCGCTTCAACGTCGTCGGTGATGAGGCCAAGATTTTCGGCGATAACATGTTCATCCAGCGTGAATTTATTTCCGAAGTCCGGCAGCGCGCGCAGATTTTTTTCGAGCTGCTGAAAAAACTGCAATCCCGGCCCTTTCACCCAGCGTCCGTGCATGGCAGTAGGTTCCTCCGCCGGAATCTCCCAGTACCCTTCAAAACCGCGAAAATGGTCGATGCGGACAATGTCCGTTAACTGCAATGCGCGGTGCATGCGCCGCGTCCACCACTCAAAATTTGTTTTACGGTGAAGTGCCCAGTGATACAGTGGATTGCCCCAGCGCTGACCGGTGGACGAAAAATAGTCCGGCGGCACGCCGGCGACTACCGCCGGCGCACCGGCATCGTCTAGAAGAAAGAGTTCGCGGTGCGCCCAGACATCGGCGGAATCGCCGGCGACAAAAATCGGAATATCGCCGATGAGTGAAATATTTTTTTCGTGCAGAAATGCTGTAAATTTTTCCCACTGTTTGGCGAATAGAAACTGCAATACCTTCCAGCGCCGGATTGGTTTTGCCAGCTTTTTAGCCATATCCCGCAGCGCCGCCGGGTGCCGGTCGCGCAGCGCTTCCGGCCAGTTGTTCCACTCGCGGAATTTCTGCTTTTCGCGGATCGCCATAAACAGCGCATACTCGTCGAGCCACGCATTCTCTGTTACGCAGAATGTTGTAAATTCAGCGGTCGTTTCAAATTTATCAGCAACGCGGAAGAGGATTTTTTCACGCGCCGGAATAACTGCTTCAAAATCGATGCGATGCAAATCAAATTCCGGAAACCGGCGGAGCTGCGCTTTGGTTAATAGCCCATCGGCAATGAGTTCGTCAAAACTGATGACAAGATGATTGCCGGCGAATGCTGACAGCGACGAATAGGGTGACCAGCCGTAGCCAACCGGTCCCGTCGGCAGAATCTGCCAGAGCGTCTGACCGGTCGACGCCAGAAACTCCGCAAACGCTCGCGCCTGCGGTCCGGGTTCGCCCATGCCCCACCGCCCCGGCAGTGACGTTATGTGCAGAAGAACGCCGCTTTTTCTCTCAAAATTCATGCGCGGGAGAGTATGGGAATGACGGGAGAAATGCGATGTATTATTTTGCAGTCCTGATGCGCAGACGATCCAGCGGCAGCATATATTCTCGGTCACTCTTATGACCGACTCTGCTCTGTGCCGCAATTCTATCGCAAAATCGTCGATCGATAACTGCATTGCTGATATGAGAACTGCCTTAATTTGTACAGTGATACACGTTCTTTTACGATTGCGGTTGAATCATTCCGCAACCCTGCTATTAAAGCGGCGAAATGAATCAACCGGCACATGGACTTTCTGACGCTCAAATTCGCAAAGGATTACGGATCAATATTTTTGCGGCCGGCATCGGTATCTTCTGGTTCGCAACGATCAACGGCCTGCCGCTGATTATGATTCTTGAAGCGCTCGGCGCAACCGGCGTGATGATCGGCATGATTTCCATGCTGAATCAGGCAGCCATGCTGATTCAAATTCCGGCGGCGCTGATTGCCGACCGCCTCACATACCGCAAACCGTTCTGGATGAGCACATCGGGACTGGCTCGTCTGATCTGGATTATTCCGGCGCTGCTGCTCTTTTTACCGCTGAGCAAACTTACAATCGCCGGCGTTGCGCTGATTACCGTCGGCATCAGCGCCCTCCTCACGCAATCCAGCTCACCGTGCTGGTGGAGCTGGATGGCGGATATGATTCCCGACGAACGGCGCAACCGTTTCTGGAGTTTGCGCCAGGGCACCTGTATGACGGGAATGCTGATTACATTTGCATTGTGCGGCTGGTTTTTCGATCTGTTTCCCGCCGGCGCGCAAACCGGATTCGGCATCTTTCTTTTCGCTGCCGCAATTTTCGGCACGGTGGAAATTCTGCTCTACTATAACGTCGCCGAACCGGCGGTACGCAAAGTTCCGAAAGGCATCCCGATCCGCCACCGGATTCTTGCGCCGCTGAAAAACCGTAACTTCCGCAATTTTACACTGCTGCTCGCTGTCTGGCTCTTCGGCGTCGGACTCGTCGGCCCGTTCGCGATGGTGTATCTGCGGCAGGAGTTTGACACACCGTACACCGGACTTGCCGTCATTCAAATTTCAATCCAGCTCGGTTCCGTCATTGCCGCATTCGGTTCCGTGGCATTAATCCGGCGCTTCGGCATCCGCAACTTCGGCATTTTAACGACGGCGCTCGCACCGCTCACAAGTATTGCGTGGTTCTTCATTTCCACCGCACCCGCCGCATACGGTCTGCCGCAATATTTAATTCTGATCACACTCAACTCGCTCTTCAACGGCAGCGTGTTCGCATCGCTCGGCGTCTATCAGGTCAACATGCTCACCGCCATTGTTCCGCGCAATGGACGTACCACCGCGATGGCGATGCACTGGAGCATTGCCGGAATATTTTCCGCACTCGCGCCCATCATCGCCGGCGCAATTAAAGATGGACTCGCCGGCTGCAAAATTGCACTCACTCTTTCCGGCGATGTCAATTGTTCCTTCTATCACGTTCTGCTCATTCTGCACGCCGGACTCATCTGGTCGATCGCGTTGCCGCTCGCCCGCAGTATCGATCGCGATACCGACGTACGCCTTGGCAAGACTCTCACGCATATTTTCATTATCAACCCGCTGCGCATGACGCGCGACTTCTACGGATTTAACGGCGCAGTACTCTCTGCAATCGGCAGCAAGACCAGGAAAACTATCATCCAGTCTGCAACCAAAACACGACGCACCATCCGGAAAATTATGCGCGACAGCTCGCATCATAATCTGCCGCCGGAAGTGTAACAGTCGCAAGCCCGAAGATTTTAACGTCAAAGGTCAAAAAACGAAAACATAATTTTCAGACCTTCGACCTGTGACTGAATAAAGAAAATATTTCATCCGGTACACTGAGAGTGCCATAACCGGTGCCGATTTTTATATACGGCGTATGTTTACCGTGAAAGTCGCTGCCGCCGGTGGCAATTAAATTATATTTTTTACTCAGCTGTAAAAATGCAGCAGACTGCGATTCTTTATGCGATGCATGCCAGACTTCCAGTCCGGCGAGTCCATGCGGCAAAAGCCGTTCAATTAACCGCCGGAGCGCACCGCTGGAAATATCCATCTGTCCCGGATGCGCAATCACTGGAAATCCACCGGCGTTGCGAATTAATTCAATACACTGTTCCGGCGGAAACCGCTGCCGCTCAGCATACGCCGCCCGTCCTTTTCCGAGCAGCTGCATAAAAACTTTTTTTATGGTTTTAAAATGGCCGGCGTTAACCAGTGCGGCAGCGAAATGAGGCCGGCCGATCATCTTATCGCCGGCAAGTTTTTGCATATCACTCATTGTCAGCTCGTAACCGAGACGGTTGAGGTTGCTAAGAATCTGTTCGTTGCGTTCCGCCCGCGCGATGCAAATGAATTCGAGTGCAGTTTGCAGTTCAGCATTCTGCAACTCAAAGTCATAACCAAGAATATGCAGCGGCACCGCACCGAAATCAGCGCTTAATTCAATTCCCGTAACGGTTTTGATAGAAACGCGCTGCGCCGCAGCGGCAAAGCGCTTCTGTCCGGCAGTCGTATCATGATCCGTCAGGGCTGCCGCGTATAAACCGGCAGCGGATGCCAATTCAATCAGTTCTTCCGGCGTATTCGTGCCATCGGAAAAAATAGAATGGAGATGCAGATCAATCACTGTAAAAAATTCTTTCTATCTTCTTTCATTTCAGCTCATGCCGCTTTTCATTGGTCAACCGGCACCAATTTTGGTTTAATGAAAAATAATTTTTAACTTAACGAGGAGAGTAAAACATGGATATCAAACTGGTTGCCAATACAATTCGCGGACTTTCAATGGACGGCGTTCAGGCTGCGAACTCCGGACACCCCGGTCTGCCGCTCGGCATGGCTGATATCGCCGCTGTTCTCTGGACACAGTTTCTAAAACATAATCCGAAAAATCCGCACTGGCCGGATCGCGACCGCTTCATCCTTTCCGCCGGTCACGGCTCGATGCTCATCTACAGTCTGCTCCATCTCGCCGGTTATGATCTGCCGATGGATGAATTAAAAAAATTCCGGCAGTGGGGCAGTAAAACGCCGGGGCATCCGGAATTTGGACACACCGTCGGCATTGAAACCACTACCGGTCCGCTCGGACAGGGTTGCGGCAACGCGGTTGGAATGGCCATTGCCGAACAGATGCTCGCTAAGCGTTTTAACAGCAAAGATCATAAACTCGTCGATCATTTCACTTACGTTTTCGCCAGTGAAGGCGAATTTATGGAAGGTGTTTCGCACGAAGTATTCTCCATGGCGGGTAATCTCGGCCTCGGCAAACTGATTGTGTTCTACGATGAAAACTTTATTTCTATTGAAGGCGATACGCGCATTACGTACACCGACGATGTAAAAAAACGGATGCAGGCCTACGGCTGGCACGTTCAGCAAATCGACGGACATAACTATGAGGAAATCGCCGCTGCTACCGCAGCGGCACAGGCGCAGACAAAAAAACCGTCCGTGATCATCTGCCGCACGACCATCGCCTGCGGATCGCCGAATAAAGCCGGTACGCACGAAGCGCACGGCGCGCCGCTTGGTGAAGAAGAAATTGCATTCACTAAAGCCAATCTCGGCATATCGCCGGAAAAATTCTTTGTGCCGCCGGAAGTTTATGCCGCATTCGCTGAGGCCGCACAAAAAGGCGCTGCCACCGAAGCCGGCTGGAATTCAATTTTCGCAGCTTTTGAACAGGCGAAACCGAAAAAAGCGGCCGAGTGGCGTGCCGGTTTATCCGGCGAACTGCCGAAGAATCTGATGAAAAAAATCGGTGACTTTGACGCCGGTAAATCCATTGCTACGCGCGCTGCCTCGGGCAAAGTTCTGCAGGATTTAGCTAAAGCAATCCCGTATCTCGTCGGCGGTTCTGCTGACCTCGCACCGAGCAATAACACCTATTTGAACGGCATGGGCGATATCGGCAGAAGGTCATTTAAAGGCCGTAACTTCCACTTCGGTGTGCGTGAACTTGGAATGGGTGCAATTATGAACGGCGTCCAGCTGCATGGCGGATTCCGGATTTTCGGCGCAACGTTTCATGTTTTTGCCGATTTTGTCCGTCCGGCAATGCGGCTCGCCGCGCTGATGAATCAGCCGGTGATTTATGTCTATACGCATGACAGTTTTTATGTTGGTGAAGATGGCCCGACACATCAGCCGGTAGAAACAACCATGAGCCTGCGCATTATTCCGAATATGACGGTGATTCGCCCGTCTGACGCCACGGAGACAAAAGCTGCCTGGGTCGCCGCGCTCGAAAACAAAACCGGTCCGACCGCCCTGCTCCTTACGCGTCAGAATTTGCCGGTCTTCGACCGCAGCGAATTTGCGCCGGCAGAAAATCTGCGGAAAGGCGCATACGTTATTTGGGAAAATTCTAAAACCGATCACGACATGATTATGATCGCCAGTGGTTCCGAAGTTTCGATTGCCGTTGATGCCGGCAAAAAACTGGCCGGTGAAGGTAAAAACGTCCGTATTGTCAGCTTTCCGAGCTGGGAACTTTTCGAAGCTCAGAGTGCCGAGTATAAAAATTCAGTTCTGCCGCCGGAAAATACCAGCCGGCTTGTTATCGAAGCCGGCGTAACCAGCGGCTGGGAAAAATATTCCGCCGGCGGAAAAATTATTGGCATTAACCATTTCGGAGCATCCGGCCCCGCCGGGGTTCTTGCCAAAGAATTCGGTTTCACCGTCGATAATGTTTACAGCACCGCGAAGCAGATGCTGAATTAGCATTGCTACAAAAAACACACAAATGGTGGAGCGTTACCTCCCGGCGTGTTGAAAAAATCGGCAATTTTTTAACTGCGGATTACGCAGATATAAACGGATTTTAATTCGTTTTAATTTGCAACTGCGGCAGGGATGCCTCGATGCGACGTCCGCGGCGGGTTCATCAAACCCGCCCTGCCATGTAAAAAAATCATCAATCGGAAATCGGCAATGTCCTTAGGGCATCATGGGTGCCATAAGCGTCAGCATGCCCCAGGCGATCAGACAGGCAACGAATGCGGAGAGCGCACCGATGCCAAGCCACTGAAAGAATGTGACATTAGTTTTAAAGTTTTTTTCAAGCATACCGAGAGCAACGATATTCGCCGTACTGCCGATCAGCGTAATGTTGCCGCCGAAACATGCACCGAAAAGTAACGACCACCACAGCGGCATGACTTTGACGCTTTCGCCGAGCGCCTCAACAACCGGCGCAAAGGCGGCGACAAAGATAACATTGTCGACAAATGCCGATCCAATAGCAGTTGTGGCCATGATAACGGGAATCAGCACATTGAGATCGGTGCCAAAATTTGCCGTGAATCCGTCGGCCATGAGGCGCGTCACGCCGGTATATGCAAGTGTACCGGCGATGGCAAACAGAAGCATAAAAAAGAGCAGCGTCCACCAGTCGACTTCGTTTTCAACATAATGGCGCGCGCGATCGCGTTTAAAGATCATGATAATTCCGGCGCAGGCAAGCGGCGCGACGAGCAGGATGCTGTTCGAGTCAAGCGTGAGCCATTCTTCGAGAGTGTGGTGCAGTGCAATAAAGATGAGCGTTAACAATAAAACGATGAGCCCTTTGATGTAAGGCACCTTGATTTTCGGTACCAGACTGAGGTCGCGCTCCATACGCTCTTTGAGGCGTACGTCAAATTCATCGAGTGCTTTACGGAACCAGAACATGGTGATGACGATACAGGAAGCAAGCGCGACGAGCATGATAGGAAATGCCCAGTAAATAAAATCAGAAAATGTGAGGTGAGCCTTAGTGCCGATATAAATTCCGACCGGATTGCCCATCATGGTTCCGGCGCTGCCGATGTTGGTGCAAAGTACGCAAATGATGATGTACGGTGCCGGATTCAGCTTGAGCCGGTTGCAAACCTGAAAGACGAGTGTGGAAATGAAAATGATGGATGTCACCTCATCAACCGCGCACGCAAGCAGCGCTGAGGCGACAGCGGTGACAGTGAGAAATTTTCTGCCGGTGATTTTCGGAATAGAAATGATACTTTGTACAATCCAGGTAAAAAAACCGAGGTCGCGCAGTGCGCCGACAATGATCATCATGCCGACTAAAAACAGAATGACCGGCAGGGAGGCTTCTTTTACAAAGTGGTCGATGTCAAGTGACCGGGTGAAAATCAGCACACCAATGCCGAGAAATGCGATTGCGAGCCGGAAGCCCCAAAAGAACAGTGTGCCGAGAATGATGGCGAGAAAAACAGATGTAGCGGCGGCCTGCTGGATCGTTAATCCCAGCCTGACGCCGGAAAATCCGATTCCGCCGCTGATGAACAGCAGCGCTGCCATGCGCAACATCATCTGTTTTCTGCCGAGTGTTCCACTATGATCATCATTATGCATACTTCCACTCCGCTGTTAAAATTATTATGGAATGTGACCGCGGATTACGCGGATAAAAAATATCTCAGACAGAATTACCGGCTTCCATTTTTATCCAGTGAATTCCATCAAAAAACATCCCTTTTCTTCGATCTTTCTTTGTAAATATCCGTTTCCATCCGTGATATCAGAGGTTCAAGATGTTTTATTTTCGGTGTTTTCATGAAATTCTCCGATGACCCGAAAGTTAAGCCCAGAAAAGTTTGGTTGAAAATCCGCTGAGATCGACTACGCCGATGAGCCGGCGTTTTTCGAGTACATAAATCTGGCGCACATCGCGTTTCAGAAAAATTTTTGCGAGCTGTACCGCCGGCGTTTCCGGTGCGACCGAAACAAAATTTTCGCGCATAAAATCAGCGAGCTTGGTTTCGTTATCTTTTTTCATCATTTCGGCAAACGGCTCAAAACGGAGAATCGGCGTTAAATCCTCCAGCCACAGCAGATGTTCCGGCAGGCTCTGCCGGAGAATATCTTCCGTGCTGACCACACCGCGCATATCGCCCTCTCCATCAATGACCGGCACATCCAGAATCCTGCATGCTGATAAGGTGGCAATCGCTTTTTGCAGCGTATCACTTTCAAGCAGCGTGATCGGCTCACTGTTCATGACATCGGCGGCAACCAGGTAATCTTTTCCGTTTCCGGCGGCGGCATTGAACAGTGCGGTGATTGAATCGGCGGTAGCGGTGGAAATAAATTCCGGCACATTAATATCTTTAAGAATGGAAACCAGCAGTGAAAGTACGCGCAAATAGGAGCTGGGATCATTCTTCGGCGTGAGTACGAGCAGAATCAGATGCACCGGCGGCTGATCAATATCAAAAAGAATTCCGGCGCGCGTCGTGGCAATCGCAATCATCGGCTGTTCACTCCCGGCCAGCCGTGCATGCGGCAGTGCAACGCCGGGCGCAATCACGGTTGGCAGAACATTCTCGCGTTCTTTTAGCGCCGCAATCGCGGCACTGGAATTAAACCCGCCGCCGGACTTTTCAAGTTGTTTGGTGAGAAAATCCAGCGCAGCATTGCGCGTCGTCGCATCAATTTCAAAAATTATATTTTCTTTTTTCAGATAGTTGTTCAGTTGAATGTCCATTCGTACTCCCTGCACTATTATCAATCTTACCGCGGATATAAACAGATGAGTTTTGAACCACGGAATACACAAAGCACACAGAAATAGTCTTCAGTGTTTTCAATGTGTTTCATTGTGAAAAATCCGTTTTCATCCGTGATATCTGCAGTTCATTCATCCAGATATACAGTTTTTAAAGCGCCGGAAAATAAAAAACTTTTTTCATTCCGTTTGCTGTTCGTGCGATTCATCGGTACCTTCTGCCGGATGATTGAAATTCCAAATCAAATCTTACTTGAAGTTTGCACGGCGGCGGCGCATACCACCGGAAATTTTGCATTAAAAAATATCCACCGGCGCAAAGAGGTCGCGCAGCAGTTTGATCACGATATAAAACTGGTGATGGACAGTGAAAGCCAGCACATTGCCGAAAAAATAATCCTCGAAAAATTCCCGGCACATTCCATTCTCGGCGAAGAGAGTGCGACCGAAAATACCGGCGACTATGAATGGATTATTGATCCGATCGACGGCACTGCCAATTACACCAATGATTTTCCGTTCTGGTGCTGTTCCATCGCCGTGCGCCGCAGCGGAAAAATTCTCGCCGGCTGCGTATATATTCCGCCGTTAAATGATTGCTACATCGCAACGATTGACGGACCGGCGCTGTGTAATGGCGAGCCGATTCACCCCTCCGGTATTGCAGATTTAAAACACGCAACATTGTTCACTGGGCTGACAAAAGATATTGATTCGCGCACGATTGAATTTTTCACCGCCGCTGCACCGCGCGTGAATAAAATTCGCATTCTCGGCGCGGCGGCGATTGATATCTGTCATGTAGCGTGCGGACGGTCGGACGCATTTTTTGAAGCCGGACTGTATCTCTGGGATGTTGCCGCCGCCGGACTGATTGCCGAACGCGCCGGCGCATGCTGCACCGCAACTCCGCGCGCCGAAACTCACGGCGTACGTTTTCTCTGTTCCACGCCGGAAATTCATGCCGGACTGAAGCAGCTGGTTGAAAAATATTTTTAAAATATCTGACGCACGAAAGATCTAAAAATTTTGAATCATCATTCACTGAGACTATTGAGCCGGCAACTACATGAAAAGAAGAATCAGTAAAGACGAGCTACACTATTATTATGAAGCGGCTGTGCAGGGTGCTGAGCACGATCTTGACTTTGCAGTCCGCATTTTTAAAACGAAAAACCGGCGCATACCAAAAATTATCCGCGAAGATTTTTGCGGCACTGCCGCCCTCGCCTGTGAATGGGTCAACCGCTCGCCGGAAAATTATGCATACGGCGTGGATATTGATCAGCCGACGCTTGACTGGGGCGCCGAGCATAATCTGAAATATCTGAATGATAACAGCGGCGAAATTGAACTGGTTTGCGGCGATGTGCTGACAACAAAAACACCGGCGGCGGATTTGCTGTTCGCGCTCAATTTTTCCTACTGCATTTTTAAAACGCGCGATCTGTTGCGCACCTATTTTAAAAAAGCGCGTACGGCATTGAAAAAAGACGGCCTGTTCATTCTTGATCTTTACGGCGGCACAGAATCCATTGAAGCAAAACCGGAGCCGCGTGAAATCGAAAAGCACACCGCAACCGACGGCACAAAAATTCCGGCGTTTACCTATATCTGGGATCAGGCCGAATATAATGTGATCAATCATCACGTCATTAATTACATCCACTTTAAAATTCCAGGTGCCGGAAAAATTAAAAAAGCATTTGCCTACGACTGGCGGCTGTGGACACTGCCGGAAATTCAGGAACTGCTGCTTGACGCCGGATTTAAATCCGCCGAAGTTTATCTGCACGGCTGGACCAAAGACGGCGAATCCGACGAAATTTACCGCAAACGTACAAGATATGAAAACTCCCTCGGCTGGGTTGCATATATTATTGGTGTAAAATAAATTCAAATTAATTATACGGCGGCGGCAGAGACGTTTCGATGAGGCGTCCGCGGCGGGTTCATTGAACCCGCCCTACCATTTTTTCATCAATTAGAACGAAACCTTTCCAGGTTTTCAGTTTACAAGTCCTGCCGGACAGCGATAATCGAGGCAAACTCAATAAGGAGGTCCATGATGAAAATTATGACAGCCATTGATTTTTCCACCGCAACCGAAGCGGTGCTCAAAGCCGCGAAGACCTATGCAAAAAAATTGCGAGCCGAGGTTCTGTTGATTCACGTTGAACCGACTCCGGTGCTGCTCCCCGATATGGGTATAAGCGGTACCGGCATTGAAGTGCTCTACGAAATTCCGGTGGATCATAAAACCGAACATGTCCGGTTGAATAAAGATGCAAAAGCGCTGGAAGCCTGCGGCGTAAAAGTAACGCCGCTGCTGCGTACCGGGTCACCGGCAAAAACCATCATCAAAGAGGCTGAAAAGCAGAGCGTGGATTTAATTATCGTCGGTTCTCACGGTCACGGTGCGCTGCAAAAGATATTGATCGGCAGTACCAGTGAAAGCATTCTCAAAAAAAGCAAAATTCCGGTGCTTCTGATTCCGGTGGCGCATTGATTTGAACCGTGGATAGTGCGGATGGAAACGGATGATTCTCTGCCGCAATTTACGCCGGTGAAAGTCCAGTGAAATTATCCGTATATATCCGTGTTATCTGCGGTTAAAAATAATTCCGGTTTAAATCATTTTTCTTTAGGTGCCGGCAGAATTTTCTCCGGCGCTTTCCGTTTATAAAAATCAAGTTAAAAAAGCGCGTTATACGCTTATTTTTCAATGGTTTTTATATTATTTTTCCCGCTGTTTTTGTTCGCTATTTTGCAACGTTTCCGGCATAGTGAATTATTTAAAGTTTGAGGAGGAAAAGGAGCAGCATGTCGAACGAAAATCTGGAGCACAAAACCCAAAAATCCGGCGAATACAGCGCCGGTCAAATTACCGTTCTTGAGGGGCTTGAAGCCGTCCGCAAACGCCCGGCGATGTACATCGGCGACACCGGCGCACGCGGATATCATCATTGCGTTTATGAGGTGGTGGATAACTCTATCGATGAGGCACTCGCCGGTTACTGCACACACATTCATGTAACGATTAATTCCAACGGCTCATTGACGGTGATCGATGACGGCCGTGGAATCCCGGTAGACATGCACCCGACGGAAGGTGTTCCGGCAGTGCAGGTGGCTTTGACGAAACTGCATGCCGGCGGTAAGTTTAACAGCGATTCGTATAAAGTTTCCGGCGGTCTGCACGGCGTCGGCGTTTCCTGCGTCAATGCGCTGTCGGAATGGTTTGAGGTTGAGGTGTGCCGCGACAGCAAAGTGCATCATCAGCGCTATCAGCGCGGAGCGCCGGCGACATCGCTGGAGGTGATTGGCAAAACACAGAAAACCGGCACGAAGATCACGTTTAAACTGGATCATCAGATTTTCACCCATGAAGGCTTCCAGTGGGATATTCTGGCGTCACGCCTGCGCGAACTGGCCTTTTTAAATCGCGGCGTACGCATTCGCCTGGCGCAGGAAGAACCGCCGCGCGAAGAAATTTTTGAATACAGCGGCGGCATCAGTGAGTTTGTCACGCATCTGAATATCGGCAAAACGCCGATTCATCCGGACGTCATTTATTTTGAACGCGAACGCGACGGAGTCACCGTTGAAATTGCCATGCAGTACAACGACTCATATAACGAAAACCTGTTCAGCTTCGCGAACAACATCAATACGATTGAAGGCGGCACACATCTGTCCGGCTTTCGCAGCGCCCTCACCCGCACCGTAAACCAGTATGCAAAAAACAATAAACTGGTGAAGGATGATAAACAGGCAATGGGCGGCGAAGATATTCGCGAAGGCCTTACAGCGGTGCTCAGTGTCAAAATTCCTGACCCGCAGTTTGAGGGGCAGACAAAAACAAAACTTGGCAACGGTGAAGTTCAGGGAATCGTCGAAGCGGTACTGAACGAAGAGCTCGGAACCTACTTTGAGGAAAATCCGGCGGTCGCGCGCAACATCATTGAAAAAGCGGTTATGGCCGCGCGCGCGCGCGATGCAGCGCGCAAAGCGCGCGACCTGACGCGCCGCAAAGGCGCATTGGAAAGCGGCGGACTGCCTGGCAAACTGGCGGACTGTTCGAGCCGCGATCCGGCCATGTGCGAGCTCTATATTGTTGAAGGGGACTCCGCCGGCGGTTCCGCCAAGCAGGGTCGCGACCGCGAGTTTCAGGCGATTCTGCCGGTCAAAGGCAAAGTGCTGAATGTTGAAAAAGCACGCCTGGATAAAGTGCTCGCGAATGAAGAAATCCGCACAATGATTACAGCGATTGGCACCGGCATCGGCAGCGATGAGTTTGATCTCGGTAAAGCGCGCTATACAAAAATTGTCATCATGACCGATGCCGACGTGGACGGCGCGCACATCCGCACGCTGCTGTTGACATTTTTCTACCGGCAGATGCCGCAGCTGATTGAGGCCGGATATGTCTATATCGCCCAGCCGCCGTTGTATAAGATTAAACGCAAGAAACGCGAGGAATATGTCGACAGCGACGCGCAGCTGACGCGTATGCTGCTCGACTTCGGCTCGGAAGATCAAACACTGATCTGCACCGCCGGACGGACGCTGCTGACATCCGAACAGCTGCCGGAAGTGCTGCTGTTACTGAGCGATGTTGAGCGCGTTGCCGAACAGCTGAACCGGCGCGGTGTTGATTTTGACCGCTACATGGGCAAACTGACGGAAGACGGCCGGCTTCCGACCAGCGCGGTGATCATTGACCGCGGTGACGGCAGCCCCGAAACACATTTCGTTTTTAACGACGCTGAACTGCGTGAACTGCGCGAGCAGACCGAAAAGCAGTTGGGGACGGAACTGGAATTTTCCGATTCGTTCACCGGTGCGCCGGGATTCTACTCGCAGGAGATTCATGCCACCGAGCGTCTGGAAAAACTGATTGCCGACTTAACGCAGAGAGGGTTTCCGTCACGCAGCCTCCGGTGCCTGGACGATGTAAATTATTTTCTGCAGAACGAAAAAGGTGAAAAAGTTCCGCTGCATTCGCTGCTTGAACTGCTCTCCGCCACTCGCGAATCGGGACGCAGAGGATTGACCATTCAGCGCTACAAAGGTCTCGGCGAAATGAATCCGGATCAGCTTTGGGAAACGACGATGGATCCGGCGAACCGTAAAATGACGCGCGTGATTCTCGAAGACGCTGTGAAAGCCGACCGGATGTTCACCATTCTGATGGGTGATGAAGTTGAGCCGCGCCGCGAATTCATTGAACAGAACGCACTGAACGTTCAGCACCTTGACATTTAATTTAACGCACAGGAAATAGAGCATAATGAACACAGAACGTATTGATCTGATTAATATTGAAGATGAAATGCAGCGCGCCTACATCGATTATTCGATGAGCGTGATTATCGGCCGCGCCCTGCCCGACGCGCGCGACGGGTTGAAACCCGGCAACCGGCGTATTCTGTTCGCCATGAAAGAACGCGGCTGGACGGCCTCCAAACCGTTTGTGAAATGCGCGAAAGTGGTCGGTGAAGTGATCGGTAATTATCACCCGCACGGCGACTCGGCGGTGTACGACACACTCGTGCGCATGGCACAGGATTTTTCGATGCGCTGCATGCTGATCAACGGTCAGGGAAACTTCGGCTCCATCGACGGCGACCGCGCGGCGGCGTACCGCTACACCGAGTGTAAACTGCTGCCGCAGGCGGAAGATATGCTCGCCGATATCGAAAAAAATACAGTGGATATGCGGCCGAACTTCGACGAAACACTGCAGGAGCCCACCGTTCTGCCGGCGCGCATTCCCAACCTGCTGGTTAACGGCAGCACCGGCATCGCCGTCGGCATGGCAACCAATATCCCGCCGCACAATCTGAGCGAAGTGATCGACGGCACAATCTATCTGATTGAACATCCCGACGCGCCGGTGGAAGACCTGTGCCAGTTTGTAAAAGGCCCGGACTTTCCGACCGCCGGAATTGTACACGGACTGAGCGGCATTAAGAGCATGTACCTCACCGGCCGCGGACGCATCCGTATGCGCGGCAAAGCGGAGATTGAAGAGTTCGGCACCGGCGGGCGCGAGCGGATTATCGTCACTGAAATTCCGTACACGGTCAACAAAGCATCGCTCATCACCAAGATGGCGGAACTTGTGCGTGAAAAACGGCTGGAAGGAATTTCCGACATTCGCGATGAATCCGGCAAACAGGGCATCCGCATCGTCATCGAACTGAAACGCGGCGCGATCGGCAAAGTGGTGCTGAACAATATTTACAAGCATACGCAGCTTGCCTGCACATTCGGCGCCATCATGCTGGCGATTGATGACAACCGCCCGAAAGTGATGAATCTGAAAGAGCTGCTGCAGTGCTTCATTAATCACCGCTTCGACGTCATTACACGCCGTACAACATTTGATTTAGAAAAAGCCCGCGCACGTGCACACATTCTGGAAGGGTTGCTGATTGCGCAGGATCATATTGATGAGGTCGTGCGCCTCATCCGTGAATCAAAAGACCGTGATGAAGCACAGACAAAACTGATATCGCGCTTTCAACTGACCGAAATTCAGGCGAAATCCATCGTTGAAATGCGCCTCTATCAGCTCACCGGACTGGAGCGCGATAAGCTTCTGGCAGAATATGATGAGCTGCAAAAAACAATCGCCTATCTGCTCGATCTGCTCGCAAATGAAGAGAAGCTGTACGGCGTCATCAAAGACGATCTCCTCGAAATCAAAGCCAAATACGGCGAGCCGCGCCGCACGCAGCTGGAAGTGGATGAAGGTGAAATTGATATTGAAGACCTGATCGCCGACGAAGCGTGCGTGATCACGCTTTCCAATACCGGCTATATTAAACGCGTTCCGGTTGATACCTACCGGCAGCAGCGCCGCGGCGGCAAAGGCGTTGTGGGAATGAACACCAAAGAAGAGGATTTTGTGGAACACGTCTTTACGGCGTCAACGCACGATTATCTGCTCTGCTTCACGGAGGGCGGACGTATGTACTGGCTGAAGGCCTATCATGTGCCGGAAAGCAGCCGCCAGTCGCGCGGACGCGCGCTCGCGAACGTGATTGAGATGGGACCGGAGGAAAAACTCGCTGCCATTATTTGCGTGCGTGAACTGGACGACAGCGAGCACAACCTGCTGATGGCAACGCGCGCCGGCATTATCAAGAAAACTGTTCTTTCGGCATACAAAAATATTCGCGCCGGCGGTATTAACGCCATCAATATTGATGAAGGCGACCAGCTTATCGGCGTGCAGTTAACCTCCGGCAGCGACGAGATTATCCTCAGCATGCGCAACGGCAAAGCGATTCGTTTCAACGAAAAAGATGCGCGCCCGATCGGCCGCACCGCCCGCGGTGTAAAAGGCGTAACGCTGGAAGATGACGATCAGGTCGTTTCGATTGAGGTCGTCAATAAAGAGGCCACCATGATGGCAATTACCGAGAACGGTTACGGCAAACGCACCAGCTTCGATGAATACCGCCTGCAAAACCGCGGCGGCAAAGGCATCATCAGCATTCAAACGACGGAGCGCAACGGCAAGGTCGTCAGTGCGCACGCGGTGACCGATGAAAACCGGATCATGCTCATTTCGCAAAACGGACAGATGATCTGCATCGGCGCCGGCGATCTGCGCGTGATCGGACGTAACACGCAAGGTGTGCGCCTGGTCAATCTGAATGAAGGCGATAAACTTGTCTCCGCTGCCGTGCTGGATGCGGAAGAAGAAAAGTCAGATGAAGAAAATTCCGGCGCCGGAATTGAAGAAACCGGAACCAATGACACTCAATCTGAACAGCCTGAATCTGACGCCGGAGTGGAGTAAATCCGCTCCCGGCACCAGCCTGCCGCCGAAAAAGCAACCCGCCGGCGCACCTGCGCCGGCAGTTAAAAACGCCGGCGTTGTACGGGTCGGGCGCGAAACCAAAGGACGCAAAGGCGCCGGCGTAACCGTCATCAGCGGAATTCCGGCGCATCCCGCCGGACTCGCAAAGCTGGCCGGGCAGTTCAAGCGGCAATGCGGCACCGGCGGCACGGTGAAAAACGGTGTTATTGAAATTCAGGGCGAACACCGCGATCTGCTGGTTGAAGAACTCAAAAAACTCGGTTACGCCGTCAAGCGTTCCGGCGGATAAAATTTAATCGCCATAAAAATGCACAAACGCACAACAACATAAAATCGCCGGTGCGGGACACGCTTCAAGTTTTGTGAATTTTCGTGTTTTTCGTGGCAATAAAAAAATCACATGAATCCTGTCTATCCTGTCAAAAATTCTGTGTATTGACTTCACAGGCAAAGAAAGAGAAGAATACAACACATGAAACAGAGAACAGCGGCAATTGAACGGAAAACGGGCGAAACGGATATTAAACTCTCCATCAATCTCGACGGCACCGGCGCCTACTCGATCGAGACCGGCGTGCCCTTTTTTAACCACATGCTCGAGCTGCTTTCAAAACATTCGCTGATCGACATGAACATTCACGCCGCCGGCGACATTGAGGTGGATTATCATCATTTGATCGAAGATGTCGGACTGGCGCTCGGGAAAGCATTCAATCAGGCGCTCGGCGAACGGCGCGGAATCAACCGGTATGGTTTCTGGGTGCTGCCGATGGACGACGCCGCCGCCGCCGCCGAAGTGTCGCTCGATCTCGGCGGACGCCCCTATCTCGTTTACAACATCGCCAATCCGAAAAAGATGATCCGCGATTTTGACACCGATATTCTGGAACACTTCTGGCGTTCGTTCTGCGACACCGCGAAAATGAATCTGCACATCGACCAGAAATACGGCGACGATCTCCACCATGCACACGAGGCGGTTTTTAAAGCGGTCGCCCGCGCCCTGCGCATGGCCTGCACCGCCGATCAGCGCGCGCTGGACGCCATTCCCTCGAGCAAGGGAACGCTGTAGCGCTCACGCTTAATTTGCCGGCATTTCAAAATACTCGTTCGCGCGGATGACGGTATCGAATAATCCAATGTTATTCCCCTCATGGCGGTTGATGCCGGAGTAGGCAAGGCTGGCATCTTCGTAGCGTTTGAATTTATAGACGGCATCATTCATCAGTGCGCTGTTAAACAGATTCAGACTCACCAGCAGCTCGAAATCCGGAATATTCAGTCCGGTGACTTTTTTAAACAGTCCGGGTTCAAGCTGTGTAATGATATCGCGCAGGCACCGTTCACGGGAATCGGTCAAATACATAAACACCGGAATGCGTGTCGCAAATTTTTTCAGTTTATCCTGAATCTGTTTTCTGAGCGACTTGTACTCTTTTTCATCTTCAGTTAATTCCCGTTTTTCCTGTTTCGACAACTCCCGGTCGGCGGCATCTTTTTTTACTTTTTTAACCGCTTCCGATTGATTGATGATGGTCTCGATATCCTGATTTAAACTGCGGAACCCCTCGATATTCATCAGCGCCTGCATTGCGCGCTCATTCGCCATGAGCCGTTTCAGCGTCTCGTTATCCACATTCACCAGCAGCGCACTTTCCCACCGCCGCGCCAGCAGTGTCGCGGATGTTCCGCTCAGGGCAATGTCCAGAATTCCGGCGGCATCGATCTGTTTCATTGAACTGCCGTCATACGCCAGCACCGGCAGAAAACGGATAAATTCCGCCACTTTCTTTTCCGGATTAATTTCATTCACATTCAGGCGGCAGCTGTATTCCTGAATCTGGCGCAGCGCGCGGTTCGGCGCAAAATCAAACACATAGCACTCCTGCTTAATAATCTCTTCCTGATTCGGCGCCGTACGAACAGTCCACGGCGACTGAACGCGGAATGCCGCCTGAAAATAGGTCTCCGGGGTGGATGAATTGCGCAGCATAAAAATTCCGCTCCACGGCTTCACCGTCACGCCGGTCGTCAGTTTCCCGCACGACAGTGTAATCGTTTTACTTTTCAACGGGTTGACCATGGCATTCTGCACCGGATACAGCGCGTCCACGCCGATGCCGGCGGAAACACCCGCCGCCACAACCACGCGATAGTCATGAAAAAAGAGATTCTGTTTCTGCCGCAGCAGATTTGCCATCGCATAACAGGACGCCACACTTGGCAGAAACCAGAATGTGTGCGACAGCACGTTAAGCAGGCGGACATCAGAAAACGGCAGCGGCGGTTTTTTAGCGCCGAGCTTCAGGTTATCCACCGTCGTTTCAGCAAATGCTCCGCGAATCAGATCCAGCCATTTTTGAACTTCGGTTTCATAAGTAAAAACCGCCAGCTCGCGGTCGCCGTGAGCAGAAAAAAAGAGATTCAGGTCAAACTCATTAAACTCACCCTGCAGCGCAATATCACGGATGGAAGCGGGCAGCTGATAGGTCATCATCACCATGCGCGGCAGGGAGAGATACGGATTATTCTCCCCGATCCAGCTTTCTTTCGCCGCCTGCTCATCTGAATAAGTCCAGTTATAAATCTGCTCCTCGATAAATTCACCGGTGGCAATCGCCCGGAACGGCGTGCCGGAGAGATAAAGATAAGCGTTGGTGGTAATCGGCATATCCTCTTCATCAAAATACTCCAGCCCCTCGCCCTGCCCGAACCCGATCTCTTTTTTATCCTCCGCCTCAAAGAGATCTTTGGCATTTTCGCGCCACGCGCCGTAATGGTATTCATCGAAAATCACACAGTCCCAGTGTATGCAATGCACCCATTCGTTTTTTGTTTTAATTCCGCCGGTGCTTTTATTCCGTCCCAGATAATCCTGAAATGATCCGAAACAGACAAACGGCCGCTCGGGATCCACTGCATCTTCCGTCAGTCCGCTGCGCGCAACAAACTGCCAGCCCTCAAAATCAATATGCGTCCGCAAATCCTCTTCCCAGGCGCTCTGCACCGCCGGTTTAAAGGTTAACACCAGCACCCGCTTCCAGCCCATTTTCAGCGCCAGCTGATATGCCGCAAACGTTTTGCCGAATCGCATCTTCGCGTTCCACAGAAAATGCGGCGTCTTCCCCGGATTCTCTTGTTTAAACGCACAGAAATAATCCGCTGTTTTTTCAACCGCCGCGCGCTGTTCCGGACGCATCCCGAAATCCAGCGACCGCCGTTCCTCATTCCGCTCACCACGCCGCACCGTTAAGATTGCCGCTAAAACATCCTCTTCCGAACACCGGAACCACTCGCCGTCAGGATTATGCACACCGTTCCGGCGCAGCACGCGGTGCACATCGCGGTCAGAAAAAACCGACCCGTCACTGCGCATCGCCGGCTCTTCCAGCACAATCTCGTACGGCGCTTTACCCGGCCGCATCGTCGGATACTGCTGCGCCACGCGCTGCTGAACATCCACCGCTGTAAACCCGACCTTCAGCAAACCCGCATACTGCGGGTTCGTATCCCGATACGCATAAATCATCGGATTTGCAGCCGGCCGCGCAGGAAACAGCACCTTACTCATCGCTCGCCTCCATTGGACGAATCATTGATTCAATGAAAGCGATTTCGTCATCAGACAGACCGTATTTTTTATAAAGTTTTTCATCCGTCCATTCTTCGATGAAATCTTGAATAGGAACAAATCGAAATTTATCTCTAGAAATGTCCATGCCAGATATGCTCTGAACAAGAAGGAATCGTACAAATTTTGTTTCAAGATATGATTTTAGATTACGAGCAGTTTTCTCGTCATCATGACTCCCTGCAACCAAATATGTATGAGTACAAATTTCTTTCGGTTTTAGTACTTTTGTAAGAGCAATTACCTTAAATGGTGGAGTTTCTAAATTTCCAGAAATTGGGCGAGATAATAATATTTTATATTTATTTATTAAATGCCGCCCTGTCCTAACCTCCCCTGCAGGGATATATCCTGTTCCTTTGCTAGAATATAAAACTAAGGAGTCTTTTGATTTTTTATCTATACCTCTCACTGAAGTCGCCAAACCAAATGGACTGACGGCAGATATGAGTTCGGATAGGGAGTTTTCTTTTTTCTCTATCACTTTATGAATAATCTGTAGCGCCTGATTCCACCGGATGAATATGGGAAATTCATCCAATTGTCGTGTCATGATGTTTTTTTCACCGGCGGAAATGCTTATATAATCGCATTTCCCTTTGTTATCTCGATCCCAAAGGAAATAACAAACACCACCTCGGAGTTCAATCCCGGGGAAACAATCACCAGCATTAGGAAAATCCACCAAAATTCTAACGTGCATATCCCCGAGCATTTCATCTCGAAATCTATCAAGTCCCATACCTCCCGCATACCAACGACCAGGAATAATCATTGTTAAATAACGCGGTCTTAGCTTTTTTGCCTGTATTATGAACTTATGATAAAGAGGTATTGCTTGCGCCGAAGTAGTACCGGTAGAGAGTTGATACGGCGGATTCCCGATAATCACGTCAAAATTCATCTTAAAAATCTCCTCTGGTTTTTCAGTATGAATCCAATGGTAGGCGTGCGTTTCGAGCGCAGCGTCGCGGTCATATTCCGACCGGCTGGCGCCGCAAAACCGGCAGCGTCCTTTCACCCATTCATGCTCGATGCGTTCAAACAGAATATTGCCCTGTTCATCGTCAAAGACTGTGCAGGTAGAGTAGTCTCCGTTGGCGGTTTTCGAGCAGTAGAGCGAGCGGCGCGACAGCAGGGATGTTAATTCCGTGGTGGCAATGCCAAACAGCTGATGCTTAAAAATATGATTCAGCCGTGCCTGCAGATCAGGAAAGTCAGTCTGCAATCCGTTAATCAGCCGCTTGGCAATTTCACGCAGAAACACGCCTGATTTGCAGAACGGATCCAGAAAGGTCGCCTGCGGATTATGCCAGAGTTCCGGCGGCAGCAGATCCAGCATTTCATTCACCAGTTTCGGCGGCGTAAACACCTCATCGCTGCTCAGATTCGCAATACAGGTTAACACATCAGGATTATACCCGGCTGCAATCATTGCTAACCTCCCTGTTTCAGCCACGAAAAACACAAAAATTCATAAAGAGCCGAATTTCCGGTTTTTGTAATTTTTGGTGGCCATTCCCTTTTATTCATCGCTAAATCCCTCCGCGATTTTCATAAAATGCACCGGCGGAAAATCTTGCACCGGCTCAGGAATGAAAACGTCGTCGCCGAGGTCGGAAAACAGCGGCATGACTTTGATGGATTGATGTTCGAACAACCCGTGAAATGTAAAATCACGGCGTTTCAGCATGGAGCCGTTTACCGGCGACCACTCGGAAAAAACAATCGGGCGGCCGCTGCCGTCCGCGTATTGCAGTGTCAGCGCGTCGCCCCAGAGAATATTCCGGCGGAGGATATACCGGACGGCCGCGCAGCACTCCTCTTTTATAAGATCGCGGAAAATTCCGCCGTACTGTGCATAAAAAATTTCAAACAGGCGCTCCCGGCATTCGCTCACATTGTCTGCAAGCAGTTCAATGCCGTAAAGGCTCGCAATGGCGAGAACGGCATACCGCTCATATTCCGGTTGGCTTGTGCGGTAGCGCCGTTCCACCGCCGCCAGTTTCCGGCGCAGAATTTGAGCCAGAAAGTTGCCGTTGCCGCAGGCCGGTTCAAGAAAACGGGATTCGATCCGCTCCGTCTCCGGCTTCACCAGATCGAGCATGGCATTCACTTCCCGTTCGGAAGTAAACACCTCTCCGTGGTGCGCCACCCGCTCCCGCGTTCTTATCTGACTCATATTCCCGGCTCCGGCCGCAGTCAGGCCGTCCGAAAAAAGAGAGCGGCCTCAACGTGCCTCACCTCGGGCATCGGGAAACGCCCACACGGAAAACACGAAGAAGCCGCCCCGATACGGGGCGGTTCAACGAGTCGTTTCCGTGTTTCAAAATTTCCCGATTTTGAGGTGAAACCGACTGCGTCTAATACGCAAATTTTTAAATTGTCCCCGCAGTGTATGACGAATCAACGCGGAGTCAAATATTTATATCCGGGCATCCTTTCAGACCGGACAGAAGAGTTTTTACTTTCCGGCGAGCTGGCCGCAGGCGGCGGCGATGTCGTCGCCGAGTGAATAACGCAGCGTGGTTTTAAATCCGGCGCGCCGCAGTTCTTTGCCGAAGGCTTCGCGCGCTGCTTTGCTGACGGGCTCAAACGGCGCGCCGGGATATGGATTAAACTGGATCAAATTAATGTGCGCGTTTGTACCGGCGAGGAATCCGATCAGCGCCGCCGCGTCTGCCGGTGAATCGTTCACGCCCTGAAGCATCAGATATTCGATCATGAAGTTTTCAGGAAAAGCGGCTTTCAGTTTTTTGAGTGTGTGTATTTTAGCCACCGGCATCAATTTTTCGCGCACCTCCTGCTGCGCACTGTGCAGACTGAACGCCAGACGGACTGCCGGAAAATGTGCAGTGAATTCAACGACTGCCGCCGGAATACCGGCGGTGGAAACCAGCAGGTGATTGCCGGAAAAATTAAAGAAGCGCGTGTCGCGCAACAGCTCGAGGCTTTCAAACAGCGCGCCGCAATTTAACAGCGGTTCGCCCATACCCATAAAAACGACGTTGCGCAGCGCCCGCCCTTCTCCCCGCAGCAGCCGGCGCGCCTGCGTGACCTGATCCAGAATTTCGCCGGCAGTGAGACTGCGGATAAATTGCAGCGCACCGGTTGCGCAGAATGTACATTTTGCCGGACAGCCGATCTGCGACGAAATGCACAGGCTGGTCCGGCCGGTGGCGATGCGCAGAATAACACTTTCGATGCAATACCCGTCCGCCGTTTGAAAAACGAGTTTGGTGGCGCCGTCAATTTTTGAATCGTGGCGCTCCATAAGTTCTAGCGGGTGAAAATTGAACGCACCGGCTAACTCCGGCGCTTTGCGCAAGCACTCTGCCAGCGGCAGTCCCTGTTTAAAAAAGGCGTTGCAGAAAAGTTTCCGGCGATGCGCATCGCGACACGCAGACTCCAGCGCCGAGATGCTGTACACAGAGTTCGCTGGCGCTGACTTTGCTTCGCGCGCCGACGCAACTTCAACTGCGCTCGTTAGAATGTTCACACGTGGAGTCATTGCGGCGGGTTGAATCCGAAGAGTTGCAGCTTGGAGGTGAGGAGCTGATTAAGCACCGGCAAATCTTTGGGGTATACGGAGATGATCCGCTTGCCTTCCTGCTGATAGAGCAGTTGTTTTTTGTACATACTCATTTTGTATTGCGGTGTATCGAGTCCCCAGTATTCGATGTAGAGATCGATTTCGGGCAGATAAAAATCGGGACGGATTTGAAATGCAGCGATGATACGGAATTTGGCGTCGTAGCGATATGCGATTCCTTTGGAGATCAGCCATTCCGCAATCTGCCGTTCTCCACCGGACTGCACCACAGTGCCATCAGCAGCTTCGATTGTTTTATTCATTTCAACCTGTGTTTCAAAATTAAGACGTTGCAAAAAGATTTCATCGAAACAGCGGTCGCAGAAATCGCGCTGAAAAGCCTGCTGCGAACGTACATATTCATCGGCAGTTAATGCAGCATTGCACCGCTGACAGCGGTGCAATGCTTTAGCTTTTTGTATTTCAAGCACTTCCTCAATGAATTCCACCGCAGCGGCGGCATCGCGCCGGAGATATTCTTTTTCAACCGGGTTGCGGGAAATGTCCCGCAAATCGTGCAGACAATCACATGCTGCAGCACCGCAGGCTTTGAGCGCTTTGATTGCATACTGCCGGGTTTGCGCGTGAGGATCGTTGCGCATCACCGGGGTAAGCGCTGCAACAGCCGCCGCCTGATCAATCCCCTGCCAGGCAAGTTTGCCGATCGCAGATGCAGAGAGCCGCCGGACATTCGCAGAAGATGATTGCAAACCCTCCAGCAGTTCCGCAAACGCTGCAATATTTCCTTCGCGGCCGATGGAAACAACCCGGTCGGAGAATTTTTTTTCGAGCTGTCGATCCATCGGGTTTTTCATGAATCTCTCCGGCGCCAACGAACGAAGCGAAGTAAGCTACAATAAAATGCCCGGCGGGGTTTCTTCGTCGTTCCGCCACCAGCGTCCGGGCTTTGTGTCGATGTATTGAATAGATTTCGCGGTCAGCCCTTTGCCTTTGGCTTTGGCGCCTTTTGCCAGCAGTCCTTTGACGTTGAATACCTGCTGATGAATCCGCTGACCTTTTGCCGGACGGTAGCGCAAATAGAGCTCGTCGGGGCAGCCTTCCATCAGCAGCACAATTTTTGATCCGGCGGGCGCCAGCCAGTAGTCGCGGTTCATGATGGCGCCGCCGAATGCAAACCGTTTGATATAGGAAGAGCCGCGGTGCGTATAGACGCAGGTCATCTCGCGGTCACGGTCGAAGATGGCGCAGTAATTCAGATTTTTATCTATGAAGAATTTTTCCGGCGGCGGCATCATCTGATAGCGTCCGTCATCCCAGACCAGAATCAGTTTGTCGAGCGACGAACACTTCAAGACCGACTCGCCTTTCACCGCCGAACCGAGGAAATGACTTTCGGGGTCGCGCTGAATATGCAGTTCGTCCGCCGTTAATTCGCGCACTTCAATTTCCTTGAAGGTTTTAATTTCGGTGCGGCGCGGATATTGATCTTTATATTTTTTAATCAGGTTTTTCAGATAACGCACGGCATACGCCGTTAAGCCGCCGAGATCTGCTTCAACCTCTGCCAGCCCGGCAAGAATGCTTTTAATGTCATCACGGTTTTTATTAATATCAAACAGTGAAATGCGCTTAATGCGGACGCCGAGCAGCATTTCAATATCTTCCGGCACCACCGGACGCTTCAACTGTTTTTTGAACGGCTCCAGTCCGTCCAGCACCGCTTTTTGCACCGCTTCGTAGGTTTTGCACTGCTCAATCATTTTATAGATGCGGTTTTCTACGAAAATCTGTACGAGCGTTTTAGTGTGGAATTCATCCAGCAGTTTGCTCTTTTTCAGATTCAGCTCGGCTTCAAGAATGGTGACAAGCTGCTGCGTGTTCAGATGCAGAATTTCGTCGACCGTCATCTCAACCGGACGGTTGTCGCGAATGACGACGATACGGCTGGTGATGGATGTTTCGCAGTTGGTGAATACATACAGCGCCTGCCGCACCTGTTCCGGATCGGCGCCCTGTGAAAGAATCAGCTCAATCTCAACAGTTTCGGCGGTGTAATCGTTAATGGCGCGCACGGCGACTTTTTTCTTTTTCACCGCGTCTTCGATGGATGCCACCAGTGTTTCGGTGGTTTGTCCGTAGGGCAGCTCTTTAATCAGCAGCCGGCCTTTTTCTGTGATGATGCGCGCGCGGACTTTAATTTTTCCGCTGCCGTTATCATATTCGGAAACATCCAGCAGCCCGCCGGTCAGAAAATCCGGCAGTGCGGCGGCTTGATAGGGTGTGCGTTTTTTTTCGCGCAGAATTTCAATCTGATCCTGAAGCAGTTCGATGAAGTTATAGGTCAGAATTTTGGTCGAAAGTCCGACGGCAATGCCTTCGGCGCCGAGCATCAGCAGCAGCGGCAGTTTACACGGCAGTGTGACCGGCTCTTTGTTGCGCCCGTCATAACTCGGGATGTAACGCGTCAGTTCTTTATTAAACAATTCTTCGCGCGCGAGCTGAGTTAAGCGGCACTCGATGTATCGCGAAGCTGCCGCCGGATCGCCGGTGTAAATATTGCCGAAGTTGCCCTGTCCTTCAATCAGGTAGCCGCCGCGGTTTGTTAACGAAACCAGCGCGTCGGCGATGGACGCGTCGCCGTGCGGATGATACTGCATGGTGTGCCCGACGATATTGGCAACTTTGATAAACCGTCCGTCATCTTTTTCCGCCAGCGCGTGCATGATGCGCCGCTGCACCGGCTTCAGACCGTCCTCCACATTGGGAATCGCACGGTCGCAAATGACATACGATGCATATTGCAGAAAATTATAATCGATCAGCTTTTTCAGAGGACCGTCACCAAAACCGTAATGCCCGCGTGCCGGCGCATCCGGCGTTTTTTCCGCATCGCCGGAAAATTCATCCGTTGTTTCCGGCGGCACTTGTTGTTTCATTTTTTTCTTCGGCCGGGGCTCTTCTGAGCTGTCGCCGAAAAGCAGTTCCTGATCTTCACTCATAAAATTTCTTCATCCACAACAAGGTTATCCATGATATACGTCCGGCGGTCCTGCGTATTTTTACCCATGTAAAACGTGAGCACTTCCGGAATCCCGTACTCTTCATCAATCACCACCGGCGTCAGCTTCATCTCTTTACCGATGAATGCCTTGAATTCGCCCGGTGAAATTTCGCCGAGTCCTTTAAAGCGTGTCACCTCTGCGTTTTTGCCAAGTTTATCCATTGCGGCATCGCGCTCTTTTTCGGAATAGCAGTAGAGCGTCTCTTTTTTATTCCGCACGCGAAAGAGCGGCGTCTCAAGAATTTTTAAATGTCCGTCGCGCACCAGCGGTTCAAAGAAACGCAGAAACATTGTAATCATCAGGTTGCGAATGTGCAGGCCGTCGACGTCGGCGTCGGTGGCAAGAACCACATGACCGTAACGGAGTCCGGCGACCGACTCTTCAATGTTCAAACTGCGCATCAGATTGTAAAATTCAATATTTTTATACAGCGCTTCCTTGCTGGCATCGCACACGTTCAACGGCTTGCCGCGCAGTGTAAAAATGGCCTGCGTATTCACATCGCGACAGCTCACCAGCGAACCGGCAGCCGACTGGCCTTCGGTGATGAAAATCATTGTATTGCCGTGCGTGTTCTTGTCTTTATTAAAGTGGTGCTTACAATCCTTTAACTGCGGCACACGGATGGAGACGGTTTTTGACCGTTCACGTGCCAGCCGTTTCACCTGCTGCAAATCTTTACGCAGCCGCTGGCTGTCTTTAATTTTTTCAATCAGCCTGTCCGCTTCCGGTTTATTGCGGTGCAGCAGCTCCACTACCGCTTTTTTTACATTCGCCACGAGATCGGAACGGATTTCGGTATTGCCCAGTTTATTTTTTGTCTGCGATTCGAATACCGGATCTTTCAGCCGGATGGCTACCGCGCCGAGAATCCCCTCGCGCACATCGTCACCGTCAAATTTTCCGTCAGAATATTCATTCACCGCTTTCAGCAGGCCTTCGCGGAAAGCGCTCAGATGCGTGCCGCCATCGTTCGTAAACTGACCGTTCACAAACGAATAATAATCTTCACTGAAGCGGTTGGTGTGTGTGAAAGCAAATTCCAGCATTTTGTCGCGGTAATGAAACGGCTCATACACCTTCTCGTATTCGCTCTCATCAGCAATCAGATCCAGCAGCCCGCCCTGCGAAACAATTTTCCGGTCGTTAAATACGATCACCAGACCGGCGTTCAGATAGGAATAAAAACGCAGCCGGCGCTCGATATGATCATCGCGGAATTTATACTGCTTAAAAATTTCCGGATCCGGCGAAAAACTGATGAACGTGCCGTTCTCCTCGCCAGTTGCGCTGCCTGCTTCTTCATCTTCAAGAATACCCTGTGCAAAACGCGCTTCAACAAACTCGCCGTCACGGTGTGAGCGGACCACGAAATAGCTCGACAGTGCATTCACCGCTTTTGTGCCGACTCCGTTTAAACCGACGCTGAACTGAAATACATCGTCATTATATTTTGCGCCGGTATTAATCCGCGAAACGCATTCGATGACTTTACCGAGCGGTATGCCGCGGCCATAGTCGCGCACATTCACCGTGTCGTCTTCGATTGTGATTTCGACCCGTTTGCCGTGCCCCATAATAAATTCGTCAATGGCATTATCAACGATCTCTTTCAGCAGAATATAAATTCCGTCGTCGTAATGACTCCCGTTCCCGGTGCGCCCGATGTACATTCCCGCGCGGGTCCGGATATGCTCCAGCGACGACAGTGTTTTGATCTTACTCTCGTCATAAATATGCTTTTTATTCTCACCAGCCATAATTTTAGAAAACCACTAGATATTGTATAACTCGACATTGAAAATACAGTGTATAGCACTTCCCGGCCTTTGCCGCAACCTTTGGAAGAGGGCAAATGCAAGAATTTGATATGAATCAGGACGAGCGGCGCCGGCCGATCGAACTGACTGAACGGCAGATATCCCGGACGGATCAGCCGTTAAGCGTCATCAAAAATTCGGCGTTGCTCTTCGTCTTTTTCAGGCGGTTGATGAGCAGCTCCATCGTTTCGACCGCCGGCACATCTTTGAGCGCTTTACGAAGCGTCCAGACGCGCGCGAGCTCTTCTTTGTGCAGCAGCAGCTCTTCTTTGCGTGTACCGCTTTTCTCAATATTGATCGCCGGGAAGATCCGTTTACCGACGAGGTCGCGATCCAGAACAAGTTCCATATTACCGGTGCCTTTGAACTCTTCGAAAATAACTTCATCCATGCGGCTGCCGGTTTCGATGAGCGCGGTGGAGATAATGGTTAAACTTCCGCCGCCTTCAATGTTACGTGCGGCGCCGAAGAAGCGTTTCGGTTTATGCAGCGCATTGGCATCGACGCCGCCGGAAAGAATTTTTCCGCTGTGCGGCTGAACGGTATTATAGGCGCGCGCAAGACGTGTGATACTATCAAGCAGAATGATAACATCTTCACCGTTTTCAACACGGCGTTTCGCCATTTCAATCACGATTTCAGCGACAGAAACGTGACGCTCCGGATGTTCATCAAATGTTGAGAAGAGCACTTCCGCTTTGGTTGTGCGCTGCATGTCCGTCACCTCTTCCGGACGTTCATCAATCAGCAGAATGATAAGTTTTGCTTCGGGATTATTCTGCGAAATGCTGTTGGCAATTTTCTGCATAAGTACAGTCTTGCCGGTACGCGGCGGCGCCACAATCAATCCGCGCTGGCCTTTGCCGATCGGCGTTGCCAGATCCATCACGCGCATGGCAATTTCATCCGGTCCGATTTCAAGCACAAGGCGTTTGTCGGGAAACAGCGGTGTAAGGTTTTCGAACGGGATGCGGTTGCGGTTTTCTTCCGGTGTTTTGTTGTTTACCACATCCACCGACGCAAGCGCAAAAAAGCGTTCTTTGGATTTCGGTGAGCGGATGCTGCCTTCCAGCATATCGCCGGTGCGCAGTCCAAAACGCCGGATTTGCGACGGCGAAACATAAATATCTTCTGGATTCGGCAGATAATTGTTCTCCGACGAACGGAGAAAACCGAATTTATCCGGCAGCACTTCAAGAATGCCGCGGCAAACCGCTTCGTTGCCCCAGCGGATATGCGTTTTTAAAATTTCAAAAATCAGATCGTGTTTGCGGAGTCCGGCCGGCTCTTCCACTTCATATTGTTCCGCAAGCCGCTTGAGCGCCGGAACCTCGGCTTTCTGCAGTTCAAACAGCTTAAGCGTTGGCATGGCACGGGTCACTTCCTGCACCGGCGGCTCATCGTTATGAGGATTTCCGCCGGGGTTATTGTGCCGGAATCCGGTGCGGTTATTATTATGCCGGTTGCTGTGCCGGTTATTATTATGCCGGTTGTTACTATTGAACTGGTGCTGGCTGTTAGTATTCTGATTTTGCGGCCGGTGGTCCTGTTCGCCGGAATGGTGCTGATGTTCATCTGTCTCCGGCGGCTTCGTCAGCGGGGTCTCCGGTTCGGCCGGCGCCGGAGCTTCCGCAGCATCCGCTGCCGGAACAGCGTCCGCCGGCGTTTCAAAAAGTTCTTTTTCTGCAAGAGGCTCTTCGGTCGTTTCCTTTTTTAAACGGCCTCTGGCGGCAGTTTTCTTTACGGTTTTTTTCATCTTTTTTTGTTCATCACTCATGGCTGTTCCCTTTTTTTCCTGCTGCGTACACATTCTGCTAAATCGATCATTTTATTGCGAAACGACTCCAATGTACTGTCATTCCAAATTACGAAATCTGATTTCGCCGCTTTTTCATCCAGCGGCATCTGCGCGGCCATCCGCCGGCGCGCCTCATCCTCATTGAATCCGCGTTGATGCTGCAACTGCTCCACTGCCTGATTCTCCGGCGCTATGATGCAGACTGTTGCGTCCCAGCCATCCGTCCAGTTCACTTCGAACAGCAGCGGAACCAGCACCGCGGCATCTTCATCGGCTGCGCGACATGCGGCGACCCATTCTTTGGCCGCCGTTAGTACCGCCGGATGAACCATCCGGTTCAGCGCCGTCAGCTCGTCCGGATTTTTAAAAACCCGTGTACCGAGTTTCCGTCGATCAATTTCACCGTCATCTGCCAGAATATCTTTTCCAAACTGTGCCACCACCCGGCTGTACACCGGGCGTCCGCTGCTCATCAATTCATGCGCCAGAACATCGCAGTCCAGTACCTTGAATCCTTCTGCAGAAAGTACACGGCCGGCTTCCGATTTACCGCAGGCAATACCGCCGGTAATTCCAATAATAATAGAAACTGACGAACCCATACCGAATGAATTGACCCGGGAAACAAAATTCCGTCGAAAAAGCGTGAAATATGTCTGTGTTTATATGTTGCAGTGCACTGTTTGTCAACCAAATCATTGCATCCAAATCAGAGAAATTTTCACTGCGCATCCAGCCAGTTTTGTAAAATAATCTGCGCCGCGATTTTATCCACCACCTCTTTGCGCCGCTTTCCATCCAGCCCCGCTTCACGCAGTGCGTTATGTGCGCTCACCGTACTCAACCGCTCATCCCATTCGAATACCGGTATCAGAATTTTTTCTTTCAGCTTTTCAATAAACGCGCGCACCTTTTCCGTCGCCGGACCGTAGGAGCCGTCCATATTGCGCGGCAGACCGATCACAATTTTTTCAACGGCGTGTTCTGCAATCAGCGCCGCAATTTCATCCAGTGCGGTGCAGCTGTTTTTAATCATGCAAAATGACGATGCCAGAAACGCCGTTTCATCGCTCAGCGCAATGCCGATACGCACATCGCCATAATCAATTCCAAGCACACGTCCCATAAAATTTTTAAATTCGAAATCCGAATATCGAAATCCGAAACAAATTATAATTTAAAAAATTCAAATGTTTTAAACATTGTAATTTGAAATTTTGAATTTGTTCCGTGCTTCGAATTTAGAATTCCGGATTTTCCTCAAAGCAGTTCTTCAAATGAACCTTTTTCTCTTAATGCCGTTACCATCTGCTTGATGTCCTGCGCACGGTCGCGCGGACACACCAGCGTCACGCCGTCGGCCTGAACCACAATCAGATTTTCAGCGCCGATCACCGCCGTCAAACGGTCTTTTGAATAAATGATATTATTTTTGGAATCAATCTGCTTGCATTCGCCAATCAGTGTATTGCCGCCGGCGTCCTGCGGGAAATGAGCTTCCAGCGCCGGCCACGAACCGACATCGTCCCACGCAAACGTACCGCACGCCATCACAATATTATCCGCTTTCTCCATCAGCGCATAATCCACTGAAATTTTTTTCAGCGCCGGATAGGTTTTTTTCAGTCCCGCAAAAATTTCGCCGCGCACCGCAAACGGAATCAGCTCATCCATTAAGATTTTCATCTCCGGACAGTGCGCCGCGAATGCTTTTTGCAGCGACTTCACCGACCAGATAAACATGCCGGAATTCCAGTAAAACCTGCCGGTTGCCAAATACCGCCGCGCGCGTTCTTCATCCGGTTTTTCAACGAACCGCACCGCCTTGCGAAACTCAACATTCTCCACAGTGGAAAAATCTTCCCCGGATTCGATATAACCGAATCCCGTACTGGGAAACGCCGGTTGAATACCAATCGTTACCAAAATATCATTCTGCTGCGCCAACTCCATTCCGCCGCGCAGCGTCGCACGAAAAACATCCAGATCGCCCATCACCTGATCCGCTGTCAGCACAGCAAACACCGCCTCCGGATTTTTGGCCGCAACCAGCGCACCGCCGCACGCCACCGCCGCCGCTGTGTCGCGCCCGACCGGTTCACCGACAATATTTTCCGGCGGCAGCATCGGCGCCGCCGCGCGCGTCGCATCCATTAAATCCGCATTTGTCACCACAAAAATATTTTCCGGCGGCACCAGACCGTTCAACCGCTCCACCGCCTGTGCAATCAGCGGTTGATCGCCCACCAGTGCCAGCAGCTGCTTCGGATGCTGCGACGTACTCAGCGGCCAGAACCGCTCGCCCCTGCCCCCCGCCATAATCACTGCAAAATGTTCTGACATAAATTATATCCTCGTATTTGATTTTCTTAACAAATCCAACGTCACCCATTTGCTCGACTTATTTTTAAAACTCCAAAATGTCCAGCCGTTTACCGGGTGATTCACCACAGCCATCGCAGCCGAAGAAGGCGAATTATAAATTTTTCCGCCGTATTGAATTGTTCCGTCAGCAAACACCACCGCTTCATAGGTTTTTCCTTTATAAGTTTTCCGCAGTAGAAATGAGTTTTCAACATATCCCGACAGTGCCGGAATGTTATTTTCTTTTTTACGGCGCACCGCTGATCCATTGCGTTTTACTTTTTTCTCAGCAGTTTTCTTTTTGCAGAACGGGTTTAGCATCGCAGTTCTTATTTTATCCTGCCGTTTTTTCATTTCCGAATTCAACCGTTTGTTCAGCTTCTCTGCGTGAGGCATCCGCCCTTTTACTGAATTTCCTTTCGGATCAGCGATCCGGAGAATTAATGACTCCAGCTCTTTAATGTGTTCACTCTTACGAATCAGATAAAGCCGGAACGAATCCCACTTTCCGGCATGTTTATCACGTAGATGATAGTTTACCCTGCGGTGCAGATTCGTTGCCAAGCCGACATAGTAAAGCCTGTCGCCTTTATAAAGCGCATAAATCCCATGCCGACCGGCAACCATCGCCGTAATTTCTTTCGGAAATTCAGAAAAGACCGAACTCGAAACATTTTCGAGATACGCCAGCACCAGATTTTTTTCTTTCATAGCGACTGCTCCGTTTACTGAACCGGCCACGCAGGAATTGTTTCATCAATCTTTTGCATCAGTTCAATCGTCATCCCGAGTGCTGCGACAATTTTTTTATAATGCTGAAGATCGTCGTGCGAAAGTTCACGTCCACGCCGGTCTTTCAGCCACTTTTCGCAAACCTGATAGCCGCCGATCGTAAAATTCCAGACATTGGAAGGCACCCCGTCGAAATACTGTGTTTTATTAATATAAACGCAACCCAATGCAGATGCGACGTCTCCGGTGGATTTCTCTTTTTGTACGGAACGCGACGAGGGCGTCGCGTCTACGTTGAATTTCGGGAACCCTTTTTCGACCTCATTGTTGCCGGCGACAGGGAACGCCGTTGTTGGCTTATTCAGTTCCGGCGCTTCCATCAAATGAAATGCTGACAGCTTGCTGCCGAGCTTAACCAGTGAAGCAAACAGTTTTTTATCGGATGTTAGCGGAACGCGAGGGAAATCGATTTTCAAGAAATCGGCATAACGTGTTCGATACGTTGGAGAATGAAGAATTGCATAAATGTAATAAAACACATCTTCCGGCCCGAATGTTTTCTTACAATCACCCTGCCCTTCCGGAATAAATTTTAAATTCAGTTTTTCGCTGAACTCCTTGATGAATTTTTCAGATAAATTCGGCTTCCGTTTTTCAGCGCCAAAACTGAACTCACTGGTATTAGGATAAAGATAAAGAGGTGCAACATTTGCGTTATCGGCAGAAGATAATAATGTTTTGTCTACAACACTGCTTGCGACAAAATAATTTGACAACACATTCTCCCGACTGCGGCGTACAAAACATAAAGCTTTATTATGTTTTCCATTTAAATGGCACATAACATCTGCTCTTGGCATACAAAGAAAGCCTTTGGTTTTCCCGGTATAATAAGTGGCTCGAGTATCAAACGGTCGATACACATACTCTGCAATTAACGACTCCGAGCATTTTGTCTGTAATACATCTTGCTGAGCGAAAAGCACCTTCCAGTCGCGAGCATCTTTTCCTAGATTGAACAGCTTGCGAGCGTCCTCTGCAGGCAATTCTGAAAACATCCGGATTCGTTGCAAAAGCTCATCTGCTGTCCACGCAACAGTCAATTCATCTCGCGCAGTTGCAACACCCATAGATTGCTTTATGAAGATATCAGGCAATAAAACACCAAAATCATATTCATTCCGAAGGTTTTCATCCTGTGGAATGAAAAAATATAAAGGATCGTGTGGACTGACTTTTATCCATTTAGTTTTCGAAACATCGTCTTTATTTAAACGAGCATATTTTTTGTCTCGTCTTCCAATTATCTCGGCATAATGAATCTGACATTTCCGATTCGAATCCGATTGTTTAACAAAAATTCCGATGCAAACACCTTGTTGAATATCAAATACATTTTCATCACTTTCATCAAATCCCTGTTTTTTAACATTGGATAGCCCATGTAAATTAAGAATATAGATATCATTAAAACTCTGCATGAGCGACCAGCGCATGCCGCGAAAAGTCGGATTATCCAGATAACCGTTGTTGGAAATAAACGCCAGCACACCGCTTCCGCTCTGGTCAAGCCGCCATTGTGCAAAACGGATAAATTTTACATAGTCGTCCTGCAGCCATTTTGAATTTCTTTCACCGAGCGGTTGGCCGGCAACAAATTTATAATCGTTGATTAAATCTGAAATCCATTTTCCATTGTTTTCGGAATGCCCTGAATACGGCGGATTGCCGCAAATGACCATGATAGGCAAGTCGCGTTTGACTGCGTTGGCGGCTTCAGTTTCCGCCGCAATCCAGCGGGCAAAAAGCGGCAATCCGCTCATTTCATGCATGTCTTCGAGCGTATTCGTTAGAAAGATATTGAGGCGGTTACCCTCTTCCATTTCATACTTCCAGCTCTGTTCTTGAAGTTGCAGAAGATCGCGGCCTGCAAGCTGCAAACTGAGTTTAAAGTGTGCTATCGCATACGGCGCCATCATCAATTCAAATCCGAAAAGGCGCGGAAGAAGCGACCCTTTTACATAACCGGGCCACATGCCGGCATCGTTGCGTTCGATAAACTGATTACGGATCAAGCCGATAATGTCGTAAAGAAACGTGCCAGTTCCGCAGGCGGGATCGAGGATGAGAACCCGGTGACATTCATCGGTTTTACGCATCGCATCTTTCTTCGTGCGTTTTTCCGGTCGCCAGTTCGGAAGCTTAACTTTTGAGCTGTCGGCCAGTCCCTCCGGACATTTGAATTTTATTTTCAGGATGTGATCAACTGAACGGACGATGTACGAAACGACCGGGTCCGGCGTATAATAAACGCCGCGTTTTTCGCGCAATGCCGGATCATATTCTGCCAGAAATGTCTCATAGAAATGGAATACCGGGTCGCGTGTTTTCTTTGATACACCGAAATCTTTCAGGACACGGGTCATGTCTGTGTGAGCAAGAACGGCAACCAGATCGTCAACAAACGGCGCGAACGGCTCATCATCCAGCGCCGGCCCGGTGATTTGATAGAAAAAGTTTCTGAGAAACGGATTTGATTTCGGAATCAGCGCCTGTGCTTCCTGTCGCGAAAATGTGTCAGGAGTCGGATCAAGCACACGGGCGGAAAACAATCCGTAAGCAATTGTCTGTGCAAACATATCTGCGAAATCGCCGGTACGCTCCGGACGCTCCAGGTCATGCATCAATGTCTGTGCAAATGCAGACCGCCAGTCTTTAAGCATGTCAGAGGCCTTGTCCTGTTCAAATGCTTTTACGATGATGTCACGAACCATGTGCGCCAGATTCGCCATACGCACGGCAAGCTCTTTCGGATGCCGGATTGTCTGCGGCTTATATTTCAAGAACCCATGCAATAGTGCGGCAACATCTTCAGCGCCGGAAACATCAGCGCGTATTTTCTCGCCTGTAAAATTCCCGGCACGGACAACCTGCCGTAATTCACCGTTTACATACCAGCGAAACTCCAGATAATCGGTAAGAATCAAATTTTCAAGCGCATGGAAATAACGTTTAAGCTGTTCGCTTTTTGCTGCCTCATTTAATGAAATGCCGATATCTTTTGTTTCGATATAACCAAGTGTGAATTTTTTTCTGGAAATTAGAATATCAGGAGCACCGCATGCAATCCGGCGCGGTTCATTCACGGCCTGAATATTTGAATCAAGAGACTCAATCAGTTTTTGAAGCGCCGGACGGTGCGTATGTTCCGTTGCAATACCGGCAGACATTTTTCGTTCAATTTCATTCAGATAATTAAGAACCGCATTGCTCGCCATGTATTTCTCCGGAGGTTTCGAGTTTTTTACATTTTTCACCGGATATTGAAAAGACCTGTCTGGAAGTTATTTCAATTTTTCCAGTTTTGACAGGAGCATTTCGCGCAGGTACGGTCGGTCGGCGGGATAAAGAGGAATCAGTTTCTTATCCTGCTGCTGATACAATTTCTGCTTTTTCAGCATACCGATTTTATAATCGGCGGTGTCCATGCCCCGGTATTCAATATACACATCAAATTCCGGCAGATAAAAATCCGGACGAATGGCATAACCGTTGAGAATGCGAAACCGTTCGTCATAGCGGTATTCAATTTTTTCGCCGGTAAGAATTTCACAAATCTGCTGTTCACCGACGGACTGAACCAGTGCTCCGTCTTTCGCACGAATTGTTTTCTGCAGTTCAACTTTTGTTTCAAAATTCCGGCGGCCGAGAAACATCTCGTCGAAACAATGATCGCAGAACGAACGCTGAAACGCTTTTTGAGAGCGTGCATATTCGTCCGGCATCAGCTTTACACCGCAGCGCCGGCAATGATGTACAATTTTTTCTTCCGCAATTCGTACCGCTTCACGGATTGTTTTTCCGGCAGTTGTCACCGAACGTTTTACATAATCCTTTTCCACCGGATTTTTCAACATATCGCGCAAATCCGGCAGAACATCTTTGGCATGCGCGCCGAATGCGCCGAGCGCTTTGGCGGTATACTGCCGGACTTGCGGATGAACATCTGAAAGCAGCGGATGCAACACTTTTACCGCCGGTGCCGGCGGAATAATTCCAGCAAGTTTTCCCAGCGCCGATGCCGCCAGCCGCCGGGCAAGCGCAGACTCCGAATGCGTTAATTTTTTCAATTCATCGAACGCACCGGCATCGCACTTTCACCGAGAACTTTTGCTTTCGCCGCGAGCTTGCGTTCGTTTGAAATGTTCATGACAACTCATTCCACGCACAGTTGCGTTCCATTGCGCCGTGCACTAGAGAATATCACTAACTTTAAAAGATAAATCAATCAAAATCAAATTCGCAGCGAGTGAAACGTAACGAAGAACTAAAGTGCCACGTTTAATATTCGTTATTATCTGCTCAAACACTCCTTCAAATCGGCATCGACCGTGGAGACCGGTGCAATATTGAACTTTTCAACGAGGACTTTAAGTACCGGCGGAGTGACAAATGCAGGCAGAGTCGGTCCAAGTTTTATATTGCGGATGCCAAGATGCAGCAACGAGAGCAATATCACAACGGCTTTCTGTTCGTACCACGACAGAATCATGGAGAGCGGCAGATCGTTTACGCCGCAATTAAATGCACCGGCGAGCGCAACGGCAATTTGAATGGCTGAATAGGCATCATTGCATTGTCCAATGTCAAGCAGACGCGGAATGCCGCCGAGTTCGCCAAATTCCAGTTTGTTAAAACGGTATTTACCGCAGGCAAGCGTGAGAATAACGCAGTCTTGCGGCACGGCTTCGGCGAACTGGGTGTAATAATTCCGTCCCGGTTTGGCGCCGTCGCAGCCGCCGATGAGGAAAAAGTGCTTGAGCGCACCCGATTTTACGGCATCGATTACCGTCGGCGCAACACTCATCACAGCGTTGTGTCCGAACCCGACCGTGATCGTTTTTTCTGATTCGTCTGCGGCGAATCCCGGCGCGGCAAGCGCGGCATCAATGACCGGTTTAAAATTGCCGTCGCTGATGTGCTGAACGCCGGGCCACTGCACAAGACCGCTGGTGAAGATCTGCGCTTGATAGCTCTCTTTCGGACGCTGGATACAGTTCGTTGTCATGAGAATCGCGCCGGGGAATTTTTCGAATTCTTCACGCTGATTCTGCCAAGCACCGCCGTAGTTTCCGGCAAGATGTTTGTATTTTTTCAGCTCCGGATAGCCGTGACACGGCAGCATTTCACCGTGTGTATAGATGTTAATGCCGGTGCCTTTCGTCTGTTCAAGCAGCATGGCAAGGTCTTTCAGATCATGACCGGAAACGAGAATCGCTTTTCCTTTTACCGGCGTAATCCGCACTGCTGTCGGTTCCGGATGCCCATAGGTCCCGGTGTTTGCGGTGTCGAGCAGTTCCATGACCTTGATGTTCACCTCACCGGTTTTCATTGCCAGATCAAACAGTGCTTCCACCGTCGGTTTGCCCTCTTTCAGATACGCAAGCGCTTCATGGAAGAATGCAAAAACAGAATCATCTTCTTTACCGAGCACATGCGCGTGGTGCGCGTATGCCGCCATGCCTTTGAGTCCGAACAGAATCAGATACTGCAAGCCGGTGATGTCGTCACCGAGTTCTTTTTTATATTGAACAACGCCGGCAGCTTCACCCTGTTTTAATAGACCTGCGCAATCAGCAGAGAAATCGATGGTTGTTGTGCCGCCCAGGTCTTGAATAATTTTTTCACCGGCGCGAATCATCGCTTCCAGCGTCGCCGGATCAAAGTTCACATTCGTCACCGTGGTGAACAGTGCTTCAATCACATAAATGTCTGCTGCACGTGTCACTTTGCCCTGCTGACGCGCGGCATGCGCCGCGACACCGATCTGCCGGCAGACTTCAACCAGTAAATCCTGCAATGTTGCGGTTTCCGGATCTTTTCCACAGACGCCGATTACGTCGCAACCGGTTCCTCTGGCAGCCTGCTCACACTGATAACAAAACATACTCATGATTACCTCCTCCAGTTTATAATTATACCCGTCATTAAATTTGATTCAGAAAACACCTCTTAACCCCGTTTAAACTCTCCGGGATTTTCAGAAACATAAACAATCAATACCGCAAAAGTAAACCCTTATAAATTGATTTGCACACGCTTTTTTATTTTTCGACGGATGGCTAAGGATTTACCGGAATAATTTTCCCGCCTCAAATCATAAACATCATCTCTTCGTAGGTTGGAAGCGGCCAGTGTTCAAACGGCACCATCAGCTCAAGCGCATCCACTGCGGTGCGGACTTTGTTCATGGCGCCGATTTTTTCTTTTACGGCGGCGGCTTTTTCGAGCCGTGCGACCGTCCGGTAGAGTTTTTCGGTTTCGGCACAGATGCCTTTAAGTGCTGCGCGCGCGCCAGTGGCAGTTCCGCCGGCAGAAACAACGGCTTTAATCTGCGCCGCCAGTTCTCCCTGTGCGGTCATGACCGCCGGAATGATCATGGTTTTGGCCATCAGCAGCGCCACGCCGGCTTCGATATGAATGATTTTTTCATACTCGGCATGGTAAATTTCGTAGCGGGAGCGCAGTTCTTTTTCAGTTAACACATTGTGTCTGGAAAAGAGCTCCACCGCTTTAGGTGTAATCCACGCTTTGAGCGCTTCCGGAGTGGTTTTTATATTCGGCAGTCCGCGCTGCGCAGCTTCCTTCTCCCAGGCGGCAGTATAATTATCACCGTCAAACAGAATGCGTTTATGCTTTTTAATGATGCTCGAAAGAATCGTCTGCAGAGATTTGTTAAACTCTTTTCCGGCGGCGACCTCCGCTTCCAGTTTTGTACAGATGTCATCCAGTGCATCGGCGACAATGGTATTGATGGTTACATTGCAGCCGGCGCAGCTTTGATTCGAGCCGACGGCACGGAATTCAAACTTATTGCCAGTGAATGCGAACGGCGATGTGCGGTTGCGGTCGGTATTGCCGCGCGGCAGTGTCGGCAAGATATCGATGCCGAGATGAATAGTGCCGTTCTGTTTTGAACGGCTCGCGGCACCGTTTTCAATCTGCATAATAATATCGGTAAGTTGTTCGCCGAGAAAAATGGAGATAATCGCCGGCGGCGCTTCGTGCGCACCGAGACGATGATCGTTGCCGGCCGTAGCAACAGAGGCGCGCAGTAAATCCGCATACATGTCCACCGCTTGAATCAATGCACAAATAACGGTCAGGAATTTTGCATTTTCATGCGGGTTGTCGCCGGGCAGCAGCCAGTTTTTACCATCCGGTCCGGTAAGCGACCAGTTGTTGTGTTTGCCGGAACCGTTCACGCCGGCATACGGTTTTTCGTGCAGCAGGCAGACAAAATCATGCTTTTCTGCTGTCTTGTGCAGCACCCCCATCGTGAGCATATTGTGATCGACCGCCAGATTGAGCTCTTCAAAAACCGGTGCGATTTCAAACTGTCCCGGCGCCACTTCGTTATGCCGCGTTTTAGCCGGAATGCCCAGCCGCCACAGCTCGTGGTCGAGGTCCTCCATGAATTTCATTACACGGGTTTTGATGGTGCCGTAATAATGATCCTCCATCTGCTGATGTTTTGCCGGCGCGCAGCCGAACAATGTACGGCCGGTCTGCTGCAGATCGAGACGCGCGTTATAATATTCGCGATTGACCAGAAAATATTCCTGCTCCGCCCCGAGCGTTGCGCCGGCGTACTGTTTAATTTCCAAGCCGAACAGTTTCGCCATGCGGCGCGTCTGCTGATCGAGCGCTTTAATAGAGCGCAGCAGCGGTGTTTTTTTGTCAAGTGCTTCGCCGTGATAACCGCAAAACACCGTCGGGATGCACAGTGTATTATCTTTAATGAACGCCGGACTGCTCGGGTCCCACGCGGTATACCCGCGCGCTTCGAATGTTGCGCGCAGTCCGCCGGACGGAAAACTGGAGGCATCCGGTTCGCCCCGAATCAGCTCGCTGCCGGAAAATTTACAGATCACGGAACCTTCACCGTCCGGCACAATAAATGAATCGTGTTTTTCGGCGGTGGAGTTAGTGAGCGGCTGAAACCAGTGCGTATAGTGTGTTGCGCCTTTGGAAAGCGCCCACTCTTTCATCGCTTCGGCAACTTCAGCCGCAATGCCGGGATTCAGCCGCTTGCCGGTTTTGATCGTCGCTTCCAGCGATTGTACCGTTTTTTCGGAAAGGTGCTCACGCATTACACGCATACTGAACACTTTTTCGCCATACATACTGATCGGATTCATCGTTTTCCTTTAATTAAAAACTCACCCGTCTTTTAACCGGACTGTTCAAGCTGCTTTATCCGTTTTTCCAATGCCGCAATCCGTTCTTTTAATTTCGGCAGCAGCGCAACAGCAGCCGTGCTGCGTTTCCACTCTTTTATCGCTACCGCCGGCATCCCGATCAGATAAGCGCCGTCCGGCACGCTCTTTGTCACGCCGGCCATCGGGCCGACAACCACGCCTTTGCCGATTTCAATATGGCCGTTCACGCCAACTTTTCCGGCCAGAATCGATTTTTCGCCGACGCGCGCGCTGCCGGCAATGCCAACCTGCGAAACCAGCACCACGTGCTCGCCGATTTCCACATTGTGTGCAATCTGAACCTGATTATCAATCTTTGCACCGGTACCGATCTTTGTTTTGCCGAACCGCGCGCGATCTATTGTCGTATTCGCTCCGATTTCAACATCGTCGCTGATCTCCACTGTGCCGACCTGCGGAATCTTTGTGCGCACGCCGGCTTCGTCCACTGAATAACCAAACCCGTCGCTGCCGATCACCGTGCCGTTATGCAGAATCACGTGGTCACCGGTTTTCACCGATTCACGCAGCGACACATGCGGATAGAACAGACAGTTTTTTCCCACAGTGCAGTTTGCACCGATATAACACTGCGCAACCAGCACCGTTCCGGCACCGATCGTTACGCCGGATTCAACCACACACAGCGGCCCGATGCTGGCGTTTTCTCCGATGATGGCATCCGGCGCGACGACTGCCGACGGATGAACTCCGGCGACCGCCGCCGGCGGCGGTGTATAAAACAGCATGGTTGCCTGTGCAAATGCGGCATCCGGATTTTTTACGCGAATGAATGCCGCCGGCGATTCCGCGCTCCAGTTCTCCGGTACAATCAGCGCCGATGCGTTGGTTGCCGCCGCCTGTGCTGCATATTTCGGGTTCGCAAGAAAACTGATTTCGCCCGGCTCTGCAGAGCCGATTGCCGCTACGCCGCGAATTTCAACATCGCCGGCGCCGTCCAGTTTCCCGCCGATTTTTTCTGCAAGTTCAACAAGTTTCATTTAAATCCTTAAAATTTATTTCACACGGAGGAAGCGAAGAGAACGAAGTATTGAACGGGACACTGCAATTTTTTCTTCGTGTTCATTCGTGATTTAAAAATCCGTTTCCATCCGCGTAATCCGCGGTTTGATATCAGTTCGCCGGAGCAGCTTCGGCCGGAACCGGCGCTTCTTCTGCGCCCGTCGCATCTTTTATCATCTGTTCAAATGAATCCGGACGCTTACTATTCAATTCACCAAGAATCTGCTGTGTAATATCCACGTCAGGATGTGTGTAAATAAACACGCCGATCGCCGCCCGGCGCGCTGAATTGTCCATGACCGCCTGCAATCCGTTGCGCTTGGCATACTCAATCACCGCGCCGCGAATTTCATCCATAATCGACTGACTCATGCGTGTAACCTGCTGTTGCAGCAGCTGCTGCCGGAGTTGTACAAATTCTTCCAGCTCTTTCTGCTTGCTGCGCAGCTCAAGCAGGCGTTCTTCGTAAATCAGCCGTTTTGCATCGCGGATATCCTCCGTCAGCGTCATATCGCGTGCCTCTTTTTTCAGAGCGTCAACTTCGGTGGCGAACGATGTAATTTCATCGGCACGCGCTTTGCGCTCCGCCTCAATCTCCTTCTGCTGCGCCTCAATGGTCGCCTTCGAAAGCTGCGTGCGGTAGAAATTATTAAACACCTCTTCGAGATTCACAAACACCATGCGTTCCATCGCACCGGCGAGTCCTGCAATTGACAAAATTCCAGCCAGCAAAAGTTTTTTCATCGTCACTCCTCAGTTTTCAAAAAAGTTTTGTCAGAATACACGCATTCCGGAGAATTGTGCGAATAAAAAATAGCGCCTCTGCAGAATTCACTGCCGGAATGCACGGATTACGTTTTTTTGTTTTGCCGGATTTCACGACACACCAGCATCAGTATCGCAACAGCCGTCAGCGGCAGAACGAACCACAGCACTGCCATGCGAAATTCCGTTGCAACGGTGCTGCCGGTGGACAGCAGAATTAGAAAAACAGTGTAAATGATATAATAACCGAAAAACAGCGCGCCTTCCCACCGGGTAATAACATTGCCGGTGAAAAACACCGGCAGGCACGCCAGCGCCACCGTCAGCATCACCGGAAAATCAAAAACTAAAACCGATTCCGGCACCGGGATTCCGCCTTTCGTGACAACGGCCGCTGCACCGAGAACACACAGCAGATTAAACAGATTACTGCCGACAATATTTCCCACTGCAATATCGCGCTCACCACGAAGACTTGCCACAACCGATGTTGCCGCTTCCGGCAGCGAAGTTCCGGCAGCGACAATCGTTAAACCGATAACCAGATCGCTCACCCCGCAATGCTGCGCAATGGTCACCGCACTTTTCACCAGCCAGCTGGAACCGAGTACCAGCAGCACCAGGCCGGCGAGCACAAAAAACCCGTTCTTCAACAATGCGCGTGCGCCCTTTGCTGCCGGTATCTCAGCGACGGCGGCGCAGTTTTCTTTGCGGCTTTTCATGATTAAAAAAAGGGTATATGCAATAATTCCGGCAAACAGAATGACGCCTTCAACCGTACTGATTACACCGTTCGCACCGAACAAAAATACCAGTGCCGATGCGGCAATCATCAGCGGCACATCCAGTTTGATCAGTTGCGTTGAAACAATCAGCGGCGCCACCAGCGCCGAAATTCCGAGAATAAAAAGGATATTAAAAATATTACTGCCGAGAACATTGCCGAGTGCAATGTTCGTCTCACCTGCCATGCCGGACATCACACTCACCGCCAGTTCCGGTGCGCTCGTACCGAATGCAACCACTGTCAAGCCGATCACCAGCGGAGAAATGCCCAGCGCCGCCGCCAGCCGTGACGCGCCGCGCACCAGCAGTTCTGCACCGCCGGTTAACAGACCAAAGCCGGCAAGCAGAAAAAAAATGGCAATCCATAATTCAGTCATGTGCACCATCATCTCCTGTCCGCCGGCGTTTTCAATATTTTTGTCAGATGCATTTGAAAAACCGCCGCCGCTCTGTAATGTAATCAATGTAGACGCGACGTCCCGCCGCGTCAAAACAGAACGGATGACATGTCTGTAATAACTTTTTTAAAAGCTGTCCTGCTCGGATTTGTTGAAGGTATCACTGAATTTCTGCCGATCAGCAGCACCGGCCACATGATTCTTGTCGACGCATTTCTGCAGCTTTCTGAGAACAAACAGTTTTCTGATGCCTTTACAATTTTTATCCAGACCGGCGCAACGCTTGCTGTGATTGTTCTCTTCCGGCGCGAACTGTGGCCGTTTGCCGGTACGGCCGAAGAGCGTAAAAATAAATGGCTGCTCTGGATGAAAGTTGCCGTTGCATTTTTTCCGGCAGTCATTCTCGGACTTTTATGCGCCGATACGATTGAACATTATCTTTTCACACCGCAAACCGTCGCGTGTGCGCTGATTTTTTACGGCGTTGCGCTGGTCATTTTCGAAAAAACACGCGGTATGAAAACCGGCGCCATTCAGGACATCACCGGAATTACGTTTAAAACCGCTCTGTTCATCGGCTGCTTTCAATGCCTTGCACTCGTTCCCGGCACGTCACGTTCCGCTGCCACTATTCTCGGCGGAATGCTGCTGAGACTCGACCGCCGAATCGCCGCCGAGTTTTCATTTTTTCTCGCCGTGCCCACACTCACCGGTGCCGGCGCATATAAACTCATGGAATCCGGCGCCGCATTTTCCGGCGCGGAATATCTCATCCTCGCCACCGGATTCATGGTCGCTTTTATCGTTGCCGCCTGTGTTATTCAATGGCTCATGAACTATCTGCGCAAACACAGCTTTACCCCGTTCGGGTGGTACCGCATTGTACTCGGCGTCATCGTTCTGCTCTGGTGGTTCCGGTAAAATTTAAACTGAAAAATTATCGTACACACACAAGTTTTTGAGGAGCTTTTTTCAAGGCTGCCGGCGAATCTCTGAAAATTCACGATTAAAAAATTTTAAATTACCACCCGATATTCGAACGCCGCCCTTCAGATTTTTGACTCTTGTTTTTCCGCGTCACGCTTATTCTCAAGCGTAATTCCCCGAACACCTCCCGAAAATTATATTCGCCAAATATACCGAAAATTACTCCCCGCCTTGAGACTGCTGCATTTCATAAAAAAATCCATGGCATTCCATTAATTCTGAATAAGAACCGATTTCAACAATGCGACCGTTTTTCATCACGACAATCCGGTCTGCCCTGCGAATGGTTGAAAGCCGGTGCGCAACAATAAATGTGGTTCGATTGATTACGGCACTGTCGATGGCATCCTGAACTTTTTTTTCGGAAACAGTATCAAGCGCAGAGGTGGCTTCATCGAGCACAAGAATTTTAGGATTGCGAACCAAAGCGCGTGCAATAGCAATTCGCTGACGCTGTCCACCGGAAAGCATGGCACCATCTTCGCCGATTTTTGTTTCAAGTCCTTCCGGCAGCTCGGCAACAACATCTGCCAGATGTGCTGCGGTCAGCACCTCCATCAGCCGTTCATCAGAAATGCCGGATAATCCATAAAGAATGTTTTCACGAATAGTACCGGAAAATAAAACCGTTTCCTGCGGCACAACAGAAATATGCCTGCGAACCGTTCGCATATCACATGCTTCCATATCGCGTCTATCGAACAGAATACGACCTGCCTGCGGGCGACGGAATCCAATCAACAACTGAATGACCGTTGATTTTCCGGCGCCGCTCGGTCCGACAAATGCAACACATTCACCGGGTTTTACATCCAATGAAAAGTTTTTCACACCGTGATTTTTTTCAACGTCATACACAAATGAAACATCATCGAATTCAACATGTCCGCCAATCTCTGCAACGGACGCACGTCCGTCATTTAACTCGAGGTCAGGACACTCCAGTATTTCACCGATTGAGCGGATGGACTCGATACCTCTCATGAGCCGGGGATAAATCCCCAGCAGCTGCGAAACGCACATCACAATCATACTGAACAGACTCTGATATAAAACAATATCCCCAATGGAGATCAATCCGCGGCGATTAAACCAGACCAGCACAATCAATCCGCAAACCACTGAAAGCTGAAAAACCACCCATGCGGAAGAGCCGAACAGCGAGTCGATCCGATCAAGCTTTCGTCCACTGCGGTTCACCTCGTCAAACTGCCGCTCCATCTCGCTGGCGGCCATGCTTTCAAGCCCGTGTGCACGCACTACCGGAATCATATTCAGCATTTCAACAATACCGGCAGACATCCGCTCAACCTCTTCGCGGAACGCATTATTGTGCGCCAGGATCCGGTGATGAAATGCGGCGCGCAAAGCGATGCAAAGCGGCACAAGAATTAAAAATACGATCAGCATTTTCGGCTCGCGCACAACGGTCACAAGAATCGCAAACACGATGGAAAGGATCGCCAGCATCCCGCCGTCACCAAGCAGCATACAGAATGTCTGTACCTGCTCGACATCGCGCAGGACTTTCGCCTGCAGCCGTCCGCTTTCCGTACGATCGTGGAATGCAATGGAAAGGTGCTGCATCCGCGTTACCAGCGCATTACGTAACGTCTGTTCCAGATCGCGAATTGTGCCGCTTAACATAACAAAAAACAGCGTGTGCGAAAAAATATTCTGAATCGTTAGTACCACCACAATGGAAAAATAAATTACGGCACGGGACATCGACCAGTTTTCCGGTGTGACCAGCAGATCGATCAATTCGGCAATCAAAAACGGAATTGCCCACACCGGAGAGTGCTTGATCAGGAGCAGCAGTGTCGTAATAACGAAATAATACCATGGCCGGTTCAACAGACGAAACAAGGTTCGCATTGGATGAGCGCTCTGATAATTCAGCTCAAGTGGATGCAATACCGTCCGGTATTTTTTCATATTATTCCTTTTGCACCAGCATCCACAGCATGGTTTCTCGTCCGATTTTCAAGTGTTCAGCGGAGAGAATTTTAAATCCGGTCGCCGTAAGAAGTTCTGCATATTTTTCCGGCGTCACATGATGATACGGCAATTCAACATCCTTAAATTGCTTCATGCCGGAAAACTCCGGCGCTCCGGTATACGTTTCTGTGGCCAGCGTGAAACAGGCGATGCCGCTGGCGCGCAGCATGGTGTAAAATTTTCCAAACGCACTCACCTGACATTCCATCGACATATGAAACAGGGTGTAGATTGAGGTGATCAAGTCGAATGAGTCCGCCGGAAAATCCAGTTCGGCGGTGTCTTTTTGAATCAGCTCGGCCGCCGGACTATTTTTCGCTGCCAGCGCCAGCATCTCTGCCGAAATATCAGTACCGGTTACACGACAACCGTGATCAATAAAAAATTTCAGAACCGGTATTCCGGAACCGCAACCGGCATCGAGCACATCTGCATGCGCCGGAATTTTTTCTGCAAGCATTTCAAGTTGCGCCGTATTATTAAAAATGTTGCGCCCTCTTTCATAATCCGCAGCAATTCCATCGTAAATTTTATCCAGCTCATTCATTGGGAAAAATTTTTACCGCGGCAGTTTTATTTTCCGGCGGATGTAAGTTGGGATGTCGAGGTCTTCGCCTTTCCAGATGGTGCGTTCGGCGCCGCCGAAGGTGCGTGAGCGCGGTTTAAGTCCGAGCTCCCCCTGCCCGGCCGCCGGTTTTCTGCCGCCGTGCCCATCGTCGATCAGCGGCTCTTTCCACGCTTCGGCGGCGAGCAGCATAACATCGACACGACCGGAAAACTGCGGGTCGATCGCGATGCCGGTTTTCAGCCAGCACTCCGGATTCTCCGGTGCGAGCCCGTCGACAATCTGCTGGATTTCGACGAGCTTTAAATCGTGTCCGCCGGTGATCCCGATGATCATGCCCGGCGCACTTTGAAATACAGCCGTGTTGTGCAGCAGCGGATGTGCACGCAGTTCTTCAACGACATCTCCGGCGCGGTTTTCGCCGGCGGCGCTCGCGCCGGCGAAGCGGCAGAATGCGTCACAATAGTTTAGCATGGTGCCGAGTGATGCAAAATCGAGGTTGCACACACCGGCATACGAGAGCATTCTCCAGATTCCGCTCACGCCGGCAGCAAGCAGCCGGCTGCTGTAATCAAATGATTCTTCCACCGATGCATCATCCGGCGGCTGAAGCTGTTCATTCGGCAGTTCAATAATGGCGTCGGCATAGGTTCGCATGCGCCGGATGGCGCGTTCAGCTTTACCGCGTGCCACCGTCCCCTCAAACGGAAACGGCAGTACGGCGAAAAAGAGTGTGACGGCACCGAGATCGCGTGCCATGCGCGCAACCACCGGCGCGGCGCCTGTGCCGAATCCGCCGCCAAGCCCGGTGATAACCATCAAGAACCCGGCGGTGTTGATCAGCGATTTAAACTGCTCACCGGAACCTTCGACGCAGCGCCGGCCGATTTCAATATCGCCGCCGGCGCTCAGTCCGCCGGTAAGCTCCCGTCCGGCCTGCAGTTTATTCTCAACATAATGGCAGTTCTGCAGCGTCTGTTCGTCGCAGTCCATCACGGCAAATTCCATGCCCGCCGGCGCTTCCGTAGCAATACGCGCTACCGCATTACAACCGGCGCCGCCGAGTCCGAGAATCAGAATTTTTTTGCGGTCGGAGTTCACTGTTCAGAGTTCACTGTTCAGGGTTAAAACGTGTCGGAAGTTACGGGTCTTAAAGTCGCAAGCCGGGAACACTGACGTTTGACCTTTGACTTTCAGACTTTTGACTCTTTGATAATTTTTCATTCTCCTCCGCCCCATAGTTTCGAGAAAAAATTCCGGATGGCTCCACGCGCCGGCGCGGCGGGTTTGCGCTGCGCTGAGGCGTAGCGGATAGCGCCGATCGCGGCGGCAAAACGTGCGCCCTCCTGTTTGGTGGAGAGTCCGACACAGTCGTAAATTCTTCCGACGCGCGCCGGTGCGTTAAATACCTGCTGTGCCAAATCAGCAACGCCTTCGAGTGCCGATCCGCCGCCGGTAAGAATGACGCCGCCGTTTAATACTCCGGCGAGTTCGCTCTGTTCAATCTGCTCGGCAATTAAGCGCAGTGTCTCTTCCATGCGCGCGTGGATGATGGTGTGCAGCGTGGATGAACGGACAATGCCGCCGCGATAGCTGCCTTCCGGCGGAATAGAAATATTCTGATCACTTTTCAACCGGTTGATTATGGCGCTGCCGGACTCTTTTTTAAGCATTTCAGCCTGCCGGCGCCCGAGATTCAGTCCGCTGGAAATATCGCCGGTAATATGGTCGCCGCCGACGGCGATTGAACCGGCCAGCCGGACAAGTCCGGCGCTATACGCCAGGTAGTCGGTTGTTCCGCCGCCAAGATCAATCACAACAGCGCCGGCGCGTTTATGTTCCGGTGTTAACACGGCGAGTGCAGAACAGAATCCGCCAAACGCAGCATCGGCACAAGTGACGGGAACACTTTCAATGAGTTTTTTCAGATTTTCAATCACGGAGCGCTGTCCGTGAATCATCAGCATGCCGGCGCGCAGTTCCTGGGCGAGCATCCTCACCGGATTTGCAATGCCGCCACGCCCGTCGACCTCAAAATTTTGTTCCAGCGTATGCATGCGGATGCGGTCGTCCGGCACATGAATTTTACGGGCGGCTTCCAGGGCATGATCTACATCGTCCTGTGTAATTTCGCCGCCGGGCTCGTCATATTCGTTGAGCACCGGAATTCCGCCGGCGTGCAGCAGGCTTTCTGCGCGGCCGCCGGACGCCACAAGATAGAGATGTTCGCCGATGGATTTGCGCGAACTGCTCTCGGCGTCTTCCATTGCATTGCGCACGGAGTCGAGCGCGAGCTCGAAGTCGATAATTTCGCCTTTGCGCACGCCGCGTGAATCGCGCTCGCCGACGCCGGCAATCATGATTCCACCATCCTCACGCACTTCAGCCATCAGCACTTTGACTGAGCTGGTTCCGATTTCAAGAGCTGTGATCACCGGCGCGGCCATATTTTTTCGAATTTCAGATTTCAAACCGGTTGCAGGTCTGAAGGTCGCACATCCAATGTCCGGAACACCAGTTTAGAAGTTCCGGCTTGTGACCTTTGACGTTCAGACGTTTGACACCATTTTTCATATTTCAATAATAGGTTACCGGCACATTGCGGCCGTCCGGCGTGAGATCAACGGTTTTGATGCGCCGCCCCTGTTCGTTTGCCAATTGCAGTACACTAACGAGCCGGATGAGTTTTTCTTTGGCGTCCTTATACGGAAAGCGCGCACTGGTTTCGGTGTTAACAGTGACGTCGATAAATTCAGGAAAACGCAGGTTAAATGTGCCGAAGCGAACGATCGGCCCGAAGCCGAGCGAGTCGGACAGCATGAGCAGATCAAGGCAGTAGCGCACGCCGGCATCATTGCTTTTTTCACCGGGACGCAGTGCGTTACTTTTCATGCCCTCAATCACCGGCAGCACTTGTCCGCTGCGTGTCGGCGGCAGGACAACACCGGCGCGGTCGATCAGAAACGGCAGACCGCGTGCGCTCCAGCGGATCTGCGCCAATGCGACGCGTTCGGTAATTTTGATTTCGAGCGTGTCCGGCAGCTTCCGGCGCACAATGACGGTTTCAACCAGCGGCACATCGACAAGGCGTTTGCGCAGAGCAGCGGTGTCGACGGAAAAAATATTTGCACCGGTTTCTACAGCGGCATATTCGCGAATTTGCGAAACAGTCAGCCGTCCGTCTGTAGCAATATCAACAATTTTCAGCTCAAACGCCGGATTGCGCGAAAAGAAAAGCGAACCGGTAAATTTTGCGCCGCGATAAAGTCCGTAAACGATTCCTGCAGTCACGAGCAGCAGAAACAGCACAACCAGACTGCGGCGTGCAGTATGTTTTTTGTTTGCGCGTGTTTTCGCATAATATACGCGGCGTTTTGATTTTATTTGTCTTTTTCTTGCTGCCATCAGCCAAACTCCGATTCGAACGTAAAAGTTTGTATGGCAGTGTTTCATTTCAGCCGGCAAATTTCAAATTTCAAATTTCATAGAAACTCTAATAATTCATTTTCCGCAAAGAATCGCGAGCGGGCGCAAAGAATTTGACCGCGGATTACGCGGATGGAACCGAATTTTAATTGCCACAAAAAAGCGCAAAAGTCACAAAAACTGGAAATCGAGAATTGAATATTAAAATCCTGTTAATCCTGTCTAAAAAAATCTTTCTCCTCTTTGCGGCTCTGCGTGAATGAATCTTTTATTTGAACAAAGTCGAATTTTTCAGGGCATCAAAGCGGTGCGCATGATCCGGTCGCAAAGCTCAGAAAAGCCGATTCCGGCGGCAGCGGCGGCTTTGGGCATCAGACTGTGCGCCGTAAATCCGGGAATGGTATTGAGTTCGAGCACAAACAGCTCGCCTGCCGGCGTCATCCGGAAATCGACGCGGCCAAAACCGCGCGCGCCGAGCGAATGAAATGTTTTGAATGCGAGTTCTCTCATCCGCACTTCTGTTTCGGCGTCAATCTTCGCCGGTACAATATAGCGTGTTGAATCCGTTTTATATTTCGCGTCGTAATCGTACCAGCCCTCTTCCAGTACGATTTCAACCGGCGGCAGCACCTCGCCGGCCACAATGCTTACCGTAAATTCCCGTCCGGGAATAAACCGCTGCACAATGATTTCCTCCCCGTACTGCCGCGCTTTTTCAAGTGCCGCCGGAAAATGCATTGCTTCAAACACGAGCGAACAGCCGACGCTGGAACCCTGCCGCAGCGGCTTTACCGCCACCGGCGGCTGCATGACCGGCTGGCGTTCTTTACGCACCACCTCTATATCCGGCACCGGCACACCGGCAGCGCGCAGACAAATGTCAGTAAGCTGTTTATCAAACGCCATCCGGCTCGCTTCCACTCCTGCACCGACAAACGGCACACCCATCTGAGTTAACAGCAGTTGCACTCCGCCATCCTCGCCAAACGTTCCGTGCAGCGCAATGAAGACCGCCTCCACTTCTCGCGGCAGGTCAATGGTGCGGGACGTCACATCCAGTTCATACACTGTGTAACCGGCGGCGCGCAGACCGGCGGCAATGGCCGCACCGGACTCAAGTGAAACCTCACGTTCAGTAGAAATTCCGCCTTTTAAAACCGCCACATGCTGGAAGCATCTCTCATTCATAACACCTGAAAATAATAAAGATCCCGTTCATTGTCAGGGAAAATGTATTCAGCCGGAATTCACGAATTATGTGTGTATAAATGAACATCCTGCTGCCGGAACGGAATTGTCAGTCCGGCGGCGTCTAAACTTTTTTTGATGGCTTCGGTTAAATCAAACGTGACACCCCAGAAATCGCTTACGTTCACCCAGCCTCGCACTGTGAATTCAACCCCGTGATCACCGATCGCCGCCACCGCAACCAGCGGAGCCGGATCGCTCAGCACACGCGGCTCATTTTCGAGTAGTTTTTTAAGAATTGTTTTCGCGGCGTCAATATCATCGCGATAACTGATGACCGCGGTTAAACTGATGCGGCGCGTTCCGTGTGCCGAATAGTTTACAATATTGTCGCTCATCATTTTTGAATTCGGGACAATAATTTTCCGGTTGTCCGGCGAGGTGAGCGTGGTGGTAAAAATATGAATGGCTTTCACCGTACCGGCGGCACCGCCGCCCTCAATATACTCGCCGATCTTGAACGGCCGGAAAATCACCATTAAGACGCCGGCGGCAAAATTGGACAGCGAGCCCTGCAGGGCAAGGCCGATAGCTAAACCGGCGGCACCGAGAATTGCCACCAGCGATGCGGTTTGAATTCCGATTTGCGCCAGCGCCGCCAAAATGACAACAATCAGCATAAGCGTATATGTCAGATTCGCTGTAAAGGTGATCAGGATCGGATCAACTTTCGCACGGCGCATAACCCGTTCAATCCAGAGCTGCAGACGGCGCGCAAGCCAGCGGCCGACAATAAAAATGAGCGTTGCGGCGAGCAGCTGCAGTCCGAATTGAATGAGAATCTCATTCACCTTATCCCATGATCCGCTGCGTGCAGCTTCTTCAATGGTGGACATCGTGTTCTGTAGAGTTGTCTGTTCCATAGAGATTAATTTAAAATTCCGGCGGCCTTATGTCTGGCGGCAATTGCATCCGCCAGTGCGTCGAGTTCTTTCATGGTTTCCTCGCCGGGATGTCCTTTGGCGATCACCGCGCCGACGATTTCCGGCTTCCATGATGCCAGCAGGTCGCCGGCGTTTTTCAGCGGGTTCGGGCTCCAGCCATAAGAACCGATGACCGCCGCAAATTTTGCTTTCGGCTTCAGCCGGTCGAGCAGAAATGCAGTGTACACTGCCAGTGGATGCAGCGACGCCATAATCACAGAGGAGCCGAGTACAATCGTCGCCGGATCCGTCAATAAACCCGCCAGTTCATGAAGCGGCAGTCCAACCAGATTTTTCAGCACCGTTCTCACACCGCGTTTTTCAAGCGCTGTATTTAAATATTCTGCCATAACTTCCGTATTGTCGTGTGTAGAGATATACGCAATCAGTGCCAGATTTTCCGGTTCGCCGCGCATCCATTTTTCATAAAGATCAAAAATGATCTGCGGCCGGTCATATACCGAACCGTGGCTTGGGCAGATCATTTCAATATCGAGCGCTTTCAGGCGGTCGAGATATTTCGCGGTGATCTTGGAGTAGAGCATCATAATCTGGACGTAATACTGTTGCGCTCCGAGATATACTTCCGGTTTTTCTTCGGCGAAAATTTCATCGAAGCAGTGATGCGATCCGAAGAAATCACACGGGAACAGAATTTTATCCTCTGGAATATAGGTCATGCCGGTTTCGGGCCAGTGCGTCCACGGTGTAAACAGAAAGCGAATCGTTTTATTGCCGAGTGAAATCTCAGCGCCGTCTTCAACCACCCGAATCCGCTCTTCCGGAATCGGCAATAAATCCAGCAGCATCTCTTTATTTCTCTGCATGCACAGCAGCGTTGCTTCCGGGAACCGTTCCAGCATTTGCGGAATCGATCCGGAATGATCCTCCTCTGCATGATGCGACACAATGTAATCAATTTTATTTACGCCTTCCAGATTCGCCAGCAGCTGATCCAGCAGCGCCGGCTCCACCGTATCCAGCAGCGCTGTTTTCTCGGAGCCTTGAATCAGATATGAATTGTACGTTGTGCCATGCGGCAGCGGCAGCAGTCCGTCAAAAAACCGGCGCTCCGGGTCTTTTGCACCGACCCAGAAAATATCATTTTTAATTGCAATTTTAGCCATATCCATTCCTCCTTAAAAAGCAGGCTACTAAGCTTCCATTTACCAGGAACACTGGCAACATTATTATTATTTTAAGCTGTGATAGACTGTAAATTAAAATGCCGGAGTTCGGATTTATCACCGGTTCAGGTGTATAGGTGTATAAATGACGGTCATGCTCAATACCATTATGAGCTGTGCGCGATCGCCAAAGGCCGGGCGGTGAAGCTGAAAACCGGCTCGCCGGAACTCCGGTTTATCCGGCAGAAAACCGTGCAGAACAGTCTCATAATTCGCGGGGTTGCACTTTTTCTGCAGTGAACTGCTGAACACGGCGGCGTTCTTCCTGCTCGCTGCGAAACTCCATTGCCGCCCATTTTTTTAATTCTGCCGGTGTAAGACCGGCGCAACGCAACCGGTATTTGCTGGGCGTCATGCCGGTGGCATGACAGAAGGTGTTGGCAAAATACTGACTGCTGCTGAATCCGCATTCGAATGCGATATCAATAATTTTAATATTTGTTTCGCGCAGCAGTGCTTTGGCGCGTTCAATGCGCAGCCGGACAAGATAATCCATCGGCGTACTGCCGGTAAGCTTTTGAAAAATATTGTTCAGTTGCGTACGCCGGATTCCGCAGCGTTCAGCCATTTGCTTGAGTGTCCACGGCTGGTCACATTCGCCGGCGAGTTCGGTAATCAATCGCTGCACTTTGTTTGACGTCCACGAATGTGTTCCGGTGTCAGCGGCTTCGCCGGAAATAGTGCGGCCAAGCTCAATCAGCACTGCGCGCAATAAAGAAATCGTGTGAGCTTTTCCGAGCAGATGACCGGTTTGCTGTTCGGTGATCACTGCCGGCATCAGCCAGCGCATCGCCGGCGTAGCACGGAAAGCGTGCTGAGAGCTTCCGGTAAATAAAATACTAAGCGTACGGTTTTCCGCCGGGGTAAAGCCAAAACTCGCCGGAAAGCGAAACTGTTTACAGGGAACCGGATAATCCTGTTCAAGGTGGAATAAAACGTGACAAATCATGTTGTCCGGCTCTTTCGGATGTAAGCTGCCGTGCACCTGCCACGGCAGCGTAAAAAAAACAGATCCCGGCACTACTTTTTCCGGTACGCCCTCCACCATCCACTCCAGCAGGCCTTTTTCGACCAGCGTAATTTCCATGCCCCGGTTTTTATGCGGCGTAAGTTCATTGCACCGGAAACGTCCGTAACTGATGATTTCTTTCATACGCCGGAGCTTGGCATAATGTATAAAATTTACCACTCCAAAAGTCGACCGCCGAAATTTTTCAACACTGCTATTTTTTGAAAAACTCGTTTAACAGGAGAAGAACATGGCAAACAGATTACTGGCAAGTCTGCCGAAGGTTGGAATCCGTCCGGCGATTGACGGCCGGCGCAACGGCGTACGGGAAAGTCTGGAAGATCAGACAATGAATATGGCGCAGGCCGCCGCCAAACTGATTCAGGATAATTTAAAATATCCAAACGGCGCACCGGTGGAAGTGGTGATTGCCGATACAACCATCGGCGGCGTGGCGGAAGCGGCGATGTGCCAGGAAAAATTTGAGCGCGCCGGTGTTGGCGTTACACTGACGGTATCGCCGTGCTGGTGTTACGGCACCGAAACGATGGATCAGGATCCGCTGACGATTAAAGGCGTGTGGGGCTTTAACGGCACGGAACGTCCCGGCGCGGTGTATCTTGCCGCCGTTTTGTCGGCGCATTCGCAGAAGGGTCTGCCGGCATTCGGCATCTACGGTCACGACGTGCAGAATGCCGGCGATACGGAAATTCCGGCTGACGTGCGCGAAAAAATTCTACGGTTTGTACGCGCCGGCGTGGCGGCAAAATCGATGCGCGGCAATTCCTATCTGCAAATCGGCTCCATGTGCATGGGCATCGCCGGTTCAATTCTGAATCAGGATATGCTGCAGGAATATCTCGGTATGCGGTCGGAGTCTGTCGACGAAACAGAAATCCTGCGCCGGATTGATTTCGGTATTTACGATCAAGATGAATTTGAAAAAGCATATCAATGGACGCGCGAAAACTGCAAAGAGGGCATCGACAAAAATCCGGCGGACATGCAGGCCGATGCCGCCGAAAGAGATGCGCAGTGGGCATTCACGGTGAAGTGCATGCTGATTATCCGCGACCTGATGGTCGGCAATCCGAAGCTCGCCGAAATGGGGTTTGTAGAAGAGAGCTGCGGACACAATGCCATCGTCAGCGGCGTACAGGGGCAGCGCCAGTGGACAGACTATAAACCGAACTTCGACTTTGCCGAAGCGATGCTCAATTCACAGTTTGACTGGAACGGCCGGCGCGAAGCTTTTATGGTTGCCACTGAAAACGATACGCTTAACGGCATAACGATGCTTTTCCAGCATCTGCTCACCAACACGCCGGGAATTTTTGCCGACGTGCGTACCTACTGGAGTCCGGATGCCGTTCAACGTGTCACCGGCAAAAAACTCACCGGCCTTGCGCAGAATGGAATTATTCATCTGATTAATTCCGGCGCGGCCAGCCTTGACGGCACCGGCGCGGTTTCGGACAAAGACGGCAATCCGGTCATCAAGCCGTTTTATGAAATGACAGACGCCGACGCTAAAGCGTGTCTGGATGCCACCGACTGGTGTGCCGCCGACCTGTTTTATTTCCGCGGCGGCGGCTTTTCCAGTCACTATAAAAAAGGCACGCGCGGCGGAATGCCGGCCACAATGGCACGTCTCAATTATGTTAAGGGACTCGGACCGGTGCTGCAGCTCGCCGAAGGCCACACCTGTGAACTGCACGCTGATGTTCATAAAATTCTGGAAGATCGCACCGACAGGACGTGGCCGACCACCTGGTTTGCACCGCGTGTCACCGGCAAAGGATCGTTCAAAGATGTATACAGCGTGATGGCCAACTGGGGCGCGAATCACGGCGCGTTCTGCTACGGACACATCGGCGCTGATCTCATTACATTGGCAGCGATGCTGCGGATTCCGGTGAGCATGCATAATGTGGACGAAGACAAAATCTTCCGGCCGTCTGCCTGGGCAGCGTTTGGCACGGAAGATACCGAATCCGCCGATTATCGCGCCTGTAAAGCGTACGGCCCCATCTACGGATAAACTGAAGCCGTGGCTTCTGGTCTTCTGCAGAATAGCCCCGTCCTGACAAAGCAGTCCGGAGTATGGAGTCTTTTATCCCCGGTCTTAAAAAACCGGGGGTTTCTGGCTGCGGGCTATAAAAATATCTGCAACTAAAAACATAAAATCCTTCAAACGGCATTTTGATTCTACTTCTTTTCTGATATAGGCATGCCTGTGAAAAACAATGTCTTATTTTATACAAAGGAAGCCGGCAGCGACTGGTATTCGGCGCTGCCGCTCGGCAACGGACGGATCGGCGCGATGGTGTTCGGCAATGTTCACAACGAACGGATTCAGCTGAATGAAGATTCGCTGTGGAGCGGCGGTTTCCGCGACCGGATTAATCCGGATGCAAAAAAGAATCTGAAAAAAATCCGTGAACTGATTTTCGCCGGCGAATTGAAAGAGGCGGAAACGCTGACAAATCATTCGCTCTCCGGTATTCCGCCGATCATGCGCCAGTATGAACCGCTCGGCGATCTGCTGCTGGAGTTCGATTACGGCATTCAGGTGAAAGGTTACGAAATAACAATTACCGAAACCGGATGTGAACAGATTCTTGAAAAAAAAGCGGCAGTGGAAAAATACCGGCGCGAGCTGAATCTGGCCGATGCGATTTCAAAAACCGAATACACCATCGCCGGAACAAGCTTCACGCGCGAAGTGTTTGTTTCTGCCGAAGCAGACGCACTGATCATGAAAATTTCGGCAGACCGCGCCGGCGCGCTGAATTTTTTCGCGCGGCTGGATCGCGGCGATATGAATAATTATGCGAACCGTCCGTTCGATAAAATGCAGCCGCTGGAACAGTCGGCGCTCGTACTCAGCGGAAAAGCCGGCGGCGAAATCGGAACGGCATTCGCATTCGCCATAAAAGCATTTTCTGACGGCACGGTTGCAACGCTTGGCGATTCAATTGAAGTGAAAAACGCGCAGTCGGCCGTTCTGATTTTAACGGCGGCGGCACAGCCGGACGCCGCACCGGAGTTTTGCATTGAGAAAACTGTGGCGCGATTAAAACAGATTGCGCCGGAATGGGATTCGCTGCGCGCCGGACATATTGCCGACCACCGGAATTTTTATGACCGCGTCCGGATCGAAATTTGCGGCGACAACGCCGCAGAAGCACTGCCAACGGATGAGCGCCTGAAACGAATCATTGCCGGAAAATCCGATCCCGGCATGAGTGCGCTCTATTTTAATTTCGGGCGCTATCTGCTGATTTCCGGCAGCCGCCCCGGAACCATGCCGCTGAATCTGCAAGGCATCTGGAATCAGGATCTGTCACCGGCATTCGGCGCAAAATATACAATTAATATAAATCTTCAAATGCACTATTGGCCGGCGGAAGTCTGCCAGCTGCCGGAATTGCATGCGCCGCTGTTCGACCTGCTGAAAAACATGCATGCCAACGCCAAAGCGTGTGCCGGGGAAATGTACGGCTGCCGCGGCGCGATGGCGCATCATAATACCGACAATACCTTTGATGTCTGCCCGACCGACCGCAATATTCAGGCGTCGTACTGGGTCATGGGATTTGCCTGGCTATGCCTGCACATCTGGGAACACTATCAGTTCACGCAGGACGAAAATTTTCTAAAAGAATATTATCCGTTAATGAAAGATGCGGCGCTGTTCTTCGTTGACTTCCTCGTCGAATCGCCGGCGGGATTCCTCGTCACCAATCCATCCTCATCACCGGAAAACACCTATATTCATCCAAGCGGACAGAAAGGGAATCTCTGCGCCGGCGCGAGCATGGACACACAGATTATTCGTGAACTGTTTCATGCCTGCATCGCCGCTGAAAAAATCACCGACGAAGAAAACCCGCTCACGCCGGAACTTAAACCTATACTAAAAAAACTGCCGCCGGTCTCCATCGGCAGCGACGGACGTATTATGGAGTGGGCCGAGGAATACAAAGAAGTTGAGCCGGGTCACCGTCACATCTCCCACCTCTTCGCACTGCATCCCGGCACGCAGATTATTCCGCAACAGACTCCGGAACTTGCCGAAGCCGCAAAGCAAACCTTATTCCGGCGCCTCTCCACCGGCGGCGGACATACCGGCTGGAGTCGCGCGTGGATCGTCAATTTCTGGAGCCGGCTCGAAAACGGCAATGAAGCGCTCCACCATTTAAATGCGCTGTTCGCCTCATCAACCTACCCGAATCTGTTTGATAAACATCCGCCGTTTCAGATTGATGGGAATTGCGGCGGCACTGCCGGCATTGCTGAAATGCTGCTGCAAAGCCATGCCGGATTTATCCATCTGCTGCCTGCATTGCCGGACGCGTGGAGCACCGGAAAAATCTATGGACTCAAAGCACGCGGCGGTTTCACCGTTGATATTGAATGGAGCGCCGGGAAGTTAAAAACCGCAACCATCCGCGCCGGCAAAACATCCGCCTGCAAAATTTTCGCCGGAGAACATTGCACCGCTGAAACCGCCGGCAAAACAATTCCGGCACAAAATGGATTCTTTGAAACAACCCTCAACACCGGAGACATCTTGACCATTTACGCATCAATCTAGATGAGGGTTGCCGCTCCTTTCACCCACTGCGTTGCATCCGCAGGACCTCTCTTCGAGTCCAGCCTCATTCCGGCGGAGAAGAAAAGGCAGGGCGTGCCAGACCCTTGGCCGCCGTTAAAATTGAATATTCAAATTTGCGGACGGTAAGGGCCTGCCGTCCCTACCCGCGATCGCCGGAAATGACAGAAGTAGAATCGGAAATTAATTTTCGTCTTTCAACATTCGCCGGAGAAATTCGGCGTCGTTAAAACGGGCGTTCACGTGGTCGGTTTGACGCACGACCACCAGCGATTTCTCCGGCACGACATACATGCGGTTCGGGCCGGCGCCCATTGCGGCAAACAGATCCGGAAAACCGTCGGGATAAATAAAACCGCCGCCGGAATTTTCAGGGATCCGGCCGGCGCGCTGATCCTGCGGCGAAAATCCGCCGGGGGCGGTTCAGTCAGATGGCGAGTCTGTGTCCGGGATTCGGCGCGGACGGCCGCCGTAATTCTTGTATCAATTCCGCGTTCACAATCTGTTCGCCGTTCCACTCGCCGTTCTGCAGCATCCACTGCCCGAAGACCGCCCACTCGCGCGCGGTAATCCACGCGCCGTTCGGAATGTGCGGATTTCCTGACGCATCGTGAACCCATCCGCCGGTTTTTATGCCGAGCCGGTCAAGAATTCGCTGCCTGAGATAATCGAGCGGCGACAGCTTTTGCGGCGCGAGTTTGCGCTTCATAATTTCGCCAAGTACATAATAGCAACTCGGTCCGTACGCAAACCGCTGTCCCGGCGCATGCATCATGGAAAGGTTCACCGCATAACTGTACAAATCCGGCGCGAGCGTTTTCCGGTCATGGCCTTGCAGCGATTCCAAATCCTGCGCGAGTCCGGCGTTTAGTTCCATCAGCTGCCGCACCGTGATTTTTGATTTCGCCGGATGTGTTGTCCATTCCGTTAGCGTTACAGCCGCCGGTTCATCGAACGAATCAATCAAACCGTCTTCAATCATTGCCGCAATTACCGGACCCCAGAATCCTTTGGTGCCGCTGTGCGCATGAAATGGCGAATCGGCAGTGAAATCTTTTTCGTACCGCTCGAAAATAACGGCACCGTTTTGCATCACAACCACCGCCGTGCCGCCGGCGTTGGCGGAATAATCCGCCGCCGCCGTCATCGACTGCGGCGACATTTCCGCCGGCGCTGTAAAAATTAAACCGGCGACCGCTGCTGAAATTAACCGTTTCATGATAATTTCCTAAAACGCTGCGCGCCGGTTTTTATTTTAACCTATTTTTGAATTATGATTTCTGCTGAAAAATGCCGTACGAAACCGGCGGCAGTGTAAAGGTTGCGGTCTCGCCGGCGGCGTTCACTGAAACGCCGAAATTTAATACGGCATTTAATGTGCCGGATTCGGAACGAAGTGAAGAGGGGCACGGCGAATGCCGTGTAGCGAAGCGGCAATTTTTCACAGAACACTCCACCGGTTTGCCGGACGGATTGAGCGCAATGATCCACTCTTCGCCAGCGGCAGCGCGCCGGTAAATTAACGGGTAAGGTTTTTTTTCGCCGCTGAGAATTTCAAGTTCCGCATCGGCGCGCAAAGCTTCATGCTGACTGCGCAATGCGAGCAGTTCTTTGACGAATGAATACATCGACGCCGGATTTTTAACCTGCTCCGCAACGTTCGGACGCGCCGGATTCGGATCAATCGGCAGATAAATCTGACTTTCCGGCGCGGTGGAAAAACCGGCGTTAATTTCGCCCGACCATTGCATCGGCGTACGCGAACCTGCGCGCGTATATGCGCCCTCTTTGTTCGGCGTTTCCTCTAGAAATTTCATGCCGATTTCGTCGCCGTAATAAATCGACGGCACACACGGCCATGTTAACAGAAACGCGAACGCCACTTTCATTTCAGCATCGCTGCGATAATAATTCAACCGTTGAAAATCATGATTGGCACTCGGCAGAGAAATACGCCCTTTTCCGGCGGCGTGCTCCTTCCCTTTATTATATTCGCGCAGAAACACATCGAGTGAACCGCTGCCCGTTTTATCAAAATAAGCAATACCGCTGGTCTCGCGTCCGCACACCGCCGGATTTTTAAAAAACAGTTCACCGTATCCGGGAACGCCGAAATGCATCATGAAATCAATATCGAACTCTGCCTGCCCGAGCGAAACGGACGGATTGCCCCATTCAGCAATCATTGCAATATACGGATATTCTACGCGCAATTCCGGCAGCAGTTCTTCGCGCCAGAGTTTTGCCACCACGCTTTGATCCGGATCGTTTTTAATCAACGACTGCGCCATATCCACGCGAAAACCGTCGCAGCCGATGTTCAGCCAGAAGCGCATAATATTTTTCAGCTCCGCAATCACCGCCTGCGGTCCCGGCGCGCTCACCGGCTGTTCCCACGGATTCGCCGGATCCGGATTTGCATAACCGTAATTCAGCGCCGGCTGACTCCAGAAAAAGTTAATCTGGAATGTTCCGTTGCGCGGTGCATAGCCGCCGATCCAGCTGCCGTCCGTACCGCGCTTTGTCCAATGATTCGTCCAGATATAATAATCGTCATACTTCGACAGCTCTTCGGAACCCGACTGCTTAAACCACTCACAGTCAATCGACGAATGTCCGGCAACCAGATCAAGACAGACGCGCAGATCGCGTTTATGTGCCTCTTCACATAGCCGCTTCATATCGTCATTTGTACCGTAGCGCGGTGCAATGTTATAAAAATCACGGACATCATAACCCGCATCAAAAAACGGCGAATCGAAGCACGGATTCAGCCAGAGCACATTTACACCGAGTTCCTTGATGTAATCCAGCTTCTCAATAATCCCCGGCAGATCGCCGATACCATCGCCGTTTGAATCATAATAACTCTGCGGATAAATCTGGTAAATCACCGCATCCTTCAACCAGCTTCTGTCCCTGTTATTCAACGCCATAAAAACCCCTTCGCATTAAAAAATCCGGCGCAATATAGCCTGTGTCGGATTTTTTGCGATCACTTTTGCATTCAACCGCTAAACTGATTTTTTTAACTGCCGCAAAGCAGGAATTAAGGCATTAATTCCGATGCACTTCCAATCTCCTTTTTAATTACGAATCCTGATTACACATCTAAAAATTCCTGCGGATATCGCTGTTTTAATTCAGGAACCGTCCAGCCGCGGCCGGTGGCTGCGAGGCGTTTGTCGTAGTTTGTTTTTTTGATCATGCCGCGCGCATGAAACGGCCCGCCTTCGGCGAGCACGGTGTCCAGCGGATCGCCGTAACCGGCGGGCATGGTGTCCAGCATGTGTTTGTGCCATGCGCCATATTTCTGCCTGGCGGCGGCGGCGAGTTCCGGTTTTTCGGCAACAATATTGCGGCGTTCGAGCGGATCGTTTTTCAGATCGAAAAGCATCTCCTCATCGAAGAGATGGAACCCGTCATGCCAGGTGCGAATCCAGATATAATTATCCCAACGCACAGAACGCTGACAAACATGCGCACACTGGCTCAGCACCAGATAGTCGCGTCCACAGCTTTTCCCCTCTTTTAACACCGGCGCATAACTTGCGCCGTCCCACAGATCTTCCTGCGGAACGTTGAGCAGTTCGGCGAGCGTCGGCAGAA